>Ga0307406_10000124_pt1 | contig 45056 bp, 31 predicted proteins | sample 322Cmetagenome_3_FD_203706 | JGI IMG/M metagenome (GOLD analysis project Ga0307406, IMG submission 203706) | Maize rhizosphere microbial communities from greenhouse at UC Davis, California, United States - 322HYB-C-2 | ecosystem: Host-associated > Plants > Roots > Rhizosphere > Soil | place...
CACGTGGTTGAGGGCATCCCAATTTCCGTCGTGGCTGCCTACGCCGGAGGGCTGGTGTTGGAAGATGACGACAGGCTTGTCGGTGGCGGCAAGGTCCTTCGCGAGCCACGCGAGCTGCTCCTTGTCGATGCAACTCACGCGCGCGAGATGGCCGGGGCCGCCTTTCTTGTGGATTGGATACCAGTTGCCATTCGCGTAAGAGACCATCTTGCCCTCGTCATCGATGAAGTGATTGCGATCGAGGACGACGAAGTGGAAGCAACCGGCATCGAAGGAATAGTAGGGATGCGGGATCTTCCATGCGTCTAACAGGTCCGTCTTGGTCTGGAAGTCGCAGTCGTGGTTGCCGATGACGTGGTGCTTCGCGCCGGGGAAGCGATTCCACTCGGCGAGGAATTCCTTCGCGGTGGAGATGCCGCCTTTGGCACAGCAGAAGTCGCCGCACTGAATGATGAAGTCCGGCTTGCGGGCGATGGCGGCATCGATGAAGGGCTTCAGTCGTCCGACCTGATCCTTGCCGTGGGTGCCGTGGTGGACGTCGGTGATGAAGCCGAAGGTCACGGTGTCAGCAGAGGACGGAGGAGTTTCTTGCGCATGCGCGCTGGCGGCTGCGAGGCCTGCTCCGGCGAGCGGGAGGGTGGCGAGGAATTGGCGGCGGCTGGTCGAAGTCACGGGACAAATTGACGTGGAAATGCGGCGTGAAATTTCACAATCTGAGCGTAAAAGTGCCAATTGCAGGGCTAGATGAGCCTTTTCCTTCGAGCCACGGGGAGCACCGCGAGGCACGAGATCACGCCGAAAACGATGAAGGAGATGAACACCGAATTCCAACCGTACCCCTGCGCCAGCTTCACGGGGACGATGCCGGCGAGGATCTGTCCCAATGAGCCGATGCCATTGATGATTCCGCAGGAGGAAGCGGTCGAGGCGGTGCCGCCGAGGTCCTGCGCGGCAGTGCCCGAGATGATGGAGTCCGCGATGTAGAGGAAGAAGCCGATGGCAGCGAGGCCCGTGACATTCCCCGCGATCTCCAGGCCAGTGCTGGCGAACCGGTAGACGTAAACCGAGGCGATCATGCCCACGAGTGCCAGCAGGGCGAGGCGGCAGCGATTGCTTGCGAAGAAGCGGTCGGCGAAATAACCACCGAGCATCAGTCCCACGATCCCGCCTGCCTCGAAGCCATTCGAAACGTAGGCCGGTGCATCCTTGGTGAGCCCGACGACCTTCTCCAGATAGAAGGGAAGCCACGCGAAGAGCGTGTAGCGGGTGTACTTCAGTCCGAAGTACGATAACCCTAGGAATAGCACCGAAGGGTTCTTCAGCATGACGAGAAAGCCGTACTTTTCTTCAGCGGCTGCTTCGGCTGCCGCGACGGATTTCTCGAAGGTGTAGCCGCGGTCCTCCGGGCGATTGATGAGAAAGAGTCCCTGGATGATGCCGATCACGGTCACCACCACGCCATTGACCAGGAAGATCTCCTTCCAGCCGTATTCCTTCAGCAGGTATCCGGCGAAGGCGGTGGCTGCCATGCTGCCGATGATGTAGCAGGAAAGCCAGAAGCCCATCACGCGGCCGCGGTGGGCATCGCTCACCCACGAGGTGATCAGCTTGCAGGTATTCGGCCAGCCGGTTGCCTGGAAAAGCCCATTCGCGGTGAAGCCGATGGCGAGCACGGCGACGAAGGGGAAGAGTCCGAAGGCGAGCGTGGAGATGCCGGAGAGGCACATGCCCGCGCATAGGGCGATTCGCGGGCCGCTGCGGTCGCCGAGCGCACCACTCAGGAACTGGCCGATGGCGTAGCAAACCGCGTAGGCGGAATTGACGTAGCCGATGGTCTCGAGGCTGAAGCCGTCATTCACCAGCGAGCCGGTGGCGACGCTGAGGTGCTTCCGCGTGAAGTAGTAGAAGAAGTAAGCGAAGTAGGAGAGGAGCACCATCCGCGTCTGGAGAGACAGAGGGGGCGGCGGGGCGACGGGGCTTTCGGTGTGTGGGGAAGTCCTCGTCGCTTGCATCGGCTCAGGTCGGGTCGGTTACCAGGGCAGCGACCAGGTTTTTTCGTGGGTGAAGAATTTGATCGCCTCGATCACCCCCTCCTTCACGCCGAGGCCGGAATCCCGGGTGCCGCCGAAGGGCGTCAGCTCCAGGCGATAGCCGGGCACCTCGTTGACGTTCGTCGTGCCGGTCTTGAGTTCCTTGCAGGCCTGCATCGCAAGCGAGAGATTGTTAGTAACGATTCCGCTACTCAAGCCAAAGGGTCCGGAATTGTAATAAGAGATCGCGTCGTCCAGGTCCTTGATCGGGATGATGGGGGCCAGTGGGCCGAAACTTTCGAGGGCGACCATTTCGGCATCCCGCGGGACATCGGCGATGATGGTCGGCTCTAACAAGGATCCGCGGCGGCCCGCTCCATAGAGGAGCTTGGCTCCCATGGCCACGGCGGCATCGACCCGGCGAGACAGCTCGGCAGCGGAATGCGCGTGGATCACGGTACCGACCACGGTGGCTTGGTCCTCGGGATCGCCGCAGGGATACTCGCGGCAGACGAGGTCGACGAAGCGCTCGGTGAAGGCGTCGAGGACGCTTTTCTGGACGAGGATGCGCTTCACCGCGGTGCAGCGCTGGCCGGAATTCCGGAAGGATCCCTCGGCGGCGAGTTTCGCGGCGAGATCGAGGTCGGCGTCCTCCAGCACGATGAGCGGGGAATTTCCGCCGAGCTCCAGGCAGAGACGCTTGTAGCCGCAGGTGCGGGCGATGTGCTTGCCGATCTCGACCGAGCCGGTGAAGGAGACGATCTCCACTCGCTCGTCGGTAATCATCGGCGTGACGATGTCTTCGATACCGCCGAGGAAGAGGCTGAGCATGGGGCCGGGAAGGCCGGCTTCGTAGAGCACCTCGGCGAATTTTAGGGCGGTGAGCGGGGTGCGGTCGGAGGGCTTCAGCAGCACCGGTGCGCCGGCGGCGATGGCCGGGGCGAGCTTGTGGACGACTTGATTGAGCGGGTGATTGAAGGGCGTGATCGCCGCAATCAGCTTCACGGGGTAGCGCGAGGTGAAGATCTTCCGGGGCTTGCCATTCGGCGAGATGTCGCAGGAGAAGATGCGGCCGTCATCGCGCAGGGCCTCCGTGGCGGCGAAGTCGAGGACGTCCGAACTACGGGTGGTCTCGTACTTTGCCTCGCGGATGGCGAGTCCGGTTTCGCGAGTGATCAGGGCGGCGAATTCGTCGCGTCGCTCGGCCAGCAGGACGGAGGACTTTCGCAGGATATCGTGGCGATCGCGGCGGGTCAGCGATTCGTTCGGGAAGGCGAGCGCGCTGGTGATGGCCTTCTCCAAATGCTCCGGGCCGATCAAGGCGGCGGTGCCGGTGAGCGAGTCATCGTAGGGATAGCGCACTTCCAGCGTGCGACCGGTGGTGACGGCTTCGCCAGCGATGTAGGAGGGCAGATGGACGGGAGACCAGGGCATGGGGTGAGATTGAAGACGGATGAACCGCGGATTACGCGGATGTGGGAAGGAGTGAGGAAGCTGCTTGGAGCGCGGGGTTTATTCCGTCTGCAGGGGCCACTCGGGCGGAATAAATTCCGCGCTCCCAATGGGTCTCAGACATGACAGGCGAAGTAGAAGACGTCGAAGTTCCGCGGATCACCTTCGGCGATGCGCTTGAGTGCGGGCGTGAGAGGCTTGGAAATCACCAGCGGCACGAGTTCCTCGTAGCGACCGCCGTGAGAACGCAGGCCCCCATGGAGCACGGAGAGATCGTGATGCTCGGCGGACTTGCCGACGACGACATCGCGGCCGGACAGGACGACGAGGTCGCCGATGCGATCCGGTGCGAGCTCGAGCTTGTCCACGGCTTGCTCGCGGGTGAGCACTTCGGTGATGCCCTCCTGATTGAAGAGAAACTCCGCGATGGCCGCGCGTTGCGAAGGATCCTCGAGGTGAACCATGACCAGCGAACCCAGCGCGCCGTGGTGGACGACGTAGGGATCCGTGATGGGGCAGATGACGCGCAAGCCATCGCCGAAGTGTTCCTTCAACAGCGACTCCACGAAGATGACCTTGGGATTTCCCTCGCTGTCGTTCTTCGCATTCATGCCGTGGTCGGCGGTGAGGGCGACGGTGCAGCCAACGTCTAACAAGCGGCCGATGGCGCCATCGATGCGCGCATGGAAATCGAGGATCTCGGGAGCCTCGGGGCCGAACTTGTGCTGCATGAAGTCCGTGGTGGAGAGGTAGAGGAAGTCGGCCACGCCTTGTTCCGCGAGGGCCGCACCGGCTTCGAGGACGTAGATCGAGGCATCCCCCGAGTAGATCTCCGGGCGCGACTTGCCGATGATGGAGGTGGCGTTGTCGATGCCGTGGGTTTGCTTCTTCGCTTCATCGACCTTTTCGGACGAGAAGACAATGCCGCCGCGCTCGACGACGCCATCGCCGAGGACGGTGCGGAGCTTTTCCTTCGCGGTGATGAAGGCGACCTTGCGCCCGGCATCGGCGGCGGCGGTCAGCAGGGTGCCGCAACGGCGGAACTCCGGGCCATTCATCATGACCTCCTCGCCGGTTTCGGGATTGAGGAAGAAGTTCCCGCAGATGCCGTGGACCCGCGGTGCCACGCCGGTGACGATGCAGGTGTTATTGACGTTCGTGAACGAGGGCAGCGCTCCGCGAACGATGCCGCGCCAGCCATCGCGAGCCATTGCGGCGAGGCGTGGCATCATCCCTTGGGCGATGGCGGTGCTCAGGTATTCGTCGGCGCAGCCGTCGAGGCAGATGACGGCGATGGGGTTCGGGGGCAGCGGGTAGGTGCGGCCGTTGGCGGAGAAGGTGGGCATGGGTGGTGGAAGAAGGGGTCAGGGGGCCGGGGCCAGAGGTCAGGGTGGTAGAAGGGAGAGAAGAGGGAGCGGAGCTGGTGTGTAGGGCAGAGTTCACTACTGATCCCTGGCCCCCGATCCCTCATGGTGTTCGGCCTCTCATGTGGTTAGACAGCGGACAGACGGTTCGAGAAGTAGCGGTCGGCGAAGCCGAAGGACATGGTCATGCCGGCGCCGCCGAGTCCGGTGGCGATGTGGACGCCGGGCAGCGGTTCGGCGCGGAATTCGGCACCGTCGGTGTTTTTGGCGTAGATGCCGTGCCAGCGTTCGGCGATGGTCCAGTCAGGGAAGTCGTAGAGCTTGCGCAGCTCGCGCAGCATGAGTTCATCGATCTCAGCCTTGTCGAAGATTTCGATGTCCGTGCCGTATTCATGCGAGTCGCCGAGCACGATGCCGCCATCGCGATCCTGTGAGGCCATGACATGGATGCCGTAGCGATCGAGCTCCGGTGTCTCGCGGGCGATGCGCGCCTTGACCTCGGCGAGCGTGGGACAGATTGCGAAGTTCGCGTAGTGGCGGAGCGTGAGGCCGCTGGCGAGCATGGGGCCGAGTTGCCAACCACCTGCCTGCGGAACCGTACGCAGCATCTGGAGCTTGCAGGGCTTCAATGGCGCATCGACGAAGACGCCGGGGAACAAGGTCTCGAAGTCGTGGCCGGAGCAGATGAAGATTTCATCGAAGGCGTGCTTCTCTCCGCCGCTGGTCCGCAGAGAACCGGTGCTGGCCTCGATCACAGCAGTGCTCCAGTGGAACTTCACGCCGTGCTTCTTCGCGAGAAAGACCGGCAATGTCGCCATGACTTCGCGCGGATCGACATTGATCTCGGTGGGGCTGAAGAGGCCGGCTTTTGCTACGCCACGGCGCACGCCGGGGCAGCGTTCCTCGACGGTGGAGCGCGTCCATAACTCGCACTCGTAGCCGAGGTCGGCACCGAGCGTGGAGAACTCTTCTAACACAGCGGCCTCGTCGTCGTGATCAACCACATGCACCGAGCCGCAGGGGCGATGGTAGATGCCGGTGGCCGCGATGAGTTCGAGCCACAGTTCGCGGCTGCGCAGGCCGACGCGATAGAGCTCCGCCGGTTGGCCGAAGGGCCAGAACATCCCGAAGTTCCGCACCGATGCGCCCCGCGCCTTGTCGCTGCGCTCGAAGACGGTCACTTCATACCCGTCTTGTGCCGCGGCCCAGGCGTGGGCCAAGCCCACGATGCCGCCGCCGACAATGCCGACCTTGTTTCCGGAGGTGTTCACGAAGTTTCTCGAAAGGGAATTTGTGTTCCTAAAGTGGCAAGTCGGATCTGCCGCTTGTCATTTTCGTAACGTGGCCTGATCGATCATGCCGCCTTAAAGGAGTGAGCATCGCTATTTTACGTGTCGGGGTCGATAGGGGCATCGCAAGATTCATTGGCAGATTTACCAGACGAGGTGGCGGGGTTGTTGACCCCACAGAGGTGCTTCCCCGCAGCGGGGCTGCTCGACATTCCGCGCTCAGACTCACGGTTCGTCGAACGCGACCTTCAACCGGCAGAACTCGCGGTCATCGGCGGAGGCGATATCGACCGCGATCTCATGGGCACCGGCGACTCCGGGAATAGACATGGAGTCGGCTTGGACGGCGCTGCCTTGGATCGGCTGCCAATCGGCTGCGAGAGTCTGGGAACGTTCGACCAGGTAACAAGTCCACCGGCGCGATACGCCGTGTCGGTGCCATGGATGCCGGTGCCGCCATCGCGTTGGGCGAAACGGAGACGCAGGCCGTTGGAGATCTTGTCCACGGCGAGGTGGGGGAGTTCAGAGGGCCGGAAGGGAGAAGTGCCGGCGGCATATTCCTGAAGGTTTTCCGATCCATCGCCATCGGGATCGTCCGTCGCGGAGGTGGCCGCGCCGGTGTAGGCGTAGAGGGCGGCCTGATCGGTCATCCAGGTATTGAAAGCGCCGGTGGGATTGTTTCCCTGAAATTCGATCGCCACTTCGGCCGGGGAAAGCGCGCGCCGCCAGATCTTCAGTTCATCGATGAAGGCACCTTGGTTCCATGCGAAGGCATTGTTGCCATCGCGGCCGATGCGAATGGGCAGGGCGGTATCGACATTGCCCGCGCCGGAGATGGAGACGCGGCCGATCTCCGCGCCGTCGTGGTAGAAGACGGCATCGCCATCGCGATCGTGGACCACCGTTACCAGTCGCCAAGCGCTGCCGGCGATGTTTGCGGTGGAGGGATCGAAGTCCTTCCGCGTGAGCACGGAACCCTTGAGGTTCCATTGCCAGTCATTGCCGCTGTTCTCGCCGGCGATGATCCAGCCTTGGTTGGCACCGCTGGACCAGTTCTTGTTCGAGAGGATGCCCGGGTCGCCGGTCCACGGGGTGTTCGCCTTGAACCAGAAGGAGATCGTGAAATCGGTGTCCGCACCGAAGCGGAGATCGGCGGGCGCACCCGCGGCCACGGTGCCGAGGCGGGCGGAGTTAGTGCCATCGAGCGAGAGAGCTTGGCCGGCCTTGCCGGTGGTGAAGGTGGCGCTGCCTTCGGCGGTGGCGTGATTGGCGAGACCGCTGGCGTCATTGAGGTCGCCATCGAACTTGAGGTGTACTTCCGGTGCGGTGCCGGTGGGGACGGTGCCGGGGACGACGGCGGATGCGAGGAGCGGTGCCTCGTTCGACCCTGTCAGGGAGATCGAGTAGGCAACGGTGGCCCCGGGTGATCCTGGCGGAGAGTCGGTGAAGTTGCGGTCCGCCAATGATGGCGTCGCGATGGTCACTCCATTCCGCTTCAGCTCGAAGCCGGTCAGACCGGTGATGCCGGCAGGCGGTAGGGTCCACGAGAGGAAGACCGAGCGGGCACCGGTGGAGGCTTTCAATTTCGCGCCGATCTGGAAGGCATCCGAGTCCCAGCCCCATGCCGCGGGAATGCCGAGTCCGAGATGGCGCATCACCGTGGCAGGGATGGCGGTGTGGCCGATCGATTCGCGGGTCACGGATCCGCGAGGCACGGCACCGCCGGCTGCGATGATGAAGATCTCACGCTCGTCCGCGCTCTGGCCGCCGTGCGAGGTATTGAGACCGCCGTGGTCGGTGGTGACGACGTAGAGCCAATCTTCCGAGGCAAACTGCGGTCGTGCCTGAATGGCGGCCATCATCTGGCCGACCTGCGAGTCCACGGTGGCGACGGCGTTCAGGTAGGGCGTGAGATTCGCTCCGTAGCCGCTGGCGTGGCCGACGTGATCGACTTCATCGAAGTGAACGAAGACGACGTCTGGATTTGCGCCGCTCAAGCGAGCGACGGTGGCATTCGTCATCGGGATGTCATTGGCGGACTTCGAGCGGAAGTCGGCGCTGTTAGGCGATTCCTGGACGATGTAGTCGTCGATGGGCGACCACACGACGAGCGACGAGAGCGAGGCATTCGGGTGTGTGCTGTGGATGCGGGAGAAGAAGTGTGGGTAGGTGGTATAGTTGCGGCCCGCGAAGGTGTTGTCAGTGACTCCGTGCTTGTTCGTCCAGGTGCCGGTGAGAATGCTGGACCATCCGGCACCGCTGATGGTGGGCTGCTGGGTGGGTGTGCCGAGATTGCCGCCGGCGTAGGCATTCCACGTGACGGAGCCGCGCTCGATGAGCGACTTCAGATTCGGCGCGCCGCCGGTGTCAGCGAGTTTCTTCAGGGCATCCGAGCGCACGCCATCGATGCCGATGATGAGCGCGCGCTTGGCACCGAAGGTGCCGGTGACGCCCGGACCGGGAGCAGCGAGGCAGGTTCCTGTTAGTAGAATGGCGAGGAGGACCTTGGGTGACATGGTCGCAACGTGACCGGAATGATTGGGAAGGACATCGGCAAGGTTGCCATGGATGTTGGCAATTTTGCAGGAGGGATGTCTGCTATTCTTTTCCGTCGGCGCGGTGGTGACACCGTGGTGAAGTTGCCGGGTGGGGCGCGCTTCTCCCCTTGGCTTCCGAATTTTCACGAATGCGCCTATGGATTCCTGGAACGAGAACGGCCGTCCCGAAGGACGGCCGCTGACCTCATGTATGCTAACCGAGGAAAACGATCACTGCTCATTCACCGCGAGGCGGGCGAAGAGTTTTCCACCGGCTGCCTGTGACGCAGGAATCACCACCTCCACGCGGTCAATGCCGGGGCCGAAGCCATCGTTGGTTTCATTGATGAGGACTCCATTCACTCCTCCCTCGGCGGTGGTCCAAGCGCCGGCGAGGTCGGCGGCGTAGGCGACCTCGGGATTCAGGGCGGCAGCGGCTTCAGTGCGACGGAAGGCGAAGACGAGAGCTCCATTCACGTTGCGGGAAGCGGTCGGCAGCAAAGTGGCGGAGTTTGAGTTCGGATTCGCGGGATTCGGTTCGCCGCCGAGCACGAACTCGATGCCATTCGAGATGCCGTCGCCCTCCGGATCGGCATCGAAGAGGGCGTTGTTTCCAGTGAGGCCTTTCGAGGCGGCCCAGGTTTCGAAGGGCGTGCCGGTGGCTGCGCCGTAGACCAACACGAGATTGTTCCCCTGCACTTGCACCGACCAAGTGAACGCGGTGGCCGCGGGCAGTGCGGTGGCATTCACGACAAACAGATCCGGTGCAAAGCCGGTGATGCCGCCGGTGGTGGAGACGAGCGTGAAGGACTTCTGGGTATCACTGAAATTCGCGAGCGTCTGCGGTATCACGGTGATCGTCACCGGTGCGGCACTGGTCGCTGTGATCGCGACGCTGTTCGCGTTGATCGTGTCGTAACCGGTGCCGGCGGCTCCATTCCAATCCGAGAGTTCGAAGCCGATCGCGGACGACGTGCCAAGCGTGAGCGTCGCGAGACCGTGGAGGGTGCCGATATTAGAGCCGGGAGCCACTGTGCCATTGACGGTTACGCTGCGGTTGAGCGTGCCGCTGCCGGCCAGGGTCGCTCCGCTCACTACGGTCACGGTGGAAGCGGAGGTCGGGATGGTGCCATCGACCTCCAAGGTGCCAGCGGTCACATTGACGGCGCCGGTGAGGGTGCTGTCGGTGGAAGTGAGGATCAGCTTGCCGGAGCCTTGCTTGACCAGCGTGCCGACACCGGAGATGGGACCGGCGATGGTGGCGGTGAAGTCCTGGGTGTCGAAGGGGCGGCTGTTCGCGGCCGTCGGCAGGCTCAGGGTGCGCAGGGGATTCAGCGTGATGTTGTCCGCATCGAAGCGGAGCTTGCCGAGCAGGTTCTCTGAGTAGTGGGTGATGTCATTGTCCGGATTGCCCAGTGCGGCATCGCTGGTGAAGGCGATGGTGGCGCGGTTGAGGAAGATGGTGCCGGTGAAGTCATTCGTGGCATTGTCGAAGATCAGCACGTTATCGTGCTCGGAGCCGATGCCGGTGTCGCTGAAGTAGAAGTTCCGACCCGCCACACCGCCGCTGACCTTTCCAGTCAGGCGCACGGTGGTGCCCGGCGTGGGAGCGGAGCCGCCGCCGCCGAAGACTCCGAACATCCGCAGATCGCTGGTGCCGGTGACCGGCAAGATGAAATTGTTGGTGATCGTGGTTTCGGTGCTGGAGGAGATGCCGAAGTCAATCGTGCCGCCGGTGCTGGTGATGGCGCCCGCCGGGAATGACGTTTCCGATTGAGTGCGCAAGCTTCCCGCTGCGACGGTGATGCCGCCGGTGAAGGTGTTCTCGAAGGTCAGGTCGAGGCGGCCGGTGCCGGTCTTGGTGAGCGAGCCGGTTCCCGTGAGCTGTCCTTGGTAGAGAGTGTTGGCGTTGTTGCCGCCCACGGTGAGGGCGAGTGGGGCGTTATCGCTGCTTTCCAACTTGAGGTCCGCACTGCCAGCGAGACCGCCGAGCGTGGCGGTGGTAATTGCGCCGAAAGCGTGGGTGCTCGCGCCGTAGCTGCCTTCCAGCGTGCTATTCTGCAGGGCCTGCGCGTGATTGATGACGAGCGGGCCCTCGATGATGTTGGTGCGGCCGGTGTGGCTGTTAGGGTTGGAGAGGGTGAGCGTTCCCGCGCCCGTTTTGACGAGTTCGATGTTCCCCGCGATGCCATTCGTGCCGGTCAGCGCGTAGGCCTCGGCGGCGTTATCAAACTTGAGGCTGCCCGGTGACACATCCGCACCGGTAATGTCCACCGTGTGCGTGGCGCCGCTCGCGGTGTCATCGAAGGTGACATTGTCGCCGGTGGCGAAGTCGGCCGCGCCGCCGACGGTGAGCTGCCAGTTCTTCGGCGCGGCCAGGGCGGTGGTGGTCCATGCGGTGGACAAGGCACCGGTCCATACGAGATCGTTCTGCACCGCGGTCAACTGGTCGAAGTCGAGGTTATCGATGGCGATGTCCACCCGGCTGCCGGTGCGCGCGCTATCGTCATCGAGGCGCTCGATCTCCAAACGATAGGCGACACCCTGGGTGCCGGTGAAATTGATTTCCACCTTGGGCGCGCCGGTCCAGGTGTCGGGCTCGGTGTTCGTGGGGTTCTGTGCGGTGGCGGTGGTCCACGGTGCGGTGTCGGTGGTGAAGACGACCTGCGAGTCGGAGGTACGGACCACGCGGACGCGATACTGATAGGAGTCGCCATTGGTATCGCCGACGAAGTTGAAGGAGTTCAGCTTCACCGTCGCATTGATGACCGGGGTGAAGGTGAGGTTGAATTTGCTGCCGGTGCGTGAGCCATCGAGCTGCAACGTGCCGCCGCCGGTATTGGCAGTGGTGGCTCCGCCCCAGGTGTGGAATTGCCAGGCGTTCGCATTTGTCGATCCCAAGGGCGACGCGACTGCGGTCCAGGTGAGGTCGATGCCGGGTGTGCCCACGGTGCCGTCGGTTCCGGCGGTGGCATCGAAGATATTGGTGGCCGTGGCGGTGACGTTGTCGCCGAAGGTGGCAGGGATGTTAGTATTGCTGCCGCCGTTCGGTGAGGTGCCCGGCGCATTGGCAAGGATCACGGTGCGGGCTGAGGAAATCGCAGGCAGCAGGGTGGCGCTGGCCGCGGCGAGCATGAGGGAGTGCCGAACGAAGGCACGGGACAGGAAGGGAGAGTTCATCATGACAACGAGTTTTAACGAGCGTGCCCAGAATAGGGGCCGTCCCTGTCTCTGCCATTGCATCACCGCAAATAGAATTGGCGAAAATGCCTGACGACGAAACGGGTTCGTCAGAGAGGGTGGCGGCTTGTATCCAGGGACAGAGGGCTTCGAGGCTTTCGTCTCGCTCCATCCTTGCTTTTTGCCAATGGGATCGGCCTATTTGCCACATGAGTCGGCCGAGGAAAACGGAGCTGAATCGCACGTGGCGTGTGGGGGTGCGGCTGCTCGACTGGGCGCAGGGCTTCGGCAACCGGCTCTACGGCGGCATCCTCGACTTCCTGCGAGAAGGTCATTCGTTCGAGATGGAGTTCGTGCAGCCCAGTGGTGGCGACCTGCCGCCGGTGATCATCGATGAGAACTGGGAAGGCGATGGACTGTTGGTATTCCGCTACACGCCGGCCGAGGCGCAGGCGTGGAAGAAGAAGGGGATCAAGGTGGTGAACCTGAGCGTGGAGCAGCCATCGAAGGGCACGGTCTTTCCACGCGTGACGCTGGACAATATCGATGCGGGCCGCATGGCTGCGGAGCATTTGTTAGGGCTGGGCCTGCGGGATTTCGCGTTTCTGCATGATCCGGCACGGACGTATTCGAAGGAGCGGATGGACGGCTACATTCGTCGGCTGGCGCAGGATGGCCATGGCTGCCGGGTGCTGGAGATTCCCTCGTCGTCGATCGCGCCGAAGATCCGTGCGCGGCAGATCGAGAACATGGCGTGGCGGTTGATGGCGGGCTTGCCGAATCCGTGCGGGCTCTTCGCGAAGGACGATATCTCCGGCGTGACTGCGATCCGGGCGCTGAAGCAGGCGGGCATGCGTGTGCCGGAGGATGTGCCGGTGCTGGGCGTGAGCGATGACATCGTCTACTGCCACACCACCAAGCCGGCGCTGAGCAGCATCCGCTTCCCGGGAAAGAAGCTCGGTCGCGCGGCGGCGGAGCTGCTCTTCCGCATGATGAATGGCGAGTCGGTGCCGATGGACACGCGCATTACGATCGCCTCGCCCGGGATCACGGTGCGGGAATCGACCGGCCGCGTGGAGCTTGCGGATCCGGTGGTCACGCGTGCGATGAATTTCATCCGCCAGTGTCCGCTCGATCGAGTGATTGATGCCGACCTGTTGTGCCGCGAGGTCGGCGCGTCACGCGAGCAAGTGCGCCAACGATTTCACGCGACGCTCGGCCGCACGCCGAAGCAGGAAATCGACCGCGTGCGCTGTGAGCGTGTGTCGGAGTTGCTGAGGCGGACGGATTGGACGCTGGAGCGGCTGTCAGAGCACTGCGGGTTTTCGGGAGGGGACGAGCTGTGCCGGTTCGTCAAGCGGGTAACGGGCTCGACGCCGGGGGAGATCCGGAAGGGGGCTTAAGGACGCTGTGCCGCAAAATGCACTTCAATAAGGAAATGACGTTCGACGAGCTGCCCTACCCATCTCTTCTCGGTGACTTGATCGCTGAGAGCACGTGGACCGGAATGAAAGATCTCGGAAAGGTCGCCGCGCGTCGAGTCTCGCCGGATGATGATCAATTGGTGCTCATGATTCCGCCATTCCATACCATCGCGATCGAGATCGCGCGCGGGAACTCGTGGTGGCGGGACGGCCTTACCAATGTCGGTGAGATCGTTTATGAGAATGCTTTGATCATCGCGGACTTCGGGCCCGGTTCGGATTCGCCGGTCATTCTCTATTACGAGCAAATGGGCGAGCCGGTGGTCATGTATCTGAAGTGGTCGGTGGCAGACGGGAAGGTTTCCCATTCGTGGTGTCAGAGCCATCGGTCATTTGACGACTTTGCCCGCGATGGCGGTCTCGTCGCGGGTGAGAATCATCAGTCGCGGGAACGGGAGTCGTGTGATCGATTGAAGGGGCGCCTGCTAGCTCGCAGGGATTCCACAATTGCCACGGCTTTACACTTATCCCCGGGCATTCCTTCGTATAGGAATTCCACTGGCTGATCGGTCACAAGGGCGATCGGTTTTCCAAGAAGAAGAGCGCCACTCCTATGAAACTCGCGACCATTGCTTGCCTCTCCCTGATCGCTGTCTCCACTGCGGGACTGACGAGCTGCAACAAATCTTCCGTGTTTTCCTCCAGTACTTCGCGGACGGATTGGACGGTGAACAACAAGCGGACGATCACCAAGAAAGTGAATGGCCTGACGCGCAAGCTGGATATGAAGACGGACGTGAAGATGGAGAAGGGGAAGATCACTTCCTTCCCGACGGGCTCGCTGGTGAAGCTGGAGGAGTCGGGCAGCGCGACGCCGCGGGTGGCGGAGTTGCGGGAGAATGGAGGAAGCCAGGAGCTGTGGGTGAAGGAGAACGGGACGTTTCGTCGTGGGACGAGTGAGGAGGAGGTGTGGCTGGTGGAGTTTTTGAAGGATGTAATCGGGGAGTGAGAATGGGTGGTGTTTGAATGAGGGGCGCGGACGTCCCGTCAACGCCGTGTCGGCGAAACGTCGACATCACCTAATGATTTGCCTCGATCGATGGGCAGGTGTGGTGTGGGATGGTTAGAGATGCGATTCCCGTTCGTGAGAATGAAGCTCGTGCCGTGGGCGATGCCATTGCTGGTCGCCGTGATCACTGTCGCCGGAGTGGCGATGGCCGAGTTCAAGGTCTTCACCAAGGAACAACGTCATGCTGCCATCGGAGCAGTATCGGGATTGAAGCCGCCGTTGCGGAGGGCCTTCAGTGATGCGGGACAATTCGAAGCGAAGAAGGATCCGACGGGCCTCGACTGGCTCGGTGCACATGAGGAGCCGGGGCAGACCTTCGACCAGTATGTGGCGTCGCGGCCGAACTTGCCGGGATCGGTCAGGAAGAAGTTGTATGTGCTGCCGATCGGATCCTTCGAGAAAGGAGTGGCTCCCGATCTGGAGAAGCTGAAAGCCTACACCGCCGCGTATTATCACCCGATGGTGGTGGAGATGTTGCCGGTGGTGGCGGATGCGGAGGTGCCGGCGAAGGTTCGCTCGAATTCGCTGACCAAGCGGAAGCAGTGGCTGACCACGGATATCCTCGGTTGGCTGATGCGCCGGTTGCCGGCGGACGCGTATGCGATGATCGCGGTGACGATGACGGACCTCTATCCGGACGAGAGCTGGAACTTTGTCTTCGGCATGGCGTCTTTCAAGGAGCGCGTGGGTGTCTTCAGCTTCGCGCGCTATCATCCCTCGTGGACCTTCGATCCGGTGGACGATGGCACGGAGAAACTGGTGCTGGGTCGTGCGGCGAAGGTGCTGACGCATGAGATGGGGCACATGTTCGGCATCCATCACTGCATCCACTACGAGTGCAACATGGGCGGGGTGAATCACCTCGAGGAGGCAGATGCGACGCCGATGCATCTTTGCCCGGTGTGCCTGCGGAAGCTCTATCACGCGGTGCGCTTCGATCCGGCGGAGCGCTACGAGGCACTGGCGGAATTTTACCGGGAGAACGGCTTCAAGGACGAGGAGAAGTGGGTGGCGAAGGAAGCGGCCGCGGTCAGGGAGGCGAAGTGAGGCGCGCTGGTGGCGGGCGGTCCCCGTGGCACCCGCGTTCTCACGAACGCGCCTACGGTTGCCGCTTCGCTCGGTGACGCTTGGTGGGGATCCATTGAGCCTCGACATGCGTGGTCGAACGGATAGGAAGCGGTCGCCAATCCAACAAGGAGGTAACCATGGCAAAGCACCAACATCAAGACGGCTCCTTTTTTCGAGCCGACCAGTAAGAGGCGGAAGGGCTTCCCTTCCGAAACGCGCGTGAAGCGTGGATTCCGGGTTGTTCACGGAGGAAAGGAACTCCACGAACGGCTTGGCAGGAATGACCCCTGTCCGTGTGGATCGGCACGCCGGTTTCAAAAACTGCTGCCTTCAGACGGGGCGCTACGATGGATCACCGCGCGACGACTACTTTTAGGGAGTGAGCCCGACGGGTAGTGACGTGGGGGCGTAAGCTGGTATCCCGCAAACGTCGAGTGGCTCTTGTCTTCGTAGCGGAACGACGAAGTCGCTCTGCTACGAAGTCAGCGCGCTCGTTGCTCTCGCGCCGTGTCGACGGAACGTCGCACCCCTTATTAAAAAAGCGCCGCGGGTTTCCCCGCGGCGCCTTGGTTTCCTCATGCCGTGCGTGTCCGGCACTCGTTCCTGAGGTTCTCCTCCTCAGAAGGTGTAGTTCAGCTCGACGCTGACGCGAGTGGTCGACTTGTAGAGCTTGTCGTTGGAGTCGAAGTAGCCGAGCTTGCCGATGGCGGTGAAGTGGTCGTCGAACTTCTTGGCGAGCACGGAGTCGAAGCCGAAGCCAAGGCCGTTGCTGATGGCATTGTCACCGAAGATGTGGGCGACGTTGGTCCACTTGATGCCGTAGAAGATCGGGACCATGTAGCTGACGTAGGTATCGGTAAGGCCGCCGTGCGTGCCATTGATGCGGCGGGCGTCGGTGGCATCGGCATAGCCATTGAAGGCGTGGACGGTGGCGAGTGGCGTTTGCACACCGGCATCCATGTGTTCGACGCCGACCATGAGGGCGTGCGAGCCGAAGAGAGTCTTGGTGGCATTGAAGTGGGCGTAGAGGCCTTCCTCATTGTTCAGCGGGCCGGCTTCGTCCTGATAGGCGAGCTCGCCGTAGAGGGCGAGGCCAGCCACGGATCCCTTGGCGCTGACGCCGTAGGTCTGGTTATCCCAGCCGGTGGTAACGCCGTCATCGAAGCTCATGTCATAGAGGTAACCGCCGAGGGTGACGCCCTTGATGCCGGTGTAGGAGGCATTGAAGAGGTAGACCTCCCCGGGTGCGTTTTCAAAGATGCCGGTGGCGTCCTCGCCGAAGATGCGGTTCACCTGATCGATGTAGGCGAGATTCAGCGTGAGGCCGGGGACGGAAGTATTCTGGATCGAGATCGCATCGTAGGTCTGCTCGTTCTGGCGCCAGCCGACATTGCCGATGAAGGCGGCATTGTCATAGATGATGCGCTGGCGGCCGAGCTTCACGGTGGTGTCGAAGCCGGTGTATTGCAGGTAGGCCTGGTTGAGCTCGGCGTTCTCCGGGTCGTTGATGAAGGAGTTCCGGATATCGTTGGGGTCCACGCCGGGAGCGCCGCCGTAGTAGTCATCGATGATGGCTTGGGTGAACTCGCCTTCGACGAGGGCGGAGAAGCCGTTCCAAGCCTTCGTCTTCAGGCCCACGCGTTCGCGGATGGTGAGCGCGTGCGAGGGATCGAGGCCATCGACATCGGCGAATTCATAGCGCAGGCGGACATCGAGGAGCGGGGTGATCCACGGGGCTTCCTTGGCGGCGGCGATGTCCGGTGATGGCGTTGGGGTGCCGGCGTGAGTGATGGCGGTGGTGGCGGCGAGGAGCAGCAGGGAGGTCGTTAGGTGACGGTTGTTCATCGTGACGGTGACGTTCGTTAGGCGGGTCCTAGAGAAGCCGGTCGTCTGCCAAGGCGTGCCAAGCGTGGGTGTTTGAACGTGCGGATTTTCGGGGGTAAGGGATGAATGCGGCTCATTTTTGGCAGAAATAAGCGACATTCATGGATGTGGCGTAAATGGATGAGCGGCGCGCAAGGGGCGAGACGGAAGACTGGAAAGACGACAGACAGAAGACTGAAGGGGCGATGCGGAGCCTTGGGAGTGTGACGCGCGATTCCCTCGCTTCGGGCCAAGTCTGGGCAGGGGCGCAGAGAAACCCTTCCCCGCCCTGTGAGCTACGGAAGAACAGGTAGCCATAGGTCGCAGAGGAAGAGAGGCGTGGCAGTCCTAGATTGGATCAAGTTCCCTGCGGCCTTTCTCTGCGACCTCCGGCCTTTTCTCTGCGCCTCTGAGGTCAATCGGAACGAGGTAACGGAGACGCCACTCGTCATCCCAACGGTGCGTCTAGCCGACTCCCGTCTTCGGTCTGTCGTCTGGAAGTCTTCTGTCTCGATTCTCGCCTTACTTCGTCCCAGCCGAGATGAAGTCGACGAGGTCCTTCCGCCCCTTCGCGAGGTCGGGTGGGTTCAGGTAGAACATGTGGCCGGCTTCATACTGGGTGAAGCTGACGTTCTTCTTCGCGGACTCCGGCAACTCGAGCAGATGGGACAGCGAGTAGAGGATGCCATCCGGCGGGGTGGCAAGGTCGGCCATGCCGCCCATGACGAGGATGCGGAGATGGGGATTGTCCCGCATGGCGGTGGCGAGGCGGTTGCTCATGTTCACCTGGCCGTTGCCAATGCCCATCTTCCACGGCTGGACCTTTCCGGTGAGGATCTCATACGGGGAGTCCTCCTTCCAGCCGAGGTCGCTGCCGAGATACGACAGCATGGTGGTGGAGTAGGCACCGAGGGCGAGCGAGAAGGAGGGGTCATACTCCGGATAGTCCGACGAGGCATCGGTGGTGGGCCAGGCGACGCGGGCATCGAAGCGACCGATCACCTTGCCTTCCTTGCGCAGGAGTTCGCCGCGGAAGCGAGTCGGGTCGATGCGCAGGTTCGCCTGAAGGATGAGTTCCACAGGCAGCGAGGTGAGGGCGGAGAGTTTTTCCGCGATGGCCTGGCGCTTGGCGGGCTCGAGCTTGTTGCCGGCGAGCAGGGCGAGGGCGTATTCGCCATTGGCAAATTCGCGGGCTTGTTTCACCAGCGCATCGCGATCCCCCTTCAGCTTGCCGTGGAAGTGGGCGACTGAGGTGAAGAGCGGTAGGTAGACTTGGAAGGAAAGGTCATCGCCCTGCCCCGGGGAGAGCGTCCTGAAATCGAGCAGCGACGAGAGCAGCACCACTCCATTGAGCGACATGCCATAGCGCGACTGGAGCTGCGACGAGAGACCGGCGACGCGGATGCCACCGTAGGATTCGCCGAGCAGGTACTTTGGCGAGGACCAGCGCTGGTGCTCGGTGACCCAGCGGCGGATGAAGTCGCTGAGCGACTCGACATCGCCCTCGACGCCGTGGAATTCCTCCGGCTTGCCGTCCTTCTCGACGCGGCTGTAGCCGGTGGTGACGGGATCGACGAAGACGAGGTCGGCGACATCGAGGATGGAGAATTCATTCGGGACGAGGCGCGCGGGGGGCACGGGCGCCTGGGTGCCATCGCCGGGCAGATCGACGCGCTTCGGGCCTAGGGTGCCGAGGTGCAGCCACACGGCGGAGGAGCCGGGGCCGCCATTGAAGGCGAAAAGGACGGGGCGCTTCGAGAGATCACCGGCGTCCTTTTTCACGTAGCTGACGTGGAAAACGGACGCGCGCGGGGAGCCATCGTCCTTCTGCAGGGTGAGCTTCGCGGTGGTGACCTGATAGTCGATCTTCTTGCCGGCGATGGTGACGGAGCCGTCCTTGGTCACGGGCTCGGCGGGCTTCTTTTCCTCCTTTGCGGCGTCCGGCTTGGCATCTGGCGGCGTGGCGGGGGCAGGCTTTTCCTGGGCGGTGGCGAGGACCGTGGAAAGGGCGAGGAACAGCAGGGACGGGCGCATACGGGATCGGAAACTAGAAGGTTCGGGTGGCTTGTCGATGGGAGAAGCGACAGGGGGACGGGCGTTGGTCCATGTTTCTATCAGGATGAGGCGCGCCCGTATGGGAGAGAAGGGCAGGCGGGCCGGAGGCTCAAAGTAGTCCGCACTCTCCGGGTGGGGACTACTTTAGTGCCTTCGCCGCAGCAGGAAGCAGCTTGGTGCTCGGGAGATGAGCGAGGCCCCAATGGGCGAGGGGGACGATGACCTCGCGCAGGGATCTACCGGTGGGCGTCAGCTCGTAGTGAAAGCGCCGCCGGTCTTCTTCGTCGGCGGTCTTGGTGATGAGTCCCTGCTCGTGGAGGTGCTTCAGGCGGTCGGCGAGGATATTGGTCGCGATGCCCTCGGGCGAGGCGAGGAATTCATCGAAGCGCTGCTTGCCGAGAAAGAGATCGCGCACCACCAGCATCGTCCAGCGGTCTCCGAGAAGATCGAGCGCACAAGCGATCGGACAGGGGGAGCGGCGAGGGGGCGATTTCGGTTTCGCAGGCACGGCGGAAATCAACTTGCAAAACACAAGTGGTGCAAGCATCGGTATTCGGTTGCTTGCGTTTTGAAAGTGAAATTGCCGGGCCATGAAAACCACCGCTGACACTGCATCTGTTCCCTCCTCCCGTTCGACGACACTCGCGCCGCCGGGGGCGGGTTTGCCTTGGTTCGAGGAACTGGTGTTGCGGAATGGCTTGAGGCTCTACTCGCGATTTACGCCGCGTGATGCGATGCTGAAGAAATTCTTCTCCCAAGCGGAGCGGGTGCTGGAGATGGTTGCTCCTCTGGATGAGACGCGGGGCCGCACGCCGGTGCTGGTGAAGCGGGTGCGCGGCATGGAAGACAGCAGCCGCTGCTGGTCCCCCTACATGATCGTCCGACACCTGGTGATGGTGGACAAGTCGCTCCTCGGGATGATTCTGCTTCTTTCCTCGGGAAAGACTCTGAACCGAAAGGTCAGCCCGGCGGATGTGAAGCCATCGCCCGACGCGGGGCCGGAGGTGATCGAGGAGTTCCGCGAATTGCTCGTGCGTTGGCAGGAGACGCTGGCGGGGATGGGCGATCTACGGGGCGGGTCGCGGCATTTGCATCCGTGGTTCGGGAAATTGGACGCACACGGCTGGCTGGCCCTGGCGGCGGTGCATCATGGGATTCACCGGAAGCAGATGGAGAGGGTCATTGGGTAGCGGAGCGACTTTGCCGTTCGGACGGGGAGCGGGCCGCACCGGCAATCAGGGCGGCGATGTATCTCAGTCATCGCCCGATGACCGCCGAAGGCTCCCGGACTGCTGCGAAGAATCGCAGCAGTCCGAGGGCGGCTGCGCCGCGGTCATGAGGCGGACCGGAATGCTGTGAGGATCACTTAGCGATACTCCCACTTTCCATACTCCCTGAGGACCGACTCACCCCATGGGCCGTACCACGCATAGCCGCTGCGGCGCTCTTCACCGATCTCGGCGAGCGTCGCTTTTTTGATGCCATCGCGATCGCAGAAGAAGGGCTTGCCGGTTTCGAGGTCATAGAAGCGCGCCCACAGCGGCTTGGCGGAAGGATCGCTGATGATGCGGCCGCCATTCGAACGCTCGAAGCGGATGCCGGTGATCTTCGACGACTCAAACCACGCGACGCCGGCTTTCACGGCGCGGATGACCTCGGGCGATGGCTTATCCAGCGTCATCAGGAAGCGGAGGATGCCGGCGCTTTCCCCGCCGCTGAGCGAGGGCAGCTCATAGGCGCGGGCCTGAGCTGGCGCGAAGGTGACTTCATCGTGCTGGGCGCACCAGACGGTCGGCTTGCCATCGATGGTGACCTGGCATTTCAGGATGCAAGCGATGCCGCGTTCGAAGGCATCGGTGGCCTTGCGTTTGCGGTCGGCGTCGAGGAACTCGTAGTCCTGCGAACTCCGCAACAATTCTAGCAGACGCACCATCGAGCCGTCATTGAAAGTAATGTGGCGCGCGTAGCCCTTGCCCGGCGGGTAGTGCTGCGGCCAGCCGCCATTCGGATACTGCGCTTCGAGGATGTGGTCGTAGCCCTTGAGGAAGGCATCGCGGTAGGTCGCATCGCCGGTGGCTTTGAAGGCATGGGCGAGCAGGCGCAGTTCGCCAGTGGTGGCCTTGTTGTCGAAGGTGCCCTCCAGCTTTTCGCTCTTGCCCGTGTAGCGCTTGATGATGGTGTCCTTGTTCTTGGGCCAGCTTCCTTGTGGCGATTGCCAGGAGAGCACGGTGGAGAGGGTGCTACGGCCTTCGTTCGAGCGGAACCAATCATCGGGCTTGCCCGCGAGAGCGTCGGCATCGGCGAAGGCGAGGCCGGGGAGAAGCAGCGCGGTGAGGAGTGGGAGGAGCGGGTTCATGGGGATGGCTACGCGAGAGGTGGAGTATGACTTACTTTGCTCCTATTTTGCCGAGCCACTCGATCGCTGCATCCGGCCAGGCCTTTGCCTCGCGCTCGCAATGCAGGCCGTAGCCGTGGCCGCCGGTCTTATAGAGCAGGAATTGGTGAGTGCGCTTTGCTTCGGTCAGCGCGGCATCGTAGAGCTTGCTGCCGACGACGAACTTCGCGTCGTCCTCGCTGTGCACGATGAGTGTGGGCGGGATGTCAGCCTTTGGATTGAGATTCGGGAAAAGGCCGCCTTTGCCGTCATCGAGATATGCGGAATAGACGAGCACGGCGAAGTCGGGCCGGCAGCTTTGCTGGTCGATCGCATCGATGGCGGGATAGGCTCGCTCGTCGAAGCGATTGCTGGCTCGGGCGGAAAGGTGGCCGCCGGCGGAGAAGCCGATGACGCCGAGGCGCTTCGGATCGATGCGCCACTCGGCAGCATGTGAGCGGACGAGGCTGAGGGCGCGCTGGATGTCCTGCAGCGCTCCATCGCGATTGTCGGGAGAGCGGTATTTGAGGACGAAAGCCGCGATGCCGTTCTTGTTCAGCCACGCGGCGATCTCGGTGCCTTCCTTGTCCACCACCGTGTAGGCGTAGCCGCCGCCGGGGCTGACAATCATCCCGGGCGCGTCCTTCTTCTCCACGGGGAAGAAGCTGATCGTGGGCGTGCTGACATTCGTGACACGAGTGGCGTCGGTTTTCTCCGGGGAATGCAGTGCCTGTGGCTCGCTCGCAGCGCGACCCGGCATCTTTCCTTCCGGCCAGAGCTCGATGGTGATCTTCGCGGCTTTCAAGGCGGGCACGTCTTGCGCGGACACGATGCCAGTGAGGAGCGTGAGGACGAGACAAGGGAGCTTCATGGCGTGACGAGGAGTTCCTTCAAGGACGGAGCGGCGGCGGGAAGTTCCTTCATCAGCAGCTCCGCCATGGCGCGCGCGCCTTGCTCATTGAAGTGAGTGTTGTCGCCTTTCTTGTTCGCCATCGCCGCGCTGTTCTCCGGGCCGAGCTTGGCGACGAGTTCCTTGCTGGAGGCGTGGAGGTCGATGACGGGTGCGTTCTTTTCCTTGGCCACTTCCTTCATCGCATCGGCGTAGGGCTGGAGGGCGTCCTCCAGTGTGCCATCCGCGGCAAAGGTGCGGCGGGCAACGGGGGTGACGAGGATGGGCGTCGCGGAGATCGCGCGGGACTCATCGATATAGCGGCGGAGGAAGTCCTTGTAGGTTGTGGCTGCGTCCGTGGACTCGGGGCGGTCCGGCGCGTGCGAATCATTGTGGCCGAACTGGATCAGCACGTAGGCGGGCTTCGAGGCGAGGGCCGTGTTCCACAGGCCTTCCTTGATGAAGGTCTTGGTGCTGCGACCGGGCTTGGCGAGATTGATGACCGCCACGGTGCCGGTGCGGAAATGTTCTGCGACGAATTGGCCCCAGCCGCGATCCGGACGCGATGCCGCGTAATCGCAGACGGTGGAGTCGCCGACGATGACGATGGTTTCTTCCGCGAAGGCGAGTGCAGGAAGTGCGATCACCACGGCAAGACATCGGAGGAAGGTCAGGCGGAGAGGATTCATTGCTTCTTCGCCTCGGTGCGGGCGTTTTCGAGCAGCTGGCGGATCGTCGGCCAGGTGACGGCGAGGCTGGGTTCGCTTTGCGGGTGGATGCCATCGGCCACTTCCTTCTCGAAGCGCTGCGGGTCGTCCTTCTTGATCTTCGCCCAGTTCGGGTAGTGGTCCGCCAGTGGCAGGTGGTTCTTCTGCGCGTAGCTACGATAAACGTCGTAGTAGGACTCCAGCTCGGGGCGGGCGGTGCCGTATTTCTTCGCGGTGTTGGTTGTCGAGTCCCAGGCGGGATTCATGGTCTGGACGATGATGTCCACCTGCGGGTTCTGCTGGCGCAGCGCCTTCACCATCCGGTCGAGATTCGCCTCCGATTTCTCGCGGGAGATATTGTGCTTGGTGGCGGCGTCATTGGCGGAGAACTCGATGAAGACGAGGTCCGGGTGGCGTGCCAGCACGCGCTTTTGCAAATTCTCCACACCCCAATTCGAGTGCATGCCGGCTTGTGCGGCATTGGCGAAGGTGACTTGGCCGGGGAATTCCTTTTCGAAGTATTCGCGCGCGGCGTTCGCCCATGCGCCATTGATCGAAAGGCTGGTACCATACACCACCACGGTCTGTTTCTTGCCGGCCTGGAGGTTCTTGAAAACGGTGACGGGCAGCGGTGCCTCTTCGGCGGTGGCGCTGGCGGCGACCGAGAGCAGGAGTGGTAGCAACAAGGTGCGGGAACGTCTGAGCAAGGAGCGGAGCATGGAGGAGGAGTGCGGGTGTTAGGGTTTCTTCTTCGTCTTCTGCAGGTCCTTCATCGCGTGAGCGAAGCGGAGGCCGAATTCCCTCTCGGCCCCGGTATTGAAGTGCAGCTTGTCGCCCTTGTGGCCGAGGCCGGCGGAGTCGGCGTAGCCGGTGTTCGGCACGGTGTCGGGGATCTTCTTGATGGCGGCCTTCACGGCATCGGCGTGCGGGAACTTCTGCGGGGTGAGCGCGAGGAAGTCGCCGAGCTGGCCGACCACGACCGGGAGCTCCGGTTGGCGCAGGTCCTTTCGCAGGTCCTTGATCATGTCGGCGAGGCGGGTGCCGTAGCTATCGGCAGGCTCGGGCTTCTCCGTGTCCGACTCGCCCTGATGCCAGATCATGCCCTTGATCACGCCGTCTTTCGACGCGGTCTTGGAGCGTTCGATGGCTTGCTTGTAGAGGTCGCCGCTTTTCACCCAGCGCTTCAAGGGTGTGCCGCCGACCGCGCACGGGATGAGGCCGATGGTGACCTTCGGGTCGGTCTCGTCCTTCAGCATCTGGGTCGCGAAGGTGAGGCCGGGGCCGACGCCGCACTCGATCGCGCCAACCTTGGGATGCAGCGGGTCCTTCGCGATGACCCACTGGCCCTCGGGATTCAGCGAAAGGATGCGCGGGTTTTCCTGCTGGGAATCCAAGTCCGTCCGGTCGCGGCCGACCATGTTCGACTGGCCCATGAGCAGGTAGAGGTGGAACTTTTCCTTCGCGGGCGGCGGCGTGGCTGGCTTCGACTGGGCGTGGGTGAGGCCTGTGAAAAGGCAGGCGAGGAGAATGGTTAGAATCCGGGGCATGGGGTTTGGAACCTCTACTAGAGCGGATTCAATGCTGTATGACAACTACCCTTATTGAAGGATGATGGGAATGGCTCCTTGGTGCGGGCCTCAGCGTTTTTCCGAGAGTCCCCCGGTCACCATGCCCCGGAGCCCCAGATTGCTCAAGGCGTGGGCTGGAGTAAAGAGCACCGCCGTGGCATGGCTGTACTTCTTTCCTTCCGGCGGGGCTTTGAGTTTGAACCGGATTCCTGAGTCCGCGTAGTCGGCGAAGGTCTTGTTCGCGGTCTTGTTGTGGGTGATCGCGGTGAGGTCCTCGGTGATGTGATCATTGAAGAAGATCGCCAGCACTTGACCTTTCTGAACTTGTGGATCGGGGACGGCGAATCCGAATTCCTTGAGGAATGGTGCCGCCTTGGCCGGATCATCGGTCCAGATGTTCTGCCGTTGATCGTTGCTATTGCGAAGGTGAGTCCGCTGATCGTGGATGACCTTGTGTTCAAGTGGCTGGAGTTCCACGCCGTGGGCGAATCCGGCCAGGAGAGTCGCAAGGATCGGAAACAGAAGTGCTTTCATGACTGATGGTATTAGCGGCAGCCGTGAAAGGTGCTGTCTCTTCATCTTAGGGCCCGTCACTCTTTTGAATCCGAGGAGTCGAAATAGCGCATGAACCGCTCGGCCATGCTTAGGGCTATTCAGCCACGATCGCGACCTTGTAGAAGGCCTTGCCATTGGGGGGCGAGGTATCGGTGAAGGAGGCGGTATCGCCCGCGCCGCCGGTGACGGTGCCGAGGGACTGCCAGCCGGTGTCGATGCTGGTGCAGCGAAGGACGTCGAACTGCACGCCATTGGCGGAGGGCCAGGTGAGGGTGAAGTCGCCGGAGGTGCGGGTGGCGGAGGCTTTAAAAGAGGAGCTGGCGTCCTTCGGGTCGAGGCCTAACAGGAACTCGGTGGCATTGTCGGTGCCATCGCCATCGGGATCGGCGTTGGGTGCGGCATCGGGATTCGAGGTGCTGCCGAAGTGCTGAATCTGCCACTCTTCGAAGGGAGTGAGCGTTTGCGTCACGATGAGGCGGACTTGGCCCGCAGTGGCTGTGCTGACGGTGGCTTCATATCCGGCGGGGATGGTGCCGACGGCGAGGCCGGTTTCGTCATCGAGCGCACCGCTGTAGGTGAGAAGCGTGTAAGTGCCCGGGCCGAAGCCGGGGCCACCGGTGACATTCAGGGTGCCGGCGAGGGTGAGGGCACCGGTGACATTGACGCGGTCGGGCACCGTGCCGAGTTCGTAGGGAAGGACGCTGGTGGACGAGAGCGTTAGACCCGCTCCAAGCGTGAGCGTGCCGGTGGGATCGAGCAGGCCATTGCAAGTGACCGCGCCGCCGATGCTGCCATTGCCACCAAGTCCTCCAGCGGCAGCTACGGTGGTCGTCGTAGCAGCGAGCGAGCCGGTGACGACGAGCTTGCCGCCGTTCACGGTGGTCGCGCCGGTGTAGGTATTGGCACCGCCGAGTGTGAGGCTGCCGGTGCCGGTCTTGATGATCGCGACGGGCTTGGTGGAGCTGCCATTGGCAATCACTCCGGCGAAGCTGGTATCGATATTCGCCGCGCCGATGGTGTAGGTGCAGCTCGTCGAATTGCTATTGCTGGCCATGCCAAGGAAGCTGCCGGCGAGCCCCTTGATCGCGCCGAGATTGTAGGCACTGCCTTGGCGGGCCGAGAGACCGCGCGTGCCGAGATCGAAGGTGGCCGCCGAGCTGCCATTGAAGGTGGAGGTGAAGAGGCGGAACGAGCCGGTGCCGGTGAACAAAAAAGTGCCCGAGAAGCCGGACATGTCGCCCTCGAGGTCGAAGACGCTGTTGGCATTGAAGGTGAGGACGCCGGAGCCGGAGATGTTCCTCAGGCCGTGCGCGCCACCGCCATCGCCGCCCGAGATGGTGGAGGCGGAGGTGACGATGATGGCATTCTGCGGGGCGAGGGTATTGGTAGCCCAAGTGCCGCCGCCGAGGGTCACGGCACCGGTGCCGAGCGAACCGGCATTGCCGATCGAGAGAGTACCGCTGGAAATCGTGGTGCCGCCGGTGAAGGTCTGCGCGGTGGAGATCGTGAGCGTGCCGGTGCCGCTCTTGGTGAGAGCGCCTTCGCCGATGATCTTGCCTGCGCCATTCAGCGTGTAGTTCTTGGTGGTGGCGACGACGACCTCTTCCGGCTCCACATCGAGCGAGATCGCCACGGGATTCGTCGCATTGCCCGCATCCGTGAAGGAGACGGTGGAACCGGTGGCAAAGATGACGTTCCCCGAGCCGTTGCTCCAGTTCGCGGTGGTGGTGTCCCAGACGGAGCTGCTGCTGCCCGTCCAGATGAGGTCTTCGGCACCCGGTTGGCTGGCCAGGGTCATGGTGATCACGCCGGCGGTCGAGAAATCGAACGAGGCGGTGAGCGTGGAACCCGCGGGCGCCTGCCAGGAAAGGACGGGCGTGCCGGTGCGCGTGCCAGTGTAGGTCAGCAGCGTGTAGGTGCCGGCGCCGAGCGTGGTGCCGGTGACGGGACGGACGACGGCATTCGTGCCGAAGGTGACATTGCCGGTGATGGCGAGCGGTGTCGCGCCGATCGCGCCGTGCTCGAGGATGGCGTTGGATTGATAGGTGAGATTGCCGGTGATGGCACCGCTGCCGCCGAGGGCCGCGGCGCTCTGTACGGTGACGGCGCTGCCGGTGGTGCTGCCATTGATGCGTAGCGTGCCCGCGGCCACGGTGGTCGCACCGGTGTAGCTGGAGGCCCCGTCGAGGGTCCAGATTCCCGTGCCATTCTTGGTGATGGCGGTGGTGCCGGTGCTATTGGCGATGGTGCCGGAGAAGGTGGCGTCGGTATTCCTGCCGCCAACTCGCCAGGTGACGGTGCGGCCGGAGGTGGGGCCGCCTCCGACGCCGGTGGTGGCGTCGCCGGTGAGCTCGCCAATGTCGAGGGTGGGGGAGCTGCTACTAACGTTATAGTAAAGGTAGCTGTCCGCACCGATATTGAGCGCGGCGGTGCCGAAGCCGAAGCTATTCGAGACGCGCATTTCCGAGCCATCGGCATCCGTGACGAGATTGATCTGGCCGGTGAAGGCGGACCAGTTGCCTTTCATGTCGGAGCGGACGTAGGGCGAGTAGTAGTTGAAAGTGCCGCTGCCGGTGAGGGAGCCGGTGAGCGAGCAACGGCCATCGGCATCGAGCCTTCCGGTCATGCTGGCGGGGACGATCATGCTCCATGCGGCGGTTTCGCTGGCCTGGACATCGGCCATGGTGAGCCGGCCGTTGTTGAAGGTGACGCTGCCGGTGCCGAGGCCGGAGACATTCGCGGTGCTGCCAGCGAGGTAGATGGTGCCTTGGTTGATGACGGTGCCGCCGGTGTAAGTGTTGTTCTTGGCGAGGATGAGCGTGCCGACGCCGGTCTTGGTAAGGCCGCCGGTGCCGGTGAGGGTGCCGCTGATTTGCAGGGAGCTGCCATTGGCGACGACATCGAGCGTGCCGCCGGAGGAGCCGAGCGTCATGCTGCGGTTGGTATTCGCCTGCGAGCCGGTGAGGCGCAGCGTGCCGCCATTGATGACCAGATTGCTGGCGCCCACGCCCGCTGCGCCGATCGAGCTGGGCGTGCCGGCATCGGCGAGCGAGGCGATTGCGAGCACGCCGCCATTGATGGTGGTCGCGCCAGTGTAGTCGTTGGCGGTATTGATCGTGAGCGTGCCGGTCCCTGACTTCGTCAGGCCACCGGTGCCACTGATAAAGCCGCTGCCGGAGAGCGTGTAGTCGCTGCTGGCGTTCACCGTGACGCCCGACACGGGCAGCGCGCTGGTGAGCGTGGCCGTGGCGGCGGCGGTGCCGGTGGCATCGAAGGTCACCGCATCACCGCCGACGAAGATATCGGGCGAGCCGCCATTGAGCCAATTCTGACTCGCCGCCAGATCCCACGCCGCGCCGGAGCCCCGCCAAACGATGGATGCTGGAGCGCGGGTGACGGGCACGGTCAATGTCACTGCACCGGATCCAACGGCGAGCGAGTAGGGCGTTCCGGGTGGGACGGAGACGTCGAAATTCGACGCGCTGCCGGTGAGGGTGCCGGTGTAAGTGAGAAGCGTGTAGGTGCCGGCGGGGACGGTGCCATTGAGCGCCTTGATGACGATGCCGACCTTGCCGCTCACGGAGAGGTTTCCACTGACGGCGATGCGGTCGCTGGTGGCGGGATTGCCGGGGTTGTTCGAGAGATCGAAGGCGAGGCTGGTGCCATCCTGCGCTGTGAGCCCATTGCCGAGCGTGAGCGTGCCTGCATTCCCCATGCCGGACCCGGGCGTGATCGCGCCGCGATAGCCGAGCGTGACGGCCTGGCTGAAGGTGCCGGTGCCGCCGATGCGACCGCCGGTCAGGCCCGCGGCCGCGGGTCCGCCGTAGGTGCCGCCCCAGACGGTGATGGGGCTGCTGGTGAGCGTGCCATTCAGGATGAAGGCTCCATCCCAGATGGTGGTGGTGCCGGTGAAGGCGTGGCTGCCGGAGAGCGTGAGCGAGCCCTTGCCGGACTTCATCAACTTCATCGTGCCTGCGAGCGAGCCGAGCGTGCCATCGAAGGTCTGGTCCTTCGGCGAAAAGACGGTGAGATCCTTCGGCGAAAGCGTGCCCGATAGCACGACCGGTGTGGAGGCATTCGCGCCGATGTCGAAGCGCACGGCCTTCCCGTCGATGAAGGCGGCATTGCCATCATTCTCCGTCCAACTACTAGAAATACCGTTGTCCCAGGTGGTGGTGCCAACTCCACCGCGCCAGACGAGATCGGTATCGACCATCGGCGATGGCGGCGGCGGGGTCATGCCGGTGCCGAGGTAGTAGTCCACGTAGCTCGCCTGCACGTAGCCCTTGGTGGTGGCCTGGCAGCGATACTGCGGATTGTGCATCAGCGTGGGGATGCGGAAGCCGGTGCCATTGCTGGTCTTGGCGGCGTCGGCGCTTCTCACGGAGTAGATGCGCAGCTCGGAATTGTCGGTGGCGACGCACAGCAGTTCTTCCCGCCAATCACCGAGGATGTCGCCCCAGAATTGCGGGCGGCCCCCGTAGGCGATGTAGTTGTTGTAGGGAGAGTTCGGCGCGTTCGCGTCGCTGTAGAGACTGATCACGCGGGTGCTGCTGCCGGTTGCGGTGTTGAACTTGTCGATGCCGGGACTCGTCGCGGAGCTGCCGATGGTGGAAACGAACTCGCGCACGAGATCGCCGTCCCACCAGATGGCCTCGGGCGGGAAGGGCTTGTTGGCGTAGTTCAGCTGGGTGCCCTTGCAATCGAAGATGCCGGGCTGGGTGGAGAAGAACTCGCAGCCCTTCACCGCCGGATCGAAATCGCCGGCCACGCCGCGGCCGACATCGACCACGCCGCCGGCATACCACTTCTTGATGATGGCTCCGGTGCCCGCGTTGTAGAGCGCGGTGGCGAGGCCGGTGCCATTGTTCTGCTGGATGATGTAGTTCTCCAGCCCCGGTCGATCGGGATCGATGTCCGTCAGATGGAAGCGGTCGCCGTGGACGATCTCGGTGATATTGAAAAGCTGCGTGCCATTGTCATCGAGCACGTAGCCGATGTCGACAAATTCGTCCTTGCCGTCATTGTCCACGTCGGCAATGCGGATCTGGTGGCCCTCGGGCGAATGAAGCGCGCCATCGTCCACCCACGACCAGCGCTGGGTGAGGCTGTTGTTCCGCCAGTCCCACGCGGTGATCACGCCGTGGAAGCTCTCGTCCGCGGCACGGTTCTTCGCCGCCCACACGACCGACGGGCGCTGGCCATCGAGGTAAAGGATGCCCATGTGGCCGTTCATCGGGCCATCGCTGAGGCGCGGATTCGGGGCGTTGGCGCGGGCGAGCTCGGAGCCGGTCATGCCATCGAGCACGGAGAGGAACTGGACGTTGTTCGTGGCGCCGCCGCTGACGGTCGCGCCATTGCCGAAGACGACGCCATTCGAGGTGCGGAGAAGGACTTCTGCTTTCCCATCGCCGTCCATGTCGTAGACGGTGACATTGTCGCCGTGGCCGATGCTGATGGCGGAGGAGCCGGGCTCGATATTATACTTGTAGTAGCTGTTAGGCCCGAGATCGATGCGCCAGAGGAAGGTGCCATCGCGCTTGTAGGCCTCGAGGAACTGGCGAGCGCCTTCGGCCGACTGGCGGTCGATGACGAAGTCGTATTCACCATTGCCATCGAGATCGCCGACCCAGACGAACTTCACATCGAGCGCGCCATCGGGCGTCGCTTGGATCGGGACGGGAACGTATTGGCGCGTGGGTGGATTCGCGGGCAGCACGAAGGGAGCGCTGGAGGCGTGGGCCCAGGTGTCCGGCACTTCCACGCCGCCGATGACCGGCTTCACCGAATAGGTGTAAGCGATCGAGGAAAGACTCGGCGGGGTATCGACATAATCGGTGGTGGCGGTGAGCGGCGAGGCATTCACTTTTACCGCGGAGCCGCCATTGCCGGAGCGGTAGAGATTGAAGGCGACTCCGGTGGGATCATTACCGAGCAAACGCCAGCCGACGTAGACCTGCGTGCTGCTGCTGCGCATCGCCACCAGGCCGCGGCCGAGGCGCTCCATCTGGCGCTGGGCGTGGGCGGTGCCGAGGCATAGCGACGACACGAGGGAGCAAACGACGACCGGGAGCAGGCGCGAGCGAGACATGGGTTTTTCGCTGCGACGCGGGGTTGGGCGGTCTATCGCAGGATGCACGAGTGTCCGCGATGCCGGCGTGCGACGTCGATGCCATGAACGGGTTACGCCGGGAGACGCTACGCTGCGGGTCCGTTTTGATTCCGCTTCGAGAGTCGCCAGATCACGCCGATGATGAGGAAGGCGAGGGCGACGGCAATGGGCAGGGGAAGATGGCGCGCGGCAGGCGTCGGCGTCGGCGCAGGTGCGGGCAGGGAAGCTGGAGACGGAGTGGCTTCAGGGCTCGCTTCCTTGGGGCCGCCGAGATCAAAGCTGATGCCGGGGCTTTGGCGGGAGATGGACTTGTCCAGCAGCGGCTCGATGTCCCGCTGGAAGGGAGCGGCGGTGTGGTCGAAGACGGCGATGATGCCGGTATCGAGTTCGCCAAGGAGCGGGAAAAACGTGGACCTCACCGCGACGGGCGATGCGCTCGGGCGCGCGAAGTCGAGGACGAACGCTGCGTCGTCATGAAGGTCGCTTTTCTCGAAAACACAGTCCGCCTTGGTGGGAGAGAGCGGTTTTCCTCCGGCGGTCACCTTGAAAAGAGTCGCCGCCATCTTGGCGAGCAAGGGCTTGGCGGCGGCTTGGCCCGCTTCATCGGCCGCGTCGGGTGCATTGTCGCCGAGGATGCGCCAGGCGAAGGGTAGGGATGCGCGGGTGACGATGCGCATGCGGTCCGGGTAGACGCGGACCTCCGTCTCGGTCTCATAGCCGCCATGGGCATGGGCGAGTCCTCCGGTGAGAAGGAGGAGTGCGGCGCAGAGGGCTTTGAGGAAAAGGCGCATGTTTCGTTGTGGAGGCGCACCCTTATGGGGTGAACTCCACCTTGTAGAAAGCCTTCTCAAACGAAGCGGGATCGGTGAAGGAAGCGGTGTTGCCGACGCCGCCGGTGACGGTGCCGAGGGTCTGCCAGGTACCTTCGAGGGTGAGGCTGCGCTTCACGGTGAAGACGATGCCATTCGCGCTCGGCCAGGTGATCGTGCGGCCGGAGTCGGAGACGGTGGACTTGAAGGCGCTGGCGCCGCTCGAGGGATTCAGGCCGAGACGATACTCGGCGAGGTTCGAGGTGCCGTCGCTGTCCTTGTCGCCGTCGGCCGTTTGCGTGAGGCCGCCGAAGTTCGTCTGCTCCCACGAGTCCGGCAGGCCGTCCTCGTCGCTGTCGTCAATGACCAGCACGACTTGTCCCGCGGTGGTGGTGGAGAGGTGGGCGATGGTGCCGACGGGGATGCCTGTTAGGGCGGCGCTGCCACTGAGGGCGCCGCCATAGGTGAAAAGTGGATAGCGACCGAAGCCGGTGCCGGGCGCGAGCGCGACCTGGACGGTGCCGGCGAGATTGAGGTCACCGCCGATGGTGATGAGATCGGAGGAAATGCCGCCACGCATCTTCATGAGCGAGCTGCCGTCGAAGAATGAGCCCCCGGTGACGCTGAGTGTGCCCGGTGTACCGGTGGAAAATCCGCGGGCAGTGAAGGTTCCATTGCACACGAGGTCCGCGGCGATGGTGCCATAACCATTCAGCGAGGCACCGCTGGCGATGGAGACCGAGTCGGTTGTCACGCTTCCGTTCGAGAGCGTCAATGCGGCACCACTCGCGACGCCGACGGCTGCCCTGCTGGAAACACTTCCGGAGATGGCGAGCGTGCCTTGCTCGACACTCATGCCGCCATTCCAACTGCACGCGCCGCCAAGCTTCCAGCTGCCGACGCCGGTCTTCACGAAGCTGGTGATGGTGTCGGCATTCTGTTCCTCGATCGTTCCGGCGAAGACGACCTCGTTGGCGACGGCTGTCTTCGCGCCGATGCGGTAGGTGAAGTTGCGGCCGCCGGTCGCTCCGCCGCGGAGCCCGGAGAGCGAGCCGCCGCTGAGCTCGCCGATTTCGATGATGGTGCCCTCGCCTTCGGAAAGGATGCCGATGTAGTAGGCCCACACGCGGTCGGAGAGATTCACCGAGGCGAGCGGGAAGCCGGGGAAGTAGTAATTCGTGCTCATTCGCAGCTCGCCGCCATCCGCATCGGTGGTGACATTGAGCGTGCCAGTGAAGGTGGACCAATCGCTGAAGAGATTGGTGCGGATCCATGGCGCGCGGAAGTTGAGCGTGCCGCTGCCGGTGAGCGTGCCGTAGAAGTCATGGCGCGAGTCGGCATGGATCGTGCCGGTCTGCCCGGCGGGGACGATGAGGTTCATCGTCGAGCTGCTGAAGCCGCTCTGGTTGTTGTACATCGAGAGCGTGCCGCCATTGAAGGTGATGGGTCCGGTGCCGAGGCCCCCGATGTTCGCGGTGTCGTTGGCGAAGGTGATGGTCGCGCCGGAGTTGATCGTGGTGCTCGCCGGGGAATTGCTGCCGCTCAAGGTGAGCGCGGCCGCACCATTCTTCACGAGAGCGCCGGAGGTGATGCCTGCCGCGCCGCCGATGGTGTAGGCGCGCGTGACATTGTTGAAGGTGATGCTGCGCGGCGCCACGGCAGCGCCGATGTTCACGGTGTTGACCGTGCTGGTGTCGTCGAAGATGACGGCGTCGTTGTTGCTGAAGGTATTCGGCGACGCGCCGGTCCAGTTGTTCGCGGTGGTGGTATCCCAGTTCGCGCTGGTGGCGCCGGTCCAGGTGATGGTGGCAGGATTCCCGGTGACCGTCAGGCGCACGGTGGTGCCGGACATGGCGATGGAAAAGGTCTGCCGCGAACTGGCTGCCAGATTGTGCGTGAAGGTGGGAGTGCCACTCGTCGTCGAGGCACCGGTGATGAGGTCATAGGTGCCGGCATTCAGCGTGCCCTCGATGAGGTAGAACTGGAACGCCTGCGTGCCGCTGAAGGCGAGGTTGCCGCCGCCCATGACGATCTTGTCATTCGCTCCGCCCGCATTCGACGTCATATCGAAGTAGAGCGTGTTGCCATTCAGCGCGACTCCGCCATTCGCCGTGAGGTTGGCGCCGGTGAAGGGGATGGTGCCGGGCGAGAGGATCGCGCCGGAGGCGGCGGTGAGGCTGCCGCCGAGGGTGCCATCGCCGCCGAGGAGGGCACCGCTTGCTACGGTGACTGCCGTAGTTCCGAGGCTGCCATCGACCAGGAGCTCGCCCTGGTTCACCGCGGTCGCGCCGGTGTGGTTATTCGCGCCGCCGAGCGTGAGCGTGCCTGCGCCGGTTTTCGTCAACGAGGCATTGCCGGTGATGGTGCCGGCGAAGCTGGTGTCAGTGCCCTTCGCGCCGATCACATAGGCGACCGCGCCCGCGGAGCCGCCGCTGAGGTTGGCTCCCGCATTGATGCTGGAGAGCGAGGCGATGTTCAGCGTGTTGCCGCCGGAGTTCGTCTGCGGTTGGAAGCCGACGCTGCCGCTGAGATCGACGGTGGCATTGTCGAAGCCATTGAACGTGCCGCCATTGAAGAAGAGCCGGATGCCACCGCTGCCGGCGAAGTTGAGATTGCCCGTGAAGGCCGCGGTGGTTCCCTTCAGGTCGACGCGTGAGACGGTGGTCTGCACGTTGAAGTTCACGACGCCCGCGCCGGTGATGGGGCCGCTGTAGCTGATGCGGTTGCCGGTATTGATCGTCGCGGTGTTGCCTGCTGGCACGCTGATGCCGGCTGCAAGCGAGGCGGAGGTGCCGGTGGGGTAGGCATTGGTCAGGACGGTGCCATCGAGCATGGCGATGGTGCCGCCGGAGAGGCTGCCGGGATTGGTGATCGCGAGCGTGCCTGCTTCCAGCGAGGTACCGCCGGCATAGGTCTCCGCGTGGGCGAGCGTGAGCGTGCCGGTGCCGCGCTTGGTCAGGGTGCCCGCGCTATTGATCGCGCCGGTGCCGCCCGCGCCGAGCGTGTAGCTGCCGGTGGCATTCACCTCGACGGTGGTCGGGACGAGCGTGCCGGTGACGGTCACATTCGGCTGAGCGATGCCGCTGTCGTCGAAGACCACGCGGTCGCCATCCGAATACGTCACGGTCGCACCACCGGAAGGTCGCACCCAATTGGTGGCGGTGGTGGTGTCCCAGGCACTGCCGGTGCCCTTCCACAGCAGGTCGCGGGGCAGGCCACTCTGCGAGACCAGCAGTGCCATGGTCTGCGTCCACGAGCTGCCGGCGGCATCGGTGACGGTGAAGTCGTAGCGGGCGCGGCCGGTGAAATTCAGCGTGGGGGTGAATTTGACAATCGGTCCGGTGGCGGACGGCGTCACGCCATCGGCGAGGTACTGCGCGACGGTGCCATTCGAAATGGCGGCGACTGTGAACGTGGGCGAGGCCGCGAAGCCGGAGGTGTAGCGCCGCAGGTCGACCTGGATACTGCTCGGCGTATCGACGATATTCCGCGGCACGGTGCCGTGGGGAATCGCGAGGAAGTGGAGATACTCCTCCAGGCGGGTGTAGCCGGCCACGGTGCCGGGCGGGAAAAACGTGGTGCCGGTGATGACGCCGCCGCTGCTGGCGAGTGCGGTATTGTGATCCTGGGTCGCGGGGTTCCACGTCAGTGCGCTCTCGTAGTGGTCCGGCATGCCGTCCCGGTCGGTATCGACGGCAGCGAGGGTGGAATTAAGGAAGCCGAAGCCGGCGTTGCTCGCGCCGGTCTGACTTTCCCGGCTGACGTGGAAGGGCGTCTGGGTGGTGAGCTTGCCGATCAGGATCGTGTCTACCTCGTCGCGGACGGTGCCGGTGTGGGAGGCATCGAGGCGGAGTGCGCCGGCATTCGAGATGATCTTCTTGTAAGCGAGCAGCGGCGCATCCGTGGTGACGCCGGTGGTGGATCCGGCAATCGCGCTACTCGATTGATAGTAGCCGAGGGCGCCGGGGGTGAGGCCGCTGGTGCCGGGGGCGTAGCCCGTGCCCTCGACGATGGTGTAGCCCTTGTCCGTGCCATTGAGCAGGCCGTCGCCATCGGTATCGGAGAGATTGCCGTTCAGGTGGACGGTGAAGTTCGGCTTGCCATTGTCGCCGACGGTTCCCTTCACCATCGCCTTCGAATGCGTGTTGCCGGGCGGGCCGATGAAGTAGTTGTTGATGACGTTCGACTTCCAGTTCTGGTTCGACTGCGAGTCGCCCATGATGAAGCCGATGTCCCAGTCGTAGGTGACATTGTTCACCCACTCGAGCAGGCCGCCGGGGCGGGCCTTCGGGTTGCGGGTGTGGTTGTGCGCCCAGAGATTGTGGTGCGAGGTGGCATGGTTCTGATCCCAGAGGCCGCCGCACGAGTGGCTCTCCAGTCCCCAGGCATTCAGTGAATACTGCAGCGTGAGATTCTCCGGCGGGCTGCCGAAGCTGGACATGTTCTCGTCCGTGCTGAACTGCATCGAGACGTGGTCGAGGATGGCATTCAGGCAGCCGCTATCGAGGTCCACGCAATCGCCACCGGACCCGTAGTAGCCGTGGCGGAAACGGACGTGGCGGACGACGATGTCATCGCCGGAGATCCGGAAGAAGTTGTTGTAGAAGCCGATGCCATCGCCGGGCGCGGTCTGGCCGGCGATGGTGACCTTCGATGAGGTCAGGCGCGTGCCATTCGAGCCGCTGGGAAAGCGGATGTAGCCGCTGACATCGAAGACGATGGTCCGTCCCGCGGCGGGCACGGTGGAGATTGCCTCCGCAAAGGAGCCGGCACCGGAGGCATTCAGATTCGTGACGTGGTAGACATCACCGCCACGGCCGCCGGTGGCATTCGCGCCGTAGCCCTCGGCACCGGGGAAGGCGGGGATAGCCGCCGCGGGAAGGATTCCTGCGGCGAGGAGAAACAGACTGGGTTTGAACATGGACGATGGCGGGTCTCCCCGATCAAGGGTCGGTGCGGAAAGGCGCGGCGGGAAGTCCGGCGGAGTTGAAGAGATTCGCACCGTCGGGATTGTCGGCCCATGCGTAGCGGACGTAGGCGGGGCGGGGGATGTCGGGGCTGGAGACGATGATCTTGTCCTCGTCCTCGATGGCGGCATCGGCCCACACGAACTTGCGGTCATCACCGGCGATGGCGAATTGCTTCAGCTCGCCGTCCTTCGCGACGAGGCCCTTGTCGACGTGATCGAAGTGGAGCACCACGCGGCCGTCCTCGATCTCGGACATCGTGAAGACCGGACCGCAGGGGACGACGTCCTTCTTGCCATAGGTCTCGTGCAGCGCGAGGCGGGCGAGACGCGCGCCAACGTCCTGCTTGTTGCGCGGGTGGACATCCTTCTCGTCACCGATGTCGAGGGTGACGGCCATGCCGGTGTGAGGGAGCGTGAGCGACGTGGCCTGCGCCTCGCGCATCGAGGCGAGGCTGCTGGTCGCGGGCGCGTCGGGATGCGGAGCCTTGTTCGGCGCGAGTTGGACGAAGAGGAAGGGGAAATCGCCACGACCCCAGCGCTCGCGCCAGTCCTCGATGAGTGACTTCTGCAGCGCGGGGTAAAGCTTGCGGACGTTCACATTCGACTCGCCCTGATACCAGATGGCTCCGCGAATGCCGTAGGTGAGGAGTGGCGCGATCATGCCATTGTAGAGCACGGCGGGATTGTGCTGGTCGCGGATGGGATCGGGGTGACCGGGTGCCCGGCGTTTTTTGTCGGTGGCGTTCCACTTGGTGAGGGCATTGCCGTAGTCCTCGAAGAGCTTCGCATTGTCGCGGTAGGCGATGAACTTCTTCTCAAAGGCATCGCGGAGCGGCTTGAAGTTGGTATGGTCCGCGAGCTTCTCGCTGCTGATCCATGCCTCTGCGGTGCTGGCACCATAGGCGCAGGTGACGAGGCCGACGGGCACGCCGAGCTTCTTCTGAAGTTCGCGGCCGAAGAAATAGGCGACGGCGGAGAACTCACCGGCGGTCTCCGGCGTGCAGGCTTTCCATGAGCCCTCGACTTCCGGCTGTGGGTCCTCGCGCAAGGTCCACTCGGCCTTGAACTCGCGGATCTGCGGGTGATTCGCCTGGGCCACTTCCTGCTCCCAATTCGTGGTGCCGGCGAAGTAGCGCTTGTCGGTCTTCGCCACGGTGAAGTCCATGTTCGACTGGCCCGAGCACAGCCACACTTCGCCGACGAGGACATCGGAGAAACTACGGGACGCATCGGAGGTCTTCACCTCGATGACGTGCGGACCACCGGCGGGCAGCGCGGGGAGATCGAGGCGGAACTTGCCGTCGGCAGAGGCCGTGGTGGTGGCGGTCTTTCCAGCGATGGTGACGTTGACGGGCGAGCCCGCGCGCGCGGTGCCCCACAGTGGGTTCGGCGTGTCGCGTTGCAGGACCATGTGATCGCTGAAAACGCGCGGGATCCACAGGTCGGCGGGGAGCAGGTAGTTCGCGAGGTCGGTCTTGCGCAGCGCTTCTGTTAGGACGCTGGCATTCAGCTCGGCCCCCTCGGGATTCGGGTGGGTGTGGTCGCCCTTGGCGAAGATGGCGGTGGTCTTCTCCTCACCGAGCGCATCGTAGCGATCGGCGAGCAAGCCATTGAAATCGATGAAGCGCGCGCCGCCTTGCTCGGCGACCTGCTTGGCCCACAGGCCGTAGTCATTCGTGCTGCGACCGACGCGGCCGTCTTTCCAGATGTTCCGCGGGATCAGCGAGAGGACGACGGGAGTGGCCCCCTTCGACTTGGTATCGGCGACGAATTTGCGAAGATACCAGCCGTAACTGTGGACGGTCTCGGGCTGGTTATCGGTCTTGCGAACGATGTCCTCGCTCTCCTCGCCGACTCCCTTGATCGAGGCACGGCAGCGCTCGTCATTGAGCTTCCCGCCGTCATTGTGGCCGAACTGCATGACGACGAAATCGCCGGCCTTGAGGTTCGCCATGACCGCCTCCCAACGGCCCTCGGTGAGGAAGGTGCGGCTGCTGCGGCCGCCGATGGCGCGGTTGATCACTTCGATCTTCGCGGGATCGAAATGCGCGACGAGCGGGTCGCCCCAACCGCGCTGGCCAGCGGTCTGGTTGCGCACGGTCGAGTCGCCGATGATGTAAAGGGTCGGTTTCGCCCAAGCCGTCGCGGCCATGCCGAGGCAGCACGCGAGGAGCAGGCGGAGTGGGATTCGCATGAAACGCAGAATGGGTGGGAAATGAGGAGTTGTCGCGTCACCCCTATGGGGTAAGGGGCATGGCGGAATCGTCCTTGGGAAACCTACCTTCGCCGGGCCATAGAAGCCAGTCATCAATCGATTCTCTGGAGCGCCAAAGGGACTCCGCGGTCTTTGAATTGCACTCGCTGTCCTCCCAAGCACATCATCCTGCGCCTCATGGACTTTTGGGAACCCTACATTTCAGACGACTGGCCGCAGACCCAGCCCGATACCGAAGGGCGGGAATTCGATTGGTTCTGCCTCGATCAAGCCGGGCATGTCGGAGTCTTCTGCTCAGCGGGTTCTGGGCCGGTTCCTGAAGCCGTATTTCAAGGAGGCGTCGAGCGATACAATGAGCTCCTCGCCTTCTTGTCTGCGCGTGAGCAATTGGGGGCAGAGCTGGTTTTCAATGGTCGCGAGAATTACCAGGACTGGGAGCGCTATGCCAAGTATGGGTTGTATGCCTTCGATTTCCAAGACGTTCATCGTAGCTCGGCGAAGAAGCGGCATGGCTACGATCTCATCTACCGGCCGAAGCAGCCATTGATGGCGTCCGAGTTGCCGGAGGATTTGAGGGCCGCTTTACTCGTGGTTGGCGTGGTATTCGGGGAGGGCAATCTAGTCCCCACGGAGCAGCTATCGTCACGATAAGAAGAGGCGTAACCACTCAAAGTAAAATGACCCTATCCGAAATCATCACCATGGTCCGTGACGGGAATGGGCCGGAGAGACACTGGTATTTCATCCGGGGAGCTGCGGAGGAGCTTACGTGCGATACGGAATGCGAGTTTGCAGAGATCGCCTACGAGAATGGTGTGGGGATTCATCCGGCGGAGATCGAGGAACGCGGCCCGTATTCCAAGATTGATAGTGTGAGTCTGGAGGCCACGATCCAATTTGCAGACCGCTTGAGTGGCGGCTTCGACAACGAGGCGGCTTGTGATGTGATTCGCTACTACCTCCGGTTCGAGAGTTGGCCGGACCGGATTGGTGCTCCGGATCCACTCTCGGAGGAGGAAGAACTCGCACAAGAACTCGCGCAAGAAGACCGCGAGTTCTATGATTCCCTGGGGCAGGAGCGCTCGGGAACCCAGTGCCGTCGCGAGGGCTGCAGCCGGGGTGCGGTTGCGTTCAGCGCGTTCTGCCGGATTCACCAGTTCGAGAACGTGCAGAAGCGGGCTTGTCCGTTTGCGCATTGATCCGGTGCGGACCGCCGGACCGCTTTTCCGCCCTATAGGCATATCGGATTATCGGAATGCGTCGCGGGCGCTGCGGTCTACAATGAAGTCTTGATTGGAGGCTGCCGCGCTCCAGCTTCGGGACGAGACGCGAGCCTCATTCTCCGCCATGTCCGCTCTAACGAAATCCCGACACGATACCCAGGCATGGGTGGTGGCTTCCTTGCTTCTCAGCTGCGGCATCGCCTCGGCGCATTCGGGTGGCGGTGAGGCGGGCGGGCTCACCAGCGGCTTCCTGCATCCGATCACCGGCCTCGATCACGTGGCGGCGATGGTGGCGGTTGGCTTGTGGGGTGCCTTTCTCGGTTCGCGGGCGATGTGGCTGCTGCCGGTGATCTTCCCGATGGTGATGGCTGTGGGCGGAGCGCTTGGCGTGGCAGGCGTGCCGATTCCCGGCGTGGAAATTGGCATCGCGCTGTCGGCGGTGGCGCTGGGGGCGATGATTGCCTTTGCTGTCCGTCCGCCGCTGTGGGTCGCGGGGGTGCTGGTCGGGGTGTTTGCGATTTTCCACGGCCACGCGCACGGGACGGAGCTGCCCGAGTCGGCGAATGCGCTCGCGTTTGCCATCGGCTTCGTGATTTCGACCGGACTGCTTCACTTGTGCGGGATCGCCTTCGGGCTGCTGGTGAAGTGGCCGTGGGGCAAGACTGTGGTGCGCATGGGCGGCGGGGCGATCGCGCTGCTGGGAGTTTGTTTCCTCACCGGAGTGCTCTAACATCCGAGCGATGGAGCTGCCGTTCCTATCCCACGCATCGAGCGCGCTGGCTCACTCGTCCATCCAGGGGCTGGATGAGTTTCAGAATGGCTTCCTCCATCCGCTGATGACGCCGGTGCACCTGCTCGTGCTGGTGACCTTCGGCCTGTGGCTGAGCCGGCGCAGGCCATTCGCACCGGCGCGGGAAGTCGGCATCTTCGCGGCGTCCTCAGCGCTGGCGTTCGGCGCGGTGCTGATGTTTCCGAAGCTGGAGATGCCGTTGTTGCCGGTGATGCTCACGGCGGTGGCAGGCGCCTCGGTGATTGCGAGCGGCGTTCGTGAACCGACTGCGGTCCGCTATGTGGGGTTCGCGCTCGCGGGTGCGCTGCTCGGGCTGGATTCCGCTCCGGACTTCTTCTGGATCACGCGGTGGAATGCGTTCAAGACCGTAGCGGGTTCGTGGATCGGGCTGCAGATCGGGATCCTGTGGGTGGGTTATTACTCGTCGCTGCTGCCGGATAAGAAGTGGGCCACTTACGGGGTGAGGATCATCGCGTCGTGGGTGATCGCGATCGCGGTGATGATGATCGCGTTTTTGTTCAGGAGGGCGTAGCGGGGGAAATCACCAATCATCAATCCTCCAATCACCAATCGAAGTGTGATGAAGAATGAAAGAGGCGTGCTGGCTCAGCGGACCCGCTTCCATTTCCGGAATACGAAATCGACTGCCAGTCCGAACCCAACGCCTAAGAAGACTCCTACGACAGCTCCGACCGGAATGGGAATCAGAGCGGCTGCCCAGAAGGGCAATGGGGTGAAGTGGTGAAGAAGGACGATGCTGCCCGCAATGGCGACCCACTGGCCGATCATGATGGAAAAGTCGATCAGGGACATGGCAGGAGCCCGAAGGTTTTGGCTGGGCACTATCGCTCATCGGGTGCCTGATATCAATGTTTCTGTGGCGGGCCAACGGTGCATTGGCGCCAAGATCGTGATGACGATGTCGGAGCTTTCTGATTCCAGGAAGGAAGTCTGACTTCAGCCATGATCAGGCTGGGATTCCGCGTGCGGTTTGTTGCCGCTCTTTTCGTTTCTCTCTTCGGCGCGCTGTCAGCCTTCGCGGAGGAGGAGTGGCAGACGCTTTTCAATGGCAAGGACCTCACGGGTTGGCGGGCGAACGCGATGCCGGAGGCATTCAGCGTCGTGGATGGGGCGATTCGTGCCCATGCGCCGAAGGAGAGTTCGCATCTGTTCTTCGTGGGGGATTCGAAGGACGGGTTCGTGCGCTTCACGAATTTCGAGTTCGAGGCCACGTGTCGCGGTGAGGCGGGGGCGAATTCGGGCATCTTCTTTCATACCGACATGACGACGCGCGATCAGGCGCTGCATCTGGCGAAGGGGTATGAGGTGCAGCTCAACTCGTCCGAAAAGGAGAAGCGGAAGACCGGCAGCCTCTACGCGGTGGTGGATCTCGACAAGTCGCCGGTGGATGAGAGCCAGTGGTTCCGCGTGCGGATCGTCGTGCGCGGCTCGCGGATCACGGTGTTTCTGAATGACAAGGAGGTGGTGGACTACACGGAGCCGCCGGATGTGAAGCGTCCCGCGGAGCGGGCGGGAAGGTTGCTTGCGAAGGATGGCGGCGGGATCGCACTCCAGGCGCATGACCCGAAGAGCACCTTTTACTTCAAGGATGTGCGGGTGAGGCGGTTGCCTTGAGGCACGATGTAAGGGGATGCGACTTGGATTTCCGTTCCGGGTGAGCTTTGATGCTGTTTCAGAGTGAATGACGACGCCCAAACATGTCCCCTGACGATCCACTGGTAGCCGAAGCGGAAGACGAGATCGGAACGCTTAAGGAAAGGGGCGAGGAGAGCGGTTGGGCGGCATCGGATCAGGACGCGCTGTTCCAGGCTTTCGATCGATGGCTGGGGCATCCACATGTGCTTGATTGCGCTGACGAAGGGTTCTTGCGGGCGACGGTTCTCAACGAGATCACGTGGCTGATTTCCAAGCCGGGAATCGGCGAGGCTGCGTGGGAATACATCCGGGGAATCGCCAAGAAGCTCGGACAGGAAGATTCGCATGGGCTGCGGGAATCGTGGATCATCGCGACCTTCGAGTTGGCGGCCGAGGCGCCCGAAGAGCCGGAGTTTTTGGAGAAGCTTTTCAGTATGGCGGCGGATGAGGACACGCGGTGGGCGATCTTCGGGGCTTATGAAAACGTGCCATGGCGCTTGCGGCCGCACGCCCGCAAGTATTCGAAGAGTTTGATTTCGGATGAAGACTGCGACCGCTGGTTGATCGAGCAGGAACGCGGCAATGACGAGGTGCTAATGTCGTCGTGAGCGTGGCGGATCCGCTCCCGTATCGCGGCCCTTCAGGCCGCCGTGGGTGGTGTTAGGAGACCCAGGGCGACGCTGCGCTTGCCCTGGGCTTGTATCTTCGTTTTGAGCGCATGGTGTGCTTTGCTAGCCGTCATGCGTCCAATCGGGTGACCGGTCTTGCCACCGGTCACCCGGCCCTCCTCGAGTCCGCCCCTGGGCTTGAACCGTTGAGTTCGACCCTTAGTCGGGACCCTGGCGGGCAATTGGATTCATCAGTTCGAACCGTTACCCGAGCCCGGTGGAGCAATCCGTCGCGAGCTCGAATCACAAGCCTGAACAAAACCAACATGAACACCTTGCCCCAACCCGTTCCCGCCGTCCATCTCGGCGTGGATGTCGCCAAGTCCGAGCTCGTCGTCGATTTCGCCGGCTCGATACGCTCGTTTGCAAACGACACCAAGGGCATCGCCGCCTTGCTCAAGGTTGCTGCCAGAACAACGCCGGCACCCCACCTGGTGTGCGAAGCCACCGCGGGCTACGAGCGTCCGCTTGCTGCCGCTGCCGTTCTCGCCGGCATCCCTGTCAGCGTGGTCCAGCCCCAGCGGGTTCGTTCCTTTGCCCGGAGCCTCGGTCGCCTTGCCAAAAGCGATCCGCTCGATGCCGGGATGCTCAGCCGTTTCGGCGCGCACGCGACTCCCATTGCCCTGGCATCAAAGGATGCCATCCGCCAGCAGCTCGACGAACTTGTCCGCACACGGGCCGAGCTGATCGATTCGTTGCAGCGTGAGGTCAACCGTGCCGAGCATCACCAGCTGCCCGTGATTGCGCGCATCCACAAGGATCTGGTCGCCCGCTACCGCAGGCATATCGCCGCGATTGATGCCACTGCGGAGAAGCTGGTGGCCAGTTCGGTGGAATTGTCCAAGGCGGATGAATTGCTCCGGGAGGTGGCCGGTGTCGGTCCGCAGACCAGCCGGGTATTGCTGGCATTGTTGCCGGAACTCGGCCGCACGGGACGCCGTGGCATAGCTGCACTGGCAGGACTTGCGCCCTATGACCGCGACAGCGGGAAGACCAAGGGCAAGCGCTTCATCCAAGGCGGGCGAAGCAGGGTAAGGCGGGTCTTGCACATGGCAGCACTGGCCGCGGCAAGATGTAACCCGGTGCTCAAGGTCGTCTACTTGCGGCTGCGGGAAGCGGGCAAGCCGTTCAAGGTGGCACTGGTCGCAGTGGCGAGGAAACTCCTCATCCACCTCAATTCAATCATGGAA
>Ga0307406_10000125_pt1 | contig 45008 bp, 55 predicted proteins | sample 322Cmetagenome_3_FD_203706 | JGI IMG/M metagenome (GOLD analysis project Ga0307406, IMG submission 203706) | Maize rhizosphere microbial communities from greenhouse at UC Davis, California, United States - 322HYB-C-2 | ecosystem: Host-associated > Plants > Roots > Rhizosphere > Soil | place...
AAGCGGCAAGGGTCAGAGGTCTGCAGGTTCCCAAGGACTTGAGTATCGTCGGCTTCGACGACACGCCAATCGCCCGGTTGCTGTCGCCGCCGCTGACCACTGTCCATCAGCCGCTCAGGGAGATGGGAGTGGTGGCTCTGCGGACCGCGCTACGCCTGGCGGCAGGCGTGACAATCGATTCACACCACGTCGAACTTGCGACAGAACTCGTCGTGCGCAGCTCCACTGCGCCGCCGGCGAGCTAAGGCGCAGCACTAACCGAGCTAAGCCAGCACTAACGCAGTGCTCGCAGCCTTTACCGATGCCAGTTAGGACACCTTCGGTTAGATCGGTTCTGGTCGATGACTTCCGAGTACTCAGCGGCCGTTTAGGAAGTGGGTTTGCAGCACGGATTGGTAGCGGGCGTTGATCTCCTGAGCCGCAGCCACATCCTCGGACGTCGGCTCCTGCTCGCTCACGTACGGCACCGGCCAGTCGGGCATCCTACCGGTGATGGCCCACGCGGCTTGCTTCGCGGCGCCGACCGCAACGCTCTCGAACGGCTCGGTAGAAGCGATCGGTAGGCCGAAAACCGCCGGGGCGATCGCTCGTACTGCAGCCGACTGAGCGGCGCCCCCGGTGAGCGTGATGCCGCTGATCTCACCGATCTCGGCTCGCAGAGTCTGCAATCCGTAGGCCAAGCTCCACAGCACCCCTTCAATCGTGGCTCGCGCGATGTTGGCCGGCGTCATGTTGGACAAAGTGAGGCCGACAAGCTGACCGCGAGCGTTCGGTAACGGCGGCGTCCGCTCGCCCTCCAGATAGGGAAGAAACACCACACCGCCGCTGCCCGCAGGCGCGGACATGGCGGCGGCGCTGAACTCGTCCAGAGTCAAGCCGAGCATGGTGGCCGTGGCAACTAGGTTTCGAGCACCGTTCAACGTGCAAACCAGCGGTAGGAATTCTCCAGTAGCGTCGGCAAACCCAGCGACCACACCCGAGCCATCATGGGTCTGTTCGCCGCTCATGGTGAAGACGGTGCCGCTCGTTCCTACTGACACGGCACCCATGCCACGGCTGATCCCTAGGCCCAGTGCGGCGGCCATGTTGTCGCCGGTACCGGGAGCTAGCGCCACGCCGCTCGGAGTGGTGCCAACGATCTCATGTGGTGCGGCTACTCTCGGCACTGCCAGGTCGTGACCGATGCCAAGCTCGATCAGGTCACGGCGGTAGGCGTTGGCCGACGCGTCGAAGTAGCAAGTGCCGGATGCGTCGCCCCGGTCGGTCACCGGATCGAACGATCGTCCGCCGATCTGCCAGGTTAGCCAGTCGTGGGGAAGGACCACACCGGTTGTCCGGGCAGCATTGTCCGGCTCACAGCGGGCCAGCCAGCGGATCTTGGCTACTGTCATGGAGGCGACGGGAACGGTGCCGACCGCATCCGCCCACGCTTGCTGCCCGCCCAGCTCGGCGATGAGGTCAACCGCATCTGGAGCCGACCGATTGTCGTTCCACAACAGCGCGTCTCGTACGAGCTCGCCGGAGTCGTCCAGGGTCACCATGCCGTGCTGTTGTCCGCCGACTGCCAGTGCCTGGACCCCCTCCAACAGCCCAGCGTCAGCAGTTGCCTTTTGAAAGGCACGCAACCAGGCGTCAGCGCTGACCTCGGTTCCATCGGGATGCGCGGCTCGATCTGACCGCTCTCGAGGTCGCAGACGACGACCTTGCAGGACTGAGTAGACGAATCGACGCCAGCTACCATCGTGGGACCAGTGCTCACTTCCGACCTCCCTGCTGCCCCAACACACTCCGCTTAATGGTTTCGCCAGCTATAAGTCGGAGTCCAGCCGAACAGCGCCTTCATTTTGGTGCAGTCGAACGCGGACCTCGGATCCTGGTAATCGCTCGCGAAGCGGTCGTAGCCGTCGTAGTACTCAGCCATCAGCTCGCGCAGTCCGAGCTTGGCCCGGGTATCGGCTGCCGCGATCAGGCACACCTCGTGGCCGCTGCTCTTCCCTTCCAGTGCTGCGCGGTAGGCAGTACCGACATCGCGGGCGTCGATGTAGCTCCAGAAGTTAGCCTTGCTGAGGCTCGGGTCGTCCCACTCGTCCTGGAACCGGTCGTAGCCGTCCGGAGCGATGACATTATTAATGCGCAGCCCTACCCAGGCGGTCTGCGGGTAGCGGACCGCTACCGACTCCGCGATCACTTCGCTGATGTACTTGCTTAGGGCGTATGCATTCGGGGACGGATACCGCTCGCTCTCATCGAATGGGATTTGTGTGGGAGCTGTGCCCTCGGTCAGCAGGCCGGTCGCCATCTCACTCGAGGCGTAAACGACCCGCGCAACCCCGAGATCGCCGGCCGCCTGCATAAGGTTGTGGGCGCTCAAGACGTTGTTGTCAAAGACGTCGATCTGCGCCTGCCCGGTCGGGGCGGGGTTCGCCGCGAGATGACAGATGCCTTCGGGACGGAACTGGAAGAGTGCATCGTAGACTTTGCCCGCGTCCGCCAGGTCTACCCTGCAGAACTCTGTTGGCAGCTCCAGCTCTGGTCGGCTGACGACGTCGAAGTTCACGACCTGGTGTCCGACCTCCGCTAGCAGACGGACTACCCACCGTCCGGCCCGTCCGGTTCCTCCTGTCACGACGACGCGCATCTATAACTCCCATTCATCGTCTTTCAGCCGAGCTGGGCACGCCCGTCGGCGAGCCACGAGACTCCCACGATCGCGACTCTCCACGACCACTGTGTGTGCGCTGCGAGGCTAGCAGGATGAGCGCAGTGTGTGATCATGCAGGTGATGCGCTCCCCTTCCCGGTCGGCGGGGTGCTGCTGACGGGCACTGGCATCGTGCCGGACGCGATTGCCGAGCGAGCTGAAGCGCACCACGTACGAGCTTCGACTTCTCTGCGGCGGTGCGCTCATGGACCTCGGCTACTACCCGATCCACTCTCCAGCGGCTTCCCGTACAACTCGGCGCCCCACTGATTGCAGCTTGGAGATCCAGGGCTCCACTGAGAAATCTCTGCGTCCTCGGCCCGATGTGACAGCGCCGGCCCGACTCCGGCTACCTCCATGGCCGGGCAGGCGATGATGAGAGGCTGCCTGAATGGACTTCACTTATCTCGGCCGTACCGGCCTTCGAGTTTCCCGGCTTTGTCTCGGCACGATGAACTTTGGGCCTCGAACCTCGGAGGAGGACGCCCACATCATCATGGACATCGCCCATGACGTGGGAATTAACTTCTTCGATACCGCCAACCGCTATGGGAGCGAGCCGGGCGAGACTGAAACGATCATCGGCAACTGGTTCGCCAGCGGCGGCGGTCGGCGGGAGCGGACGGTCATCGCCACGAAGGTCTATGGCGAGATGGGGAGCTGGCCCAACGAGGGCAAGTTGTCGGCGTTGAACATCCGCCGGGCGCTCGATGCGAGCTTGCGTCGGCTGCAGACCGATTACGTCGATCTTTACCAGTTCCACCACGTTGATCGAGACACCCCCTGGGAAGAGATTTGGCAGGCGATCGAGGTGGCGGTGCAGGCGGGCAAGATCCTCTACGCCGGCAGTAGCAACTTCGCTGGATGGCACATCGCCGATGCGCAGGCCGCCGCTGCCAGGCGAAACCTGATGGGCCTGGTTAGCGAACAATCGCTGTACAACCTGCTCGTTCGCGACATCGAGCTCGAGGTCATTCCGGCCGCGGAGCACTACGGCCTCGGGATTATTCCCTGGTCACCGCTGCAGGGCGGCCTCCTCGGCGGGGTGATCAAAAATGAAGACACTGGCGTGCGGCGACTTGAGGGCCGCGCGGCGCACAGCCTCGCCGAACATCGGAAAGAGATCCAGGCGTACGAGGACCTGGCACAGGAGATCAGCGCGGAACCAAGCACGTTGGCGCTGGCCTGGCTGCTCACCCGGCCCGCGGTAACCGCACCCATCATCGGCCCGCGAACCCGTGGCCAGTTGGACAGCGCCCGGCCTGCCGTGGAGCTCAGTCTGTCGCCGGAGCATCTACGCCGCCTCGACGAGATCTTCCCCGGTCACAAGCCCGCGCCCGAGGATTACGCCTGGTAGCCGGTCGGCGCATGGGTGGCAATGCCTCGCGCCCTTTCTCGGTCATCTGGCGGAATGCGTTCCTTCCATCTCTCAATCACCGCGCTCAGCACCCGTAGAGAACCTGCAGCACGAAACTCCAGCAACAAACGCGCGACCTGCCGTTTCTCACTGCGCCTATCCGCGGCTGGCTAGGCATGAATGACGCTCAACGATGCCCACTCCCCCACTTTGCAAGCAAGGGGTTAGGGGTGGTTCGAGTCCCCTTGGCTCCACCAGAGAACCCCTAGTCCCACCAGTGGAACACCTAGTGAGAATCATGTTCCGTCATCCACCCAAACACCGGAGACCGGCCGCCGTTCAGGAACATTTCAGGCACCGCCCCCAACCACGGCCCCGAGGGCGCTGGCAGCGGCTCGTGCACCCTTCTCGGTCCGCTGAACATAGATCGCGTGATAGACGGGCACCGTATGACCGAGCAAGGACGCGGCCGACGCTGGCGGCACTCCAAGATCTTCCAACTTTGCGGCCAGTGTGTCGCGGATGCTGTGGAGCCGAACCACTGGCAGCCCAGCCTCACGACACAGCCTCCGGAAGTAGTCCAAATACAGCTCTGGCCGTACCGGCTCTCCCAGAGCGTTGAACAGGACTGGCCGGTCTCCTGATATCCCGGCCCCCATAGCCAACCTGTCAGCCGCCTGGCGGGCCTTCAGAGCCCGCAGGAGCGCCACGGATCCGGGCTGCAGATCCTCCACAGCCACCGTCCGCCGGGACGCCTTGGATTTGGGATCGTCGGTTGCGGTGTGGCTTCCACCGTCCAGGGAGACTCGGCCGCATCACGGCTGGCGTGTTAGTCAACGTCTCATACATCGAAGGTGAACCCATGGAAACTAAGACATCACTAAGGCCCGTAGAAACGGCTCCAAGCCCGTACAGAGACGGTTCAGGCATTGTCCTAATTGTGGGCGGTGGCTCTCCCTCACCGATGCTGGACGCGTCCCGGTGCATGATTGCTCGGCCGGTGAATGTCCGGGGTCGGGCGAGGGATCGTGGCCGAAGAGGTAACGGACAACCGCTTCACGATCAAGACCGACAAGCCCAACGTGCGGGTGTCATGGCAAATTACCGGTATCCGTCAGGATGCCTGGGCGAACGCTCATCGCATAGAGGTCGACGTCGAAAAGTCCGAGGGCCAGCGGGGAAAGTATTTGGCCGCGAAGGAGCATGGACAGCCAGGTGCCCGGCTAATCCAAGCCGAGGTTGGACGAAATAGCCGGGTGAGTGGGTTGATGTGTGGGTTGAGGATTGACCGCCGATGGGTAAATGGGTGCGCATCTGGCGGGCGTTCAAGGACGCTCCTTCTGGGACCAGGAACCGGTCACTGCAGGTGCCGGTGAGCGGGGCCGCATTCGGGAGCCGCAGTACATTCCACCCGAGCCAGAGCGGCCGGAGTCGGAGTTGTCACGCAGGCTGCGTTGGGACCTGGCTGGATTGATTGAGCACTTGTTAGCGCATTAAGCGGCCTAAGCGTTCCACCTAGTCGGGGCATGGTTTTGGTGTTGATGCGAGCACTGTGAGAGCGGATGGATCTGGTCCGGTTTGGCCCATTCCGGTTGACATTTTTTAAAGGGTTTTTGACTAATGAGAGGAAGCGGGTTATCACAGTCGGGGCCACGTGCTTGGGGGCAATAACGATCCGGCGACGAAAGACCCCGTGAGCTGCCTGCATCCGACCTGTCCAGGATCCTTGCGACGTGACAGATGCATACACACAGGCTCTCGCGGACCTAGAGCGTCGGCGCGGACTCCGAGAGATCACCGACGAGCAATACCTCGAGGCAAAGGGGAAGATCGAGGTCGAGCGCTACAAGGCCGGCAAGTCGGTGCGGATATTTGCGGGAACTCGGAGGATCCATTAGACGTAGATTCATGAGCTAGTCGAACCGATTCGCCTAGTCACAGACCAGTTCGATTACTTCGACCTCTAGGTCGGCGCTCGGATCTGCCGTTGCCCGGGATCTATGTGCCACCACGGATTGGAACGAGTAATGGCCGTGTCCCGAGACGTCACGAGCACGGTGTGCGACGTTGCGGGCCTTGCTGCGATCAGTGCGGCTGGGTTCGTCATCGCGCTGTGGCTTGGCTGCTCTTGGCTTGCCGGCCTGGCCTGAAAGGAGCGAAGGGCGCTGAGTAGCGCTTTCGCACCCGAACATGGAGTAACCGGAGCGAGCGAAGACTTGTTACGGTGCCATGGAAGGCACTCCCAGGGCTCTCGTGCGTGGCTCTCTTCCACCAGAATCGGGAACATGTTCCTAATAGATATGGATCTCGATACCAGCCAGTACAGCGACGCAGATCGTCGTCCAGTTGATCAGCCAATCGAGGTCGAATCAGCCACGTGGTCGCCAGGCGGCACGCTCGACTGGTGGGTCAAGGAGCGTCAGCAGTGGTTGGGCCCGGGTACGCGGGCCAGACGGTCGTCAACGGTGAATCAAAGCTTCTGATCTTCGCTCGTCGCAAGAGGGCAAATAACCGTGGATTAAGTCCGGTTGCTGCTGCGCCCAACGATTTCGTCGATCACTAGGGCCAGACCGATTCCAACCATCCAGATGTCCTTCGAGATGGCGATTCCCTGCTCGGTAGGACGAAGAGAGCCTTTCTTCCGAAGACCCGGTGTCCGCAGGTAAAGCCCGAGCGTGGCCAGCGCGAAGGCGGTCAATGCAGCGCCCGCAAGCCCCGGTGGGACCACTGGCAACACTAAGGCCACACCAATGGCGGTCTCCGCCGCAGACAGCAAGCGCGTGAACCGTCGAGCGTCGAGCTTGCGCAGGAACGGATAAGTTCCAGTGGCAAAGCCGTGAAGTTGTGCGGCGGTTGCCTCATCAGCGCCGGCCTTGGATAGCCCAGTGTTAAGGAAGTACAGACCGGTAAGCAATCGGGGCGGCAGGTGCCACGGCTCCACGCGTACCTTCATCAGGCGCCTCCAGACGGTATGCCCAAGCAGCCCGATACTACGCGGGCCAGTTAAGGCCCAGTCAGGCGGCGGTGGCCGACATACCCCGACCCTGGCTCACCAGGCCTTCGTCACGCCGCGCATCGTATCGAGACCAAGGGGGAGACCAGACGATCCCTCCCGTTCGGTGAGCAGCAACTAGCTCCCCATCACGCTTGCAGTCTCGATGCAGGCTTCCACGGCAGAGGCCTCGTCGGACTCCGAGAGTTGGTCGCGGTAATCCTGTATTGACGTCCCTGATTCCCCTGTCATCCCGGCCAGGGTGTGGAAGTTCTTGAGCGCGTCATCGTTGACCCCGATGAACTCGATCAGGTCGTCATCGGTCGCAAGGATCGGAACGGCCGGACCGTCTGGGGTTGAGACATCAAGGGCGATGATCCGAGTCATCCTGGCCAGGCCCCCGTTGAAGTCACGCAGCTCGTCAGACAGCGGTAGGGCTGCGGCCCCGGTGATGTCGATCTTCTTGCTGTTGGCAGCAAACGTGATCGCTTTAACGTCGGCCTTGCTGAGCTTGTCGCACTCCGTCCGTTCTTCGGTTGACTCGGGCGCTTCGGTGGCCGGTGGCGGCGCCTGTGTGACCGGCTGTATTGGCGTTGGCGTAATGCTGTCCGCTGGTGGGCTCCAGGCGCACCCTGCTGTGCCCAGTGCGGCTGCCATGACCGTGGCTGCAATGACCCTGCTGACCGTGTTCATGCCACACGTTCCTCGCACGTGGCGATGGAGAAACCGCCGCTCGCGGTGTTCTGCGACATCACCACACCGTTGACCTTGATCCGACACGTGAGCGTCCCATAGCTCTGCGAGTTCTGGCCTGAGACGTACACGAAGTCGCCGAGTCCGAATTCGGTGAACGTGAGCCCGGGCGCATTGGTTTCTTGGTCCATCATCGGCACGTCGATGTCGGATTGTTGTGATCTGCCGGTGGGCGTTTGCATGGTTACGTCCGCTTGCTTGGTCGTGCCATCGAGCTCGTAGCGCACGGCGTAGGTCTGCACCGGTGCCGGCGTACGCCGGCGTTGGTGGTTTCGAAGCACAGCCTGCCGTTGCTAGTGCTGTTGCGACGGCCGGGATCGCGACGGCCGCCTTGATCGCGTTCATGGTCTGGTCCTTTCAGGGCTGGGTTGTTTTCACGCGTCACCAGATCGTGGACGACGGGTTCGCGGGTGGATTGCGGTAGTCGGTTCAGGCGCCGCCACAGGGCCGACGTCATGGTGACAGATCCGCTCCCGCACTGCTCGCAGTAACAGGAAATGACGATGCTTAAGCGTGGCCGTGTTCGCTGATTGCTCACTGCTTGTAGGCCTTCGTGGCGGCCAAGGTCACGGAGGCCTCTGCCAGCAACCGCATGATTGTCGCAGCGGTGCTCGGGTACTGCCCGGCGTCGACCACGGTGGGCCGCGTGGGCCATAGCAATTGGACGACGACGCTGGGCCGGCCTGGTGGTGCGGGCTGGATCAGCAGGATCTAGAGCTGATCGCGGCCATCGATCATGCCGGTGGCCAGTTGAGTAGTTTTGTTCACGGGTGGACTCCTAGTTCTGGTAGGTGTTCGCCTAGCCCGGCCGGTGTTTGCGGCACTGGTCGGCACGTTTGTCAATACCTGGTCTTGCTCAGTTAAATGATCTTGGACATCACTCCTTCCGTTTCAGGTGCGTTCCAGTTCGCTGCACGACATTGGCATAGACGAGATGGCATGCCAGGGGGCTGAAAATGGCCGTTGACTAGGTAACCTGATGCGGCCTGATTCGCAAGCAAGGGGTTAGGGGTTCGAGTCCCCTTGGCTCCACACTAGTCAGAGCTGGTTTCGAATGCTTCAGTGAACCTGTTCAGATTGAGTACAGCAGCAAAGTACAGCAACGACTGTGCCGCTCAACGGCCTTCAAGTTCCTCGCCGAGCCGCCTTAACGTCCTCGAAGTGGAGTCACTGCTGACTTGACTCTATCCATCTGTCGTCACCGCAATCTGGCTGTGTCGCAGGATCTGCATCGCCACCCGAGGATGGACGTCCAAGGCGACCAGAAGTGAGGCGCAGGTCTTACGAGTTGCGTGAATCGTTGTAACGGGAACGCCAGCCTTCCTGCCTTTCGATGTGCTGGCCTAGCGCCAGCAGGTTTGCTGAACGCGAAGAACGATATCTGCATAGAGATTAGGCACTAATGCCGATGCAGGTCATTTCTCGCTTGAGCGATGGTTATGGCGTAATTGCAGAAACATCGGATTTCTGCATGACTAAAAGGAGGAAGGGCCATGTTGAGCAGAAGCAGGGCCAAACAATCGGGAATTCAACGGAAGAGCCGTCGCGCCGTATGGACTGGTGCCACGGCGTCGGCTCTTGTTGTCTTGGCAAGCGCAGCGGCCAGCCCCGCAATAGCCGTGCCTGGTGGGGCGCGCCAAGTTCACGTCGAGGGTCAGCTCATTCCAGTGGAGCAGAGCCATGATGTTTACCGAGTGACCGGTGGTCTAGTGGGCACATACAAGCTTCGGAGTGAGCGAGTCAGCTACGCCTGGACCTACTGGGACACGCAGATCCGGGACATCGAGGGAACTGCATCCATGAGGGCCTGCGTTGACCAGAACCAGAATCAGGGTTGCGATCCGGCAGAGCCGTCGGGTGATCTGAGGCTCACCTTCGACCGTGTGGCCAGCTTCGACACCGGGTCCGGCCGGCTGCTCGAAGGCGTCTCCACCCATCAGCTCAGCAGCGGTGAGCGTTTCAGTGGTGGCGTCTTGACGACTCGGGAAATCCCGGTGCATAACGGCGACGGGGTTGTGTTGAGGTACGAGGGCGACCTGGAACTCACACAGCCTACGGTTAATTCGAAGCGAGCAGAATAAGACGGTTGATATCCCGAAGAAAGTGCGGGCGAATGGCAACTCTCGTTCGGCGAAATGTGCAATTCGCCAGCACTTTCTCGCGGGGTTTTGGGACTGTCGCTATAAGAAGGTGCGGGATAAGCTCGTGCTGGGTGAGCAGAATCACGTGTCCACATCGGCATATTTGCCTAACTTTTCGGTGCCGACGAAAGGTGACGCGGGGAGGTGCCCGGTCATGACCGTTGACAAGGAGCTCTTCGGCGACACCCTCCCGACGTACCTGACCCGATTCGTCGGTCGAGATCGAGAAATCGCGACGGTGCTGTCACTGCTGCTTCCCGGGCGGCTTGTAACGATTTGTGGCGTCGGAGGCGCCGGCAAGACTCGGCTGGCTATCGAAGTGGCAAAGCGCAGCCGGGCAGGTTCCGGCACGATGCACGACGCTCGCGAGGTGTACTGGGTGCCGCTGGGAGCGGTGGTCGATCCGACCGAGGTGCGAGCGGCGGTAGCGGCGGGGGTTGGTCTTCCGGGTCAGCTAGGTGATCGGCCACTGGCTCCGATCGTGAGAGCACTGACAAACCGGCGCGCACTGCTCGTAATGGATAACTGCGAACAGGTTGCCAGTGCTTGTGAGGAGCTGATCGCCGCACTGCTCACCTCCTGTCCGACGGTGACCGTGCTCGCGACCAGCCGCATTCCCCTTGAGCTGCCGGTCGAGAAGGTGTTCGCGATTCCGCCGATGGGTGGCGGGGCGCTCCGGACAGATCCGTTTGACAGTGATGCGGTCGCGCTCTTCTTGGACCGGGCAAGCTCGGTTGCGGGCGCCTATGCGCTGACGGAGCACAACGCGAAAACCCTCGGCGAGGTCTGTGACATGCTGCACGGCCTGCCGCTGGCAATCGAGCTTGCCGCCAGCTGGATTCCCGTTCTGTCACCGCGCGACCTGCTTGATCATCTCCGGCAAGCTGACATCGCTTTGGCGTCGGACACCGCCCTCGTCGAAGATCGTCATCGCAGCCTTGCGATGATCTTGGACAGCTCCTGGTGCTGGTTGAGCGCAAGGGAACGTACGGTGCTGAGCGCGTTGGCAATCTTCGTCGGCGGTTTCACCCGAGAAGCGGCCGAGGCAGTGGCCGACGCTGATCTTGGCGTGCTGGCCGCGTTGGCGGAGCGGTCGCTGATTCAACGATTGCCTGATGCGCAGGGTGGGTCCCGCTTCCAGGTACACGAGCTCGTCCGTCACTACGCATTGCGTCAGATAGAAGACGACCGCGCGATTCGGAGCCGGCACTTTGCGTACTTCCTTGAGCTTGTTGAGAGTCGCGAGACGTCATGGAACACCCAGTTGGAGCCGCTGTGGTCCGATCCCATCCAGGCAGATCTGGCCAACATGAGCGCCGCCATGACGTGGGTCTTGGACCGGGGCGACGCCGAGGGAGCCTTGCGACTTGCCGTCGGGCTCGGCCGGTTCTGGCCATTCTCTGTTTCTCCGGCCCCCGTCCGCCTGGGGCGGCTGAAGACCGCGCTAGCACTGCCATGGTCGCCATCAGGTGTCATCGGCATTCGCGCCAGAGCACGGGCGTACTGGGAATCTGGCGTACTGCAGTGTCGAACGGACCCAGCTGCCGCCCAGGATCTGCAGCAGCAGGGACTCGTCCTCTTTCAAGAGATCGGTGACGAGGCCGGCGTCGCAAACTGCATCCTGAACCATGGCGCCGCCAGCCTCATCCTTGGCGACTTCCAGCGAGGCCGGCGCGAGATAGCTGAGAGCTTGGCCCGTTGGAAAGCCTGTGGTGACGCACTAGGTGTCGTCTGGGCCTACGACCTATTGGGAATTGCAGCATTCGTCATCGGTGATTACGCCGAAGCGTCGTCATATTTGCGCCAGAGCGCCACCCAATTCGAGAGCCTGGACGCCCCGCTCGGGGCGTGTCACGCGCTGGTTGATCTTGGTTTGTCGCTTCGTCATGAGGGCACGCTGCCATCTGCGCTAAATGCGTACCGGCGGGCCCTGCGGTATCAGCTGGAATATCGGTTTACGACCGAAACTGCCGATACTCTCGATGGCCTCGCAGTGATCGCGGCCGCGCTCGGTCACCTGGACCTGGCCGCGAGCCTGTTCGGGACGGCTGTCGCATGGCGGGAGACCTACCACCAGGAGCAGTGGTTTCCCATGCCCACCGATTTCGGTGAACGAGCCGACAGCGTACGCCGCCGCCTCGGTGAACCAGCCTGGTTCGAGGCGTACGAGGCCGGCATGAAGCTGAACTCCGAGCAAGCCATGCAGCTTGCGGAGGAAGCTGTCAGTAGTTTGGAAAAAGAGCTTCAGCGCAGGGCGTCGGGCTTGACTGCCCGGGAAATCGATGTGCTGCATCTAGTGGCTGATGGGCTGAGCAACGCGGAGATCGCCGACCGGCTTGTGCTGAGTGAACGTACCGTGCATGCCCATCTGCGATCGATCTTCGACAAGCTCGGTGTCAACAGTCGGACCGCCGCGGCCCATGCGGTCGCCTCACTCTTCGCAAGCCGATGACCGAGCTGGCCGCTGATCGGCTTCCGTCGTATGTGACCCGGTTCATCGGTCGGGAACGAGAGATCGATGAACTCAACGCCATGTTGGAGCCCTCGGGGCTGGTCAATATCTGCGGAGTGGGCGGATTGGGGAAGACTCGGCTCGCCATTGAGGTAGTGCGGCGGTTGTCAGGGGTCGAGAAGCCGGGGATGGATGTGTTCTGGGTTCCGCTCATCGGAGTCTCGGCGCCAGCCGAACTGGCGACGGCGATCGGCCAGGGAATCGGGATGCACGGTCTGTCAGGTGACGAGCCACTCGCCGCACTGGTGGCTGCGTTGGGGATGCGCCGGCGCTGCTGGTGCTCGACAACTGCGAGCACATTGCAGCACAGTGCGGAAAGCTCGTGTCTGGGTTATTGGCCGGTTGTCCGCGTCTGCGGGTGCTGGCGACGAGCCGTGCTCCACTTGAGATGGAAGTAGAGCAGGTATACGCCATTCCACCTTTGGGCGTCGACGTGCACGGCGCGCTGGGTCAGACTGATGCAACCGACCTCTTCATCGACCGGGCGGCGGTGCTTGCTGCGAGCTACGCCATCACTCCAGCCAACGCCGAGATGATTAGCCGGATCTGCCGGCAGGTCGATGGCTTGCCGCTGGCCATCGAGCTGGTCGCGAGCTGGATCCGGGTACTCTCGCCGCGCGACCTGCTGTCCCGCATCGAGGCTGCGATGGATGCTCCAGGAGCAAGCGCTGGACCCGGCTTCGCCGACCGGCAATCGCAACATGCGCGCCGTCCTCGACGGATCCTGGCAGTGGCTCAGCGAGGACGATCGCTTGGTATTGACAGGCCTTGCGGTCTTCGTTGGCGGGTTCACGCGCGAGGCGCCCGAGGCTGTGACGGGCGCAAGCCTGACGCCCTGGCGACGTTGGGGGAACGCTCGCTTCTCCAGCGGCTGCCCGACACTCTTGGGGATGCTCGCTATGAGGTCCACGAGTTGGTGCGGACGTACGCCCTCGAGCGCCTGGCCGATGCTGGGCGGGAAGCTGCGACCGCCACGCATCGGCGCCATATGGACTACTTCGTGCAGCTCCCTAACGCGTACGAGGAGTCGTGGAACACCATGGTCGAGCCGGATTGGAATAACCCACTGTCGGCAGAGGCAGCGAACTTCGACGCGGCCATGCTCTGGGCGCTTGATCATGGCGACTCCGAACGGGCTCTGCGCCTCATGGACGCCATGTTCGCGTTTTGGCTGTACTCCTCGACCTCGTTCGCGACCCGTCGCGACCGCCTCGCGCGTGCCTTGACGATGCCGTGGAGCCCGACCGAACCGGATTCGATTCGAGTTCTAGCCAAGGCGTTGAATCAGCGCGCGTTTTCACGTTCACCAGATCGATCCGGATGCGGCTTTGGCATTGTTCAGACAAGGCATGGCCTTGATGGAACGAGCGGGTGATCGGGCCGGGGTGGCCGCGAGCCTCCGCGGATGCGCGGTTGTGTACATGCAGGCGGGAGACGCCCGAAGCGCACGTCCCTACATCCTTCAGGCGAGGGCAGTTGGCCATGCCGCCGGAGACCGGCACGGCGACGTGTGGTCCGAATACAAGCTCGGCTGGGCGGCCACCCTGATCGGCAACTATCCCGAGGCAAGAGCGCAATTTTTGGCAGCGAGGGCAGGCTTCGAAGAACAGGGCGCGTCGTTCGGCGCGTACGCCTGCACTGTCTGGCTAGCCGACGTGAGCCGTCTCGAAGGCCACTGGCGGGCGGCGCTGGGGTCGTACCGTGAGGCGCTCGATCGGATACGGACCCATCATTTCACCGTTCACGGCGTGGACTTCCTCGAGGGGCTCGCGCTCTCCGCGGCGGCGCTCAGCCGGCTCGATGCATCTGCCCGACTATTTGCCGCCGCCGCAACATGGTTCGACACCCGCGGCGCCGAAATTCGCACCAGTCTTGACAGGGACGCCTGCGATCAGGCGATCAACCACGTATGCGTACGGCTCGGGGAAGCTGCCTGGGAGGGGTGTATGCCGAGGGACGACGGCTTAGCTCCACGCAGACGATTCAGCTGGCGGAGGAGGTGATCTCCGAACTCGCTGCTGTGCTCGACGCTCGCCAGATGGGCCTGACCGATCGCGAACTGGATGTCTTGCGGCTGCTGACTCTCGGCCTGGGGAATTCCGAGATCGCCGAGCGCCTCGTCATCAGTCCCGGGACTGTGCACGCCCACCTGCGTTCGATCTTCACCAAGCTGGGAGTCACTACCCGTGCCGCTGCCGCCCACGAAGCTAGTCGTCTTGAACTCGTGTGAAAGCTGTTTTGTCAGCGCAACTGGTACCCGCACTCCTGAGCGGCGCCAACCACGAATGAACACAGCAGCGAAGTACAGCAACGACCTTGCCGATCACCGCAGTTCAACGAGCTCCACCGGACACTCAGCGAGCCTCATCGAAGCTCAGTGAGGAGGAGCGATCCGCAAGAGCCGCGTAGCAAGATCAAGATTACGCGCCTTAGTCTTACGGCAGGCTCATCGCAGGAGGCGGCGCCGTGACCGATATCGGCCGCTCGGCCAAGAGGCTCACGATCATGATGACCGACATGGAGGGCTCCACCGCCCTCCGGCGGACCGTCGGGGACGAGCGCGCCGATGAGATCTTGGGATTGCACGGAGTGGTCGTGCGGGATCAGATCGGCAAGTGCGGTGGTCAGGAGCGCCAATTCCTCGGCGATGGGTTCCTGCTGTCCTTCCCATCACCGGTCGCCGCAATTCGGTGCGCCGTCGGCATCGAGGATGCCCATGAGGAGTACAACGCTTCGAACCCGCAACGCCAGGTCCGCATCCGCATCGGCATTCATATCGGGGAGGTCAGCGAGCGCGACGGCCAGCTGTATGGACAGGCAGTGCACGTGGCGGCCCGCATAACGGCCGAGGCTGTGGGCGGTCAGATCCTGGTATCGGATGTAGTTCGGCAGCAGGCCGAGTCAGAAGGGATGTGGCGGTTCGTCGACGAGGGATTGTTCTGGCTCAAAGGGTTCGGCGAGATGTGGCGTCTGTTCGATGTGTCCGTAGGCCAGGCGGCGGCGCAGCGACTGAGCAGTTTGGCACCGCCGCTGACACCGCTGGTGGGTCGGGATCGTGAGCAGGCAGATTTGCGTCGGGCGGTGAACGAGGCGCTGGCCGGTCATGGCGGCCTCGCCCTTGTCACCGGCGAGGCCGGCGCGGGGAAGTCACGGCTGGTCGATGACATCGGTGCTGAGGCATGGGCTCGAGGTATGCGGGTGTTGGTCGGCCACTGCGTAGAAATGGACAGCACACCGCCGTATCTGCCCTACGTGGAGATGATCGAGCAGGTGATTTCCAGCCCGCGCAGCCCCTTAGCGTTGCGGGAGGCGCTTGGGGACGTTGCTCCAGAGATCGCCCGAATCGCGCCAGCGCTGCGTCGCGTTTTTCCCGACATACCGCAGCCCGTGGAGCTGCCGCCAGAGCTCGCGCGGCGGTACTTGTGGAACAGCTTCCAGCAATTCGTCGCCCGCGGTGCGCAAACGCAGCCGCTGCTACTTGTACTCGAGGACCTGCATTGGGCCGACGAATCCACGCTACTGCTGACCGCGTACCTCGCACCGCTGCTGCCCGAGATGCCGGTGCTGATCGTCGGCACATATCGAGATGAGATCGACACGTCGCATCCGCTTTCACGCGTCATCAGTCAGCTTGCTCGCCGGAGGCTGATCGATCGGATCCGCCTACGCCGATTGTCCTTCGGCGGCGTCCGGGCCATGGTCCAATCGCTGGCCGGGCAGCCGCCTCCAGAGGAGCTCGTCCGAGTCATTGACAGCGAAACGGAAGGCAATCCGTTCTTCGTCGAAGAGCTATACCTGCACCTGGCCGAGTCCGGTGTGCTGCTCGATGAGCACGGGCGGCTGCGACCAGACCTCAAGGTTGATGAGGCGTCGGTGCCCGAAAGCATCCGGCTCGTCGTCGGCGAGCGGCTCTCCAGGCTGTCTCGTCTCACTCGTCAGGCGCTGGTTGCCGCGGCAGTATCCGGCAGGGTGTTCGCCTCGGATTTCGTCGCTGATGTGGCCGGCGTGGACATTGAGGCCCTCAGCGACGCCTTCGAGGAAGCCGAACGAGCTCGGCTCATCGCGCCGATCGAGGGCAAGGGGACTTTGGCCTTCAGTCATGAGCTGATCCGGCAGACGCTGCTGGCTGACGTGTCCACCCTCAAAAGGGAGCGATTGCACCTACAAGCCGCCGACGCGATCGAGCGCCGTTACGCCGAAGACCTTGAGGAGCATTCCGCAGACCTTACGCATCACCTATCCCGGGCCGGCCGATCAGCCGATCGGTCCCGGCTGGTGCGCTACCTGACCATCGCCGGCGAGCGAGCGGCTGACGCAGCTGCCTTTGACGAAGCCGTCACGCACTTCCAGCACGCTTTGTCACTGCTCGAACGAGGAAACCGGGACACTCGCGCCGAACTGCTGGAGCGGCTCGCGATGGCGTTGCGTAGCGTGGGCCGGTGGGAGGACGCCCTGCGCACGATGAACGAGGCACTCGACCTGTACCAGGCGCTAGGGCGAACCGACTCACTCGGTCGGCTGTCGTGGGCGATGGTATCCCAGCTGACGTGGACTGCTCGGATCAGGGAAGCCGTCCAGACTGGCCAGCGCGCGCTCGCCGCACTCGTTGACATTGCGAGCGCGGACCGGGCCCGTCTGCTCAGCGCCATGGGATGGGCGGTCACCATGGGTGGTGACTACGAGACGGCGAAAGATTTATTCGACCAGGCGCGGGCGCTCGCAGACGAGGTTGGCAACGAACGCGCGCTCGCTGATGTGCTGCACATGCAGACGATCCACCACTTCGAATACGCCGAGTTCATCGAAGGCGTTTCTGCCGGTCTGCGGTCTGCGGCCGTCTTCGAGCGGGAAAGCGCCTTATGGGATCTGTGCAGTGTGCAGTCATTCGTCATCTACCAGGACGGTGCGCTGGGCAGCCGCGAACAGGCAAACAGGCTCGGCGACAAGACCATGGCCATAGCGGAACGGCTGGGTCACCTCGGGGCAATCTTCATGCTGCTGCTCTACCGTGCCCGCGAGGCCGCGACGCGCGCCGACCTGGAGTTACTGACGAGCTTCGGACCACAAATGGCCGACATCTGCCAGCGGGGCAGCCTGCCCTGGCTCTACGTGGGCCATCTCTGCCTCGGGCTTGCCGCCCACTGGCGCGGCGATACGCAACGCGCCGAGGCGGAGCTTCGCCGCGCGGTCGAGTTAGAGCCGGCCGGCGCCCACTCCGGTAGCAGTACCTCCATCCTGGTACGCCATCTTGCGCATTGGGGTCATGCCGATGAGGTTTTGGCGATCTACGAGTCGTCTCGGCCAATCCTGCCCTCACCCGACAAGGTCAACAGCCATGGCGCGTGGAGCCGCCTGTTCGGGTTAGTGGAGGCGCTGTACCTGTGCGGATTCCGGGACGATGCTGCCTCGCTCTCTCCACTCGTGGAAACGGCTCTGGAACGGGGGCCAGACTGGATCAGCTTTGACGGGCGCCTCGTTCGGACGCGTGCTGGCATGGCGGCCGCGGCCGGTGGCCGTTGGGAGGCGGCCGAGCGCCACTTCGCAGTAGCCCACCAGCACGCGAAGCAAATGCAGAACCGGCTGGAGGAAATCGAGCTCCAGCGTCTGCGCGCCCACATGTTGCTCCACCGCGACGGTTCTGGTGACCGCGCGCAGGCTGAACAACTGCTGGGAGAGGCGCTTATCAATTACCGCAAGTTCGGGATGCCGAGCTATACCGCGGAGGCGGAGCGGATGCTACGCCAAACACATGATTAGCGGCTCCGCTGAACAAGCCCATTGCCATCGCCAAGTTCAGCGCGCTGGGATAAGACCGAGGATCGGGGATCGTCGAATGGTCGGATGCGCGGTGTCATTAGGAGCGAACAGGCTTCCGATACATTTCCTGGTCGGCGAGGACGAGTAACAGAAGCTCCAGGAGCGTGCGCGAGATCCGCAGTTCGATGAGGCGCGCATGCGGGCCAAGTGGCCCGTCAGGTCGTCCGCCATTTTGGCGTGCAGTACTCGTTCAAGTCGGCGGCTATCAACTCACAGCAGCAAGGTAAAGCAAACACAGTCGCCGTTCTGAGGTCCAATGAAGTTCGTAAGTGCTCACTGCGGCTCGGCGTTGCGGCCGAAGATTCCGTGAATGGGAATGGGCACGTTGAGACGTGGCTAGGTCAATGTCGAGGTTTGATGGTCAGCCTGTCGTGGGAGGAGCCGATCAAACATTGGGTACAGCAGAAAAGTACAGCAACAGTGACGGCGCTCACCGTAGTCGCAGTTCTTGCGTGTGGAAGGTCTCCCATTGCGGGCCGGTGCACCAATTGGAATAAAAGCCGACCTTGCCGCCGTCGGGCATCACGACGAGGAGGTCGCTTTTGCGGTGGTCTGCTCGATACCGGTCGACCGGCTCCAGCTCACATACGTGCCGCAGCAGCCGTGGAGGAGATACAGCACCGGCCAACGCCGCTTGGGTTGCGTCTGGAAGTGGGCCGGCAGCAAGAGTCGCACCTGTACCCGCTCGCCCACGGCCGGCGATTTGATAGTCAGGTCGACGCTGCGCCTGCTGAGCCTCTTGACTGCGACGATCCGGCAGTTGCGCCGACATTTGGTGTCGCTGAGACCGATGCGCTGGCCGAATCCGGCGGTGTTGTGACGGCTGGTGCCGGCGATGAAGGCGGCGCTCCGCAACTGGCCATGCACGCTGTTGTAAGCAGCACCAGCAGGTAGCGAACCGGGGCGGTTTGGATGATGCACCTCTGACGACGAGCGGTTGACCAACGCTGACACCCAGGTTCAGCCTCCGCAACACATTGCGGCCTAAAACACGACAAATCGTGAGCTTTGCCCGGTGGATTTTGGGATTCCGGCGAGATGCTGGGGACCGGCGCCGTCGTACCGAGAAACGGACCCGGGATTTCGCGATTATTTGGGACGGTGACCTAGCCGGATCGAACGAATTTCATGATCATCGCGGACGCCGACCGTGGCTGCCTGCCTTGCAAGCGCCAGCCGCCCTGATCTTTGGCGATCTCGCCTTCATCGCGGTCGCGTCCAGTTCCCAGATCGGAAGCACTCCGGTCGCTGTAAGTCTGCTGGCGGACACCGTTTGGGACATCATTCACCTTCGCGCCCGGGCGATTCTGACGCCTTCGCTGGCCGAATGGTGTGCGGTCTTGGACACCTTGATCGCGATAGGCATCCTTATCCTGGTGTGGGCGTGATAGTGGGGGGAGGCTGGAACGTTTGGGCGGCGCGTCGCCGGTTTGTCCGCCGAGCAGCAGAACTCGATCTCTTCTCACACCATGGCGGTACTGATGATCTCCGCAGTGGTGATCGGATTGGTCGCCGTGGTGCCGCTGTTCCGCAACCGGTCCACGGTCGCCGCTTGGCTGGCGACGATCGGCTTGCTGCTCATGATCGGAGTTCGCAAGGGGGTTAGGGTTCGAGTCCCCTTGGCTCCACCCTGTCAGAGCTGGTTTCGAAGGCTTAGGTGAACCTATTTGGGCTTGAGTACGGCAGCAAACTGCAGCAGTTGCGTGAGGTTCCGATCTTGACTCATTCGGAAACCAGACCCAAGGCGGTGCGCAGCGGCGCCGCACTCATGGCCGTCGGGTCGTCGGTCTTGGGGAGGCTGGCCAGCAGCCGTACGAGGTCGTCGCGGCGAGTCGGATCGTCGGCGGCCTCGCGGGGCGTACGGCCGGCCAGCGCCGGGATGGGGAGGTCCAGCCACTGCTCCTCGTAGCTCCGCATCCGCTCGGCCAGCGGTGCCTAACCATGTGCCTTCGCTACGGCGTCACCAAAGTGCTCACCTACGACCGTCCGCTCGCGGCGGCATTCGGCGGCTGACTTGCTGCGCTTTCGGCTTCCTCGCCCCGTTTTCGGAGATCAATACAGCAGCATCATGACGTTCAGCTGGATCGTAGCCGGCTCGCCAGCGGGCAGTCGAAAGGGTCGCGCGCGGCGAGTCCAACGCGGTTCAGGTAGCTGATCACCGTTCGGTACGAGGAGAGCAGGCTGGCCTCCACGTACGGGACGTCGTTGCTGCGGCAGTGCTCGCGGACCAACGTCCGAGCGGCGCGGAGGTGCGGGCGGGGCATGCTCGGGAAGAGATGGTGCTCGATCTGGTAGTTCAATCCACCCATCAAGATCGTGGCCCACCAGCCGCCAGTGATGTTGCGCGAGGTGCGCACTTGCTTGCTGAGAAAGTCGGGCTTGACGTCGGCCGGGATGAGCGGCATGCCCTTGTGATTCGGCGCAAAGGTCGCGCCCATGTATAGGCCGAAGACAGCAAGCTGCACCCCGATGAAAGCCCACGCCATGCCGAACGGCAACAGCCAGAAGATCAAACCGAAGTAGATCATGAAGCGCGCCGCGAGCATCCCCAGCTCGATCCAGCGGCCCTTCACCGGCGTACGCGCGCTCAGGCTCCTGATCGACTTGACATGCAGGTTGAGCCCTTCGAGCAGCAGCAGCGGGAAGAAGAGATAGCCCTGCCGTCTGGTAATCCAGGCCAATGCACCCTTCCGCGTGGCAGCGCTTTCCTCCAGAAAAGACACGGTGTCGGACTCGATATCGGGATCCTTGCCGATCTTGTTCGGGTTGGCGTGGTGTCGGCTGTGCTTGTTCATCCACCAGCCGTGGCTGATGCCCACCAACGCCGCGAGCACCCGCCCGCTGTGGTCATTCGCCGGGCCGGACTCGAAGATCTGCCGGTGAGAGGCCTCATGCCCGAGGAACGCGAACTGGGTGAAGATCACTCCAAGGGCGCCAGCCAGCAGCAGCTGCAACCAGGAATCGTCGAGCAAGATCATCCCGGTCGCGCTGCCTCCCAGCGCCAGCATTAGCAGCCCGAAGATCATCACGTAGAAGCCGCGGCGGCGACCGTGCAACCCGCTGATGCGGACGGCCTTGGCCAGCTCGGTGAAGGTGTGGGTGAACGGTTGGTGGCTTAGCCGGGCGGTCGCGCCGGATAGCTCGAAAGTGGAGATAAGACTGCCCCTGATTCGGTCGTCGACTTCCCAGCCGGTGGACATCGACGAACCGATTGGCTCGCGGACGGTTTGTTCGCGCGGATGTCATCACCCTACGGTCTGTATCAAATGAGCGTGTATTTCGCGGCGTCCCTTATGGCCTGCTCCGCGCATCATCCTCAGTCCAGGAGGGCGGCTCGGTGATCTGGTACGGATGGCCCTCCCAGGCTCGCCACCAGTGCCCGGCGCCGGAGGGTAGCCGGTCGGCCGGCATCTGGGCAACCAAGTCACGCAACTGGCGCTTCAACGCAGCAAGATCAGGTTGCCCATCGGGACGAACCCCGTCGGTGCCGGAGTTTGGTCGAAAGATGCTGTTCTCCGTGGTCCAAATCTGACGCCGCATTTCCACGACATCTCGAGTCAGCCGCTCCTGATCTCTAGTGGCACCCTGACAGGCTTCTGCGGCACGCACATATCCGTAGTCCATCGAGATCGAGAGGAGTCCTGGGTCGACACCTAGCACATCGATCAAGTTCACTTCCGGCGCGATGACGATGGCGCCGGCGGCTCGAGCCCGAGCTACATCGTTGAGCAGGATCTCATCAGCCATGATTCCTGCGGCGCTGCGCAGCACGATGGAGAGCATGTCCTTGTCCGCGTAGCTGGATTCTCGAGCTAAACCCCTTGGCATGGCGATGACGGCGTAGCAGCGGTCCACTCCTAGATGAGTCATCGCGACCTGCACCGGAGCGCTCTCTCGCGTTCCACCGTCGATGTAGTGCTCCTCGCCCAAGCGCACCGGCGGAAGAAGTCCCGGAATCGCGCACGACGCAAGAACCGCATCCACTACGGAGAGCGGAGCATCCGTCGGGATGGGACGGTTCTCTCGGTCAACCAAGCCGCCGGCTTCCGTTACGTAACGGAGCTCTCCCGATTCCAGGGCAACGACGGCGATGCGGAGCTGGGTCCGGGACTGGGCAAGCCGCTCCGGATCAAGTACGCCGGGATTGAGCAGCACATCGAAAATCGGCCCGGGCTGAAACATCGAACGCTCTCGTCGCGCCCCGTGCAGCAGAGTGTCGATATTGGTGCCCGAGCGACGCACCGTCCAGATCACCGACAGCATGTCGAGTACGGGTGAGCGATCAAAGCGCGGCAGCTTGATCGTGGCTCCGCCGGCGACTTCCTCCTTACCGTTGTTGCCGCGCCGTCGAGACCTTAGGCCTAGTGAGGGCAGCGTGATCGTCCGGGAATCGTTGTGCGGTGCTGGCGGTGCGGTAAGAGTCTTTTGCCAGGCAGGCATCAACTTTTGCAGTTCGGCGTACCAAGCAAGCTCGGTGAGCATGTCGGAGTGCTCCCGCAAACTCTGGCTGAGCCGTTCGATGTCTCCAGAATGCGGCGTTGACCGGCATGGTCGTCGGCCTGCGCTAACAGCGTGGCCAAAATGGATCCCGTCGAGGTCCCGGTGATCACCGACGGTGCGATTCCCACCTTTTCGTAGAGATAGTGCAGCGCCCCCAGCTCAAAAAAGGCTCCGGACCTGCCACCGCTCAATACCAGCCCCACTGTGGGCGGCGGCGGGCGACGGAGCAATCGGGTCAGCCAGCCGCGGTGTGACGAGGCGCCTCCATTGGCAGGTCGACTGCGCGTCTCGGAGGGCACCTCCCCAGCGTAGGCTCGCTGCCGATCAGCCAGCACGCCCGTATCTGACGGCTCAGCGTCGAGTGATCATGAGGTGCGAGAAGAAGGATTCACTCGCCGGAGACGGGTGTCGCCTTGGTCCCGATCAGTGAGACGCCCGCGACATCCGCGGACACGAAGGGCAGCTGCTCATTAACCATGATGTGCCCTGGCCACTGATGGAGGGGGTTGAGACGTGCATGCTTGTGGCGTTGATGCTGCGACTTTGTGTCATAGGTGAGGCCCACGAGTAGATTCCTGGTAATGAAGGCAGTGGTCCTGACACGTACCGGCGGGCCCGACGTGCTCAAGGTCCAGGACTGGCCCGATCCGCCGGTGGGAACGGGTGAAGTGCGGATCGCCGTACGGGCAGCTGGCGTCAACTTCGCTGACACCATAGCCAGAGCTGGCCTGTATCCCGCCACGCCGAAACGGCCGTGCGTCTTGGGCTACGAGGTCGCCGGTGAGGTGGAGACCATCGGCCCGGATGTCAGTGGTCTGGTCCTCGGGCAGCGAGTGATGGCAGGGACGCAGTTTGGCGGTCAGGCCGAAGTCGCAACCGCCCAGGCAAAGGATGTCCTGCCGATGCCGGAGCATCTTAGCTTCGAGGAGGGTGCGGCCTTCTGTGTCAGCTACGGAACGGCGTACGCCGCGCTGATGATCATGGGGGGCCTTCGGGAGCGCGACCGGGTCTTGATTCATTCAGCCGCTGGTGGCGTGGGGATCGCCGCGACGCAGGTCGCGCGCAACGTCGGCGCGGAGATTTTCGGCACCGCATCGGCGGCAAAGCATGCTGCCATTTCGGCGCAGGGCGTGCATCATCCGATCGACTACCGCAGCCAAGACTTCAAGGCAGAGGTTCGAAGGCTCACCGACGGGGAAGGGGTAGACGTCGTGATGGACGCGATGGGACCCGCCTCATTTCGGAAGGACTACCGGATCTTGCGGCCCGGCGGCCGACTGATCATTTACGGCCTTTCCGACGCTGTTAACGAAGACGGCCGCAATCTTCGCTCCGCCGTAACCAGCTTGCTCCGATTGCCAACTTCGACCATGCCCTGGTGGAACGCCGGCCGGCTGCTGAACCAGAACCGCGGAGTGTTCACTCTCCATCTGCTCAGCTGGTGGCGCCGGGAGGGTGACATGCACAGGATCACCGCGCCGCTGCTGGCCGACCTGGAGGCCGGAAGGTTAGCGCCCGTTGTCGCAAAGGTCTTTCCATTCAGCCGGGCCGGTGACGCTCACCGCTTCCTCGCCGAACGCCGCAACATCGGCAAGGTAGTTCTCACGCCAGGCTGACGCCGGCCAATGCTTATCCGATGCCGCTCCAGAGCCCTTAGTGAGCCGTCGCCCCGGTTGCGCAGGCGTGAACAGCTCGCCGCGGACGGCGTCGCACGCTGGTTAGGGCAAGATCTGGCTGAGTGGCGTCAAGATCGAGTTGCGCACTCCCGCGGTTACAGCGCGCGGCGCTGCGCCACGAGCGGGCAGAGGAAGGGGTCCCTGCCGCGGAGCCCGACGCTGTTGAGGTAGCGGATGATGACACCGTAGGACTGCCACAGCGTCATCTGGGTATATGGCACGCCGGCGGCGGCGCAATATGAAGCGACGAGGGGCTGGACCTTGCGGAGGTAGGGGCGGGCCATCGAGGGGAACAGGTGGTGTTCGATCTGGTAGTTGAGGCCGCCCATAAGCATCGACATGAAGCGCCCGCCGCGTACGTTGCGACTCATCAGGACCTGGCGGCGCAAAAAGTCCAACTTCAGCCTCGGGGGAACTAGCGGCATTCCGACGTGGTTTGGCGCAAACGATGAGCCCAAGTAGAAGCCGAAGACGGCCAGCTCAACGGCGATAAAGACCACGGCCTTGCCCGGCGACAACACCAAGAACACGAGAGCGACGAAACCACAGAGGCGGACCATCAAGAAGGTGAACTCGACCCATCGATGCCCCACTGGGCCGCGCTTCACGACGCGGCGGAACCCTTCTAAGCGGAGCGAGAGCCCTTCGAGCATCAGGATCGGGAAGAAGTACCAGCCTTGATGGGAAACCAACCAATTCATCAGTCGGCTTCGGGGCCGGGTCGCCTGCTCGGGGGTCATAGCGATGGCGCCCAAGGCAATATCGGGATCGGAACCGACCTTGTTCGGATTGGCGTGATGTCGGTTGTGCTTGCTTCGCCACCAGCCATAGCTGATGCCCACGAGCAGGTTAGCGATGACCAGGCTGGTCCAGTCGTTCCAACGGCCGGACTTGAAGATTTGGCGGTGGGCCGCGTCATGGCCGAGGAACCCTAACTGGGCCATGATGATCGCGAGCACACCGGCGTTGATCAGTTGCCACCAACTATCTCCGATCCAGATGAAGACCAGGACCCAGGCGGCCAGAATGACCAGAGCGCCGACGAGTTTGGTCCAGTAATACCCGTACCGGCGGCGCATCAGATTTAGCTCGTGAACGCGGCGCGTCAGTGCCGTGAAGGAGCTCACGGATCGCGCGTTGGTGGCTGGGTCAGGAACCGTCGCCGATGCGGACGGGTTGAGCGTAGACGTCATAGCGGGAGTGCCGTTCGTAGCGGACTTCCCGGAAAGAGTCTGGGCGACAGCGGGTTTGCTTCTCAGAGCCACGGCGAGTTTTACACGGCGACTCCGGCCCCAGACCGACTGCGACATGCAGTAAAGACATTTTACCCGATCAACAGCCGACCAAGCTGCGCCGAGCGTCGGCGCGTAGCGTCAAAGGTCGTCACCCAATGCAAGGAGGCCAACAGATGAAGGCTTCAGGCGAGGTCAACACGAGTGAACAAGGCCGCGTGGCAGGGTCGCCTCTGTTAAACCCGCACACGTACGACCCGTCCCATTTCGACGACGTCACCAGAAGACTGCTGAGGGCGACCATCGACTGGTTCGAGCACCGGGGCAAGGAAACGCTCCTTCGGGACTACCGCGAGTGTGTCTGGTACGCGGACTTCCTCGACTTCGTCGCCAAGGAGCATGTGTTCGCGAAGATGGGCACGCAGGCCCGCGGGGCGAACGGCGACCCCGACAAGCGCTGGGACACCAGCCGGATGTCAGCGTTCAGTGAGATCCTGGCCTTCTACGGTCTCGACTACTGGTATGCCTGGCAGGTCACCATCCTGGGCTTGGGGCCGATCTGGCAGAGCGACAACGCCTCGGCCCGCAGGCAGGCGGCCCAGTGGCTCGACGACGGTGCGGTGTTCGCGTTCGGGCTGTCGGAGCGCGAACATGGGGCCGACATCTACACCACCGATATGGTGCTAACCCCTGATGAAGGGGGCGGTTTCCGAGCCACGGGCGGCAAGTACTACATCGGCAACGGCAATGTGGCCCGCATGGTCTCGGTCTTCGGCCGACGGTCGGACGTTGCTGGCCCGGATGGGTATCTGTTCTTCACCGCGGACAGCCAGCACGAGAACTACCGGCTGGTCAAGAACATCGTCCAGTCGCAGATGTTCGTGTCCGAATTCCGGCTGGAAAACTACCCGGTACCTGCGCAGGATGTGCTGCATACCGGGCAGGCTGCCTTCGACGCCGCGCTGAACACAGTGAACGTTGGCAAGTTCAACATCGGATTCGCCTCTGTCGGCCTGAGCGAGCATGCCATGTACGAGGCGGTCACCCACGCCCACAACCGCATCCTCTACGGCAAGCGCGTCACCGACTTTCCGCACGTGCGCCGGTCCTTCGTGGACGCGTACGCGCGGCTGATCGCAATGAAGGCCTTCGGTGACCGCGCGATCGACTACTTCCGGTCGGCTAGCCCGCAGGATCGCCGGTACCTGCTGTTCAACCCGGTCGCGAAGATCAAGATGACCACCGAGGGCGAGAAAGTCATCGGGCTGCTATGGGACGTCATCGCAGCCAAGGGATTCGAGCGCGACACCTACTTCCGCGGCGCGGGCAAGGACGTAGGCGCGTTGGCCAAGCTCGAGGGCACGGTGCACGTCAACGTCGCGCTGATCTTGAAGTTCATGCCGAACTATCTGTTCGCGCCGACCGAGCAACCGCCGGTGCCTACTCGGCAGGACCCCGTCGACGACGAGTTCCTGTTCCGCCAGGGCCCGGCACGTGGCCTGGGCAAGGTGACTTTCGTCGATTGGCGACTGGCCTTCGAGCCATTCGCCGGCCTGCCCAACGTCGCACGGTTCCGGGAGCAGGCGGAGAGCTTTACGACCTTACTGCGGACCGCGGCTCCGGACGCTGAACAACAGCGGGACCTGGACTTCGGGCTGGTACTCGGACAGCTGTTCACGCTGATCGTCTATGCACAGCTGGTCCTCGAGCAGGCCGCACTGACCGGGCTCGACCCCGACGTGCTCGACACCATTTTCGAGGTCTTTGTCAGGGATTTTTCCGCCCTCGCCGTCGAGCTGCATGGTAAGGCGTCCTCTACCGAGGCCCAACAGCAATGGGCATTGGCCAACGTCCGCAAGCCGATCATCGACACCGGCCGGCTCATGCGGGTGTGGGAGCAGGTGGTGGCGCTCTCCGGTGCCTACCAGATGAGCCCATGACCATGTCTGGAGGTAGTCGGTGATTTAGTGTGTGATCAGCTTGTCGACGCTGGTTTGAAGGTCGCTACTCAGTCGCAGCATCGCCTGGCGACGTTGCCGTACGAGTTCATGAAGGACCTTTCTCATCCACCAGGTGAGCAATCCATGCAGCAGCGGGCCTAAGCGGTAGAGGAGTCCAGTCAAGTGACTGAACTGACTGTCATATGACTGATCCAAGCCGCGGACAAACTGAACATCGCGTAAGTCTTCTCGCAGCTTGGCCCTTGGCCTCGCTGCCGGTTGTGGGGCTCCCTGCCGCATCAGTCAATACGACAACCGGGGCAGCTGGGCGCTATTTCTTGACCCGGTAGCGCAGATGCGTGACACCAGTGCCCTCGACCACCGCGATGGGACCCTCGAACTGCACGGGCGTGGCGCTGAGCTCGGGGAACAGGGGCTTCCCCGCACCCAGCACGACCGGCACCAGCTCAATGCCGATCTCATCGAGCAGGCCGGCCTCCAGGGCCTGCCGGGCCATCTGCCCGCCGTTGACAACGACGTTCTTGTCCCCGGCCAACTCCTTTGCCTTCGCCACCGCCGCCTCAATGCCGTTCGAGACGAACACGAAGTTCTCATCGTCTTCAGGACGGTCGTCCGGGCGCCGGTGCGTGAGCACAACCGTGGTCACGTTCATTGGGGTGGCGCCCGCCCCAGGCGTTCGTCATGTCGTAGAGGTGCCGGCCGACCACCAGGGCGCCGACGCTTTCCCACTCCGGCTTGATCAATTCTGCGCTCGCCGCGGAGATGCGGGGCGCCGGCACGTCGCGACTGGCCGACGGGATCTCGACGTCGCCGTTGCCGTACCACTGAAACAGCAGATCAAAACCGCTTTCTTCTGGTCCGGCGATGTAGCCGTCGAGCGACATCGTGCCGCCGGTGATGACCTTGCCCATCTCATCTCCTTCGCTGTTGGCTGTGTCGTCAAGATCCAGTCGCTTCTAGCGCCCACGAACGCTCGCTGCGGCGACTTGTGAAATAGATGTCCATCATGATCGAAGTCGCAGGGGTTCCGCAGAAATTTGCACTGCAATACGAGGGTGCATATCTAGCCCGACAAGCAAGGAAGCGCAGCTTTTCTTCTGACCGCTCCGCGTCTCGTGGTACACAGCCTGACCCATACGCCAGCCCAACCTTGGCACACCGCCAATTGTTTGACGCGCTGCTTGCGGCAGATAGTCAAGCTCTCGATCGGCTCGTTGCCGACGGCTATGAAATCATCGGCCCCAAGAGCTAAGCGGCGAGCGGATCGAGGGATTGTTCGGGTCTTGAGCGTCCGGTCCTCCGAGGCTGATATCCGGCAGTTCATCGTCCTGCAATACACCGCTGCCAGTCCAGACGCCTATACCTGATCATGAAGGTTTCGACCACGAGCAAGATCAAGAAAAAGACAAGCAAGATCGAGAAATAAAGGAAAGGAACACTAGCCATGTCACTCGCCCGCGTCCAATTCTTCTCCATTTCGCTGGACGGTTTCGGCACCGGCGACGGTCAGAGCCACGATGCCCCGTTCGGCCACGCCGGCGAAAGGCTGCACGAATGGTTGTTCACCACCCGGTGGTGGCACGAGATGGCCGGCGAGCCCGGCGGCACCGGCGGCATCGACGACGCCTTCGTGCGGCAGCACGATCCGGGGGTCGGGGCCGAGATCATGGGTGCCGGGAAGTTCGGCTACCCCGGATGGCACGAGGACACGGAGTGGAAGGGCTGGTGGGGTTCGAACCCGCCGTTCCACACACCGGTCTTCGTCCTCACTCATCACACGCGGCCGACGATCGAGATGGAGGGAGGCACGACCTTCCACTTCATCGACGCCACGCCTGCCGAGGCGCTGAAGACCGCCAGCGAAGCCGCCGGCGGCCAGGACGTACGCATCGGCGGCGGTGCCAGCATAATCCGCGACTTCCTTGCAGCGGGGCTCGTCGACCACGCCCACATCGTGGTCGTCCCGATCCTGCTCGGCCGAGGCGTACGCCTCTGGGACGGACTGGAGGGCCTTGAGAAGGACTACCAGGTCGAGGCCACATCATCGCCCAGCGGAGCCACGCATGTGACGTTCACCCGTACCGGTCTCTGAACCGCTCCGGTCGACCCCAAGAGGCACGGGCAGAGTTCGACCCGACTGGAAAGACATCCCACCAGGCCTGAGCCAAGTATGGGCGGCGATACTCAGAATGAGAGAAGAGCCACGTCGTACCGCCGGATGTCGGCATGTCGGCTGACCAACGTCAATCGCGGCCGCTGCTGTCGATCAATGACATGGTCGAAATAGGGACACTAGCTCCGATCTGCTGCAGACCCGGGTGAAGGGGCCCTCGCCCAGCCGGCGGGACAAATGGCCGCTTAAGGGACGGAGGTTTGAGATGACAGCTACTTCGGGTGTGATCATTCGGCCGCCAAGTGTCCCGGAGTCGTTGCGAATCCTGTTGAGTGAAGCAGAGTGCGACGGAGCTCTGGGTGTGGTGGAGATGACCCTCTCAGCTGGTACCTCCGGCCCACCGCTGCACCTCCATCCCACGCACGCAGAAGCCTTCTACGTGCTCGCCGGTCAACTGACCTTGCAGGTTGGCGAGGAGGTCGTTACCGGTGGTCCTGGCACCTGGGCGTGCGCACCCAAGGACGTACCCCACACGTTGGCGAACTTTGGGGCCAACGAAGGGCGACTTCTGTGCGTCTTTGCACCCGGTGGTTTCGAGCGACGCTTTGAGCGGATGCTTGCCAGGCAGCACGGTGACGCAGTGCTGGCTGAACTGTCCGAGGCCGAGCGGGCAACCCGACTCATCGGGCCACCGCTTGTCTCGCCCGCTCAGCCCTCCCGACCCGATGCGGCCGAGTTCCACGGTGGTGCCTCATGACGGTCGACGAGGCAGAAGCCGGCCCTGTACACGTAGGACCATTTTTGGACGGTGTCGAGGGGCGCGCGCCTATTTCGTAGTGGTGAACTGGTGGCATCGTCCCATTTCAGCGGAGCGGTCCAGAGTGTGGGCGGGCCCGCGGGCATGGCGATCTCAGCTGCGTCGTCGGGTGGCTGGGGTATGACTGAGATCATGACCGAGCCGATCTCAACCCGCAATCTCGACCGATACGGATCCGCGGAGCTGACGTGGAGCCGTCCGCGCGACATCCTCGCCAGCGACACGCCCGGTACCGACCTGACGTTCTTCGTGGCGACCGTACGGCCCAACGGTCGGCCGCATTCGGCAGGCGTGGGAGCCGTATGGGTGGACGACGCGCTGTACTTTACGAGCGGACCGAGCACAGTCAAGTCGCACAATCTGGCGGCGAATCCAGCATGCAGTGTGGCGGTGCGCTTACGCAGCATCGACCTGGTGCTAGAGGGCGAGGCGCATCGAGTGACAAAGGCGTCCACTTTGGAGCGCGTGGCGGCCGTGTACCGCACCGGCGGCTGGCCGGCTGAGGTGGACGGCGACGCGTTCACGGCCCCTTTCAGCGCGCCCAGCGCTGGTCCTCCGCCTTGGTACCTGTACGCCCTCACACTGCACACCGCGGTAGGCGTGGCCACCGCCGAACCCTTCGGCGCCACCCGCTGGGACTTCGCCTCGTAAGCCGGAGAAGTTAGGCCAGCGGAAGGAGCGTTCATGGCAGGCCCACTGCTCGAGACCAAGCTCCATGCTCCTGGGCGGCGACGCGATTTGGTGCCGCGTCCGACGCTGACCGAGCGCCTGAGCCGCGGGACCGAGTCCGCACTGACGCTGGTGTCAGCCCCAGCCGGGTTTGGTAAGACGACGCTGCTGGCAGACTGGCTGGCAGCCCCAGGGACGAGTGGGCGGGCGGCGGCATGGCTTTCGCTTGATCAGCGTGACAACGATCCGGCGCTGTTCTGGGCGTACGTGATCGCCGCAGTTGGGAGTGTGGCACCCGGAGTTGGTGAAAGTGCGCTCTTGCTCCTGCAGTCTCCCCAGCCGCCGATGGAAGCGGTCGTTGCCACCCTGCTGAACGAGCTCAGCGCCGTCTCGAACGACATCATTCTGATCGTCGACGACTACCACGTGATCGACGCACCCCAAGTGCAGGGCGGTATGGCCTTCCTTCTGGATCACCAACCCCCACAGATACACCTGGTGATCGCTGGCCGAGCCGACCCCGCGCTGCCGCTGGCGCGGCTGCGAGGGCGTGGCGAACTCGTCGAGATCCGAGCCACCGATCTGCGCTTCACGCCCGATGAGGCTGCGGCGTACCTCAACGGGGTAATGGGATTGGCGCTGACAGCACAGGACGTCACAACGCTGGAGGGGCGTACCGAAGGGTGGATCGCGGCGCTCCAGCTGGCCGCGCTCTCGATGCAGGGGCGAGACGACGTCGCCGGGTTCATCGCTGGCTTCGCGGGAGATGACCGATACATCGTCGACTACCTGGCCGAGGAGGTCTTGCAGCGCCAACCCGAGGATGTTCGACATTTCCTGTTGCAAACCTCAATCCTGGACCGGCTGACCGGCCCGCTGTGCGACGCCGTCACCGGCCAAGATGGCGGCAAAGCCAAGCTGGCTGCACTGGAGCAAGGAAACCTGTTCTTGGTCGCCCTGGATGATCGCCGCCAGTGGTATCGCTACCACCGGTTGTTTGGGGACGTGTTGCAGGCGCACTTGCTGGACGAGCAGCCCGACAATGTTCCGGAGCTGCACCGGCGGGCGAGCGTCTGGTACGAACAAAACGGCGAGCAGTCCGAGGCGATCGACCATGCGCTGGCAGCTGAGGATTACGAGCGGGCGGCGGACCTGGTCGAGCTGGCTCTTCCCGAGCTACGTCGGGATCGACGGGAAGCGACACTGCGCAACTGGATCAAAATGATTCCCGACGATTTGGTGCGCGTGCGGCCAGTGCTCAACATCGGATTCATCGGGGCACTGGTGGCTGGCGGTGAGATGGAGGGCGTTGAAAGGCGCCTACGGGATGCTGAGCTGGCGCTGGATTCAGCGACAACGAGCGGCACCGGATCGGAGACCCCATCAGGCGAGATCGTCGTGCGCGACCTGGAGGAGCTTCCCCGCCTTCCCGGCACGATTGAGATGTATCGCGCCGCACTGGCTCTGGTTGCGGGTGACGGGCCCGCCACAGTGATGCATGCCAAGCGAGCGATCGATCTCTCGCCCGAGGAGGACCAGCTCCCCCGCGCCGGTGCAGCAGGCCTCATCGGGCTCGCGTCGTGGGGCAGCGGCGATCTGGAGGCAGGGCACCAGGCGTACGCCGAATGCATGGCAGGACTGTGGCGCGCCGGTCACGTCGCCGACACGTTCGGGTGTGCGATCGCTTTGGCGGATATCCGGATCGCCCAAGGTCGTCTCGGCGATGCGATACGGACGTACGAGCAGGCATTACAGCGTGCGTCTGAGCACGGACCGGCGTTGCGTGGGACAGCAGACATGTACGTCGGGATGAGCCAGCTCTACCGCGAGCGAGACGACTTGGCCGCCGCAACCCGGCATCTGCTGCGGAGCCAGGAACTTGGCGAGCACGCGGGTTTGCCGCAGAACCCGTACCGCTGGCGAGTCGCCATGGCGCGGATGCGGGAGGCTGAAGGAGATCTGGAAGGCGCACTCGGCCTTCTCGATGAAGCCGAGCGCCGGTATGTCAGTGACTTCTTCCCCAATATCCGACCTATCTCCGCGATGAGGACGCGGGTGTGGGTGAGGCAGGGCAGATTGGATAAAGCGCTCGGCTGGGTGCGCGAGCGGGGCCTTTCGGTTGATGACGACCTTAGCTACCTGCGCGAGTTCGAGCACATCACTCTCGCCAGGGTGCTCCTGGCGCAGTACGCGGCCGAGCCGGGGACGCATTTCCTCGACCACGCGACCGGACTTCTGCAACGCCTGTTGCAGGCGGCGGAAGAGGGCGCAAGAGCGGGAAGCGTGATTGAAATCCTAATGCTGCAGGCGCTTGCCCACCAAGGGCGAGGTGACATTAATGAAGCGCTTGCACCACTGCAACGTACGCTGACGCTGGCCGAGCCCGAGGGCTACGTCCGGATCTTCGTTGATGAGGGTCGACAAATGGCCTCGTTGCTCAGAGCGGCCACGAAACAGGGAATCGCCCCGCGCTATGTCCGCCGGCTCCTAGCGGCCGTCACTAAGACAGTGGTAACGGCGGCCGTTCAGGAAGGCTTGATCCAGTCGTTGAGCGAACGCGAGCTGGATGTGCTTCGGCTGCTCGGAACCGACCTGGACGGCCCTGACATCGCCCGCCAGCTTGTAGTTTCACTCAACACCGTCCGGACTCACACCAAGAACATCTACGCCAAGCTCGGCGTGAACAATCGTCGGGCTGCCGTGCGCCGGGCCCAAGAACTCAATCTGATGTCGCGAAACACGCGACCGGCAATGTGATCATCGATGCGTCGATCGAATTTCCGACCAATGGCGGCTTCTTGTGCACGGTTGGGCCTCTGCTCGAGGGGAATCTCGCATTGGTCCGAAATTTGATGACGACACCGGGGGAATGAGCTGGCGGCTTCATCAGCGTGGACAAATCGCGTTCGCGACGCCCACAGTTCTTAGGCCGATGACTCGAGCAGGTCGCGGAGCTTGTCGAGGTTGGTGGCCACCGCATCGCGTACTCGGCTTGCGGCCAATGGAGCGAGCAGTCGCAACGGTCCGCGACCCGATAGATCGGCGGTATTGGTCAGCCGGGTTCCTTCCGGCACCTCTTCAAGCTGATAGCTAAGCGTTCCGGAGAACGGACCGATGTCGCCATCAAGGACGAAGCGGCGTTCCGGCACCAACTCGGTGATCACAAGCTCCTCGGTGGCCGGCCGCGGGACTGACCGCGTCTGTTGAATCCGTGTCCCAACGCCTGCCGGACCTGGGCTGAGCTGGCGTACCGAGTCGATCGCGTAATTCCACTTCGGGATATTGGCGGGGTTGACGAGGAAGGCGAAGACCTCGCTTGGCGGCCGCCGAATGGTCACGCTGTTCGTGAAGTGCATACGCTCAGAGTCTCCGAACTCGCGATCGTTAAATCACCACATCTATCACCACATGTGGTGATGCCCGCTCACCACATCTCCTCCTACGTTTCGATCATGAGCGAGACAGCGAGCGGAAGTCATTGCGACGCGGGACGGTACGAAATCCGTCTTAAAGGACACCTCGATTCTCGGTGGGCGATCTGGTTTGACGGACTTGGCCTGACCCATGAGAGCGATGGCACCACCATCATCTGTGGCCCGGTCGCCGACCAAGCAGCACTCCATGGCTTGCTCCAGAAAGCGCGCGACCTGGGTCTGCCATTGATTTCGGTCATCCGTGTCCAACCCGACCAGCCCGACGTACCTATCGCACCTCGATAAGTGCCCAGCAATCCAGATAAGGAGCAATGACATGACCACAACTACTCAACCCACAAGATCGAAAACCGTAGCGAAAGGAGTCCCAATGGACTCATTGAGGAAGACCGCGCTGGTGGCAGGCGTGTTCTACGTGATCACCTTTGTCTCGATCCCGACTCTCGCCCTCTACGGTGCGGTGCACGATCCGAACTACATCGTTGGCCCTGGTCCGGATACACCCATCCTCGTCGGCGGCGTGCTGGAGATCATCGTGGCCCTCGCCGGTATCGGCACCGCCGTCGTCCTCTACCCCGTGGTAAAGAGACAGGGCGAAGCTCGCGCGCTGGGCTTCGTAGCCTCGCGGACCCTGGAAGCCGCCGCCATCTTCGTCGGCGTCGCGTGCCTACTGACGGTGGTAACACTGCGGCAGGCCGGAGCCGGAGCAGACGGGTTGGTCGCCGGCCAGGCGCTCGTCGCGTTCTATGACCGCATCTCCGTCCTCGGACAAGGCCTCATTCCGGCCGTCAACGCCCTGCTCCTCGGCACCTTGCTCTACCAGTCACGGCTGGTGCCGCGGGTTCTTCCCGTGCTGGGATTGATCGGGGCGGTCCTGCTGGTTGCTTCGGACGCTGCAACGGTGTTCGGCCTCTGGGACCGGGTGTCGCCACTCAGCGGAATCCTGGTAGTCCCGATCGCGGTGTGGGAGTTCTCGCTGGGTATCTACCTGATCGTCAAAGGTTTCAAGCCCTCGCCGATCACAGCTGGGATGACGGCTACTAATAACCAACCCACCCTCTAAGGCGCCGCCGTCTAACGTTGTCGCGCTTCGACAGACTCAGCGAGCATCTGCCCTGAGTCTGTCGAAGGGTCGACCAAGAGATCATTGGGGCGTTTCGGTCTGCTTACCCCGTCCACGAGACAGCGTCGCTGCTCCGGTGCGGGCGATCAGGACTGCGGCGATGAGGGCGAGCATCGCGTCAAGGAGCCAGAACACACCGACGACGCGCTCTCCGAGCGGCGCGTACACAATGGTCAGCGGAAGGTTCGTGGTGGCATGGAGAAGCACGACGATGAGCAGGCTGCCGCCCGTGCCGTTGTACATCCAGGTGTAGAAGATCGACATGATCACAGACCCGAGCGCGAACGGCAGGAAGAGCCCAAGAGGCCGGGTCGGCGAGCCGACAAGGAACAACGGGAAGTGATAGATCCCCCAGGCTGCGCCGACGATGAGACTGGCGGCTAGGGCACTGCGGCGTGCTTGGAGCCGTGGGAGGGCGAAGCCACGCCACCCCAGCTCCTCCCCCACGGCGCTCCCCGGGAAGATCGAGAACAGGAACGACACGATGATCGCGGGAATCGTGGCGACCACGACCGGGGTGGGCACGCCAAGCAGGGTGCTCACCCAGACGGCGCATAGGGCGGGTACCGCGAGCGCAACAGCGGCCAGGTACCAGAACAGTCCGATCCGGGCACGGAGTAGGCGTCCGAGGAGTGTACGCACGCCGGATTTGCCGCGGAGCAAGCCGGTGAAGAGCACGCCCACCGCAGAAGGCACGAAAGATCCCAGCAGGACGAGGACCAGCGCCAGCTGGCCTGGGAGACGATCGGGGAATATGACCAGGGGTGCCCACAGCAACCACGCGACGGCGTAGGTCAGGACGACGAAGCTGAGCACCGGGTGCCGCCGAACCAGGCTCGGCGTAGAAGCGGCGGGCGGGCCGAGTGAAGTGGTGGACATCGGATCTCCTTAGGCGGTAATGAGGCTTAGCTCGGGTGGACAAGCGTGTCGACCGGACGCGGTGCGGGGGTTGATGCGTTCTCGCCGCGGCGAGATTCCGACCTGGTACGGCGTGGACAGGGCGAGCGGTCCCGCCAGGCCACCGGCGAGCAGTAACCAAGCAGCGGGGCGCGGGAACATACCGGCGCGCAGGACGGCGAGGCCAAACAAGGTCCAGGCCGACCGTATACAGCCCGACCGTGGCGATGGCGCCCAGCAGCACAGACCCCGATGCTGGCAGGCCCAGAACCTCTGGAGCCTCGGTCGCCATCTTTTGGGATCACGAACGCTTCGAACCACCAATCGCCGGCGACCATCAGGGTGCCCAGGAACGCGATCACGTATCCGATCAGGCCGAGCCGGCCAAGGGCGGCGGACTCGCGGGTGTAGATCGCAGTCAGAGCGAGCAGCAGGGCGCCCATCCCGAGCAAGGCGAGGCAGTAGGTCAGTGTGCGCCGGCGCCGTCGCCGCGTCTCGACCCAGCCGCCATCCGAGGCCCAGGCGCATGACCTGGCTCAGTACGGTCAGCACCGCTGCGGTCAGGCTGAATATGCCTACCCAACGGCTGAGAGGTGAGAGCGTCATCGAAGATTTCCCTCTAGTGGATCGTCGTTTCCGGACCGATAGCTCCAATCAGAGCGGTAGGCGCAGTCAGGGACCAATTGGGGTGGCCGCACTAGTGGGGCGGGCATCCACCACTTTCCGGCGGGTAGGTGTGTGGTCAGCCCCATCGAAGAACAAGTCGGGCACCTTCCCCATTTTCCCGACGGCGAGCAGACTCATGAGATGAGCGGTTGGTGGCCGCGCGGTCGATGGATGTCGTTCGCCCGCGGACGCCTGCCGGAGCATTTGCTCGTATTGGCCGGCCTGATCACGTACGTCGGTGCGGTTTACGTCACTGTCGTGGTTGTCGTAGGCATGTTCCTGGGCCGTTCGGATGCGCCCAGTGTGCTGCTGTCGGTGGTCGCTACGGCGGTCGTGGCGGTCGGGTTCGAGCCGGTGCGAAGGAGGTTGTGGGCGTGGGCTAACCGCCTGTCGGGTGGTCCGTACCCGATGCCGTACGACGTGCTCGCCCATTTCGCACCGGACAGTGGAGCCTCGGCGCAGGACACGCCGATATGGATGGCGCGTGTTCTCGCTGCGGGGGTCGGTGCCCGCCAGGTCCAGGTGTGGCTGCTGGCCGCTGGTCGGATTAGGCTTGCCGCGCTTTACCCGGAGAGTGACGCCGAGCCTCCAGCGCCACCTGAGCTCTCCGATGATTCCAGACACGTTCCCGGTCGGCACGTCCGTTTTGTCCGGCACAGAGGTGAGCTGCTGGGCGTCCTCGTCGCCGAGGAGCGCGAGGGCGAGCGGCTGACGCCGGTGGAGGAGGAGTTGCTGGACTCCCTTGCGGCGCAGGCGGGTCTCGTGCTGCGCAACCTGGCGTTGACTGCCGAACTGCACGACCAACTGCTCGATGTCTCGGCTCGCGCTGATGTGCTCCGGGCGTCCAGACGCAAGGTCGTTGCCTCGGAGGATGTCGAGCGTCAACTGCTCGAGCGGGATCTCCATGACGGTGCGCAGCAGCAGCTGGTGGCACTGGCGGTCAACATCCGGCTGGTACAGAGACTGCTGCCTCAAAGCCCGCGCCAGGCGACTGAGCTGCTGGCGAGTCTGGACCAATCTGTCCAGCAAGCGGCGGCAGATCTGCTGGAGGTAGTGGGTGGTCAGCCACGACTGCTGGCGCAAGCAGGGCTGACGGCCGCGCTGCGCGAGGCCGCTGGCACCAGTCCGTTGCCGGTCGAATTCGTAAGCAGCAGCGGCCTGGGACGCTATCCCGCCGACGTGGAACTGGCTCTGTACTTCTGCTGCCTGGAGGCGTTGCAGAACGTTGCCAAACATGCCGCCGCTCATGCGGTAGTGATCGAGCTTCACGGTGATGAGCGGAGCATCAGCGCTTGTGTCAGCGATGACGGCCGAGGGTTCGAGCTGCAGGAATCGACCGAGGGTGGACTCGCCCACATGGCCGAACGGATCAAGGAAGTGGGCGGTGCCCTGTCGATTCGCTCGAACCGCCGCGACGGGACAACACTGCGGGCAGAGGTTCCGCTGGCCGCGTCGAGGCCCGCGCCGTGAGGGCGCACACCGCGAGGCGCCTAGCGTGGTCGATGTTTACCGCGACCGCGACACTCGCCATGGCGCAAGGCGTCTTAGTCCTTTCGGGGTCCGTCGGGCTGGTCGACCGGGAGGCCGGGCTCAACTCGTTCCCGATCATCACCCTGGGATGCGTACTAGGCGCTCTTATTGGCGCCCTGATCGCCACGCGGCAGCCGCGCAACCCGATCGGGTGGCTGTTCCTAGCTGGTCAGCTCGGCACGGCGGTCGGCTTGGTAAGTCAGGCGTACGCCTTCCGGGTGCTGCAGGACGGCACGCTCGGCTCGCCGCTGTCGGGCCAACTCGCCACCGTGGTGGCATCTGCCCTCGGTGCCAGCTGGGCGCTGTCGGTGCTCGCGGCTGTGTTCTTGCTGTTCCCGGACGGGTCCCTGCCGTCGCGCCGGTGGCGAATCGTGCTGTGGGCCCTTCCGGTGCCACAGGTTGCTCTAGTCCTGAGCACCGTCATAGTGGTGCCAATTGAGGAAATCACGCGTGCCGATGAGTTGAGCCCACTCGTGACGACCGTCGGCGTGGTAGCGGCCCTAGTGAGCGTCCTGCTGCTACTGCTCAGCCTGGTCGCGCTGGTGCAACGACTGCGCCGCTCGCGGGGGGAGCAGCGCCAGCAGCTGCGCTGGCTCACCGCTGCGGCGTTCGCGCTGGTGGCGGGCTTCGTGCTCGCGAACCTGGCCGGGCTCGGCAGCGACGAAACCCGGGTCTGGGCGGTGGTTCCGCTCTTCGCCGCCTATGTCAGTGTGCCGGTCGCCGCGGGAGTGGCGATCTTGCACTACCGCCTGTACGACATCGATCTGGTCATCAACCGTGCCGTGGTAGGTGCCGCTGTGATGATCTTCGTGACCTTCGGGTACGTCACCGCGGTGGTTCTACTCGGGGCGCTTGTGGGCGCCCGAGTCTCCGAGCAGTACTGGGCGTCGGTGGTCGCGACCGCCCTGGTCGCGCTGGCATTCCAGCCGCTACGGCGATGGGTGCAACAGCTGGGCGACCGGGCGATCTATGGACGTCGGGCCGGGCCATACCAAGCCCTGGCTGAAATGAGCCGCCGTCTGGCCCAAGCGGTCTCCCTCGAGCAAGTCCTGCCAGGGATCGCGGAGGTATCGGGGCGCAGTATTGGTGCCGCACATGCCACCGTCAAACTCGCTGTGGCGGGCGGCGACGACGTCGTCGCACACTGGCCGACGCCGCCCGCGATAGGCGGCCCGGCCAGCCGCGAGCATGTGCAGCCGGTGCGGGATGGCGCCGAGCGACTCGGCGAGATTGCGGTGAGCATGCCGGCGGGAAGGCAGGTCTCCGCTACGGACAAGACGCTGCCTGCTGACATCGCCACCCAGGCCGGGCTTGGGATGCGCAATGCCCAGCTCGCGGCGCAGCTGCGAGTCCGGCTCGATCAGCAGGCGCGCAGACCGAGGAGCTCGAAGCTTCCCGGCTGCGGCTACTGGCCGCCCAGGAGTCTCAGCGCCAGCGACTGACTCGAGCGGTCAGCGCGGAGGTGGTACCTCGTCTAGCCCAGCTACGGATCCAGCTCGCGCAGGCAGCGGGCATGGCCGATCACGCAGCGGCGAGTCGATTCCTGGACGCGGCCACGGAAACAACCAACCGTGCCCTTGAAGCGCTGCGGGACATCGCTCGGGGGCGTCTTTCCACCCTTGCTCGCCCGCAAGGGGCTGACCGCGGCTTTGCGCCTGTACGCCGCGCGTGCCGACGGCCGCGTCGCCTTGACCGTCTCGACTCCCGCAAAAGGCCCGAGGTTCCCCTCCGCGCCCTCGAGGCGGTCACGTACTTCTGCGCCGTTGAGACGGTCGCGAGTTGGGCGGTTCGGCGCTGGTCGAGCTGGATCTGGTCGACTCCCACCTCACACTCACCGTCACCGCCATTGATCTCAACGGCCGCCTGGCCGAGGGCGGGCAGGGCGTGGTCGACCGGGTGCTGGCTTGGGGTGGGACGGTGATCATGGAAAGGCAGGATGCACCGGCGAGGCTTCGAGTCAGCTTCCCTCAGCTGCCGGTCATGGCCCAGACCGCTCTCAACTTGGCGGGCCCGAAGGCGGACTTTCCGACGTAGGCGACGGCGCCGCATTCCTGCGCCTGCCCATCCCAATCATCCTCGTCGTATGTCGACAACAGCACCACGGCCGCCGTCGTACCCGCTAGCAACCTGCGAGTGGCCTCCATCCCATCGATACCGGGAAGGTTGACGTCCATCAGCACAAGATCGGGGCGCAGGATACCGGCAGTCACGATCGATTCCTCGCCTGAGGCTGCGGAGCCCGCCAAAACAAAGCCATCGGTCTGTTGCACGACTGCGCTCATCACGCGCCGGAACACTTCCTGGTCGTCGACGACGAGCACCCGGACCGGATTCACCGGCGCTCACCTCCTTCAGCCATCATCGGCGTCGTCAGCGCTCCAGAGCAGGGTGCTGGCCTCACGACGTGGTGTGGAGGCCCGCTGATTCCCGCGGGTTTACAGTCTGGAAATGACCTTGCGAGTGGTCTTCCCCGACGACAGCTACCTCGTACGGGTGGCTGTTTCCGCCCTGCTCGGCCAGGGTGAGGAGGTTGAGCTGATCACTACTGTCGGCGACGCCGATGCGCTGATCCAGGCGGTGGCCGAGCATCGCCCCGATGCCGTACTGACCGACATCAGGATGCCGCCGACTTACACCATCGAGGGCATCGAGGCGGCGAAGCGGATCCGCGCGGACTACCCCAACATCGGCGTTGTCGTGCTGTCCCAGTACGCCGACGACGACTACGCGTTCGAGCTACTCGAGAACGGGGTGGGCGGCCTCGGATATCTGCTGAAGGAGCGCGTCGCTGAGCGCGACGAACTGGTACGAGCGCTGCAGGAGGTGGCCCGCGGCGGGTCCGCCCTCGACCCTAAGGTGATCGAAGCGTTGCTCGCCCGCAAGTCCCAGGAACAACCGTCAGCGCTGCTCGGTCTGTCCGACCGTGAGCGCGAGGTGCTCCAGCAAATGGCGACCGGGCGGAACAACCACACCATCGCCCAAACCCTTTATATGAGTGACCGCGCTGTCGAGAAGCACATCGGCTCGATCTTTCAGAAACTCGGCCTGGTCGAGGAGGGCGAGCAGAACCGCCGGGTCGTAGCCGTGCTCGCCTTTCTCGAAGCCACCGGCTCGACGCGCTGACGCGGCCACATGCTCCACGTCACGCCCCCTCTTGTGGCTTCACGCCCCACATACATATTGGGCGTGCGTAAGCGAGAAGGTTGGGGCCGTCGGGCGCCGCCAATCGATGCTGTGCTGACGAGTTGCTCCAGAGCCACCGTTGCGCTCAATCAGTAAGCGGGCCGGAGGGGAATCGTCGCAACGACATTCACCGGGGTAAAATAGGAAGGCTGTATCTGACAGCCGGCCTGGGGCCGGAGCCGCCGTTGATAAACACGCCGCGACTTCACGAGCATGACGCTTCCGCCCAGGCAGCCCGGGACTTTCGATTGAATGTGTCCCCGAAATGACAACCCTTCTCCCCTCCACCACCAGGGAGCAGCCGGCTCCTAGCCCATCAATGATCCTGCGATCGTCTGACGAGACTTCGCAAGCCAGCGCGCCAGCCTCACCGGTCCCTGACAGGGCAGGCAGTTCCTTCACCGCGCTAACCCGCAGCATCCACGAGATGGGACTGATGCGCCGTCGCTACGGCTACTACTGGGCGAAGCTGATCGGTGCCATGCTCATCCTCGCCGCCTGGGTCGCAGGTTTCATCTGGATCGGCGACAGCTGGTGGCAGCTTGCCAACGCCGGGGTCCTCGCGGTTTTGATGACCCAGATCTCGTTCTTGGGCCATGACGCCGCGCACCGTCAGATATTCAAGTCTGGCCGGTGGAACGACTGGGTCAGCCTGATTATCGCGAACCGTGCTGGTCGGGATGAGCTATGGCTGGTGGCAAAGCAAGCACAACCGCCACCACGCCAACCCGAACAAGGTGGGGGTCGACCCTGACATCGCGTTGGCTGCGATCGCCTTCACACCCGAACGAGCGACCAGGCACCGTAGCCGGCTGATGCGGTGGTTGGTGGCCCATCAAGGCTGGTACTTTTTCCCGATCCTGCTGCTCGAGGGCCTCTCGTTGCACAAGGACGGGATCAGCCGCATCATCAGCCGAGGCAAGATTCAGCGTCCTTGGGTCGAGATCAGCTTCATCACCTTCCGACTCGCAGGATTCGCCGCCCTGGTCTTTCTCGTACTTCCCCCGGGGAAAGCAGTCGCGTTCCTCGGTGTGCAGCTGGCCCTATTCGGCCTGTACATGGGTTCCTCATTCGCGCCCAACCACGTCGGCATGCCACCGGTGTCGCCCAAGCTGAAGCTGGACTTCCTGCGCCGGCAGGTCCTGATGAGCCGCAACATCAGCGGCGGATCGCTGATGTCGATCTTCATGGGTGGGCTGAATTATCAGATCGAGCACCACCTGTTCCCCTCCATGGCGCGACCCTATCTACGTAAAGCGCAACCGCTCGTTTCCGCTTACTGCGCCGCCCAAGGTGTCCCGTACACCCGCACCACGCTCTGGCAGTCCTACCGCATCGTCATCGGCTACCTCAACACCGTCGGACTACGCGGCAAGGACCCCTTCCTCTGCCCCCTGGTCGCTCAACGCCGCGCCCTTTGACCCGGCCTGCCGCTACCTAGGATGTTCGGAGTGTTTTCGGGTAGCCATCTGCTGAGGGCGTCGAGGATCACGCCGAGTCCAACGTCGAACTCATCGCCGAAGTCATAACCGGGTTGCAGGATGTACTCGGTCGCCATCTCGACGAGGTGAGGGTATTGATCGGTGTGGAACCGCTCCATGATCGGCTCCGTCACGTCGGCGGCGGTACTTGTGCCCTGAAAGGGCAGCGCCGCTTCCTGCAGGGCAAAGCCGTACACATAGCTGTCGAGCAGCGCGTACGCGTGGGCGGTCATCTGTACCGTGAAGCCAGCAGCCCGCAGAGTGCCAAGGACCGCATCGTGGTGCCGCAGGGTCGCCGGACCGGGAGACTTTCGTGATTCCATCAATCCGATCGCCCAGTGGTGGCGGCTCAGCACCTGGCGGGCTGAGTTCGCTCGCCGTACCAGCTCTGCACGCCAATCACCGTCGACTGCGGGCAGTTCGATCTCGCTAAAGACGAGATCGACGATGCCGTCGAGGATCGCGCTCTTGTTGGGCACGTAGTAGTAGATCGACATGGGCTTGACGCCGAGGCGTTGAGCGAGAGAGCGGATTGTGAGCGATCCGATTCCGGCAGTGTCGGCGATGGCGACGGCGCTTTGCAGCACCCGTTCTCGGCTGAGCGGAATGCGTTTCCTAGGACTGTCCGTGCCTGGTTTAAGCATCTCTGTCCCCTGACGTTAGCACCTTCGTACATTGTACGATACAGTGTTGTACTTAGTACGGTGCGCCCGGGCACGGCCATCGGAATTGAGAGGAAGCACTCATGGGATCTGACGCCAAACTCCCAACGATTGACAGCGACAGGAATAGCACCGCTACGGCGGAAGGCACGATGCAGGCAATCGTGCAAGACACGTACGGCTCCGCCGATGTGTTGCGCCTGGCCCGTATCGCAAGACCGGAGATCGGCGACAGCGAGGTACTCATACGCGTTCACGCTGCCAGCGTCCACATCGGAGACTGGCACGTCATGACGGGCCTGCCGTACCTGCTGCGTGTGGTGGGCTTTGGCTTCCGTGCGCCGAAGGCTCGTGTTCGCGGGATGGATGTTGCAGGGACGGTTGAAGCTGTCGGCCAGAACGTGACGCAGTTCCAGGCTGGCGACGAAGTGTTCGGGACCTGCGCCGGCTCATTCGCCGAGCAAGCCGCTGCCCGCGTCGACACGCTAGCCCGCAAGCCGGCGAATCTGACCTTCGAGCAGGCGGCGGCCGTACCCACTTCTGCCGTCGCAGCTTTGCAGGCTCTTCGCAACGCGGGTGGCATCAAGCCGAGCGACGAGGTGTTGATCATCGGAGCGTCTGGAGGTGTCGGGCTGTTCGCGGTGCAGATCGCCAAAGCGTTCGGCGCTGAGGTGACCGGCGTATGCAGTACGGCGAACGTGGACCTGGTCCGCTCCGTCGGCGCCGACCATGTCATCGACTACACCGAAGAGGACTTCACCCAAAGCGGGCAACAGTATGACGTGATCTTGG
>Ga0307406_10000126_pt1 | contig 44932 bp, 39 predicted proteins | sample 322Cmetagenome_3_FD_203706 | JGI IMG/M metagenome (GOLD analysis project Ga0307406, IMG submission 203706) | Maize rhizosphere microbial communities from greenhouse at UC Davis, California, United States - 322HYB-C-2 | ecosystem: Host-associated > Plants > Roots > Rhizosphere > Soil | place...
CGGGCCGCGCGATCACGCGCACGCCGCCGTCCGCGGGCTGCACGAAGTCCAGCCGGCCCGGTGCCGCCCGGCGCGGCTGCAGCGCCGCAGCCGCGATCGCCGGGGTCGCCAGCGGGAGCTCGTCGACCTCGATCACACGATGGCTTCGGGCGGCGAACGGGCCCAGGCGGCCGTCGGCGTCCACGTGGATGCTGATCCGCGTGCGCCAGCCCGTCCCCTCCGCGCTTTCGGCGGCGAGCGCCCCGCCATCCCCGACCGGCGACAGCGCGGGCGACACGGACACCGGCAGGTCGATCCCCCCGATCCGCTGGAGCGCGTCGCGGACGACCCGGGTCTTGAGCTCGCGCTGATGGGTCAGGTCGATGTGCCCGAAGTCGGCGCCGCCGGGACGACGCTCGGGCGCGACGCCGACATCCGCCTGGCGCCAGACGTGGGGGCGCCGGTGGGGGGACGCGGTCAGCACGTCGAGCACCTCGCCACGCCAGAACGACGCCTTGGACCTGTCGGTGAGGCGCACCCGCACCCGTTCGCCCGGGATCGCGTCGGGGACGAAGACGACCCTCCCGCCGCGCTCGGCGCTCGCGTCGTCCACGAGCCGCGCGACGAAGACGCCCCCGTGGGCGACATCGGTGATGTCCAGCTCGATCTCCGGGCTGTCTTCGCTCGTGGCCATCCTCCGACTCTCCCACACCGGCGCTCGGTAGCGTGGGGGCATGCGCGTCTGCCTCGCCTCGACCTCCCCGGCCCGTCTCATGCTGATGCGACAGGCCGGCATCGAGCCGATCGCCCGCGCGCCCCGGGTCGACGAGGAGGCGGTGATCGCCGAGGTCGAGGCGCGCGAGGGCCGGGTGCTCCCTCCGGACGAGCACGTCCTCCTGCTCGCCCGGCGAAAGGCCGCCGACGTCGTCGGGGCGCTGGCCGAGGAGGACCCCGGCTTCGAGGGTCTCGTCGTGGGCGGCGACTCGATGTTCGAGCTGGACGGCGAGGTGCTCGGCAAGCCCTACACACCCGAGGTCGCCACCGAGCGCTGGCACGCCATGCGGGGACGGACAGGGATACTCCACTCCGGCCACAGCGTCTTCCGGGTCGCGCCCGGCGCAGAGCCGATCGAGGCGCACGCCGTCGCCGAAGCATCGGTCACCTTCGCGGCGGATGTGACCGATGCCGAGATCGACGCCTACGTCGCGACGGGCGAACCGCTCCTGGTGGCCGGCGCCTTCACCGTCGACAGTCTCGGCAGCGCCTTCATCACCCGCGTGGAGGGCGACCCGTCGACCGTCGTCGGCATGTCGCTGTCGACCGTACGGCGCCTCGCCGGCGAGCTCGGCGTGCCCTGGGCGGGGCTGTGGAACCGCGACACCTCGATGTCGTAGGGTCCCGCACACGAATCCCGGACGATCTTGTGCGAGTGATCCAAAGGAGGTCGCCGCGACGTGGGTAGGCTGGCACCCATGCCTCATATCGCCAAGGTCCTCATCGCGAACCGCGGCGAGATCGCCGTCCGCGTCATCCGCGCCGCCCGCGACTCCGGCAAGGCGTCGGTGGCCGTCTACGCCGACCAGGACCGCGACGCCCTGCACACCCGCCTCGCCGACGAGGCCTATGCGCTCGACGGCGCCACCAGCGCCGAGACCTACCTGTCGATCGAGAAGATCCTCTCGGTGGCGCGCCGCTCCGGTGCCGATGCCGTCCACCCGGGGTACGGGTTCCTCGCCGAGAACGCGGACTTCGCCCGCGCGGTGATCGGTGCCGGCCTCACCTGGATCGGGCCGTCGCCCGACGCGATCGAGGCGCTCGGCGACAAGGTCACCGCCCGTCACGTCGCCGAGAAGGTGGGCGCGCCGCTGGCCCCGGGCACGCCCGGGCCGGTCGCCGGCGCCGACGAGGTCATCGCCTTCGCCCGCGAGCACGGCCTGCCGATCGCGATCAAGGCCGCCTACGGCGGCGGCGGCCGCGGCCTCAAAGTGGCCCGGGAGCTCGACGAGGTCGCCGAGCTGTTCGAGTCCGCCACGCGCGAGGCGATCACCGCCTTCGGACGCGGCGAGTGCTTCGTGGAGAAGTACCTCGACAAGCCGCGCCACGTCGAGACCCAGTGCCTCGCCGATGCCGAGGGCAATGTCGTCGTCGTCTCGACGCGGGACTGCTCGCTGCAGCGCCGCCACCAGAAGCTCGTCGAAGAGGCTCCCGCGCCGTTCCTGAGCGAGGAGCAGAACCGCATCCTCTACGACGCGTCCAAGGCCATCCTCAAGGAGGTCGGCTACGTCGGCGCGGGCACCTGCGAGTTCCTCATCGGGGCCGACGGGACGATCTCCTTCCTCGAGGTCAACACGCGGCTGCAGGTCGAGCATCCGGTCTCCGAGGAGGTCACCGGCATCGATCTCGTGCGCGAGCAGTTCCGCCTCGCCGAGGGCGGCGTGCTGGATTACCCCGACCCCGAGCCGCAGGGGCACTCGTTCGAGTTCCGCATCAACGGCGAGGACGCCGGTCGCGGCTTCCTCCCCCAGCCCGGTCGCATCCATCAGTTCAAGACGTTCGGAGGCCCCGGCATCCGGCTCGACTCCGGGGTGACCGCCGGCGACAGCGTCTCGGGGGCGTTCGACTCGCTTCTCGGGAAGATCATCGTCTCCGGCCGCGACCGCGCCGAGGCGCTCGAGCGCTCGCGCCGCGCCCTCGACGAGTTCGAGGTCGCCGGGATGCCGACCGTGCTCCCCTTCCACCGCAAGGTCGTCCGCGATCCCGCCTTCACCGCGGAAGACGGCCGGTTCGGCGTCTTCACGCGCTGGATCGAGACCGAGTTCGACAACGACATCCCGCCGTGGGACGGCGAGCTCGAGTCGCCGGAGTCCGCGGAGGCCCGCCACACCGTGGTCGTCGAGGTCGCCGGCAAGCGCCTCGAGGTCAGCCTCCCCGACCGCATCGCCCAGGCGCCCGCCAAGGTCGGCCGCCCCGCCGCGGTGCCCCCGTCCCGACGCTCCCACGCGCCGACCGTGAACGCCGGAGCCTCCGGCGACGCGGTGAAGTCCCCGATGCAGGCGACGATCGTCAAGGTCGCCGTCGAGGAGGGGCAGCAGGTCGTCAAGGGCGACCTCGTCGTCGTCCTCGAGGCGATGAAGATGGAGCAGCCGCTGCAGGCGCACAAGGACGGCGTCATCGGCGCGATCAACGCCCAGCCGGGCACGACGGTCCCCGCCGGGCACCAGCTGCTCACGATCTCCTGACGCCGCGCCCTCCTGACACATCGCCCGCCGCGGGTTACCGTGGGGGCATGAGACGCCTCCTCGCCCGCACGACCACCGTCTTCGTGGCCGCCGCCGCGGGGCTGCTCCTGGCCTCCTGCGCGTCGGCTGCGCCGAGCGTCGACCTCGATGCGGCCCGCGAATGGGTCGAGGGCGTCCAGGCCGACGAGTCGGACGGCCCGGGCGCCGCGGGCACCGCGACCCTGCTGGTGGAACCGGGCGTCGAGGACGAGATGGACGACGAGGGCGACCCCGCCGGCAGCATCCGCCTCGACTTCGCGTCGGAGGCGACCCTCACCCGCGCCGACGCAGCGTGCTTCGGCGGCGACACCCTCGAGGTGGCGGTGACGGTCTTCACGACGACGGGTGACGCGCAGCAGTCCGACTCGTACAGCGGCGAGATCCCCTGCGACGAGGAGATGCACGAGATCGACCTCGGCGGGGCACCGGGCTCCTCGGCGCTGATCGAAGCGCGCGGCGACACCGCCACCTACGCGTACGTGCGGTTGATGCAGGGGCTCACGATCAGCGACGACTGAGGAGTGCCTCCCGGCAGCGCCTGCCGATTCAGCCGAAGAAGTCGTCGTCGCGGTTGACGAGGTGCATCGCGCGGGTCGCATCGGTGATCGAGCCCGACAGCGACGGGTAGACCGCGAACACGCGCGAGACCTGGTCGACGGTCATCCGGCGCTCGACGGCGATCGCGATCGGGTAGATCAGCTCGGAGGCGCGGGGACCCACGATCACGCCGCCGATCACGGTGCCCGACCCTTCTCGGGCGATCAGCTTCACGAAGCCGTCCTTGATGCCCATCATCTTGGCCCGGGCGTTGGCGGCCAGCGGCAGCTTGTAGACGTAGCCGTTGATGGCGCCGGACTCGACGTCCTTCTCCTGGCGACCCACGGTCGCGATCTCGGGTGCCGTGAAGATGTTCGCGGTGATCCGGCGGCGCTCGAGGGGGATCACGGTGTCGCCCAGCGCGTGGAAGATCGCCGTGCGGCCCTGCATGGAGGCGACCGAGGCCAGCGGCACGAAGGTCGTGCAGTCCCCCGCCGCGTAGATGTTCGGCACCGAGGTGCGCGCCACGCGGTTCACCCGGATGTGCCCCGAGTCGGTCAGCTGCACGCCGGCCTCCTCCAGCCCGATGCCGGCGGTGTTCGGGATCGACCCGACGGCCATGAGGCAGTGGCTGCCTTCGACCGTGCGCCCGTCCGAGAGGGTGACGACGACCCCGTCGCCGACCCGTTCGACGCGCTCGGCACGCGACTTGGAGAGCACGGTCATGCCGCCGCGCGTGAAGACCTTCTCGAGCACGGTCGCCGCGTCGCGGTCCTCGCCGGGAAGGACCTGATCGCGGCTGGAGATCAGCGTGACCTTCGCGCCGAGGTTCATGTACGCCGAGGCGAACTCCGCGCCGGTCACGCCGGAGCCGACCACGATGAGGTGGGCCGGGAGCGCCTTCATGTCGTACAGCTGCGTCCACGTGAGGATGCGCTCGCCGTCCGGCTTCGCGCTGTCGAGCTCGCGCGGGGACGCTCCCACCGACACCACGAGCGTGTCGGCCTCGATCCGGTCGAAGTCGGTCCCGCCGGGACCCGTGGAGACGACGACGGCGTGCGTCCCGTCGAGACGGCCGCTGCCCGAGAGGATGCGCACGCCGGCCTCGACGAGGTGCGCCCGCATGTCATCGGACTGCTGGCGGGCCAGCGACAGCAGCCGCTTGTTGACCGCGGCGAGGTTGATCGCGACCTCGGGCTTGAGCGGCTTGCCGCTGTCGGTCTTCGCGAACAGCTGCACGCCGAGATCGGACGCCTCCGAGATCGCGACGGCCGCGTCGGCGGTGGCGATGAGGCTCTTGGACGGCACGACGTCGGTGATCACCGCCGAGCCCCCGACGCCCGCGCGCTCGACGAGGGTGACCTCCGCCCCCAGCTGCGCGGCGGCGAGCGCCGCCTCGTACCCGCCGGGGCCACCGCCGAGGACGGCGACGGACTGGGTGCGCTCGAAGCTCACGGACGGGAGGCTCGGTGAGGACATGACATCCATTGTCTCAGGGGCGCGGGGCACCTTCAGCCACGCTCACGGCGGGCGCTCCTGGCACCCCGGCGTCCGTGTTCCTAGAGTGGGCTCATGTCCGACACGATCCACCACCCGCTCGACGACCCCGCCACCGACCCGTTCGAGGTGGCGGCCCGCGCCGCCGCCGACATCGCCCGGCTCACCGGCGTCGAGCGGCACGACATCGCCCTCACCCTCGGCAGCGGCTGGGGCAAGGCCGCCGACCTCATCGGAGAGACGACCGCCACCCTCGCCGCCACCGACGTCACCGGTTTCAGCAAGCCGGCACTCGCCGGTCATGTCGGCTCGCTGCGCAGCGTGCTGACCCCGTCCGGCACACGCGTGCTGGTGATCGGCGCGCGCACCCACTACTACGAAGGCCACGGCGTGCGCCGGGTGGTGCACAGCGTCCGCACCGCCGCCGCCACCGGCGCCCGCACGATGGTCCTCACCAACGGCGCCGGGGGCATCAAGCCCACCTGGAAGCCGGGAACCCCGGTGCTCATCAGCGATCACATCAACCTCACGGGCGACTCGCCGCTGGAGGGCGCGACCTTCATCGACCTGACCGACCTCTACTCGACGCGGCTGCGCGATCTCGCCCGCCGGATCGATCCGTCCCTCGACGAGGGCGTGTACTGCCAGTTCCGCGGCCCGCAGTACGAGACGCCCGCCGAGGTGCGCATGGCAAAGACGATCGGCGGTCACATCGTGGGCATGTCGACCGCGCTCGAGGCGATCGCCGCCCGCCAGGCGGGCATGGAGGTGCTCGGCTTCTCCCTCATCACCAACATGGCCGCGGGCATCCAGACGACGCCTCTCAGCCACCAGGAGGTGATCGAGGCCGGCCAGCAGGCGGAGCCGGTGATCTCGGCGCTCCTGGCCCGCGTGATCGGCGAGCTGTGATGGGGGCCTCGCCGTCGGCGATCGAGGCGGCGCGCGCCTGGCTCGCGCAGGATCCCGACGAGGTCACGCGCGACGAGCTCGCCGCGCTCCTCGCGGCGGCGGACGCCGGCGATGAGAGCGCCCGCGCCGAGCTCGCCGACCGCTTCGGCGCCCGACTGGAGTTCGGCACCGCCGGACTGCGCGGACGCCTGGGCGCCGGCTCCAACCGCATGAACCGGGTGCTCGTCGCCCAGGCGGCCGCGGGACTGGCCGCCTACGTCCGCGAGGCCTCGGACGAGGCGCGGCCGACGGTGGTGGTCGGCTACGACGGCCGCCGCAACTCGGACGTCTTCGCGCGCGACAGCGCCGAGCTGTTCGCCGGCGCGGGCCTGCGCGCGGTGCTCCTGCCGCGGCTGCTCCCCACTCCGGTGCTCGCCTTCGCGGTCCGCCACCTGGGGGCGGCGGCGGGCGTCATGGTGACCGCCTCCCACAATCCGCCCGACGACAACGGCTACAAGGTGTACCTGGGCGGCCCGGACGGCGGATCGCAGATCGTCTCGCCGGCCGACACCGCGATCGCGACGCACATCCTCGAGGTCGCCGCCGCCGGTGACATCGGCGCACTCCCGCGCGGCGAGTACGAGATCGCCGACGAGTCGGTCGTCGACGCCTACGTCGCCGCCACGGCGACGGTCGCCCCCGCCCCGGCGGGTGCCGCGGGGATGAACTGGGTGTACACGGCGATGCACGGCGTCGGGCACGAGACCCTCGAACGGATCCTCCTCGCCGCGGGCTACCCGCTGCCGACGGTGGTCGCCGAGCAGATCGAGCCCGACGGCGCGTTCCCGACGGTGTCCTTCCCGAACCCGGAGGAACCCGGCGCGATGGACCTGTCGTACGCGACGGCGCGCGCCGCGGACGCGGAGTTCATCATCGCCAACGATCCCGATGCCGATCGCCTCGCCGTCGCGGTGCCCGACACGTCCTCCCCGGACGGATGGCGACGGCTCACGGGCAACGAGGTGGGACTGCTGCTGGGCTGGCGCGCCGCCCGTGCGGCCTCGGCGACCACGGGCGGCGCGCTGGCGTGCTCGCTCGTCTCCTCCCCGGGTCTCCAGACGGTCGCCGAGCACTACGGTCTCGACTTCCATGCGACGCTCACGGGGTTCAAGTGGATCTCCCGCGCGCCCGGCATCGTGTTCGGCTTCGAGGAGGCGCTGGGCTACCTCGTCAACCCCGAGACCGTGCGCGACAAGGACGGCATCTCCGCCGCCGTGGCGATGCTGGGACTGATCGCCGAGGCGCGCGAGCAGGGGCGCACGCTCGCCGACCTGATGCGGCAGTTCGACGAGACGTTCGGCTTCTTCGCCTCGGGGCAGGTGTCGGTGCGGGTCGTGGACCTCTCGCTCATCGGACGCATCATGACCTCGCTGCGCGCCACCCCGCCGGCGCACATCGGCGGCGTGGCGGTGGAGCGCATCGACGACCTGCTGACCGGTGTCGACGGCCTCCCCTCGAGCGATGTGCTGCGCCTCTGGCTCGCGGACGGGTCGCGCGTGATCGTCCGGCCGAGCGGGACCGAGCCCAAGCTCAAGGTCTATCTCGACGTGCGGGGCACCTCCACCGCCGACGCCGCCGAGCGCCTCGCGGCGATCGAGACCGGCGCCCGGGAGCTCCTCGCCGCCGCGCAGGCCTGACCCGGTCGGCATGTCCCACTTTCGGTCGGCATGTCCCCCTTTCGGCCGGCATGTCCCACTTTCGGTTGATTCCGGCGCCCGGCGACGACCGAAAGTGGGACATCCTGCGCGGAGAGTGGGACATCCTGCGCAGAAAGTGGGACATCCGGCGCGGAGAGTGGGACATGCCGGGCGACGCTAGGCTCGGGGCGTGCTGCTGACCGAACCGATCACCCTCGAGAACGCGCACGTGCGCCTGGAGCCGCTGGAGCCGGGGCACGCGGGCGACCTCGCCGCCGCCCGTGAGGGGCTCGACTACGCCTGGTACACCTCGGTGCCCGTCTCGGTGCCGGACGAGATCGACCGGCGGCTGAGCGAGCGGGACGCCGGACGGATGAACCCGTGGGCGGTGATCGCGGGCGGGCGCGCGGTGGGGATGACCACCTTCTGCGAGATCGACCAGGCGAACCGCCACGTCGAGATCGGCTACACGTGGATCGCGGCGTCGGTGCAGCGCACGGCCGTCAACACGGCGGCCAAGCTCCTCCTGCTGACGCACGCCTTCGAGACGTGCGACGCGATCGCGGTCGAGTTCCGCACCCACTGGCACAACCGCCCGTCCCGCGCGGCGATCGAGCGGCTGGGCGCGCGGCAGGACGGCGTCCTGCGCAACCACCGGCTGGGTCCGGACGGGAGCCTCCGCGACACCGTGGTGTACTCGATCCTCCCGCACGAGTGGCCCGCCGTCCGCCTCGGGCTCCAGGCGCGACTCGCGCGCTGAGCCGCGCCTCGGCCGCCCGGGTCAGCCGTCGACGACCGCGACGAGCTCGTCGAGGAAGGCGCCGAACGTCGTCCCCTTGCGAACGATCCGCTGCACGCTGTCGCGCTCGCTGAACACCTCGACGAGCTGCTCGAAGACCGTCTGGAACGCCGCGCGGTCGGACTCGCTGAACGCGACCATCGCGACCACCTGCACCCGCCCGTCGCCCCAGGGGATGGAAGGATCGGCGATCCCGACCGCGATCGAGGTGCGAGTGGCGGTCATCCCGAGCGCGTGGGGCACGGCGAGGGCATCGGAGAACGCGGTGGACGACAGTCGCTCCCGTTCGAGCGTGCGCTGCACGTAGTCCTCGTCGATGACGCCCTGGCGCACCAGGAGCCCGCCCAGCCGGGTGATGACGCCCTCCTCGCCCTCGGCGGCCGTGAGGCCGTGCACGAACGCGTCGGAATCGAAGTACCTCTCCAGCTCGGCGCGCAGCCGCGCCAGCCGCCGTCCGCGGCGCACGCGGCCGGCCGCGGCCTGGATGCGCTCGACGTCGGCCTCGGTGAGGAAGGGCTGGATCCGGACGAAGCGGTCGCCGGGCACCGGCGGGTCGATCGTCGTGAGCACCAGGTCGGTGTCGATCGAGGCCCAGTCGGGGTCGACCCGCGTCTCCACGCCGACCACCGTCACCGCCTGCCCGAGCGACTGCGCGATGCTCGAGCGCAGCAGCTCGTGCAGCTCGTAGTACCCCGGGCACACGATCGTCGCCGACAGCACGGTGCCCGCGCGGCGGCTGCGCTCGAGCCGGCCGCCGACGTGCATCGCGATGTACGCGATCTCGTCGTCCATGAGCGCGATCCCCAGGAGGCCGCGCAGTCCGTCGGAGATGAACACCGCGACCTCGAAGATCATCGGGTACGTCGTCTTCAGGGATCGGGTGAGCGGATTTCGCGACCACGCCTGCTCCTGAGCGCGGAGGCGGAGGTTCTGCACGTGGAGGGCGAGGCGCAGCACGAAGTCCTCGTGGTCGATGTCGACCTGGAACTCCACCGCGGCCCGCGCCACGACGGCGCGCACGGCGTCCTCGACCTCGGGGTCGAGCCGCTCCCGGATGACCGCGGCCGGCTCGGCGGCACCGGGAGCCACCACGCGGCTCTGCACGAGCGCGGCGAGGTGGCGGAGGTCGCCCGTGCCGAACGAGACCCCGAGATGGGAGAGGCTCAGCCGGTCGATGAGCTCCTCGATGCGTGCGGCGGCCTCACCGCCCTCGACCATGCCCGCCTCCTCGAGGCCGTGATCGCGGGCGACCCGGTCGGCGGCGATCGCGACGTGCATCATGACGTCGCCGATGCCGAACTCGTTGACGAAGTAGCCGAGATCGGTGAGCCCGGCGACGAGGTCCGCCTTGAACGGGCCGAAGGCGGCCGCGCCGATGGAGTCCTCGCCGAGCGCCCGCCGGAGCGCCTCGAGGTCGAACGCGCCGTCCTCGGTCTCGTCGTGCGCGAGGCGGCTGAGCAGCCGCCGCTGGGCCATCTCCGTGCCGCGCAGTCGCGCCCGCGCCGCCGTGCGCTCCAGCACGAGCTCGGTGCCGCCCAGCAGCGCCCGCACGCGTGCGAGATCCGCGTCGAGAGTGGCGGGACTGACGTGGAAGAGGTCGGCCGTCTCGAAGACGTCGATTCCGTCGGGAGCGGCGAGTACGGCTCGCACGAGGCGGTGAAGCCGATCGCGGGGCGTGCCCGCCTCCACTCCGCCGGCGCGCTGCGCGGCCGCGGCGTCGGCGCCGGCACGGTACCCCTGGGGTCCGGACTCGATCGCCACGCCGTCGGGGACGCGTGCGTTGATCGCGGTCACGTAGGAGCGGATGCTGCGGGGCGTCACCCCGACGGCGTCCGCCAGTTCGGCGGCGGTGGTCCACTCCGGGGTGCGCGCCAGCAGTCCGAGGACGCGATCCTGGCGGGCTCTGCTCACCGCACCAGTCAACCACGCGACACCGTCGGGGTTTCCGCCCCTGCGGAAACAGGCGTGGTTGTCCGCTCTCAGCGCTTTCACAAGAATGGTGCCGAAGGAGGCGGATCGATGAGGATCCTCGTGGTGTGCGGCGCGGGAGCGTCGAGCACGTTCGTGGCACAGCGCGTCCGGCATGCGGCACACGACCGCGGTCGTGACATCAGCGCGGTCGCCGGCACCGAGCAGTCGCTGCCGATCGATCTGGACGCGGCGGACGTGGTGCTCGTCGGTCCTCACCTGCAGCACGCCATCGAGCGCATCCAGCGCGACGCCGCCCCGCGCGGCACCCGAGTCGTGCTCCTGCCGCCCGACATCTTCACCGACATCGACGGCTCGCGCACGCTCGCGCTCGTCGACGAGGCCCTGACCGCCGCGGGGGACCCCCTCCGCGCCCACCGAGAGGAACACGCATGACCGTCGCGTCCCGCACTGTCCGCATCGGCTCGTCCCACGGTCTCCACGCCCGCCCGGCGAAGCTGTTCGCCCAGGCCGTGAAGGACGCCGGCATCCCGGTGACCGTCTCCAAGGGCTCGGGGGCGCCCGTCAACGCGGCGAGCATCCTCGGGATCATCGCCCTGGGCGCCGAGAAGGGCGACTACCTCACCCTGACCGCGGACGGGGAGGGTGCCGAGAACGTCCTCGACGCCCTGGCCGAACTGCTGACGACCGACCACGACGAGTAAGAGAACCACGAGGAGATCCACACCATGAGCGAACTGCGCGGAGTCGGCATCGGACTGGGCGTCGCCCAGGGGCCCGTCGCACGGATGGCGGAGCCGCTTCCGGCCCCCGTCGACGAACCCTCCACCCGCACGCCCGACGAGGAGCTCGCCCGGGTGCGCGAGGCGGTCGCCGCCGTCGCCCGCGAGCTGGAGCAGCGCGGCACGCAGGCCGGGGGCCTCGCCCGTGAGGTGCTCGAGGCCCAGGCGATGATGGCCGAGGACCCCACCCTCGATCAGGAGGTCTCGACGCGCGTCGCCGCTGGGAAGACCGGCGAGTTCGCCGTGCACGACGCCTTCGCCACGTTCCGCGACATGCTCTCGGCGATGGGCGGGTACCTGGGCGAGCGCGCCGCCGACCTCGACGACGTCGCGCAGCGCGTGATCGCACGGCTGCGCGGCCTCCCCGCCCCCGGCATCCCCGACCCCGGCCACCCCTTCGTGCTCGTCGCGAAGGACCTCGCCCCCGCCGACACCGCGCTGCTGGACCTCGACCAGGTGCTCGCCCTCGTCACCACCGACGGCGGGCCGACCTCGCACACCGCGATCCTGGCGCGCGAGAAGTCGATCGTCGCGATCGTCGGCGCCGCGGACGCCAAGGCGCTGACCGACGGCGAGACGGTCATCGTCGACGCCGCCAAGGGCATCGTCACGACCCAGCCCACGGCCGATGAGCTCAGCCAGGCCCAGAACCGCGCCGATGCGCGGGCATCGGCGGCCTCGGCGCCGATCACGCCGGGAGCCCTCGCCGACGGCACGGCGGTGCCGCTCCTGGCGAACCTCGGCAAGCCCGGCGGCGCCGCCGAGGCCGTCGAGCTCGGCGCCGAGGGCGTGGGACTGTTCCGCACCGAGTTCCTCTTCCTGTCGGCCACCCAGGCCCCGACCGTCGAGGAGCAGACGAAGGCCTACACCGAGCTCCTCCAGGCCTTCCCGGGCAAGAAGGTCGTCGTCCGTGCGCTCGACGCCGGCGCCGACAAGCCCCTCGCGTTCCTCAACGACGCGCACGAGGAGAACCCGGCGCTCGGCCTCCGAGGCCTGCGCGCCCTCCGTGCCAGCGAGGACATCCTCCGCGAGCAGCTCACCGCCCTCGCCAATGCGGACGCCGCGACCGACGCCGACCTGTGGGTCATGGCGCCGATGGTGTCCACCGTGGAGGAGACCGAGTACTTCGTCACGCTCGCCAAGGAGTACGGCATCAAGACGGCCGGTGTCATGGTGGAGGTCCCCTCCTCGGCGCTGCTGGCCGGCAAGGTGCTCGAGATCGCCGACTTCGCGTCGATCGGCACGAACGACCTGACGCAGTACACCCTCGCCGCCGACCGCCTGCTCGGATCGGTGTCGAGCTTCCAGGACCCGTGGCACCCCGCGGTGCTGCAGCTGATCAAGACGACCGGCGACGGCGGCAAGGCCAACGGCAAGCCCGTCGGCATCTGCGGCGAAGCCGCCGCCGACCCGCTGCTGGCCGTCGTCCTGGTCGGCCTCGGGGCCACCACCCTGTCGATGGCACCCACGGCGCTCGCCGACGTGCGCGCCACACTCCTGCAGTACAGCCGTGAGGATGCCGAGCGCATCGCCACGGCCGCTCTCGCCGCATCCGATGCGGCATCCGCCCGAACCGCGGCACAGGCCGCGGCCGGATCCCCCGCCTGAGCGCGGTCACCCGAAGAAGGAGAAACCAGCAACATGACAACGGCGTCCACCCCCACCACGGGGGCCAACCGCGCACGGGTCGGAGTCCAGCGCTTCGGCACGTTCCTGTCCGGCATGATCATGCCGAACATCGCGGCCTTCATCGCATGGGGATTCATCACCATGCTCTTCATCCCCGACGGATTCTTCGGCGCCCGCAGCCCCTTCGGCTGGCACTGGTTCCCCGTCGCGGAGATCATCGGCGGCGGCGGCGACTCCGCCGCGATCGGCTGGCAGGGTGCGATGACCTCCCTCGCCGAGGGCGACGCGGGCAACTTCGCCGCGTACGTCGGCCTCGTCGGCCCGATGGTCACCTACCTGCTGCCGCTGCTCATCGCCAACACCGCGGGCCGCATGGTCTACGGCGAGCGCGGTGGCGTGGTCGCGACGATCGCCACCATGGGTGTGATCGTCGGCACCAACATCCCGATGTTCCTCGGCGCGATGATCATGGGCCCCCTGGCCGCACTGATCACCAAGTGGATGGACAAGCTCTGGGACGGCAAGATCAAGCCGGGCTTCGAGATGCTGGTGAACAACTTCTCCGCCGGCATCCTCGGCATGATCCTGGCCATCGTCGGCTTCTTCGCGTTCGGCCCGATCATGCTCGGCATCAGCGCCTTCCTCGGCGGCGTCGTCGACTGGCTCGTCTCACTGAGCCTGCTGCCGCTGCTGTCGATCATCGTCGAGCCCGCGAAGGTCCTGTTCCTCAACAACGCCATCAACCACGGCGTGTTCACCCCGCTGGCCCTCCAGCAGGTCGAGGAGACCGGCAAGTCGATCCTGTTCCTCATCGAGGCCAACCCCGGCCCCGGCGTGGGTCTGCTGCTCGCCTTCACGTTCTTCGGGGTCGGACAGGCGAAGGCCTCGGCTCCGGGCGCCGCGATCATCCAGTTCCTCGGCGGCATCCACGAGATCTACTTCCCGTACGCGCTGAGCAAGCCGGCCACCATCCTCGCCCTCATCGCGGGTGGCGCCACCGGTGTCACGACGAACATGCTGTTCAACGGCGGCCTGCAGTTCCCCGCCGCTCCGGGCAGCATCATCGCGGTCACCGCCGCGGCGATCGGCGCGGGCGTGCCGAACCTGCTCGTCGTCTACCTCTCGGTGCTCCTGTCGGCCACGGTGACCTTCCTCATCACGGCCGTCATCCTGCGGGCCTCGCGCAAGCGCGACCTCGCCGCCGAGGCCGACACGTTCGGCGCGGCGATCGCGCAGACCGAGGCGAACAAGGGCAAGTCCTCGGCCGCGATGGATGCGCTCCGCTCGTCGGGAGGCGCCGCCGCGGGCGTCGCCACCGACAAGAAGGTCGCCACCATCGTGTTCGCGTGCGACGCGGGCATGGGCTCCTCGGCGATGGGCGCCAGCGTCCTGCGCAACAAGATCAAGAAGGCGGGCGTCGAGGACGTCACGGTCACCAACAAGGCGATCGCGAACCTCGACGGCAGTGAGGACCTCGTCATCACGCAGCAGCAGCTCACCGAGCGGGCGCGCACGCGCACGCCCGACGCGCTGCACGTGTCGGTCGACAACTTCATGAACTCGCCGAAGTACGACGAGGTCGTGAAGCTGGTCGTCGACCAGCACGACGCGTAGCCTCGGAAGACCGCTGCGGGGCCGGGTTGCGCGATGCGCCCGGCCTCGCAGCCCGAGGCCTGAGCTCCCATCGAAGCCTGAGATCCATCGAAAAAGAGGTTCGTCATGACACGTGAAGTCCTGAATGTCGGGCAGGTCCGCATCCGCACCGGATCCGTGACCCGCGAAGAGGCGATGAAGGAGGCGGCGGACATCCTCCAGGCCGCCGGCGCGGTCACCGGCGCCTACTTCGACGCCATGAAGCAGCGCGAGGAGACGGTGTCCACCTACATGGGCAACGAACTCGCCATCCCCCACGGGACCAACGAGACCAAGGACGCGATCCTCGAGTCGGCCCTCTCCTTCGTCCGCTACGACGGCGGCGTCGACTGGGACGGCAATCCGGTGACGTTCGTCGTCGGCATCGCCGGCAAGGGCGACGAGCACCTGGAGATCCTGTCGCAGATCGCCCTGCTGTTCTCCGACGACGACGAGGTCGACCGCCTCAAGGCCGCGCAGACCCCCGAAGAGCTCTTCGCGCTGCTCGGCTCGGTCAACTCCTGATGAAGGCCGTCCACTTCGGCGCCGGCAACATCGGCCGCGGCTTCGTCGGGCTCCTCCTCCACGAAGGCGGTTACGACCTCGTGTTCTCCGACGTCGCCGCCCCCCTCGTCGACGCGATCAACGCCGTCGACTCCTACACCGTCCACGAGGTCGGCGACGGCGGCACCGACAAGGTCGTCACCGGCTTCCGCGCCGTCAACAGCGCGACCGACCCCGATGTGCTCGTCGAGGAGATCGCGACGGCGAACGTGGTCACGACCGCGGTCGGCCCGACCATCCTCCGGTTCGTGGCCCCGCCGATCGTGGCGGGCCTCGCGCTGCGCGACCCGTCGTCGCCGCCGCTGCAGATCATGGCGTGCGAGAACGCCATCAACGCCACGGACCTCCTCCGCGATGAGATCAAGGCGCAGGCGGGCGACGCGTGGGACGCTCTCGAGGGTCGTGCCGTGTTCGCCAACACCGCCGTGGACCGCATCGTGCCGGCGCAGCCCGCCGGCGCCGGCGTCGACGTCACCGTCGAGCCGTTCTTCGAGTGGGCCATCGAACGCCCGCCGTTCGGCGACGAGCCACCCGTCATCCCCGGCGCCCACTTCGTGGACGACCTGGCCCCCTACATCGAGCGGAAGCTCTTCACCGTCAACACCGGCCATGCCACCACGGCCTACTTCGGCGCCGAGGCGGGAGTGGAGAGGATCTCCGACGCCCTCGCCGATGAGGCGATCGCCGGGAAGGTGGGGGCGGCCCTCGAGGAGACGTCCGCGCTGCTGGTGGCCAAGCACGGCCTCGATGCGGCGGAGCTCGCCGCGTACCGCGCGACGATCCTGCGCCGATTCGCCAACCCGGCACTGCCCGACACGGTCGGTCGCGTGGGACGCCAGCCGCTGCGGAAGCTCTCCCGTCACGAGCGCTTCGTCGGACCCGCCGCAGAAGCGGCCGAGCGCGGGCTGCCGGTCGACGCCCTGCTGGCGGCGATGGGCGCCGCGCTGCGCTTCGACGACGCCGACGACGAGCAGTCCGTCGAGCTCCAGCAGCGTCTGCGCACCGAGACCGCGGCGGAGTTCACCGCGGCGGTGACCGGACTCGACGCCGCGCACCCCCTCGCCGCCCGCATCGAGGAGCTCGTCGCCGCCCGTCAGGCCGAGCTCGCGTGACCCGGAGCCGTCGCCGCCGCCGTCGCGTCCTCTGGTGGACGCTCGGCGGCGTCGGCGGGCTCCTCCTCGCCGCGGCGGTCGGAGTGGTCGTGTGGAGCCAGGTGGGCGTGTATCGGGCGGAGCCGGCGCCACTCGCGGCGGTGCGCGCGGATCCCGCGATCGCGATCGTCGACGACCCCGCGGCGATCGTCCTCTCCCCCGCCGGTGCCGAGGCGTCCGGCGACGAGGCGACCGGCACCGGGCTCGTCTTCATCCCGGGTGCGAAGGTCGACGCGTGGGCGTATGCGGCGACGCTGTCGGGACTCGTGCGCGACGCAGATCTCACCGTCGTCATCACCAGACCCTGGCTGAACCTCGCGTTCTTCGACGCGCGCCCGCTGTCGGCCTTCACGGACCTCGCGCCGGACGTCGGCACCTGGATCGTCGGCGGGCACTCGCTCGGGGGCGTGCGGGCGTGCACACTCGCCACCGATGCCGACGCACTCGCCCTGTTCGCGTCGTACTGCGCCACGGATCTGTCCGATTCCGGACTTCCGGTGCTGAGCCTGTCCGGCAGCGAGGACGGCCTGTCCACCCCCGAGAAGATCGATGACGCCCGCGACCTGCTTCCCGCCGACGCGCGGGTCGTCGAGATCCCCGGCGCCGCCCACGCGTCCTTCGGCGCCTACGGGCCGCAGGAGGGCGACGGCACGCCGTCGGTGTCACTGGAGGACATGACCGCGACGATCGCCGGGACCGTCGGCCCGTTCGCGTCCGAACTGGACTGACCCCGCCGCGCCGCCGATGGCATCCCGCCGCGCCGGCGATCGCATCGAGCGTCGCTGACGATAGCATCGAGCGGCAGGGACCTGCCCGGGCCACGACGATGTGGCCCCGCACCAAACGGTCCGGACGAAGGAGTCTGGGGAATGCGCGAGCGCCGCTACGCGATCATCGGCGCGGGACCGTCGGGGCTGGCCGCCGCACGCGCTCTGCAGCGCGCCGGCATCGCCTTCGACGGATACGAGGCGGCCGCCGGCGTCGGCGGGCTCTGGGACATCGACAACCCGCGCTCGACCGTCTACGAGTCCGCCCACCTCATCTCCTCGCGCACGACCACCGAGTTCGCCGAGTTCCCGATGGACACGACCGCCGACTACCCGGGGCACCGTGAGCTCGTCCGCTACTTCCGCGCCTACGCGGACAGGTTCGCGCTCACCGCGCACTACCGCTTCGACACGAGCGTGACCTCGCTCGTGCATCGCCCCGACGGCGACTGGGACCTCACCGCCTCGGGCCCGGACGGGGCGACCACGACCCCCTACACGGGGGTGATCCTCGCCAACGGCACACTGGCGGAGCCGCAGGTGCCGACGTTCCCGGGACGGTTCACCGGGGAGCTGCTGCACACGAGCGCCTACAAGAGCGCCGCCCAGCTGGACGGACGGAGGGTGCTCATCGTCGGCGCGGGCAACTCGGGCTGCGACATCGCCGTCGACGCCGTGCACCGCGCGGCCTCGGTCGAGATGAGCGTCCGCCGCGGCTACTACTTCGTGCCGCGCTACCTCTTCGGTCGCCCCGCCGACACGCTCAACCAGGGGCGCCCGCTCCCCCGCCGGATCAAGCAGTTCGTCGACACGCGCGTGCTTCGCGCCTTCACCGGCGACCCGGTGCGCTTCGGCTTCCCTCGGCCCTCCTATCGGATCTACGAGTCGCATCCCATCGTGAACACGCTGATCCTCGGCCACCTCGGTCAGGGCGACCTGCGCATCCGCGCCGACGTCGCACGGTTCGACGGCGACACCGTCCGCTTCCGCGACGGGACCTCGGGCACCTACGACACCGTCCTGCTGGCCACCGGATACCGCCTCGACTACCCCTTCGTCGACCGTGCCGCGCTGAACTGGACCGGCATGGCCCCGCGGCTGTTCGTCAACATCTTCCCGCCCTCGTTCAACGGGCTGTTCGTCATGGGGATGGTCGAGGCCTCGGGTCTCGGCTGGCAGGGACGCTACGAGCAGGCCGAGCTCATCGCCGCCTACCTCCGCGCCGACGCCGAGGACCCCGGGCGCGCGTCGCTGTTCCGCGAGCGGGTGAACGGCCCCTGGCCCGACCTCACCGGCGGATACCGGTATCTGGGGCTCGAGCGCATGGCGTACTACGTGAACAAGGACGCCTACCGCGGCACCGTCTGCCGCCTCACCCGTTCTCTCACCACCTCGCGCGGCACCTCGGGAGGGCGCACGGCATGAACCCCGACGACGTCCTGCTGAACTTCACGCCCGGAACGCTCACGATCCTCAACGTCGTGCTCGCCCTGATCATGCTGGGCGTCGCCCTCGACGTCACCGTCGACGACTTCCGCGTCGTCGCCCGGCGCCCTCGCCCCATGATCATCGCGATCATCGCGCAGCTGCTGGTGCTGCCCGCCGTCACCTTCGGTCTGACGTTCCTGCTGCCGGTGACACCGTCGATGGCGCTCGGCATGATCCTCGTCGCCTGCTGCCCACCGGGGAACATCTCGCAGGTGCTCACCCACCGCGCCGGAGGCAACGTCGCTCTCTCCGTGTCGATGACGGCGGTCTCCAACCTGCTCTACATCTTCGCGCTGCCGCTGTCGGTCGCGTTCTGGGGGTCGCTGCGCGCCGACACCCGCGAACTGCTCTCCGCCGTGTCTCTCAACGGCTGGCAGATGCTCCTCGAGATCGTCCTCATCATCGGGGTGCCCTTCGCGGTCGGCCTCACGGTGCGCCACCGCCTGCCCGTCCTCGCCGCGCGGGTGCAGCCGTTCGTGAAGTGGTTCTCGCTGCTCGCACTGCTGGCCTTCATCGTCGCGGCCCTCGCCGGGAACTGGCAGTACTTCGTCGCCTTCCTCGGCATCATCGTCCTCGCCGTCACGATCCACGACGCGGTCGCCCTCGGCATCGGCTGGACGACCGCCGCGGTCGGCGGCCTCGGCACGCGCGAGCGGAAGGCGATGACGTTCGAGGTGGGGATCCGCAACGCCGGTCTCGGCCTGGGCCTCGTCTTCACCTTCTTCGGCGGACTCGGCGGCATGGCCATCGTCGCGGGATGGTGGGGCATCTGGGACATCGTGGCCGGCCTCGTCGTCGCCTCGCTCTGGGCACGGCACACCCGGCGGCGCACAGGGTCGGCGAAGGGGGACGCCACCGGGCGGGCTCCTGCGGACTCCCCCACGGAGGAGGCGCACCCGTGACGCGGGTCGTCGTCACCGGCGGTCAGGGCTTCCTGGGCACCCACGTCGTCGCCGCCCTGACCGCGCGCGACGACGTCGAGACGGTGGTCGCGGCCGACGTCCGCCCTCCCCGGGATGCCCGCGACGACGTCGTGTCGGAACGGGTCGACGTGACCGATCCCGACGCGCTGGCCCCGGTCCTGCATCGCCACGGCATCGACGTCGTCGTGCATCTGGCCGCCATCGTCACGCCCGGACGCGACCACGCGCAGGAGTACCGAGTCGACGTCGACGGGACGCGGAACGTGCTGTCGGCGTGCACCGCCGCCGGCGTCCGCCGGATCGTCGTGTCGTCCTCGGGTGCCGCCTACGGCTATCACCCCGACAATCCCGTGCCGCTGCGCGAGAGCGACCCGCTGCGGGGCAACGACGAGTTCCCCTACGCGCGGCACAAGCGCCTCGTGGAGGAGATGCTCGCCGCCCACCGCGAGCTCCACCCGCAGCTCGAACAGGTGGTCTTCCGCATCGGGACGATCCTCGGTCCGACGGTGAGCAACCAGATCACCGCGCTGTGGGACGGGCGGCGGATCCTCGCCATCCGCGGGTCGGACTCCCCGTTCGTCTTCGTCTGGGTGGACGACGTCGCCGCCGCGATGGCCCGTGCTGCGACGGACGGCCCGCCCGGGATCTACAACGTCGCCGGCGCCGGGACGATGACGGTCCATGAGATCGCGCGACGGCTCGGCAAGCCGACCCTCACCGTCCCCGCCGGCGTGCTGGCGTCGGCGCTGCGGGCCGGCCGCGCGCTGCGGCTGACCGACCACGGCCCCGAGCAGGTGAACTTCCTCCGCCACCGTCCGGTGCTCGCCGCCGACGCCCTCTCCGACGTGTTCGGCTTCACGCCCGCCAAGACGACGCACGAGGCGTTCGAGGCCTACCTCTCCACGCACCCGGGCGTCGCCCGCCGCTGACCCCCCACGTCGTCCGTCTGGCCGCGCCCTGCACAACTCCTCCGACTCGTCTACAGGTGGACGGCTGAAGCCTCTGACACCCCCATTCCGGCTCGGATCAGAGGAGTTGTGCAGACCCGGCAGCCCGGAGTCGGCTCCGGTGATTCCTCCCCAGGCATGCCCGGCGGCGCGCCGTCCCCCGTTCAGCTGGCCACCACACCCGCTCACCTCTCTGTGCGCTGGAGTATCACCTGTGCTTCCCGATGACCACCGCGACGGGGCGCCCGCGCCCGCCGAGGTGCTCGCGGCGTCCTTTCTCTCTGCTCAGGACCTCGCCGAGCGGGGAATCAGTCGGCACCTGAGGCAGCGGCTCGTGGCGGAGGGCCAGCTCGGTCGACTCCGTCGCGGCCGATTCACACCGGCCCACCTCCCCGACCAGCTGACCGTGGCGGGACGCCTCGGTGGCCGCCTCGACTGCGTCTCGCTCCTCGCCATGCTCGGTGTGTTCGTGCGGTCCGCCGGTAGCCTCCACCTCCAGTTCGAGATGGGAGCCAGTCGCCTCCCGGCGCGACCGGAGAGCGTCGTCGCGCACTGGCGGCGATCGCACCAGCCGCGGAACGCGCTGGCGACCGACATCGTCGGCGCGCTCGCGCAGGCCTGCCGATGCCAGAGCCCCCGCGACGCGATCGCGAGCCTCGACAGCGCGTGGAATCGAGGATTGGTCGACGAAGGCGCGGTCAACGCCGTGTTCGCACTCCTCCCGCGCCGCTATCGTCGGCTGCGGGGACTCGTCGACAGGCGCGCGGAATCCGGGATCGAGACGCTCGTCCGCCTGATGCTTCGCTCGCTGGGATGCCACGTCGACCTGCAGGTGCGGATCGACGGCGTCGGGCGCGTGGACCTCCTCGTCGACGGATGGCTCATCGTTGAGTGCGACAGTCGCGCGCACCACGGGGACTGGTCCTCGCATCGCCGGGACCGTCGCCGCGACCTCGCGGCGGCCGCCCAGGGCTACACGACCGTCCGACTTCTCGCCGAAGACGTCCTCTGGCGGCACGACGAGGTCCTCGGGCAGCTCAAGGCTGCACTCTCCCATCCGTCGCCCCGACCGGGGCCGCGCAACTCCTTCGATCCGTCAGCGCTGACGTCACAGGGACGCTGAATCCTCCCCGCCGCATCCGTTTCGAAGGAGTTACGCCGCCATCACTACGTCGCCGTCGCGCGAAGCTCAGCGGTCGAAGCCCTCGCCGATGAGCTCGATGAGCTCCTCGCGTTCCTCCACCGACAGGAAGGCGCCGGCGGCCGCGTTCAGCTGGAACGCCTCGAGGTCCTCGAGCGTGTACTCGAAGGTCTCGGCCAGCAGCGCCAGCTCGCGCGTCAGCGACGTGCGGCTCATGGTGCGGTTGTCCACGTTCACGGTCACCGAGAAGCCCAGCTGGTAGAGCAGATCGAACGGGTGGTCCTCGAGCGTCGTGCCCCACCGCGCGATGGCGCCGGTCTGCAGGTTCGACGACGGGGAGAGCTCCAGCGGGATCTCGCGGTCGCGCACCCAGTGGGCCAGGTCGCCGAAGGTGACGAAGGTCTCCTCGCCCTTCTGCGACACGACGTCGAGGTCCTCCGCGATCCGCACGCCGTGGCCGAGGCGGAGCGCACGTCCGTCGATGAGGGCGGAGCGGATCGAGTCGAGACCCGCGGCCTCGCCGGCGTGGACGGTGACCGGGAAGAACTCGGAGGCCAGGTAATCGAACGCGGCGCGGTGGTTCGACGGCGGGAAGCCGTCCTCGGGCCCGGCGATGTCGAAGCCCACGGCGCCGCGTCCTCGGAACGCGACGGCCAGCCGGGCGATCTCCAGCGAGCGGTCGGTGTGGCGCATGGCGGTGACGAGCTGTCCGACACGGATGTCGTCGCCGCGACCCTCGACCGCGTCCTCGCCCGCTTCGATGCCCTCCTGGACGGCCTCGACGGCCTCCTCCAGCGTCAGGCCGCCGGCCAGATGCTGCTCCGGCGCCCAGCGCACCTCACCGTAGATCACGCCGTCGGCAGCGAGGTCCTCGACGAACTCCTGCGCGACACGGCGCAGTCCCTCGCGGGTCTGCATGACCGCGATCGTCAGATCGAAGGTCTTCAGGTACTCGACGAGAGACCCGGAGTCGCTCTGCGATTCGAACCAATCGGCGAGGTCGTCGGCGGCATCGGCCGGGACATCGACGCCCGCCTCGTCGGCGAGCTCGATGATCGTCTGCGGGCGCAGCGCGCCGTCGAGGTGGTCGTGCAGCGAGACCTTGGGCAGCGAGCGGATCGAGACGCCCTGCAGCTTCGCGTCGCCGTGCTGGTCGATGGCCATGATTCTCCTGGTGTCGTCGGGGTTCGTGCGGTGTCAGGCGGTGATGCGCTCGAGCACGAGCGGACCGGATGCCGGGGCCTCGGTCCCGATCTCCCACGCGCCCGCCACGGCGTCGAGGGCGCGGGCGAAGCGTTCGGCGTCGTCGGCGAGCAGCGTGAAGACGGGCTGTCCGGCGGTGATGCGGTCCCCGGGCTTGACGTGCAGGTCGATCCCTGCGGCGTGGATGACGGGATCCTGCGCGCGGGCGCGTCCGGCTCCGAGGCGCCAGGCGGCCACACCGAAGGGCAGCGCCTCCAGGCGCGTCACGATGCCGTCCGACTCGGCGAGGACCGTGTGGGTCTCACGCGGCGCCGGCAGCGGCGCATCGGGGTCGCCGTCCTGCGCGCGGATCATGCGGCGCCAGGCGTCCATCGCCCGACCGTCCTGCAGCGCCGCTTCGACGTCGGCGTCCGGCTGCCCGGCGAGGGCGAGCATCTCGCGCGCCAGCGCGACGGTCAGCTCGATGATGTCGGCGGGGCCGCCGCCGGCGAGCACCTCGACGGACTCCCGGACCTCGTTGGCGTTGCCGATGGCGAGCCCGAGGGGCGTGTTCATGTCGGTGAGGAGGGCGGTGGTGGCCACGCCCGAGTCGGTGCCCAGCGCGACCATGGTGCGCGCGAGCTCCCGCGCCTTGTCGACGTCGCGCATGAACGCACCGGAGCCGAACTTCACGTCCAGCACGAGCGAGTCGGTGCCCTCGGCGATCTTCTTGGACATGATGCTCGAGGCGATCAGCGGGATCGCCTCCACCGTGCCGGTGACGTCACGGAGCGCATAGAGCCGCTTGTCGGCGGGCGCGAGGCCCGAGCCGGCGGCGCAGATGACCGCGCCGACCTCGCGCAGCTGCGCGAACATCTCGTCGTTCGACAGCGCGGCGCGCCACCCGGGGATCGACTCGAGCTTGTCGAGCGTGCCGCCGGTGTGACCGAGTCCGCGGCCGGACAGCTGGGGCACGGCGACGCCGAAGGCGGCGACCAGGGGCGCGAGCGGAAGCGTGATCTTGTCGCCGACGCCGCCCGTGGAGTGCTTGTCGACGGTGGGCTTCCCGAGCCCGGCGAAGCTCATCCGCTCCCCGGAGGCGATCATCGCGTCGGTCATCACGCGGATCTCGTCCCGCGTCATGCCGTTCAGCAGCACGGCCATCGCGAACGCGGCCATCTGGGAGTCGGCGACGTACTCGCGGGTGTACGCGTCGACCATCCAGCGCAGCGCATCGCCCTGGACGGCGCCGCCGTCGCGCTTGGTGCGGATGACGTCGACGGCGTCGAACGGCTCGACACCCGGTCTCTGAGCCCCGTCCGGTCCCTGAGCCCCGTCCGGTCCCTGAGCCCCGTCCGGCCCCTGAGCCCCGTCCGGTCCCTGAGCCCCGTCCGGTCCCTGAGCTTGTCGAAGGGTCATCGTGCGGCCTCCAGATCGCGCGGGCCGAAGGCGTCGGGCAGCACCTCGTCGATCGTGCGGATCCCCGAGACCGTCTCCAGGAGCATCCCGGGCAGCGAGAACTCGTACAGCAGCTGACGGCAGCGCCCGCACGGCATGATCGTCTCGCCGTCGTTGTTGACGCACACGAAGGCGACGAGCTCACCGCCGCCGCTCATGTGCAGGTCGCCGACCAGCGCGCACTCCGCGCACAGGCCCACGCCGTAGGAGGCGTTCTCGACATTGCAGCCCGACACGATCCGTCCGTCGCTGACGAGGGCGGCGGCGCCCACGCGGTAGCGCGAGTAGGGCGCGTAGGCGCGCTGCATGGCTTCGGTGGCGACCGCCCGCAGGTGGTCCCAGTCGATGTCTGTCACGGTGTCATCCCTTGATGTACGGCTTGCCGGAGGCCGCGGGGCCCCGGATCTGTCCCGCGAAGCCGGCGACCGCGAGGATCGTCACGACGTACGGGAGCATGAGCATGAACTCGCTGGGGATCGGGGTCTTGAGGATCGTCAGCAGGTTCTGGAGGTTGGTGGCGAACCCGAACAGGAGCGCCGCGAGGGTCGCGCGGATCGGGTCCCAGCGACCGAAGATGACGGCGGCCAGCGCGATGAAGCCGAGGCCCGCGGTCATCTCCTTGCCGAACTGCGGGACCGAGACGAGCGTGAAGTACGCACCGCCGATGCCGGCGATCGCGCCGGCCAGCGACACGTTCCAGAACCGCGTCATGTTGACCTTGATGCCCACGGTGTCGGCGGCTTGCGGGTGCTCGCCGACGGCGCGCAGGCGCAGACCCCACCGGGTGCGGTAGAGCCCCCAGGCCACGATCGCCACCGTGACGAACATCAGGTAGACGATGAAGGTCTGGTTGAACAGGACCGGTCCGATGATCGGGATGTCGCTGAGCACCGGGATCTCGATGCGCCCGAAGCGCTCCGGACGGTTCAGCTCCGTCTCGTTCGGCACCAGCAGGGCTCCGTAGAGGAATCCGGTGAGTCCTGTCACGAGGACGTTCAGGACGACGCCGACGATCACCTGGTCGACGAGGTACTTGATCGCGAACGCGGCCAGCACGAACGAGACCAGCACGCCGCCGATCATGGCGCCGATGAGCCCCACGAACGGGTTGCCGGTGATGCTCGACAGCAGTGCCGCCGAGAACGCCCCCAGCAGGAGCTGACCCTCGATCGCGACGTTGACGACGCCGGCACGCTCGCCGATGACGCCGCCCAGGGCGCCGAAGACGAGGGGCACCGACAGCGAGACGGCTCCGAACAGCAGGCTCGAGACCGGGACGAGTCCGCCGGCGGCAGCCCAAACGAGGAACGCGAACACGCCGAGCACCCCGAAGACCGCGGTCAGCCACAGCGGCACGCTGCGGTACGACCATGCCTCCCACGCGGCCCACGCGGCGAGCAGCGCCAGGACGACCAGGAGGATCCAGCTCGTGGCGCCGGTGGGCAGCTCCACGTCGGGCAGGGCGATCGCCGACGACGGGTCGCCGAGGCGGAAGGTCGAGATGCCGCCGCGCGGGGCGAGCGCGAACAGCGCGCCCAGGAGGACGACGACGATGCCGGAGACGATCGGCACCTTGAAGCGACGCTCCTTGACGACCGCGAGCTGGATCGTCCCGTCGTCTGCTTCGAGTGCGGGAGTGAGCGCGCTCATGCCGCCACCGCCTTCTTCGCGGCCTTGGCTCGCGCCTTGGCCGCCTTCTCGAGATCGGTCTTGGGGAGGAAGAACACGGCGCGCAGCAGGGGCGGCGCCGCAATGAACAGCACGATGAGCGACTGGACCACGAGCACGATGTCGACCGGGATCCCCTGAGCCTGCATCGAGAACGAGCCGGCCTTGAGAGCGCCGAACAGGATGCCGGCGGCGAACGTGCCCCAGGCGCGGCTGCGTCCGAGGAGGGCCACGGTGATCGCGTCGAAGCCGATGCCGGCGTCGATCGTCGCGCCGAAGCCGGTGGTCACGTTGCCCTGGATCTGGTTCATCGCCGCGAGGCCCGCGAGGCCCCCGGCGAACAGCATCGCGTACACGTACAGGCGCTCGACGTTGATGCCCGCGGCGCGAGCGGCGTGCGGGTTCTCGCCGACGGCGCGCAGGCGCAGGCCGAGGCTGGAGCGCTCGATCAGCCACCAGACGAAGACGGTGGCGAGCAGGACCACCACGAAGCCCCAGTCCAGCGCCGGGAACAGCGGCCCGATGAGGTCGGGGAACTGCGCGGTGGTCGGCGTCGGCTTCGTCTGCGGCTGGTTGCTCCCCGCCATCTGCAGCAGGCCCGGGCTGCGGAGCGTCCACAGCAGCAGGTAGAAGGCGACGTAGTTGAGCATGATCGTCAGGATCACCTCGTGGGCACCGGTCTTGGCCTTCAGGAGGCCGACCAGACCGCCCCACAGCGCCCCGCCGACGATGCCGGCGATGAGGGTGAGCGGAAGGTGGATCCACATCGGGAGGCTCAGGTTGAACGCGAACAGGCCCGCGAACAGCGCGCCGATGAGCATCTGGCCGCGCGCGCCGATGTTGAACAGGCCCACCCGGAAGGCCAGCGCCACGCCGAGACCGGCGGCGATGAGCGGGGCGGCGAAGCCGAGAGAGTTGGTGAGCGGTCGGATCTGCGCCTCGAACGTCGTGGCGCGCGTGTTGAACACGGCACCGCGGAAGAGGGCCTCGTAGCCGTTGTACACGGCGTTCCAGATGGCGGTGAGGGTGTCGGTGGGGCGCGAGAAGAAGTAGCCCGCCGCCGCCTGTACCTCCTCGTTGGTGATGGCGATCAGCACGCCGCCGACGAGCATCGCGAGGACGATCGCCAGCAGCGTCGTGAACGCGCTCCCGCGCAGCAGCTCCTTGATGAAGACGTTCGACCGGGGTGGCTCGGGCACCTGCTCCCCGGTGAGCGGTCCGCCGGCCGGGGGCAGCTGCGGGTCGGCGGGACGCGCCGCGTCGGCGGCGCCGGGCGTCGAGCCGCTCATGCGGCCACCTCCGGGTCGGTTGCGCCGGCCATCATCAGGCCGAGGGTGTCTCGGGGGGTGTCGCCGGGCACGATGCCCACGACGGTGCCGCGGTACATCACGGCGATGCGGTCGGCGAGGGCGGTGACCTCGTCGAGCTCGGTGGAGACGACGACGACCGGGATGCCGGCGTCGCGCGTCTCGATGATGCGCTTGTGGATGAACTCGATGGAGCCGACGTCGACGCCGCGCGTCGGCTGGGCGGCCACGAGGAGCTTCAGATCGCGGCTCATCTCCCGCGCGATGACGACCTTCTGCTGGTTGCCTCCCGACAGCGTGCCGGCGGGGGTCTCGGGGCCCTGCGTGCGGATGTCGTACTCCGTGATGCGCGCCCGGGCGAACTCGTCGAGCGGGCCGCGGAGGATCGTGCCGAAGCGGGAGAAGTCCGCGTCGCTCGACCGGTCGAGGATCAGGTTCTCGGCGACCGAGAAGCCGCCGACCAGCCCGTCCTCCGTGCGGTCCTCGGGAACGAAGCCGACACCGGATTCGAGGATGCCGCGCACGCTCTTGCCAACGAGTTCCTCGCCGTTCAGGCGGATCGACCCCTCGGTGCGGGCGGCGAGGCCCACGATGGCCTCGACCAGCTCGGTCTGGCCGTTGCCCTGCACACCCGCCACCGCCAGCACCTCGCCGGGGCGCACGTCGAAGCTGACGCCGTCGACGACGATCGCACCCGAGGGCGTGAGCACGCGGAGGTCGCGCACCTCGAGTCCGCCGTCGCGGGTCTGCGGCGGATCCTTGTGGACGGTGAGCTCGACCGCGCGACCGACCATGAGCGAGGCGAGCTCGGCGTTGGTCGCGGTCGGCGACGCCTCGCCGACGACCTTGCCCAGACGGATGACGGTGATGCGGTCGGCGACCTCGCGGACCTCGCGGAGCTTGTGGGTGATGAAGACGATCGACGTGCCCTCGTCGCGGAGCTGGCGCATGATCGCCATGAGCTCGTCGGTCTCCTGCGGGGTGAGCACGGCGGTCGGCTCGTCGAAGACGAGCACCTTCGCGTCGCGCGACAGCGCCTTGATGATCTCGACGCGCTGCTGCACGCCGACCGGCAGGTCGCCCACGAGCGCGTCCGGGTCGATCTGGAAGCCGAAGCGGTCGGCGACCTCGCGCACGTGCTGACGCGCCCGGGTCAGATCGAGACGGCCGAGGCCCTTCGTCTCCTCGTGGCCGAGCATGACGTTCTCGGCGACGGTGAAGACGGGGATCAGCATGAAGTGCTGATGGACCATGCCGATGCCGGCGGTCATCGCGTCGCCCGGGCCGCGGAAGTGCTGGACGACGTCGTCCAGCAGGATCTCGCCCTCGTCGGCGCGATACAGGCCGTACAGCACGTTCATCAGCGTGGACTTGCCCGCGCCGTTCTCGCCGAGGAGGGCGTGGATCTCCCCCGGCTGGACCACGAGATCGATGTGGTCGTTGGCGACGAGGCTGCCGAATCTCTTCGTGATTCCGCGGAGCTCGAGCTTCATATCAGCACCCTATCCGGCACCCGCTCCCCCGCGGGAGGGCGCCATCGACGTTCTGCGAACGGCACTCGGGGCGGGCCGCTGACGCAGGCCCGCCCCGAGTGGTGATCGGTCAGATCACGGGGAGTTGGACGACTCCACCGTGATGTCGCCGGCGATGATCGACGCCTGGAGGGCGGCGATCTCGTCGAGCAGGCCGTCGGGCAGCTGCGACTCGAAGTCGTGGAAGCTCGAGAGCTTCACGCCCTCGTTCTCCAGCGTGCCGACGTAGGGCGCCGGGTCGAAGTCGCCCGCGGCGGCTGCGATGGTCGCGTCGTGCACGGCGACGTCGATCGCCTTCATGATCGAGACCAGCGTGACGTCGGTGACGCTCGTGTCGGCCACGGCGAGGTCGCTGTCCACACCGAGCATGACGGTGTCGGTGCCGCCGTCGGCGATGGCCGCCGCCGCGCTCTGGTAGATCGGGCCGCCGACGGGGAGGATGACGTCCACGCCCTGGTCGAGGACCGACTGCGCGGTCTGCTTGGCGGTGTCGTTGGCGTCGAAGCCGCCGGTGAAGGCGCCCTCCTGCGTGGCGGCGTCCCAGCCGAAGACCTGGACGTCGGCGCCCTTGTCCTCGTTGTACTTCTCGACACCCAGCTGGTAGCCGTCCATGAACACGGCGACCGACGGGATCTGCATGCCGCCGAAGGTGCCGACCTTGTTCACGCCGGACTCGGCCGACCAGGCGGCGGCGGCGTAGCCGCCGAGGTACGCGGCCTCGGCCGTGTTGAAGACGAGCGGCTTGATGTTCGGCGCGTCGGGGGCACCGTCGTAGACGGGGTTGCCCTCGTCGTCGACCGTCGTGCCGTCGGCGTAGTCGTCGATGATCGCGAAGTCGATCTCGGGGTTGGCCGTGGCGGCGGCGACCGTGGCCGCGGCGAGCTTGAAGCCGACCGCGATGATCAGCGTGCAGCCCTCGGAGACGGCGGTGGTCATGTTCGGCGCGTAGTCGTTGTCGTTGGTCGACTCGAACTCGAGCGGCTCGACGCCCAGCTCCTCGGCGGCCATGTCCATGCCGTTCTTCGCGGACTCGTTGAACGACTTGTCGTTCCAGCCGCCGGCGTCGGAGATCAGGCAGGGCAGGAAGCCCTCGACGACCTCGGGCGCCTCGGCGCCGGGGGTCGAGGGGGTGGCCTCGGGTGCCGTGCCGCAGCCGGCGAGGGCAGCGACGAGCAGCGCGGCGCCCGCGATACCCGCGAGCTTCTTGGTGGTCGAGATGGTCAAGTGTGCCTCCACGGAAGAGAACCCGCGGACTTCGCGGGTGTGCAGGATGAAGTTACCTAGTGTGTCGACGGATTTGCACGCTGAGCAGGCCGGTTCAGGCGAATGGTTACAAAGACGCAATGAATCCGTCACGCTCGCGGCATCCTGCTCAATCGGACGCCCTCGACGGGTGCTCAGAGCACGTCGCCGCGGCCCGTCAGCTTGAGCGCGTCGACGACGCCCTTGACCCGCTGGGCGTGCTCGCTGGTGGTCACCAGGAGGGCGTCGGGGGTGTCGACGACGACGATGTCCTTGACCCCGATCAGGCTGATCACACGGGTCGTGTGGCTGACGACGATGCCGCTGGCCGCATCGGAGAGGATGCGCGCGTTCTCGCCCAGGATGGCCAGGTCGTTCTTCCGCCCGCCGGAGTTGAGCTTCGCGAGGCTCGCGAAGTCCCCCACGTCGTCCCAGTCGAAGTGGCCGGGCACGACCGCGAGCCGCCCGCGCTCGGCGGCCGGCTCGGCCACGGCGTAGTCGATCGCGATCTTCGGCAGCTGCGGCCACACGCGATCCACCACGGGTCCGCGCCGCTCCCGGTCGTCCCACGCCTCGGCGAGCTCCAGGAGCCCGGCGTGCAGCGCGGGCTGGTTGGCCGCCAGCTCGGCCAGCAGCACGTCCGCGCGCGAGATGAACATGCCCGCGTTCCAGAGGTAGTCGCGCGACTGCACGTACTCCTTGGCCGTCTCGAGGTCCGGCTTCTCGACGAACCGCTCGACCAGGGCGGCCTCGGGCGCCCCGGCCACCGTGAGCATGTCGGCCTTCTTGATGTAGCCGAACCCGACCGACGGCTCACTGGGCGTGATGCCGATCGTGCAGATGTAGCCCTCGCGGGCGACCGCGACCGCCTGCTGCACGGCCCAGTGGAACACCGGCAGCACCCGGATCACGTGATCGGCGGCGAACGAGCCGATGATGACGTCGGGGTCGCGACGATGCAGGATGGCCGCGGCGAGGCCGATCGCCGCGGCCGAGTCGCGCGGTTCGGACTCCAGGAAGACGTTCTCGTCGGGGATGCCGGGCAGCTGCGCCTCGACGGCGGCGCGGTGCGCACGGCCGGTGACCACGGCGATGCGGTCGTGGCCGGCCAGCGGCTCGAGCCGGTCCCACGTGTCCCGCAGCAGCGAGTGGCCCGAGCCGGTCAGATCGTGCAGGAACTTGGGTGCGTCGGCGCGGGACAGCGGCCACAGCCTGCTGCCGACACCGCCGGCGGGGATGACGGCGTAGAAGTCCTCGATGGGGTCCACCATGTGTCGAGCGTAGCGGGCGGCGCCCCCGCACCCTCGGGCACCGGGCGCGCCCCGGTCGGACGGCGCCCCCTCCGAAAGAACGTGGTTTCCTGCCGGTGTCTCGATATCGAGAGAACTTAGGCACGCCTTCCTCGCCCGGCCCCGGAGAGCCGATCTAGGATGAGAGAGCACCCGTGTGCGACGTCGGGGTCGGAAACCCCAGGGATGAAGTCGTCCCCGCCGAGACGAGGTGCCGTTCACACCAAGGGAGGACGACCGTGTCCGCACCAGCACGCGTCACACCGTCGGTGGCCCAGACCACGTCCCGGACGCCGCGCGGCACCCTGTACCGCGGCAACGAGGGCATGTGGTCGTGGGTCCTGCACCGCATCACCGGCGTCGCCATCTTCTTCTTCCTGCTCGTGCACGTGCTCGACACGGCGCTCATCCGCGTCGCGCCCGACGCGTACGACGCGGTCATGAGCTCCTACAAGAACCCGGTGATGGGCCTGGGCGAGACCGTCCTCGTGGCGGCGATCGTCTACCACGCCTTCAACGGCCTGCGCATCATCGCGGTCGACCTGTGGCCGTGGGCGACCCGCCACCAGCGCCAGCTGTGGTGGGCCGTGCTGGTCCTCTGGGTGGTGACCGTCGGCGGCTTCGCCGCCCGCCACCTGCCGATCGTCTTCTCGACCATGGGAGGGGGGCACTGATGTCCGTCCAGGCTCCGAGCGCCGACCTCGCCGCCCCGCGCAGCGCCGCCCCCCGCAAGAAGGGCGCCAACCTCGAGAAGTGGGGCTGGATCTACATGCGCGTCTCGGGCGTGCTGCTGGTCGTCCTCATCTTCGGCCACCTCTTCGTCAACCTGATGCTCGGCGAAGGCATCCACGGCATCGACTTCGCCTTCGTCGCGGGCAAGTTCGCGAGCCCCTTCTGGCAGTGGTGGGACGTGCTGATGCTGTGGCTCGCCCTCATCCACGGCGCGAACGGCATGCGCACGATCATCAACGACTACGTCACCGGCCCGAAGGTGCGCGCCACGCTCGTGTGGGCGCTGTGGATCACCGCCGGCTTCCTCATCCTCCTGGGCACGCTCGTCGTGTTCACCTTCGACCCGTGCATCCCCAACCTCAGCGACGGCAGCGTCCTGACCGAGATCTGCAAGGCATCCTGACTGTGACTACCGCGTACCCGGACGCCGTCGTGAAGGACGGCGTCCACTACCACCAGTTCGACATCGTCATCGTGGGCGCCGGCGGCGCCGGCATGCGGGCGGCGATCGAGGCGGGGCCCGGCGCGAAGACCGCCGTCATCACCAAGCTCTACCCCACGCGCTCGCACACCGGCGCGGCGCAGGGCGGCATGGCGGCAGCGCTCGCCAACGTCGAAGAGGACTCCTGGGAGTGGCACACCTTCGACACCGTCAAGGGCGGCGACTACCTCGTCGACCAGGACGCCGCGGAGATCCTCGCCAAGGAGGCGATCGACGCGGTCATCGACCTCGAGAACATGGGCCTGCCCTTCAACCGCACCCCCGAGGGCAAGATCGACCAGCGCCGCTTCGGCGGCCACACCGCCGACCACGGCAAGACCCCGGTGCGCCGCGCCTGCTACGCCGCCGACCGCACGGGCCACATGATCCTGCAGACGCTGTTCCAGAACTGCGTCAAGCTCGGCATCAACTTCTTCAACGAGTTCTACGTCCTCGACCTCATCACCGTCGGCGAGGGCAAGGACACCCAGGTCGCGGGCGTGGTCGCGTACGAGCTCGCCACCGGCGATCTGCACGTCTTCCAGTCCAAGGCCGTCATCTTCGCCACCGGCGGCTTCGGCAAGATCTTCAAGACCACCTCCAACGCCCACACCCTCACCGGTGACGGCGTCGGCGTGATCTGGCGCAAGAAGCTGCCGCTGGAGGACATGGAGTTCTTCCAGTTCCACCCGACCGGCCTCGCCGGCCTCGGCATCCTCCTCACCGAGGGCGCCCGCGGCGAGGGGGCGATCCTGCGCAACGCCTCGGGCGAGCGCTTCATGGAGCGCTACGCCCCCACCATCAAGGACCTCGCCCCCCGCGACATCGTCAGCCGCTGCATGGTGCAGGAGGTCGCCGAGGGCCGCGGCGCCGGACCGCACCGCGACTACGTGCTGCTGGACTGCACGCACCTGGGCGCCGAGGTCCTCGAGACCAAGCTCCCCGACATCACCGAGTTCGCCCGCACCTACCTGGGCGTCGATCCGGTCGTCGAGCCGGTGCCCGTGATGCCGACCGCGCACTACGCGATGGGCGGGATCCCGACCAACACCGACGCCGAGGTGCTGAGCGACAACACCACGGTCGTCCCCGGCCTCTACGCCGCCGGCGAGTGCGCGTGCGTCTCGGTGCACGGCTCCAACCGCCTCGGCACCAACTCGCTCCTGGACATCAACGTGTTCGGGAAGCGCGCCGGGCGCAGCGCCGTCCAGTACGTCCAGACGGCCGACTTCGTGCCGCTCCCGGAGGACCCCGCCGCCGAGGTGCGGGACCTGCTCGAGGGTCTGCGCAACAATCCGGGCGGCGAGCGCATCGCCGTGCTCCGCAAGACCCTGCAGGACGAGATGGACCGCAAGGCCCAGGTGTTCCGCACCGACGAGTCCCTCGGCGAGGTCCTCGACGTCATCGCCGACCTGCGCGAGCGCTATAAGAACGTCCACGTCGACGACAAGGGCAAGCGGTTCAACACCGACCTGCTCGAGGCCGTCGAGCTCGGCTTCCTGCTCGACATCGCCGAGGTCGTCGTCGTCACCGCGCGCAACCGCAAGGAGAGCCGCGGCGGGCACATGCGCGACGACTTCCCGACGCGCGACGACGAGAACTACATGCAGCACACGATGGCCTACCTCTCGGGCGACCCGCACTCGTCGCACGCCGAGGACCACATCCGCCTGGACTGGAAGCCCGTCGTGTTCACCAAGAACGAGGCCGGCGAACTGCGGTACCCGCCGCTGGAGAGGAAGTACTGAGATGACGCTCGTCGCCGATGCTCCGGGGACCGTGAACGAACCGGCTGCGAACGACACCGGCATCCAGTCGTTCCTCGTCACCTTCATCATCCGACGCTTCGACCCGGAGGTCGACAGCGAGCCGCGCTGGGTGGACTACGACGTCGAGCTCTACTCGACCGATCGGGTGCTCGACGCGCTGCACAAGATCAAGTGGGAGGTCGACGGCTCGCTGACCTTCCGCCGCTCGTGCGCGCACGGCATCTGCGGATCGGACGCCATGCGCATCAACGGCCGGAACCGCCTGGCCTGCAAGACGCTCATCAAGGACCTCGACATCTCGCAGCCGATCTATGTCGAGGCGATCAAGGGCCTGCCGCTGGAGAAGGACCTCGTCGTCGACATGGAGCCCTTCTTCGCGTCGTACCGCGAGGTGCAGCCGTTCCTCATCGCGAACTCCACGCCGGAGCCCGGCAAGGAGCGCATCCAGTCCATCGTCGACCGCGAGGTGTTCGACGACACGACCAAGTGCATCCTCTGCGCCGCCTGCACGTCCTCGTGCCCGGTGTTCTGGACCGACGGCCAGTACTTCGGGCCCGCGGCGATCGTCAATGCGCACCGCTTCATCTTCGACTCGCGCGACGACGCCGGCGACGTGCGCCTCGACATCCTCAACGACAAGGAGGGCGTGTGGCGCTGCCGCACCACCTTCAACTGCACCGAGGCATGCCCGCGCGGGATCGAGGTGACCAAGGCCATCGCCGAGGTCAAGCAGGCCGTCCTCCGCGGACGCTGAGCGCGCGCGTCGCTACGCTGGACGCGTGAGCGAGGACCGCACCGGCGACCAGTCCGACCCCTGGCGCGAACGCTGGGAGCAGTCGCCGCTTCGTGAGCGTCTCGACGAGCCCATCGAGCGGGCGACGCAGATCACCCGCCGCACGCTCGCCTGGTTCCCGATCCGCGTCTGGCGGCACTTCCTCCGCCACAACGGGTTCCTGCTGGCAGCCGCCATCAGCTACCAGTCGATCTTCGCGATCTTCGCCGTACTCTATGTGGCCTTCGCCGTCGTGGGACTGTGGCTGGGCGGCAGCCAGTCGGCCATCGACGGCCTCGTCGGACTCATCAACTCCTACATCCCGGGACTGATCGGCCCCGAGGGGCAGGGTCTCGTCTCCGACGAGGCGGTGACGGAGATCGCCCGCGGCTCCTCGAGCCTTCTCGCGGTCACCGGCGCCGTCGCGGTGCTGGTGGCGATCTGGACCGCGATCGGGTTCGTCACCTTCACCCGGCGGGCCGTCCGCGACATCTTCGGGCTGCCGTTCGACTCCCGCAACTACATCATCCTCAAGGCGCGGGACTTCGTCGCCGGTGCCCTCTTCGGCGCGGCGCTCGTGCTCGGCGCCGGACTCGGCTGGGCCGCCGGCGGTGCGGTCGACGTGCTCTTCCGGTGGCTCGGCGGCGACATCCTGTCGGCGTGGGGAAGCGTGTTCAGCCGCCTGGCGTCGGTCACCATCGCGTTCGTGATCAACTCCGCGGCCCTGACCGCCCTCATCCGCCTGCTCACCGGGACCTCGCTGCCGTGGGCGCGCATCCTGCCCGGCGCCGCCCTGGGTGCCGGCGCCCTCGTCGTGCTCCAGCTCGCCGCCGGACTGCTCCTGTACTACACGCCGGCCAACCCGCTGCTGGCGACGTTCTCGGTGTTCATCGGCTTCCTCCTGTGGTTCCGCCTCGCGGGGATCGTCATCCTCGTCGCCGCGTCGTGGGTGGCCGTCTCCGCGCACGACCGCGACGTCCCCCTCGTCGAGGAGAGCGAGGAACAGCGCCGGGCGGCGGAACGCGATGCCCTCCTGCTCGCCGCCCGCGTCCGCGTGCGCGACGCCCATCTGGCCCGCGGGGCCGCTCCGTGGTGGGGGCGCTGGCGCGCCGGCCACGAGCTGCGCCGCGCCGAAGACGAACTCGCGCGTCTGGAGGCGGACGCCGACGGCGCCGCGGGCGATCGGGCGCCGAGGCGATGGCCCGCCTGACGGCGCTGTCGGGGGCGCTCGCTAGGCTCGTCGGGTGACCCGCACGCTCCGCATCGCCTCCGTCAACGTCAACGGCATCCGCGCCGCCGCGCGCAAGGGGATGCATCCGTGGCTGGAGACCGCCGGGGTCGACATCCTCACCCTGCAGGAGGTGCGCGCCCAGGCCTCGGACCTCGCCGCCGCGCTGCCCGGCTGGCACATCGTCGGCGACGAAGCGCTCGCGAAGGGGCGCGCCGGCGTCGCGATCGCGGCACGGGAGCCGCTGGACATCTGGCGGATCGACCTCGGCGCCGATGCCGAGGAGCTCGACACGCGCGGACGCTGGATCGAAGCCGACATCGCGGTGGACGGCGAGACGGTCACCGTCGTGAGCGCCTACGTGTTCACCGGTGAGGCCGACACCGACAAGCAGGTGGCCAAATACGCGTTCCTCGACGCCATGGAGCGCCGGATGCCCGGGCTGGGCGAGCTCGCGGTGATCACCGGCGACCTCAACGTCGGGCACCGCGAGCTCGACATCCGCAACTGGCGCGGCAACGTGAAGAAGGCGGGGTTCCTCCCCCGCGAGCGGGCGTACTTCGACCGCTTCACCGGGCCCGCGGGCGAGGACGTCGTGGGCGTCGACGGCACGACGGGACCAGGGCTCGGCTGGGTCGACGTGGGCCGGCGCTGGGCGGGTGAGGTCGATGGCCCCTACACCTGGTGGTCGAGCCGCGGAAAGGCGTTCGACACCGATACCGGGTGGCGCATCGACTACCACCTCGCGACGCCGCGCCTGGCCGAGCGGGTGATCGACTACCGGGTCGTGCGCGCACCGTCGTGGGACACCCGGTGGAGCGACCACGCGCCCGTCGTCGCCGACTACGCGTTCGGCGGGCGCTGACGGCGCGCGATCCCTTCCGGACCCGCGCCCGACCCGGCGCTCAACCCGCCGGGAGGAGCTGCTGATGCCGCCGGGCGAGGGCCAGCCACGTCTGGACCACGGTGTCGGGGTTGAGCGAGAGCGATCCGATCCCGCGTTCTACCAGCCATTCGGCGAAGTCCGCATGGTCGGAGGGCCCCTGCCCGCAGATGCCGATGTACTGCCCGCGCCGCACGCACGCGTCGATCGCCAGTCCGAGCACCCGCAGCACGGCGGGGTCGCGCTCGTCGAATCCGGCGGAGACGAGCGCCGAGTCCCGGTCGAGGCCGAGCATGAGCTGCGTCATGTCGTTCGAGCCGATGGAGAAGCCGTCGAACACGTCGAGGAACTCGTCGGCCAGCAGCGCATTGGACGGGATCTCGCACATCATGATCACCTCGAGACCGTTCTCACCCCGGCGCAGACCGTTCTCGGCCAGCAGGGCCACCACCTCCCGCGCCTCGGTGAGCGTGCGCACGAACGGCACCATGATCTTCACGTTGCTGAGGCCCATGTCGTCGCGCACGAAGCGCAGCGCGTCGCACTCCATGCGGAAGCACGCGGCGAAGTCGGGTGACACGTATCGGGAGGCGCCCCGCCAGCCGATCATGGGGTTCTCCTCGACGGGTTCATAGCGTTCGCCGCCGAGCAGTCCCGCGTACTCGTTCGACTTGAAGTCGCTCAGCCGCACGATCACCGGCTCCGGCGCGAAGGCGGCGGCGATCATCGAGACGCCCTCGGCGACGCGCCGGACGAAGTACTCGCGCGGGCTCGCGTAGGCGGAGGTGCGACGGTCGATGTCGGATCGCAGCGGCTCGGGGAGGCCGTCCCGCTCCAGCAGCGCTCGCGGGTGGATGCCGATCTGGCGGTTGATGATGAACTCCAGCCGCGCCAGGCCGACCCCGCGATGGGGCAGTCGTGAGAAGCCGAACGCCTGGTCGGGCGTGCCGACGTTCATCATGATGCGGACGGGCAGCGGGGGCATCTCATCCAGCCGCGTCTCCTCCTCGGAGAAGGCGAGCCTTCCGGCGTAGACGACGCCGTCGTCCCCCTCGGCGCACGAGACGGTGACCTCGGCGCCGTCGCGGAGCGCCCGCGTCGCGTAGCCCGTGCCGACCACCGCCGGGATGCCCAGCTCGCGCGCGATGATCGCGGCGTGACAGGTGCGTCCCCCGCGATCGGTGACGATGGCCGACGCCCTCGCCATGATGGGCTCCCAGTCCGGGTCGGTCATGTCGGCGACGAGGACATCACCCGGCTGGAACCGGTCCATGTGGGCGATGCTCTCCAGGACGCGCACCGGTCCGGCGCCGATGCGCCGGCCGATCGCGCGCCCGGTGATGAGCGTCTCGCCGGCCTCCGCCAGCACGTAGCGGGTGAGGACGGCTCCGCCGTCGCGGGAGACGACGGTCTCGGGCCGAGCCTGGAGGATGTAGAGTAGCCCGTCGACCCCGTCCCGGGCCCACTCGATGTCCATCGCGCGACCGTAGTGGTCCTCGATCACGAGCGCATGGCGGGAGAGCTCCTCCACCTCGGCGTCGGTGATGCTGAAGCGGGCGCGATCCTGCGGGTCCACGTCGACGAAGCGCGTCGACGCACCCGCCTGCACGTCGTCGGCGTAGCGCATCGCCACGGCCTTCTCCCCCAGCTGGCGCTTCAGGATCGCGGGGCGTCCGGCGCGGAGCGCAGGCTTGTACACGTAGAACTCGTCGGGGTTCACCGCCCCCTGCACGACCGCTTCGCCCAGCCCGTAGGCGCTCGTGACGAAGACCGCCTGATCGAACCCGGACTCGGTGTCGACGGTGAAGAGGACTCCGGACGCACCGATGTCGGAACGGACCATCCGCTGGATGCCGGCCGAGAGGGCGACCTCGGCGTGGTCGAACCCGTTGTGCACCCGGTAGGCGATGGCGCGGTCGTTGTAGAGGGAGGCGAACACCTGGTGCACGGCGGCGACCACGTTCTCGATGCCGCCGATGTGGAGGAACGTCTCCTGCTGCCCGGCGAACGACGCGTCGGGGAGATCCTCGGCGGTGGCGCTGGAGCGCACGGCCCACGTGACGCCGTCGGGGTCGGGGTCGCCGGCCAGCAGTTCCGCGAACGACTCGCGGATGTCGCGCTCGAGACTCGCGGGGAACGGCTGCGCCTCGATCCAGCCCCTGACCTCCGCCCCGACGCGAGCCAGTTCGGCCACGTCGGAGACGTCCAGGGCGCCGACGGCCGCCTGGATGCGCTCCGCCAGGCCGTCTTCGGCGAGGAACGCGCGGTACGCGTCGGCTGTCGTCGCGAACCCGCCCGGCACCCGGACGCCGGCACCGGTCAGCGCGGAGACCATCTCCCCCAGCGACGCGTTCTTGCCGCCGACCTGTGGCAGGTCTGCCATGCCGATGTCGTGGAACCACAGGATGTTGTTCATGTCACTCACCTCGTACCTTCTCGTTCGCTTCGAACCAGGCCGTCACGTCCGCAGCTTCATGGTCTGCAGGATGACGGCGGACATCTCCTCGACGCTCTTGGTCGAGGAGTTCAGAAAGGGGACGCCCGCGCGCCGGTAGAGCTCCTCCGCGCGGCGCAGCTCGAGGGCGCACTGGGCGAGGCTCGCGTAGCGCGAACCCGGGCGGCGCTGCGTGCGCACCTCGGTGAGCCGGAGGGGTGTCGTGGTGAGCCCGAAGCAGCGCGAGGTCAGACGAGCGAGAGGACGGGGCAGGGCGTCGGCGGGGAAGTCGTCGTCGGTCAGCGGGTAGTTCGCCACGAGCAGTCCGTACTGGAGGGCGAGATACATCGTCGTCGGGGTCTTGCCGCACCTGCTCGGCGCGACGATGATCACGTCGGCGAGATCGAGCGCGCGCAGACTCTGCCCGTCGTCGTGCTCGATCGCGTACTCGACGGCGCGCATGCGCCGGTGGTACTTCTCCAGGTCGCCGAGGCCGTGGTACGCGCCCGGCAACTCGGTGGACCGCACCCCGAAGGCCTGCTCCAGGCGGGCGAGCGGGCCGCCCAGCAGGTCGATCACCAGCGCGGGCGCGTCGGCGAGCCGCGAGCGCAGCGACGCCTGCTTCACGGTGGTGAACACCACCGGCGCCAGCCCGGCCGCGGCAGCCCTGCCCACCTCGGCGAGCACCTCCTCCACGCGGACGGCGCCATCCACGAACGGGAGGGTGTGATGCTCGACGTCGACGCCGGGGAAGTTCGCGAGGAGGGCGCTTCCCAGGGTCTCCGCCGTGATGCCGGTGGAGTCGGAGACGAAGAACGCGGCCCACCGCCCTCGCGGCGCACTCCGTGCGGGGCTCTCGTCGCCGAGTGCCCCCGTCATCGTCATCCGTCGATCGTCCATGATCGTGCCGGCGGGCCCAGCGGACATCTTGCGGACATCGCTGGTCCACCAGATCCCACGCTACGACTCGTCGCGGAGGCGCGCCGGGCCCCGGGCCGTGAATATCCGCGCGGAGCGCACGCCCGTAGGATTGGGAGGTGAGCAAACCCCGCCTGTACTCCGGAATGCAGCCCTCGGCCGACTCCCTCCAGATCGGCAACTACATCGGCGCGCTCATGCAGTGGCGCGACCTGCAGCAGGCCTACGACGCGTTCTTCTCCGTCGTCGACCTGCACGCGCTCACCCAGCCCAACGATCCGTCGGAGCTGCGGGAGAAGACCCGCCGCACGGCGGCGCAGTACATCGCCGCCGGCATCGAGCCCTCGAAGTCCACGCTGTACGTGCAGTCGCACGTGTCGGCCCACGCCGAGCTGCAGTGGATCCTGTCGACGCTGACGGGCTTCGGCGAGGCGGGCCGCATGACCCAGTTCAAGGACAAGTCGCAGCGCTACGGCACGGATGCGACCAACGTGGGCCTCTTCACCTACCCGGTGCTGATGGCCGCCGACATCCTGCTGTACCAGACCGACATCGTGCCCGTCGGCGACGACCAGAAGCAGCACGTCGAGCTCACCCGCGATCTCGCGGAGCGTTTCAACTCGCGCTACGGGAAGGCGTTCACCGTCCCGATGCCCGTCATCCAGAAGGACACGGCGCGCATCTACGATCTGCAGATGCCGACCGCGAAGATGTCGAAGTCGGCGGAGTCCGACGCGGGCGTCCTGTGGCTGCTCGATGACCCGTCCGTCTCGGCGAAGAAGATCATGCGCGCCGTGACCGACTCCGAGGGGTCGGTGCGCTACGACCGCGAAGCCAAGCCGGGCGTGTCCAACCTGCTCGTGATCTACGCCGCGCTGACCGGGCGCCAGATCGGCTCGATCGAGGACGAGTACGCGGGCCGCGGCTACGGCGACTTCAAGAAGGGGCTGGCCGAGGTCGTCGTGAACGAGTTCGGGCCCGTCCGGGAGCGCGCGCTCGAGCTGCTCGACGATCCGGGCGAACTCGACCGCGTCCTGGCCGCCAATGCCGCCCGTGCCGACGAGGTCGCCAACGCGACGCTCGCCGACGTGTACGACAAGGTGGGCCTCCTCCGCCGCGTCTGACGCGCTCGCCTCCGGCTCGGTTGCGGGGCGCGACGGAGGAGATCCGCGCAGCGGAGGGCGATCGGCCGAGGTCTCCCCTCCGAACTGCGGATCGCCTCCGTAGGAACGGCCCGGCGGCGGCACATCGTGCCGACCGCGGCGCTAGGGTCGGGGCATGCGACCGGTGACCCTCCACACGGACCGTCTCGAGCTCTCCGTCCCCACGGCCGGAGACGTCGATGCGATCTTCGCCGCCTGCCAGGACCCTGAGGTGCAGCGCTACACGACGGTGCCCTCGCCGTACCGGCGCGAGCACGCCGAGGGCTTCGTGGAGAAGGCCGCAGCGTGGTGGGAGGCCGGCACCGAGACGACCTGGGCTGTCCGCCGGGACGGCGTGCTGTCGGGAATGGTGGGGCTGCACCGCCTCGGGCGTGGCGACGGCGAGCTCGGCTACTGGATGACCGCCGCGGCACGGGGCCAGGGGCTGCTCACCGAGGCGGCGCGCGCCGTCGTGGACTGGGGCTTCTCTTCCGACGGCCTCGGTCTCGCACGCATCGAGTGGCGCGCGGTGACCGGCAACATCCCCTCGGCCCGCGCGGCGCGCGCGCTCGGCTTCCGCTACGAGGGGCTGCTGCGCCAGGCACTGCTGCACAGCACGGGACGCCGCGACGATGCGTGGATCGCCGGGCTTCTTCCCGCCGACGACCGCACGCCGCAGGAATGGACCGTGCTCTCGGCCTGACCGGGAGTCTGCTCGCAGTGGCAGGATGGCGTCATGCCCGAGATGCCCGAAGTGCAGGGTCTGGTCGACTTCCTCAACGCGCGACTGAAGGGGCTCGCCGTGACCAAGGTCACGGTCGCCAACATCGCGGCCCTGAAGACCTACGACCCGCCGATCGACCGTCTGAAGGGCGCATCGATCACGGGGGCGCACCGGCACGGCAAGTTCGTGGATGTGTCGACCGATGCCGCCGGTGACACGGGCGTGCCGCACCTCGTCTTCCATCTCGCGAAGGCCGGGTGGCTGCGGTGGTACGACGAACTGCCGGGCACCGTGATCCGTCCCGGCAAGACGCCGATCGCCCTGCGCGTGGGCTTCGACGACGGGTCGGGCTTCGACCTCACCGAGGCCGGGACGAAGAAGTCCCTCGCCGTGTACGCCGCCCGGCGTCCGGACGATGTGCCCGGGATCGCGCGCCTCGGGCCCGACCCCCTCGATCCGGGGTTCACTCGCGACACCCTCGCGGAGCTGTTGGCGGGACGACGCACGCAGATCAAAGGCGTGCTGCGCGACCAGTCCGTCGTTGCGGGCATCGGCAACGCCTACTCCGACGAGATCCTGCACGCCGCGAAGATGTCGCCGTATGCGCTGGCGGCGACGCTCGACGACACCGAGGTGAACCGGCTGTTCGCGGCCACGCGAGAGACGCTGACCGAGGCGGTCGCCACGGCAACCGGAAAGCCGCCGGCGGAGCTGAAGGACGCCAAGCGTCGCGGCATGGCCGTCCACGGCCGCCGCGGCGAGGTCTGCCCCGTCTGTGGCGACGTGGTGCGGAGCGTCTTCTTCGCCGACAACAGCCTCGAGTACTGCGCGACGTGCCAGACCGGCGGCAAGATCCTCGCTGACCGGCGCCTGTCCCGCCTGCTGAAGTAGCGCCGCCGAGGTCACGCGCTGCACGGAGCAGGCGCGACGCTGTCACCGTCGCCCAGTCGGATGTCAGAACGGCGCGTCGCGTTCGCCGGCGCTGGAGTCGGTGCCCGGGCCGACGTCCGGGTCGGGTTCGAATACGAGGGTTCGTGCGGGTCGGTCGGGGTACTCCCTGCCGGTGGGGCTGGTCCAGTGGAGGATCCCGTCGGGGGTTTGTCTGACCCGCCAGGCGGAGTGGTGTTTAAGGGTGTGGTGTCTGCGGCAGAGGTGGGCGAGGTTGGTGACCTCCGTGGGTCCGTCGTGCTCCCTCGCGGTGGTGTGGTCGATGTCGCACCGCCGCACCGGGATCCTGCAGCCGGGGAACCGGCAGTGCTCGTCTCGCACCCGCAAGGTCCGTTTCAGCTGATCGGACGGCCGATACCGGTCGACGGCGAGGACGGTCCCGGTGACGGGGTGGGTGAGCACCCGGTCCCATCCGGTCGCGGTACCCGCGAGCCGGAGCGCGGTCGCGGTGTCGATCGGCGCGTGCCCGGTCAGTTCGGCCGGTGTGGTGTCGTTTCCCAGGGCGGTGAGCACAGGGACGGTGATCTGCACGTGCGCGACGATCGCCTCCGTCTCGGGGATCGACGCGTCCGATACCTCGGGGGTCGCGTGCCCGGTGAGGAGTAAATCGGCGAACACGTCCGCGCGGACCTCGTCGATCCGACGCGTGTCCTGCAGCACGGGCTCATCGAGCACTGTCGCCTCGACAGCCGCCTCAGCATCACCACCACCATCACCGCGTGCGTCGATGATGCGTCGGGCGTACTGGTCGAGGCGGTCGCGGATGCCGTACGCGAGGTGCGCGGGCAGTGTCGCGCCGAGCTCGGCCATCCCATCGTCCAGATCCCGCACCCACACGCACCGGCCCCTCGCCGCGTCCGCGTGCCGCTCCGCGAGAGGTGCGGGGTGCAGCCGGGCGGCGAGCATCCGGGCGGCGGGCTTGAGCCGGCCTGGCGTCTCCCGTCGGGCGACCTCCAGCACGGCCTGCTCGTACTCCGCGCGGGCGCGATCGTCCTCGATCGGGAGCCCCGTCGTGACAATCACCCGCACGTGCGCACCGGAGACATCCCCTGTCGCCAGCGCCGTCCACGTCGCGGGGAACCGCTCCGTCAGCACCACCGCGTCTGACAGGTGGCGCTGCATCGTCCGGTCGGACACCCGCAGCGCCGCCCCGATCTGCGCCGCCATCGACCGCAACGGGATGTCCCGCACCTGGGATGGGCCTGGGAGATAGGCCTGCGCCTGCGCGACGGCGACCGCCCGAGCGAGCACCGCCGCCTCACGAGCCTGCAGCACCGCCATCCCCCGCCGGATCTCCACGAGCTCATCGACCACCGCATCCACCGGGTCCACGGCGGCGAGGGCGGTGTCCGCCGCGAGCGATCCGGTGTTCGTCATGCCCCCATTCTTCTCGAGGGCAGCGACATCGGCGCCCCGAAAGACCCGGTCAGCGGCGCTTCCTGTGGACAACTCCGGTGCGACCCACCCTGGGGAGGAGACGTGAGCGACCCCTCGACAAGCTCGGGGACCGGGGGCAGCGCGAGCGACCCCTCGACAAGCTCGGGGACCGGGGGCAGCGCGAGCGACCCCTCGACAAGCTCGGGGACCGGGGGCAG
>Ga0307406_10000129_pt1 | contig 44483 bp, 35 predicted proteins | sample 322Cmetagenome_3_FD_203706 | JGI IMG/M metagenome (GOLD analysis project Ga0307406, IMG submission 203706) | Maize rhizosphere microbial communities from greenhouse at UC Davis, California, United States - 322HYB-C-2 | ecosystem: Host-associated > Plants > Roots > Rhizosphere > Soil | place...
GTATCGAACTGGTCGAAAAGATCGCCACTGCCCACAACGTCAGCAAGGCCGAAGCCGCCCGCATCCTGGAAACCGTCACCGGCTCCATCGTCGCCGCAGTGAAGAAGGGCGACCCCGTGCAGCTCATCGGCTTCGGAACCTTCAAGCAAGTGGCGCGCGCCGCACGCACCGGCTTCAACCCCCAGGCCGGCGCCAAGATCAAGATCGCCGCGCAGAAGGTGCCCAAGTTCGTGCCGGGCGCAGCGTTCAAGGCCGCCATCGACCCCAAGGCTGCAAAGCGCAAGGCCGACAAGGCCGCCGCAGCCAAGCCCGCCGCCAAGAAGGCAGCACCGGCCAAGAAGGCCGCACCCGCCAAGAAGGCTGCCAAGAAGTAATGAATGGATCGCGGCCGCAAGGCTGCCTCCACAAAAAACGGCCTTCGGGCCGTTTTTTCATGCCGGCGTACCCAGGCGCGCGAGGATCAGGTCGTGCAGCGTCTGCGCCGCCACCGACAGGCTTCCCTCCCGGCGCTGCACCAGGTAGATGGTGCGCGTGAGGCCGGGCAGCGGCAGCGGCCGCGTCACCAGCGTCTCGCGCTGGAAGTGGAAGAGCGTGAGCTCCGGCACCACGCTGATGCCGATGCCGGCCTCGACCAGCCCCATCACCGTGGCCAGGTGCTCGACCTCGAACACCGCGTTGAGCCGCAGCGGGTGCAGCGCCGCGTCCAGCGACTGGCGCACGCTGCTGTTGCGCGCCATCTGGATGAAGGGCCATGGCGCGAGCTGCCGTGCCGTGAGCCTGGCGGCGCCGGCGAGCGGATGGTCCTTGCGGCAGACCAGGTGAAAGCGGTCGCCGCAGAGCTTGCGGCCGCGCAGGTCGCTGGCCGCGGCGGCGCCGGCACCGGTTGCCGCGAGCGCGAAATCCGCCTGGTGGCTGCGCAGCTGGGCAATGCAGGCGTCCGAGAGCGCATCGTGCAGCTCGACCGTGATGCCGGGCCACGCCTGCATGAACTCCGCCAGGATCGCCGGCAGCCGGCCTGCCGCCAGGGAGGGCAGGGCCGCCACGCTCACGCGGCCCTTGCGCCGCTGGGCATGGTCGGCCAGGTCGCCGATCGCGCCCTGCATGTCGTCCAGCAGCCGCCGCGCCGAGGGTTCGAACAGCCGGCCCTCGGGCGTGAGTTGCACGCTGCGGGTGTCGCGGTCGAACAGCCGGGCGCCGAGCGTTTCCTCGAGCGTACGGATCAGTGCACTGAACGCAGGCTGCGACAAATGGCAGGTCTGCGCCGCGCGCGTGAAGTTGCGCTGCTCGGCCAAGGCCGTGAACGCGCGCAGCTGGCGGCTGGAAAGTTCGGGCGCTGGCATCGGTCTGGAATCTGGGTGAATGGGCCGGAAATCCGGGCTTGTGGATGGTATTCCTGTGCCCTGTACGCAACGTGCCTTGGCGATTCCGGCCGGCGGACGCCAGAAACGGCCTTTTTGTAAAAAATTTGTGACTTAAGGCCCAATTCGGCATCATGATCCGGGCCATGAGGTCCGGCGAAGTTTCTTCCGCTTGGCGACGCGTGCTCTGGACGCATGTTGCCGTTCTTTTTCTTGCTTTCGCTGCAACGAACAGCAAGGCTCAGCAGCCGGCGCCTGCGCAGGGGCTGCGGATCGTGGGCGGGCTGGCGAGCGTGAGCCAGTACACGCTGCACGAAGAGCGCTTCTGGAGCCAGGACCTGCGCCGCCTGAGCGGCGGAAAGTACGGCGCGAGCATCGTTCCGTTCAACCAGGCCGGCGTTCCCGGGCAGGAGATGCTCAATCTCATGCGGCTGGGCGTCATTCCGTTCGGCACCGCGCTGCTGAGCCAGATCAGCAACGAGTACCCGGAACTGGGCACACCCGACATCGCCGGACTGAACCCCGACATGCCCACGATGCGGCGGGTGGTCGCAGCCTTTCGGCCCTACCTCGAGAAGACGCTGCGCGAGCGCCATGGCGTCGAGCTCCTCGCGGTGTATGTCTATCCCGCCCAGGTGATCTTCTGCAAGCGGACCGTGACGCGGCTTTCGGACCTGGCGGGGCGGCGCGTCCGCGTCTCGGGCAGCAGCCAGGCCGACTTCGTGCGGGCGCTCAACGGCGTGCCCGTTTTCACCGAGTTTGCGGAACTCATGGCCAACATGAATTCGGAGAACACCGAATGCGCCATCACCGGCGCGATGTCCGGCAACACGCTGGGCCTGCACAAGGTGACGAATTCGCTCTACACCATGCCCATCAGCTGGGGCCTGGCCGTCTTTGGCGCCAACACGGACGCCTGGAATGCACTCCCTGAGGACCTGAAGGCCTTGCTGAAGACCGAGCTGCCGAAACTCGAGGCCGCGGTCTGGAACGAATCGGAGCGCGACACCGGCAACGGCATTGCATGCAACACGGGCGTTGCAAGCTGCATGAAGGGCACCAAGGGCGCGATGGTCGAGGCGCGCCCTTCCGCGGATGACGAACGGCGCCGGCGCGAGATTTTTGCCACCAGCGTACTGACCCGCTGGGTGCAGCGGTGCGGGGCCGTGTGTGCCGAGGTCTGGGACCAGACCATCGGTCCCATCTCCGGCATCAAGGCTCCTGTCGGGCAGTGACCAAGCCGTTGCCCAGCCGCATCACCGGCTTCGTCTATGGCGTTGCGGCGCTGTTTCTCGCGGCCGTGCTCGCCATTGCCGGCTTGATGGCCTGGCAGATGCACCAGAAGGAGATTGCCGACAGCGAGGCCCAGGCCGTGCGCTTCATCGGCACCTCGGAAGCTGCGCTCAACCGCAGCCTGCTCGGGGCGAACACGCTGCTGGCGGGCCTCGGGCAGTTCCTGCGCAGATCCAGCGAAGCCAGCATCGCAGGCGACATCGCGCAAGCCGAGACCGCGCAACTGATCGAAACCAGCGTTCGCCAGAGCCTGCTGGCCCGGTACGTCGCCTTCCTGACCCCCGAGGGCCAGGTGATCGGGTCTTCCGACCGGCGGGGAGCCAAGCTGGCGGTACAGCTGCCCGACGGATTCCTGAAGGAAGTCCTGGCCCATCCGGGATCCGTGATGTCGATCAGCACGCCATCGATCAGCCCGGTGACTTCCCAGCAGGTGCTGTATCTTGCGCGCGTTCTCAGGCTTGCGGACGGCGGCAAGCTGGTCGCGGTGGCCGAAGTGCAGGTCTCGATGCTCACCACGATCCTTGCGCAAGGGGCCAACATCAGGGGGCTCGAAGTCACGCTGGAGCGCGAGGGCGGGCTGCTGCTGACCAGCATGCCGCCGCGCGACGACCTTGCGGGGCGTACCATCAGCCCGGCCCTGACGGACCAGGCGGACGGGCGCCCCCGGCGCATGCTTTCCCGGCTCAGCGGCGTCCCGGCCATCGTGGTTGCCCGGCCCACGCTGCATCGAAGCCTGCTGATCGTCGCGAGCATCCCGCTCGAGTCCGCTCTCGCGGACTGGCGCAGGGACAGCAATGTCGTTGCGGCCGCCGCCCTGGCCTTCACGCTGATGATCCTGGCCGTCACCTACTTCGCCCTCGCGCAGCTGCGGCGGCAGTGGCGCGCGCGCGCGGAACTGCTGCGCTCCAAGGCCACGCTGGACCAGGCGCTCGAATCCATGGTGGACGGCTTCGTGCTGCTCGATCCCAATGACCGCGTCGTCACCTGGAACCGCCGCTTCGTGGACTTCTTTCCCTGGACGCAGCCGCTGCTCGCGCCGCTGGTGCCGTTCCAGCAGATCGCGGAGCAGAACGCACGCCACCTGCTGACGCAGAACGAGCAGGAGATCACGCTGCTGAACGGCCAGGTGATCGTTGCGGTGAACAGTCCCACGCCGGACGGCGGCCTGGTGTGCGTCTACCGCGACGTGACCGAGAGGAAGCGCCACGTCGCCGACATCCTCGAAGGCAAGGCGCAGCTGCAGGCCACGCTGGATGCCTTGCCCGACGTGCTGATGGACGCCGGCATCGACGGCCGCTGCTACAGCTTCCACTCGCCGCGCCGACCCAGGCCCGCGTTCAAGGTGCGGGAGCCGGTGGGCAAGCTGATGTCGGACCTGCTGCCGGCGAATGCCGCGGCCGAGGTGATGGTGGCGCTGCGCGATGCGTTCGAAACCGGCTTTTCCACCGGCCGGCAGTTCGAGATCCGGACGGCCCGGGGCGTCACGTGGTTCGAGATTTCCGTCTCCCGCAAGGTGATCGGCGAAGGCGCCGCAGCGCGCTTCATCGTCATCCTGCGCGACATCACCGAGAGCAAGCTGGCCGCCCGCGAGATCGAGCACCTGGCCTTCTACGACATCCTCACGGGCCTGCCCAACCGCCGGCTGCTGCTGCATCGGCTGCAGGCCACCATCGATTCGAACGTGCGCCGCTCGCGCCACGGTGCGCTTCTGTTCCTGGACCTGGACGCTTTCAAGACGCTCAACGATGCGCTCGGCAACGCCACGGGCGACGAGCTGCTCAAGCAGGTGGCCCTGAGGCTGCAGGACAGCCTGAAGGAGGGCGGCACGGTCGCGCGGCTCGGAGGCGACGAATTCGTGGTGCTGCTGGACAACCTCAGCGACGATGCCGGCGTTGCCGCGATGCAGGCCAATGCCGCCGGCGAGGCCATCCTCGCGGCGCTGAACGCGTCCTTCCAGCTTGCGGACCACGAGTACCACAGCACCGGCAGCATCGGCGCCGTGGTGTTCGGCGCCACGCACCAGTCGCTGGAGGATCTGCTGAAGCAGGCGGACATCGCCATGTACTACGCCAAGTCCGCGGGCGGCAACGCGCTGCGCTTCTTCGAGGCCTCGATGCAGACCGCCATCACCGCCCGCGCAACGCTGGAGAGCGAGCTCCACGCGGCCTTGGCAGGCGGGCAGTTCGTGCTGCACTACCAGTCCCAGGTGGCCTCGGAAGGCCGCATCGTGGGCGCCGAGGTGCTGATCCGCTGGCAGCATCCGGTGCGGGGCCTGGTGCAGCCCGGGGGCTTCATCGAGCTGGCGGAGGAAACCGGGCTGATCGTGCCGATCGGCCTGTGGGTGCTGGAGACGGCCTGCATCCAGCTCGAGCGCTGGAGCCACGATCCGAGGCGCCGGCACCTGCGGCTGGCGGTCAACGTCAGCGCGCGCCAGTTCCGCACCGAGGATTTCGTGGACCGCGTGCGCGGCGTGCTCCAGAGAACCGGCGCCGACCCAACGCGGCTCGAACTCGAGCTCACGGAGAGCCTGCTGCAGGACAAGGTGAGCGAAACGATCTGCAAGATGCAGTCGCTGGCGACGCTGGGCGTGCGCTTTTCCATGGACGACTTCGGCACCGGCTTCTCGTCGCTCTCCTACATGACCCAGCTGCCGCTGAACCAGATCAAGGTCGACAAGTTCTTCGTGCAGAGCATCGGCATCGATCCGAAGGTCGAGCTGATCATCCAGGCGATCATCGGCATGGCCCGCAACCTCGACCTCGAGATCGTGGCGGAAGGTGTCGAGACGCAGCAGCAGTACGAATTCCTCCAGGCGCACGGCGCCATGCTGTGCCAGGGCTACCTGTTCAGCAGGCCGGTGCCGCTCGACCAGTTCGACGCGCAGCTGGATGTCGAGATGGCGAACTGAACGCACGCCGCGCTCACCGGGCCACTGCGATGCGCCTTCCATTCCCCGCCGTCCCCCGCCTGAGCCTGCGCGCCCGCCTGTCCGCCGGCGTGCTGGCGGTCGTCTTCCTGACGACGATGGGAGTCACCGCCGCCGCGCTCCATTTCCTCAAGCGCAACATGGAGGCGGCCATCGCGAGCGAGGAATTCGAACGGATCTCGGCCATTGCCGGCGCCGTGGACCAGAAGTTCCTGAGCCGGCGCACCTTGCTCAAGACCTTCGGCGACGGTGTCGAGAGCCGCAACCTGGCCGGCCCCGAGGGACTGCAGGAGCTGGTCATGCAGCACAAGGCGCTGAGGGAGGCGTTCGACAACGTGGCCTTCACCGGCATGGACGGCGAACTCCTGGCCAACCTCAACGGCACGCAGCCGATCGGCAAGGTCAACATCAAGGACCGCGAGTACTTCCAGCGCACGGTCGCCGCCCGCGCGGGCGTCGTCTCCAAGCCCTTCCGCAACCGCGTGAGCGGCCTGGCGCAGATCGCCATGACCGAGCCCGTGCTCGATCCCGGCGGCAACGTCGTGTATGTCATTTCCGCCTTCGTCAACCTCAAGGAACAGAACTTCCTGGGCGAGCTTGCCAACGTGAAGTTCGGCAAGAGCGGGTACATGTTCATCACGGACACGGACGGCATCGTCATCGACCATCCCGACAGGTCCCGGCTGCTCCAGCGCGCGGACGCCGGCGGGGCCCGCAACCCTGCCACCGAGCGCGCCATCGCCGGCTTCGAGGGCACGATGGAAGCCGTCGATCCCGCGGGCGTGCATGGGCTCTACGCCTTCAAGCGCATCGGCCAGACCAACTGGGTGCTGGGCGCGATGTATCCGCGGGACGAGGCCTTTGCCCGCATCGACCGGATCGAGCGCTACGCCTGGGCCGGTGCACTGCTGCTGACGCTGCTGGCCGGGGGGCTCGCCTTCATGACCGCGCGGGCGCAGCTCGCACCGCTGTCGCGCCTGCGCGAGCACATGCAGGTCTCGCGCGCCGCCACCGCCTATGCGCCGATGCAGGAGGCGCCGCCGGACGACGAGGTCGGCGATCTCTCGCGAACCTTCGACCTGCTGATGACGGAGCGGCAGGCCGCCAACGAGAAGCTGGCCGCCAGCGAAAGATTCCTGCGCGACGTGACCGACAACCTGCCGGCCGTGGTCGCCTACTTCGACAGCAGCCAGCGCTGCCTTTTCGCGAACAAGGCCGGGCTCGGCATGCGCGGCAGGACCGTGGCCGACATCGGGCGCATGACCATGCAGGAGTCGCTGCCCGACCACGTCTACCGGCAGCTCGTGCCGGGCATCGCCAAGGTGCTTGCGGGAATGCCGACACGCACCGAAGGCACCTACGAGCGCAACGGCAAGCTGGGCTTCTTCGAATGCCACCTGGCGCCCGACATCCGCGACGACGGCGTATTGGCCGGCTACTACGTGATGACCTTCGACGTGAGCAAGCGCAAGCAGGCTGAAATGCACAGCGCCGGAAGCGAGCGGCGCCTGCGCGGGCTGACCGACAACGTGCCGGCGCTCCTTGCCGAACTCGATCTCGAGGAACGCGTGGTCTTCTGCAACGGCAAATACCAGGCCTGGCTCGGCATCTCGCCGGAGGCGATGGCGAACCGCCCCATCCACGAGGCCATCGGCGAGGCGCACTACGAAATCCGCAAGCCGCTGCTGGCGCGGGCATTCGCGGGGGAGGTGGTGTCCTTCGAGCAGACCGCCAGCCTGCTGATCGGCGAGCGGACCCTGCAGACCACCTATCTGCCCCAGCGCAATGCGCAAGGTGCGGTCACCGGGCTGTACATCCTGTCGAACGACGTCACCGAGCTCAAGCAGAAGCAGATGAAGCTGGACGCCCTCGCGCGCGAGGATGCGCTCACCGGTCTGCCCAACCGCCGCTCGTTCGAGGAGCACGCGCGGGACGCCATGGCCAGGTCCCGGCGCGCCGGCCTGCCGGTCTGCCTGCTGTTCCTGGACATCGACTACTTCAAGTCGATCAACGATTCGCTGGGCCATGCGGCGGGCGATGCGGTGCTGCGGGAATTCGGCCGCCGGCTCAGGGAGAGCGTGCGCGAAACCGACATGGCGGCGCGCTTCGCGGGCGACGAGTTCGTGATCCTTCTCGAAGGCACCAGCGGTGCCGCCGAGGCGCAGGTGGTGGCCGGCAAGGTGCTGGCCGCCATGCGGCCGGCTTTCCACCTGCCGGGCCGCACGCTGCAGGCCACCACCAGCATCGGCGTCGCCATCTCGGAGGACGACGAGGATTTCCCGTCCTTGTTCGTGCGTGCCGACACCGCGCTCTATGCGGCCAAGAAGGAGGGAAAGAACCGCTTCATGATGGCGGCGCCCGGGTCCGGAAAGCCGGGCAGCGCGTCGTGGCCGCGCGAAGAGCCTTCCAGCGCCTGAGCCACGGGACCGCGCCTGGGGTGCGCAATCTGGACCTTGTCCTACGCGAAAAGTAACCATTGCGGGCCTAAATTGGCACCACCGTTTCACGACGGGCACCGCACGCCGTGGCATCGATCGCGCGGCCACTGAAGGGAAAAGAGCAATGGCAGATCACGGCGCTGGGAGTGCACCCCTGAACCAACGCACTCTGACCGACGCCGATTTCAGGCTGATGGTCGATTCGGTCACCGACTACGCCATCATCGTCCTCGATCCTGGCGGCGTCGTCATCAGCTGGAACGAGGGCGCCCGCAAGCTCGAGGGATACGACGCCCCCGAAGTCCTGGGGCGGCACTTCTCGCTTTTCTATCCGACCGAGCTGCTGGAGCAGAACCAGCCGGAGCACGCACTCGAAACGGCACGCCGGGATGGCCGCCTGGAGGAAGAAGGCTGGCGCCTGCGCAGCGACGGCACGCGCTTCTGGGCCAGCGTGGTCATCACGCGGATCACCGGCGCGGGCGGAGAAGTCCGCGGCTTCTCGCTGATCACCAGGGACCGCAGCGAGAACCGCCGCCAGGACGAGATGCTGCGCATGAGCGAAGAGCGGTTCCGGCTGCTGGTCGAGGGCGTGAAGGACTATGCGATCTTCATGCTCGACCCGGGCGGCCACATCGTGAGCTGGAATCTCGGCGCGCAGAAGAACAAGGGCTACGAGGCCTCGGAGATCATCGGGCAGCACTTCTCCAGGTTCTATCCGCCGGAGGTCGCCGCCTCCGGCTGGCCTGAGCAGGAGCTGCGCAACGCGCTGCGCGACGGGCGCTTCGAGGACGAGGGCTGGCGCATCCGCAAGGACGGCAGCCGGTTCTGGGCCAGCGTGGTGATCACCGCGCTGCACGACGCGACCGGCCGGCACCGCGGCTTTGCCAAGGTCACGCGCGACCTCACGGAGCGCCGCCGCGTGACGGCGCTCGAGGACGAAGGGCGCCGCGTGACGAACTTCCTTGCGATGCTCGGGCACGAGCTGCGCAATCCGCTGGCGCCGATCTCGAATGCGCTCGAGCTCCTCAAGCGGGAAAAGACGGAGTCGGCCGCGGTCGTACACACCCGCGACATCATCGGCCGGCAGCTGCGCCAGATGACCCGGCTGGTGGACGACCTGCTCGACGTCGGCCGCATCACGAGCGGCAAGATCCAGCTCGAGAACAAGCCGGTTCGCCTGCGCGATGCCATCGCCGAGGCCATCGAGGCGGTGCGCCCGCTGATCGACGGCAAGTCGCAGACCCTGCACCTGCAGACGCAGGACGCGGACCCGTGGATCGCCGGAGACAGCGCGCGCGTCATCCAGATCGTGAGCAACCTGGTCCACAACGCCGCGAAGTTCACCGGGAACGGCGGCAACATCCACCTGTCGCTCTCGCGGACCGCAGCGGATGCGGACATCAGCGTGCGCGACGACGGGCCCGGCATCCCGCCGCAGGACCTGCAGCGGATCTTCGACCTGTTCGTGCAGGGCGAGCAGAACCTGGCCAGGACGCAGGGCGGGCTGGGCCTGGGGCTGAGCCTGGTGCAGCAGCTCACCACGCTGCACGGCGGGCGCGTCAGCGCGTTCAGCACCGGCCGGCCGGGCGAGGGCAGCGAATTCGTGGTGCAGTTCCCGACCACCCAGGCGCCGGTCGCCATGCTCGAGGCGCAGCCGCGGCCGGTGGGCGAGCAGCGCGTGCTGGTGGTGGACGACAACGTGGATGCGGCCGAGACCATGGCGATGCTGCTGGAGGCGCTGGGCTACAGGTCCAGCGTCGTGCATGGCGGGCTGGCCGCCATCGAGGCGGTGAAGGCGCAGGGCCCGGATGCGGTGCTGCTGGACATCGGCCTGCCCGACCTGAGCGGCCTTGAAGTCGCGCGGCGCGTGCGCGCGGAGATGGTCAATCCGCCGCCGCTGATCGCCGTCACCGGCTATGGGCAGGCCAGCGACCGGGACACCAGCCTGGAGGCGGGCTTCCGGGCCCACCTGACGAAGCCGGTCGATGTCGACAAGCTCTCGGCGCTGCTCGAACGCCTGCTGGAGCCGCCTCATTTCAAGGCTGCGTAGAGCCCGTAGACCCGGGCTGGAAAGCTAGGCCGGGTGCGGCGGCTCCACCGGCAGCGCGCGCTTGTGGGCGCTCTTGCGATGCGTGGCAAGAATGATCTCGCGCGCCGCGGCGGCCACCGGCTTGCCTTCGAGGAAGTCGTCGATCTGCTCGTAGCTGACGCCAAAGGCGTCTTCGTCGGGCTTGCCCGGCACCAGCGATTCGAGGTCGGCCGTCGGCACCTTGAACACCAGCTCGTCGGGTGCGCCCAGCCGCTGCGCGAGGGCGCGCACGCGGCGCTTGTTGAGGCCGGTGAGCGGCGTCACGTCGGCCGCGCCGTCGCCGAACTTGGTGAAGAAGCCCATCAGCGCCTCGGCCGCATGGTCGGTGCCGATGACGATGCCGTCGTGCGCACCGGCCACCGCGAACTGCGCGATCATGCGCTGGCGCGCCTTGATGTTGCCGAGCACGAAGTCCTCGTGCGCCGCGTCGCGGAAGGCCAGGTCGCCGCGCTTGAGCGCCGCGAGCATGCCGTCGGCCGCCGGACGGATGTCGACGGTCAGGATGCGGTCGGGCCTGATCACCGCGAGCGAGGCCTGCGCCTCGGCCTCGTCCTTCTGCACGCCGTAGGGCAGGCGCATCGCGATGAAGGTGGCGCCATAGCCTTGCGCGCGCAGCTTTTCGACGGCGCGCTGCGCCAGGCAGCCGGCCGTCAGCGAATCGACGCCGCCGCTGATGCCGAGCACCAGCGCCTTGAGGCCGGTGCGCTGCAGGTAGTCCACGAGAAACGCGGTGCGCCGCTCGATTTCCGCTGCGGCATCGAAGACGGGCGCGACATGCAGCGCCGCGATGATCTCGCGCTGCGTGGCGTCGACGGGAGTCAGGTGCTGATCCATGAAGCGATCCTTGCTTGCCTAGAAATCCACCAGGCTCAGGCCGATGCTGAGCACGGTGCGCTTGCGGTTGTAGTCGACCAGCGTGTCGCCGTAGCCGTGGAACAGCTGCGTATGGAAGCGCAGGTTGCTCTTGGTCGAATCGCCGATGGCCTTGAGCCATTCGAGCCGCACCGAACCGCGGCCGCTTTCGCGCAGGTTGTTGCGCACCGTGATGCCCAGGGTGTTGTCGCGGTTGAAATTCCAGCGGCCCGTGACCTCGGCGCGGCCGATGTAGTTGGAGATGTCGGGGTTGTCGTCCTTCGCGGCCTCTTCCGACATGCGCTGCCAGATGCGCCCGGTGATGGTGAAGCGGTCGCCCAGTTCGGCGCCGCCCATCAGGTAGACGCGGTTCCAGCTGCGCGACAGCGGCAGGCTCTGGCCGTTCGACTGGTGCACCACGCCCACGCCCGCATAGCGCCAGCGCCAGCCGCCGGGCAGGGCGAAATCGAGCGGATAGACATACATCAGCTCGGGCTCGTGGTCGGTGGTGCGGAACGGCCGCGAGATCGAGCCGTTGAACAGCTGCCAGGTCGACTGCTGCGAGTACGCGAACCAGAGCGAGTCTTTTTTGGCCGGGTCGTTCTGCGTGAGCAGGCCCTGCGCGACCTTGGTGCGCACCGACAGGCCGATGCGCATCTCGTTGGCCTGGTAGGCCACGGGCGTGCCGGTGTGGCCTGCCGAGGGCGAGGTGGGCGTGTCGGGCTTGCTGGTGGCGGCCGAGGCCGACACGTTGAGGGGCCGGTAGCCGCGGAAGCCGAAGGTGCCGCAATCGGTGCCGTTCTCCAGTTCCCAGAAGCGCGACAGCGCCGAGTACTGGCGGTCGCGGCAGCCTTCGTTGGTGCCGACCGAAATCACGCGCGTGGCCGGTATCGAGGCGTCCACGGGCGGCGCCGGCTGCGTGTTGGCCAGCACCGGCGGCGCCACGGGCACCGAGACCGAAGGCAGCGTCTGCTGCTGCGCCCAGCGGTCGAAGCAGGCCAGGCGCGCTTCGTTGCTGTTGCCGAGCGCGGCGCATTGCTGCCACGTCAGCTGCGCGTCGGCCAGCGGGCTGCGCGGCTGGTCGACAGCCTGCGCATGCGCGGCAGCGGCGCCGCCAAGGCAGGCCGCAAGGGCCGCCAGCCCGGAGACGGAGAAGATGGCGTGTGTTCGTTGTTGGGTCATTGGTTTCCTTGCATCCCTCCCTCTTTTTTCAGCACGAACGGATGCGTGCTTTCGTCCGCGGCATTGCGCCACGTGCCCCTGAATTCCCGGCCGCAGGAGCCGGGTTGCAGAGTGCCGGCCCAGACGCCGCTGATCGCGCGGCCGTCCAGCGATTCGTCGATGGAGAGGGCGCCGTCGTCGTCGACGTCGCCCGCGAGCTGCGCCACCGTGGGCCGGGCGCCGTCCGCGGCGTGGCGCGTGATGGTGCCGCGCACGCCGGCGTATTCGGGGTGCCTGCCGAGCTGCACGATGGCCGCGGCGGGGGCGCCGTCGAAGCGCGCCTCCCAGCGGCCGTAGAGCGACTGCAGCGGCAGCTCGCGCGCATCGGCAGGGCAGCCGGCGCCGCTGCCCTGCGTTGCCGTGGCACAGCCCGTGGCGGCAAGAAGCGCGGCAAGGAAGGCGGGCAGCAGCCTCTTCATGGCGCTGCCGCAGCCGCGGCCTTGGCGGCCGCGCTGTCCTGCGCCTTGCGCGCGAACTCGGCGCGCAGCGCCTTGAGCTTTTCGCGCGGGTCTTCGCGGGTGGTGGTCTTGTCCAGGCCCATCTCGGCGATGAAGCGGCTCGGCACGCAGGGCACCATCTCGCGGCCCTGCTTGCGCTTCTTGGTCCAGCTCACGGCCAGGCTGCGCTGCGCGCGCGTGATGCCCACGTACATCAGGCGGCGCTCTTCCTGCAGCCGCTGCAGCGTGTCGTCGCTCACCTGGAGCTGGCGGCCGTTGTCGTCCTCGAGCTTGAACGGAAGCAGGCCCTCGGTCACGCCGATCAGCATCACGTGCGGCCATTCGAGGCCCTTGGAGGCATGCAGCGTGGACAGCGTGACCACGTTCTGGTCCTGCTCGCGCTCGCTGATGGTCGACAGCAGCGAGATGGTCTGCGCCACCTCGAGCAGGCTCTTGCGCTCGGTCTCGATGTTGTTGTCGGCGCCCGAGGCATCGTCGAGGGTGCCGCCGGCGCGCTGCGACATCCAGTCGACGAACTCCATCACGTTGGTCCAGCGTGCGGCCGCGGCCTGCTCGCTGTCCTCGCCGTCGTAGAGATGCTTCTCGTAGTCGATCTCCTTGAGCCAGTCGAGCATGAAGGTGCGCGAGTCTTCGGCGCCCATGGTGCGGCGCGCGCGGTATTCGAGGTCGTTGATGTAGCGGCCGAACTCGTGGATGCCCTCGAGCGTGCGTTTGGGCATCACGCTCGGGAGCGACGGGCTGAACAGCGCCTCGAACAGGCTCAGCTTGTACTGGCTCGCAAAGGTGCCCAGGCTTGCGAGCGTGGTGTGGCCGATGCCGCGCTTGGGCGTGGTGATGGCGCGCAGGAACGCGGGGTCGTCGTCGTTGTTGACCCAGAGGCGGAACCAGCCGCACAGGTCCTTGATCTCGGCGCGGTCGAAGAAGCTCTGGCCGCCCGACACCTTGTAGGGAATCTGCGCCTTGCGCAGCGCCTGCTCGAACACGCGCGCCTGGTGGTTGGCGCGGTAGAGGATGGCGAAGTCGCGAAACTCCTTGTATTGCTTGCCCTGCACGGCGGTGTCGCCCGCGCGCAGGCTGATGATGCGCGCCACCGCGCGCTCGGCCTCGTGCGCCTCGGAGTCGGCATCGACCACGCGCACCGGCTCGCCTTCGCCGAGCTCGGAGAACAGCGTCTTCGGAAACAGCTTGGGATTGGGGCCGATCACGTTGTTGGCCGCGCGCAGGATCGCGCTGGTGGAGCGGTAGTTCTGCTCGAGCTTGATGACCTTCAGGTCCGGGTAGTCGACCGGCAGCTTGCGCAGGTTGTCCAGCGTGGCGCCGCGCCAGCCGTAGATCGACTGGTCGTCGTCGCCCACCGCGGTGAAGCGCCCGCGCTCGCCGGCCAGCGCCTTCAGCACTTCGTACTGCGTGGCGTTGGTGTCCTGGTATTCGTCCACCAGGATGTGGCCCAGCGTGGCCTGCCACTTGGCGCGCACTTCGTCGAAGTCGCGCAGCAGCTTGAGCGGCATGCCGATGAGGTCGTCGAAGTCGACGCTCTGGTAGGCCGTGAGCCGCTCCTCGTAGCGCGCCATGATGCGCGCGGTGATGCGCTCGTTGTCGTCCACCGCGGCCGCCTCGGCCTGCGCTGCGTTCAGGCCCATGTTCTTCCATTTGCTGATGGTCCACTGCCAGATGCGCGCGGTGGCGGTGTCGGTCGTGCCGCCCGCGTCCTTGAGGATCTTGGTGACGTCGTCGCTGTCGAGAATGCTGAAGGCCGGCTTCAGGCCCAGCACGGCGCCGTCCTCGCGCATCATGCGCACGCCCAGCGCGTGGAAGGTGCAGATCACCACGTGCTTCGCCTCGCGCCCGATCAGTCCCTTGGCGCGCTCGCGCATTTCGCTGGCCGCCTTGTTGGTGAAGGTGATGGCCGCGATGCGCTTGGGCTCGAGCCCGGCCTGGATCAGCCGGCCGATCTTGTGCGTGATGACCCGCGTCTTGCCCGAGCCCGCGCCTGCCAGCACCAGGCAGGGGCCGTGCATGTAGTTGACAGCTTCTTGTTGCGCGAGATTGAGACCGGAAGACATGGGGAGTGGGAACGGAAGGCCGCGAAGGAACGGCAGGCGCAAAGCGCGCAATGATACGGGGCGCATGTTTCCGGGAAGGCCGCCAGAGTTCACGATGCGGGACGCGGCGACAATCAGCCCGTGCTGTCTGTATTTCTCGTAACTTTTCCTTTCTTCGCGCTGATCGCGGCCGGCTATGGCGCCGCGCGTGTCCGCGTCCTGCCGCTGGATGCGATTCCCGGCCTCAACACCTTCGTGCTGTATTTCGCGCTGCCCTGCATGCTGCTGCGCTTCGGCGCCGGCACGCCGATCGGGCAGCTGCTCGACGGCAGCGTGGCACTGGTCTGGGGCCTGAGCGCGCTGGTGGTGGTGGCGGGCGTGGTCGTCTTCACCCGCAACGCGCGCATCGGCTGGAACGACGGTGCCTTCGGCGCGCTCGTGGCTGCCTTTCCGAACACCGGCTTCATGGGCGTGCCGCTCTTGGTGGCGCTGCTGGGTGCGCAGGCCGCCGGGCCGATGATCATCACCATCGCGTTCGACCTGGTCGTGACTTCTTCGCTGTGCATTGCGCTGTCGCGCCTGGACGGTGCCGGCGGCCATCATGGCCCGCGGCAGGCGGCGCGCCAGGCGCTGCGCGGCGTGCTGGTCAATCCGATGCCGTGGTCGATCCTGCTCGGCGTGCTGTTGTCGGCGGCGCGCTGGCGCCTGCCGGGGCCGGTGGAGCGCACCATCGCCATGCTGGCCGATGCGGCTTCGCCGGTGGCGCTCTTCACCATCGGCGCGGTGCTGGCGCGCTCGGCGCTGCTCGCGCGCGAGCACGGCGCCAGCGCGGCGGTGGCGGCCGCCATGGGCACGAAGTCGGCGGTGCCTCCCAAGGCGCCGCTGGCTGATGTGCTGCCGGTGGTGGCCGTCAAGCTGATCGTGCATCCGGTGCTGGTCTGGGTGCTGGGGCAGGCGGCCATCGCCCTCGGCCTGCCGCTCTCGTCCCAGGCGCTGGTGGTGATCGTGCTGGTGGCGGCGCTGCCCAGCGCCAGCAACGTCTCGATGCTGGCCGAGCGCTTCGGCGCCGACAACGGCCGCATCGCACGCATCATCCTGTGGACGACGGTGGCGACCTTCTTCAGCTTTCCGTTCGCGGTCGGCGTGCTGCGCTGAGCGGTCTCAGGGCGTCAGCACGCCCAGCTTGAACGGATCGGCGTCCGGCAGGCGTTCGCACTTGGAGAAGTCGCGGCCCTGGGTGCCGTCGCAATAGAAGGCGTTGTAGATGCGGCCGAAGAGCGTCGGGCTGGCCGTGAAGAGCACGCCGTGCTCGGGCTGCCAGTTGTCCCTGGCGTTGTCCCTGGGTGTGCCGGCGGTGCGGGTTTCCGTGGCCTGGATGGGCGCGGCCGCCGCGATGGGCGTGAATTCCGCCAGCGTCTTGTGGGCTTCCTCGCCGCGCCAGCGCACCGCCAGCTCGGCCGCCGTGGGCCTTGCCGCCACCGGCAGCAGCACGCCGTTCACCTGCAGGCCGTAGCCGAAGCGATGCGCCTTGCCGGCCAGGAAGGCATAGGCGCAGGCGGCCATGCACTGGCCGCGGATCTCGGTGTCCACGCCGCTCGCGCGGATGGCATCGGCAAAGGCGCCGGCCGCCTCGGCGGTGCCGCCGAACGAATCCTCGAACACCACGGTGCGCACGGTGCCCTTGCCCAGGTGCTCGGTGAAGGCCTTGATGGCGCTGCCGTCGAGCATGCCCGACACCACGAGCCGGCTGCCCTGCAGGTCGAGTTCGGCCGCCGAGCATGCGAGGCACGCGAACAGGAAAACCGCAACCACAGATGAAGGCAGTTTCACGACAGACGACCCCCGCGGACCAGCGTGCTTGCTTGAGATGCGCCGCCGGAACGGGCGCCGCACAGCGACAGCTTGCGCAGCGCGCGGGGGCGCAGTCAACGGTTTTTTCAGAATATTTCCGCTGCCGCGTAACGGCCGTAAGGCATAGCTACTGCTACCACTTCAGATGAATACTTGAGTTTGCATAATGCCTGCTAGAGTGTTAACAAACCAATGTTTGAATGGGGCAGCACGATGGCAATACTTATTCGTATCCTGCTGTGGCTCGCCTGGGTTGCCGGCGTGAGCTGGTCCTGGCAAGCCGACATGCTCGGCGCCGGCACTTCGCTCGCGCTGGGCGCCCTGAGCCTGGTGGTGTTCGCATGGCCCGCCAGCAGCGCGCGGCGCCGCAGCACCGAATTGCGCTACGTCGACGTCGGCAAGGAGCCTGCGGGCCTGTACTGACCGCCGCGGCCGGGGCCTGCGAGGCAGGCCCTAGATGCTGTGTGGGTCGACATCGACCAGCCAGCGGATCACGCCCTTGCCTTCGGGCGTGCGCCTGAGGGCGTGCAGCAGCGGCTGCCACTGCGCCAGCAGGCGCTGCAAGGCGGCACGCGAGGGGCTTTCAAGCAGCATCTGCGCCCGTTCCACGTTGGCCACGCGCTGGATCGCCAGCGGTACTGCGGGATAGCGCACCACCCGGTCGGCGCCTTCCAGCGCATCGGCGGCGGCGCTGGCCGCGTTCAGGAAAGCCTGCGCGGCTTCCTGCGTGCGCGCATCGGCGCGCAGCAGCGCCTGGAAGGCAAAGGGGGGCATGCCGGCGGCGGCGCGTTCCTCGAGCTGCTGCCGCGCGAAGGCCGTGTAGTCGTGCCTTCGGAGCGCCGAAAAAAGCGGGTGCTGCGCATGGTGCGTCTGGATCCACATCTCGGCCGTGGCGCCCTGTGCCGCCAGGTAGGCGGCGTCGCGGCCTGCACGGCCGGCCGACTGCATCAGCAGGCTGAACAGGCGCTCGGGCGCGCGGAAGTCGCTGGAGAACAGCGCGCCGTCGGGGTTCACGGCCGCCACCAGCGTGATGCGCCGGAAGTCGTGCCCCTTGGCGATCATCTGCGTACCCACCAGCACGTCGACCTCGCCCGAATGCACAGCCGCGAGCTGCGATTCGAGTGCACCCTGTTTCTTGGTGCTGTCGGCGTCGATTCGCGCAATCCTTACGGGTCCAGGTGCCGCGCTGCCGTCGGGCCGCGTCACGCCGGCGAACAGTTCCGCGAGGTGTTCTTCGAGCCGCTCGGTGCCGCGGCCCACGGGTGCGATGTCGGGGTTGCCGCAGGAAGGGCAGGCGCGCGGCACGCGCTCGGTGAAGCCGCAGTGGTGGCAGCGCAGCGTGCGGTCGATCTTGTGGAACACGCGGTAGGCGCTGCAGTGCGGGCATTCGCTTTTCCAGCCGCAGTCGGCGCAGGCCAGCACCGGCGCATAGCCGCGGCGGTTCAGGAACACCATGCTCTGCTCGCCGCGCGCGATGCGCTGGCCGATGGCGTCGAGCAGCGCACCCGAGATCACGGTCTTGGGCGGCTGCAGGTTCATGTCGACCAGCCGCACCGTGGGCAGCTCGCCGGCGCCGATGCGCGACGGCATGGCCAGCCGCACATAGCGCCCGCCCGGGTCCTCGCCCTCGGCGGGGCGGCTCTGGTGCCAGCTTTCGAGCGAGGGCGTGGCCGAGCCGAGGATGACCTTCGCGCCCTCGCGCTGGCCGCGCCAGACGGCGAGGTCGCGCGCCGAATACCGCGCGCCTTCCTGCTGCTTGTAGCTGGGGTCGTGCTCCTCGTCGACCACCACGAGCCTCAGGCCCGGCATCGACGCGAACACCGCCATGCGCGTGCCCAGCACGATGCGCGCGGCGCCGCTGTGCGCCGCGAGCCAGCTCGCGAGCCGCTGCGGATTGGTCATGCCGCTGTGCAGCGAGACCACCGCATCGTCGCCGAAGCGCGCCTTGAAGCGGGCTTCGAGCTGCGGCGTCAGGTTGATCTCGGGCACCATCACCAGCGCCTGTGCGCCGGGGTCGGCCGCGAGCAGGTCGGCCACGCAGCGCAGGTAGACCTCGGTCTTGCCGCTGCCGGTGCTGCCGACCAGCAGGAAGGTGCCGGCTGCACCGGCTTCGATGCGGGCCAGCGCGGCGGTCTGCTCCGCGCTCAGGGCGACCGGGTGGGCGGCCTCGGCCGTCTCGGCCACGGGCCCCGCCGCCGTCTTGCGCCTGAGCCGGCGCGCCAGCTGCGTTCCGCTCAGGTCGCGCAGCTGCGGCGGCAGCGCGGCCAGGGCGATCTCGCCGATCGAGCGCTGGTAGTAGCGCGCCGCAAAGGCCACGAGGTCGCGCCAGGCCTCGCCGAGCGGGGCCAGCGCGTCCAGCGCGGCGCCCACGGGCTTCAGGGCCATGTCGGGCTCGGCATCTTCGAGCGGGACCGGCGGATTCCAGACCACGCCCAGCACCTCGCGCCGGCCCAGCGGCACCCGCACCAGCGTGCCGGGCACGAGGGGGATCGGGCTGGCATAGCTCAGCAGGTCGCCGAGCGCGGCATGGGCGGGCGTCTGCACCGCGATGTCGAGCCGCCAGGCCATCGCGGCCGGCCCGCTTGCCGCCGCCGGCGCGGGGCCGGCCGCTGGCGCTGCGGCTGTTTCGGAGGCGGGGTCGACGGTGGGAATGGGCGTCCTTGTTGGCAAGGTTTGTTAATGCGACTTTGAACAAGATCGCTTAAGTCGTTGATTTTCCAGTGCTTTGGGAGCCATCCAGAGTTTCTGTGGATAACTTTGTTGACAACCGGGCTCGACACGCCGGCGAGCCTTGAAAATCAAGCCTCTGACTGGATTGCCCTCAAAAAAAGCAAAGTTCAATTTCTATATAAATCAACAACTTAGCGTCGCTATTGGTTTAGGAGCAAAGAGGGAAGGCCTACAGATAATCTTGCGCAGTGCAACACGTGTTTTGTGCATAAGTCGGTGTTCCTACACCGTTTTTGTGCTTGACAAACGGCAGGAAATCGATTTTTGAGGCCGCGGCCACGTTCCTGTGCGGCTCGCGGCTCGTTTACCGTTTTTAACCTTTGCGCAGGGCGCGCGATTGTGCGTGCACGGCCTGTACCAGTGCCGCCACGTGGTCCGGCGGCGTGAACTGGCTGATGCCGTGGCCCAGGTTGAAGATGTGGGTCGGGCCCTTGGAAGCGGCATCGGCGTGCGGCTTGCCGAAGGCCTGCAGCACCTTCGCCACCTCGGCCTCGATCTGCGCGGGCGGTGCGAACAGCACGTTGGGGTCGATGTTGCCCTGCAGGGCCTTGGCCTTGGGGTCCGTACCTTCGCCGACCAGCCGGCGCGCGGCCGAGAGGTTCACGGTCCAGTCGACGCCGAGCACTTCGCAGTCGAGTTCGCGCATGGCTTCGAGCCACAGGCCGCCACCCTTGGTGAAGACGATGCGCGGCACCGGCTGGCCGTCGGCGCCGTTGCGCTTGAGGCCGGCCAGCACGCGCGCCGTGTAGGCAAGGCTGAATTCCTGGAACGCGCCGTCGGCCAGCACGCCGCCCCAGCTGTCGAACACCATCACGGCCTGCGCGCCGGCGTCGATCTGCGCATTGAGGTAAGCGGCCACCGAATCGGCATTGACCGCGAGCAGGCGGTGCATCAAGTCGGGACGCCCGTAGAGCATGCTCTTCACGAGGCGGTAGTCGCTCGAGCCCGCGCCTTCCACCATGTAGCAGGCCAGCGTCCAGGGGCTGCCTGAAAAACCGATCAGCGGCACGCGGCCGGCCAGCGCCTTGCGGATCGACGCCACGGCGTCGAACACGTAGCGCAGCTTGGCCATGTCGGGCACCTCGAGCGCCGCAACGGCCGCTTCGTCCTGCACCGGGCGCGCGAAGCGCGGGCCTTCGCCGGCCTCGAACGACAGGCCCAGCCCCATGGCGTCGGGCACGGTGAGGATGTCGGAGAACAAAATGGCTGCGTCCAGCGGGTAGCGCGCGAGCGGCTGCAGCGTGACTTCGGTGGCGTAGTCGACGTTGGTCGCCAGCCCCATGAAGCTGCCGGCCCGGGCGCGCGTGGCCACGTACTCGGGCAGGTAGCGTCCGGCCTGGCGCATGAGCCAGACGGGCGTGTGGTCGGTGGCCTGGCGCCAGCAGGCCCGCAGGAAAGTGTCGTTTTGCAAGGGGGCGAAAGGCATGCCCCGATTGTCGCAGGGCCCGTGCGGGTCCTAAACCACCGGCACCCGCAGCGAATCCGCAGAGTTCACCTGGCGCCGATAGAGCATCAGCGTCGCCACCAGCCCGCAGACGGCAGCGGCCGTCATCCACAGGCCCGGCGCGCCCTTGTCGCCGGTCATCTCGATCAGGCCGGTGGCAATGGCGGGCGTGAAGCCGCCGAACAGCGCCGTCGCGAGGCTGTAGGCCAGCGAGAAGCCCGCGGTGCGCACATCGACCGGCATCACCTCGGTGAGCGCCACCACCATCGCGCCGTTGTAGCTCGCGTAGAGGAACGAGAGCCAGAGCTCCACCTCCAGCATGCGCGCAAAGCTCGGCGCGCCGACCAGCCACTTGAGCGATGGATAGGCGGTGAGGATGGTCAGCACGGTGAACAGGATCAGGAGCGGCTTGCGACCCAGGCGGTCCGAGAGCGCGCCCATGAGGGGCAGCCAGATGAAGTTGGAGATGGCCACGCACAGCGTGACGACCAGCGCATCGGCCGTGCCCAGGTGCAGCACCGACTTGCCGAAGGTGGGCGTGTAGACCGTGATCAGGTAGAACGACACGGTGGTCATCGACACCAGCATCATCCCGGCCACGACGAGGCCCCAGTTGGCCACCATCGACTGGAAGATCTCGCGCGCGTCGGGCCGGTGCTTGCGCGCCATGAACTCCTCGGTCTCCTGCAGCGAGCGGCGGATGACGAACAGCACCGGCACGATCAGGCAGCCGACGAAGAACGGAATGCGCCAGTAGAAGTCGCCGATCTGCTGCGGGCTGAAGCTCACGTTGAGCCAGTAGCCGAGCGCGGCCGCCACGATGATCGCCACCTGCTGGCTGGCCGACTGCCAGCTCACGTAGAAGCCCTTGCGCCCCGGCGTGGCCATCTCCGAGAGGTAGACCGAGACGCCGCCCAGTTCCACGCCAGCCGAGAAGCCTTGCAGCAGCCGCCCGGCGAGCACCAGCAGCGGCGCCGCGAAGCCGATGGTGGCGTAGGCCGGCACGCAGGCGATGAGCAGAGTGCCGAGTGCCATCAGCGCGAGCGTGGCGATCAGGCCCTTGCGGCGGCCCACGCGGTCGACGTAGGCGCCCAGGAAGATCGCGCCCAGCGGCCGCATCAGGAAGCCCGCGCCGAAGGTCATGAAGGTCAGCATCAGCGAGGCAAATTCGTTGCCCGCCGGAAAGAAGGCCTTCGAGATCTGCGTGGCATAGAAGCCGAACAGGAAGAAGTCGAACATCTCCATGAAATTGCCGCCCGTCACGCGCAGCACGGTGGCGAATTTCGAGGCAGAGGAACTGGAAGAAGCGGTGCCTGGAGCGGCGCGGTCGGCGGCCGCAGCCGATGGTTGCGCGGCGGATGGCGCAGGATTCATCTGGTTGTCCCCTTGGGCGGTGTCGTTCGTCCAAGGGTAGGCCGGAGTACCCGACCACTGCCTGACCGCGCGAGTCAGGTACCTGTCACTGCCGGCTTCTTCGTCAGCTCTTGTATTTCACCGAGCAGCCGTAGGGCCGCGTCGAGGCCGTCGAGATCGGCTTGCCGCCGAAGGCTTCGCCCAGCGCCTGGTTCACGTAGTTGGTCGCGCTCTTGATGTCGTCCGGACGGGCCGAGGCGATGCTGTCGATGCCGCCGGCATACACCAGCATGCCCTTGGGATCGATGATGAAGATGTGCGGCGTGGTGCGCGCGCCGTAGGCCTGGCCGATCACCCCGTCCTCATCCATCAGCACTGCGGTGGGCGCGGCCTTCTGCGACTTCATCCAGGCGTCGAGCGCGGCAGGCTGCAGATAGTCGCTGGCGGCGCGCTCGGTGGAATTGACCGACAGCCAGACCACGCCCTGGGCCGTGGCGGCCTTCTGCGTGGCGGGCATGTTGCCGCTGTTGTAGTGCTTGCGCACGAAGGGGCAGCCCGGGTTGGTCCACTCGAGGACCACGAACTTGCCCGCGAAGTCGGACAGCTTGTGCTTGGCGCCGCTGGTGTCCACCGCGACGAAGTCGGGCGCCTGCTGGCCCACGGCGGGCGCGGCGAAGGCATTGTTGCCCATCAGGAAGGTGGCGCCCAGCGCCACGGCGGCGGCCACCACGGCGCGGCGCGAGGCGCGGCTGAGGGCGGCGCGGGCGTGGCGCGCGGCACGAATGGAACGCGAGTCGGACGATGGCGAAAGTGTCATGGCCAGCTTGAACTCCAAAAGAAAAAACGAACAACGGCGACAGCTTAGGGCGCTTTGCTCATGTGGATGTGACAACCCATGTCAGGCCGGGGGTCAAAGCGCGGCGAGCGCGGCGCGCACCTCGTCCTTGCCCAGGATCTCGGTCAGCACGACCGGCGCCTTGCCGGGCGCCTGCAGCACGTACAGCGGCACGCCGCTGCGGCCGAGCGCCATCAGGGCGGCGGTGATGGCGGGATCGCGGCGCGTCCAGTCGGCGCGCAGCATCGCGACCTTCTTGCTGTCGAAATCGGCCAGCACCTCGGCATCCGCCAGGGTGGTCTTCTTGTTGTACTGGCAGGTCACGCACCAGGCGGCCGTGAAATCGATGAACACCGGCTGCCCGGCGCCCGTGAGCTCGGCCACGCGCGCGGCCGACCAGGGCTGCCAGCGCTGCCCCGCAGTGGCCGCCAGCCTGGCCGGCTCCACCGTCTGCAGCACGTTGCGGCCGATGGCGGCAGCCAGCACCGCGGTGAACGCGACCATGATCGTGGCGATCACCAGCCGCGTGCGGCCGCGCAGCGTGAGCGCCCAGACGATGGCGGCCATGCACACCAGCAGCGCGAGCAGCGTGCCTGCGCCGTCGATGCCGCTTTGCTGGCCCAGCACCCAGACCAGCCAGGCCACGGTGGCGAACATCGGGAAGGCCAGCAGCCGGCGCAGCGTGTTCATCCAGGGGCCGGGCCTGGGCAGCAGCAGCGCCACGGCCGGGATGAAGCCCGCGACCAGGTACGGCAGCGCCAGGCCCAGGCCCAGCGCGGCGAACAGCAGCAGCGCCTGGGTGGCGGGAAGGCCGATGGCGAAGCCGAGCGAAACGCCCATGAACGGCGCGGTGCAGGGCGAGGCGATCACCACCGCCAGCACGCCAGAAAGAAAGTCGTTGGCAATCGGATGGCGGGCCTGGGCGGAGCACAGCGACAGGGGCGCCGCGCGGCCGAACTCGAACATGCCCGCCAGGTTGAGCCCGATCAGCGTGAACAGCGCCGCCAGCGCTGCCACCACGGCCGGCGATTGCAGCTGGAAGCCCCAGCCGAGCTGGGCGCCGGCAGCGCGCAGCGCCAGCATGGCACCGCCCAGCGCGAGCATCGAGAACATCACGCCGGCGGTATAGGCCAGGCTCGCGGCGCGGTGTGCGCGGTGGTTGCCGGCCTGCCGCGCGAAGCCCAGCACCTTGATCGCGAGGATCGGGAAGACGCAGGGCATGAGGTTCAGCAGCAGTCCGCCAAGCAGGGCGCCGAGCAGCGCGGCCATCAGCGTGACGGTGGGTTGCGGCGGCAGTTCCGAAGAAGGCGGGGATGCAGCGGCGGCCGCATTGGCGGCAAGGGCTGCCTGCAACGCGGGCGAGACCTCCGCGCGCGGAGCGGCCGCCGGCCAGTTGCCGCTGACGGGTGCCTCGACGCGCCAGGCCATGGGCTGGCCCGGCTGCCGGTCGGCCTCGGCCAGCGCCACCACCAGCGGCAGGGTCGTCGGGCTGGCGCTGCGCTGGTCGGCCAGCGGCAACGCGGCGGTCCAGGTGCCGCCTTGCCAGCTTTGCGTCCAGTCCTTGCCCGATTCGGCGGCGGTGCGGATCAGCTCGGGCGTTTCGGGGAAGAAGCCCAGGGTCTTGCCGCGGGCCGAGGCAGGCAGGCCCTCCAGGCGCACCTGCAGCGTGTTGCCGCTGACTTCCACGGCACCCGCCCCGGCCAGCGGCTGCGGCTGCGCGGCCTGGGCTGCGTCGAAGTCGGCCTTGTGCAGCGCGGTCGAGCCCTGCAGCGGCAGCGCCAGGGTGAATTCGCCTTCCTCGGGAATGCATTCCTTGCGGCACACCAGCCAGCTGGCCTTGAGCCGCACGTCGAGCGCCGATGCGCCGGCGCCCAGGGCCAGCGGCGGCTTGAAGTTGCTCGACACCTCGAGCGGCACCGGCAGCAGCACCGTGCCTTCGTAGCCGTAGTTGGCCAGGTTGCCGACCGGGATCTTGCGCGGCACCGGCCAGGCGATCTCGCCGGCCGCCACGCCGCTCGGCAGCGTCCAGTTCAGCTCGGTGGGCAGGCCGGAATCGCCGGCGTTCTTCCAGTAGGTGTGCCACTCGGGCTGGTGGGTGATCTGCAGCCCGACCCAGACCGGTGCCCCCGGCGCAACGCCTTCGGGCGCATGCGCCACCAGTTCGGCGCGCACGTGGGGGGTGGTGACCACCGCTCCCGGCCTGGATGCCAATTGCGCCGCAGCCGGCATGCAGGCTGCGGCGGCTGCTACCAGAAACGTAGCGATGTGAAAACGGGAAAGAATCATGCCGTCAGTCGGAGCAGGGGAGCGGTGCGAAGTTCCGGTGGTGGCGGCAGCTCAGGCGGCCCAGCCCAGCACCACGCGGCGGCTGTTGGCGCTCTTTTTCTCGATCTTGGTGACCATCACCGCGCCGATCTCGGCGGTGTTTGCAACATGCGTGCCGCCGCAGGGCTGGAAGTCGATCTGCGACTCGCCCTCGCCGCCGATGCGGATGGTGCGCACCGTGCCCGTGCCGCGCGGCGGCTGCACGCTCATGCTCTTGACCAGTGCCGGGTTGGCGTCGAGCTCCTCGTCGGTGATGGCGCCCACGGTCAGCGGATGCGCGGCTTCCACCAGCCGCGCGAGGCCGGCCGTCAGCGCTTCCTTGTCGAGCGGATCGGTCATGTGGAAGTCGATGCGCGCATAGTCGGGCGTGATCGAGCAGCCGTTCACCGGAACGGGCACCAGGTGGCACAGCAGGTGGCTCGCGGTGTGGAAGCGCATCAGCCGGTGGCGGCGCTCCCAGTCGAGGCGGGCGGTCACGGCGGCGCCGGGTTCGAGCGCGGCCAGCAGTTCGGCCTGGCCGGGCGCGGGCACGTGGACGACTTCCTGCGTGGGCTGGCCTTCCTCGTTCTTCGCCTTGCGCGTGTCGGCAATGACGATTTCGCGCCCGTCGGCCAGTACCAGCACGCCGGTATCGCCGGCCTGCCCGCCCCCTAGCGGATAGAACACCGTGCGGTCCAGCACGATGCCGGTGTCGTCGATGCGCAGGATGCGGGCTTCGCAGGCGCGCAGGTAGGCGTCGGCGCGGAACAGGTCGTCGGTCATGCGGTCGATGGTAGCGGCGATGCGTGAATGGGGTGCGCCCACGCCAAAAAGCGCCCATGGCCGACAGCCCATGCCGGCGCCGTCCTCATGATTTGCCGAAGGAACGCCGAAGCGAACGAAGAAAAGAAAGGCGAAAGGCGGCCTCCGCGCCGCAGCAACCAAGGAGCGCGAATGAAGGTAGTGAGCATTGCCATTTCCACGCGGGCCGGGGTGGCGGCCGTGGCTGCAGCGCTGGCGCTGGCCGGCTGCGGCGAAACCGCCAAGCTGGCGCCCGAGGCCACCATCGGGCCGCGCCCGCAACTGGCCGAACCCCACAAGACGCTGATTCCCACCGTCAACGTGGCCACGGCGGTCGGCTGGACCGACACCGCCGCCCCCAAGCCCGCCCAGGGCCTGCGCGTGAACGCGCTGGCGCGCGGGCTGGACCATCCGCGCTGGGTCTACACGCTGCCCAACGGCGACGTGCTGGTGGCCGAAAGCAACAAGCCGCCCAAGCCCGAAGGCAGCGACGGCGCCGGCGGCCTGATGGGCAAGATCCGCAACTGGGTCATGGGCAAGGTCATGGGCCGCGCCGGCGCCAATGTGCCCAGCGCCAACCGGATCACGCTGCTGCGCGATGCCGACGGAGACGGCGCGGCCGAGGTGCGGCAGGTGTTCCTGTCGAACCTGAGCTCGCCGTTCGGCATGGCGCTGGTGGGCAATGAGCTGTTCATCGCCAACGCCGACGCGCTCGTCAAGGTGCCCTACACCGAGGGCCAGACCACGATCGGCGCTACGCCCACCGTCGTCACGCCGCTGCCCGCGGGCATCAACCACCACTGGACCAAGAACGTGATTGCCAATCCCGAAGGCACCAGGCTCTACGTCACGGTCGGCTCCAACAGCAACATCGGCGAGAACGGGATGGCCGCCGAAGAAGGGCGCGCCGCCATCTGGGAAGTGGACGTGAAGAGCGGCGAAAAGCGCCTGTTCGCGAGCGGCCTGCGCAACCCCAACGGCATGGCCTGGCACCCAGAGACCAAGGCGCTGTGGACCGTGGTCAACGAGCGCGACGAGATCGGCAGCGACCTGGTGCCCGACTACCTGACCTCGGTGAGGGACGGTGCCTTCTACGGCTGGCCCTGGAGCTACTACGGCAGCAAGGTGGATGCGCGCGTCACGCCGCAGAACCCCGAAATGGTGGCCAAGGCCATCGCGCCGGACTACGCGCTCGGCGCCCACGTCGCGGCGCTCGGTCTCGTCTTTTCGGACGGCCGCGGCATGCTGCCCCAGTTTGCGAGCGGCGCATTCATCGGCGAGCACGGCTCCTGGAACCGCAAGCCGAAGTCGGGCTACAAGGTGGTGTTCGTGCCGTTCGCCGGCGGCAAGCCGAGCGGGCCGCCGGTCGATGTGCTGACCGGCTTCCTCTCGGCCGACGAAAAGGCGCACGGTCGCCCGGTGGGCGTGGCGCTCGACAAGAGCGGCGCGCTGCTGGTGGCCGACGACGTGGGCAACGTGGTCTGGCGCGTGTCGGCTCAGGCGAAGTAGCGCGCGGCCTTCATCGTTGTTGCGGCCGAGCGATGCGATAGAGCCTGTGCCGGCGCAGCGCATGCCCTTGCGGCACGGCCGGGTGGTCGAAGGCGCCGTCCACGTCTTCATGCATGCCCAGGCGCTCCATCACCGCCGCCGAGCGGTGGTTGCCGAGCGCCGTGAACGCCACGATTTCTTCGAATCCGAGCCGCTCGAAACCCACCTGCAGGGCGGCGCGCGCGGCCTCGGTCGCAAGCCCCTGGCCCCACCACTTTCGGGCGAAGCGCCAGCCGATCTCGACGCAAGGCGAAAAGGGCAGCGCGGCCAGCGGCACGTTGAGGCCCGTGAAGCCGGCGAACTCGCCCGATGCCTTGTGCTCCACGGCCCAGAGGCCCCAGCCCTGCTCGGCGATGCGGGCCCTGATGCGCGCGGCCAGCGCATCGCTGTCGGCCCGCGTGGGCACCGGCAGCAGGAACGCCATCACCTGCGGATCGGCCGCGAGCGCGGCAAAGGGCGCGAGATCGCTCTCGCGCCATTGCCGCAGCCGAAGGCGCGGGGTTTCGAATTCGATCGGGGGCTGGATGATGCTTTCGGCCATGCGGCCGATTGTGATCAGAACCCCGCGAGCACCACCTTGCCCTGCGCCTTGCCGCTCTCGATCAGCGCATGCGCCTTCCTGAGGTTGGTGGCGTTGATGGTTCCGAAGCTCGCATTGGCGGTGGTGCGGATGCGCCCCGCATCGACCAGCGCAGCCACCTCGGCCAGCAGCGCGCCCTGCTCGGCGATGTCCGGCGTTTCGAAGCGCGAGCGCGCGAACATCATTTCCCAGTGCAGCGAGATGCACTTGGTCTTGAGCGGCATCGCGTCGAGCGACGGCAGGTCGTCGATCACCGCGAGCTGGCCCTGGGGCTTCAGGCTTTCGATGATCTGCGCGTAGTGCTGGCCGGTCTGCGTGAGGCTCGCGACCATGTCGACTTCGCCGATGCCCGCGGCCTGGAGTTCGGCCGCGAGCGGCTTCGAGTGGTCGATGACCGCGTGGGCGCCGAGTGCCAGGCACCAGGCCCGCGTCTCGGCGCGCGAGGCCGTGGCCACCACGCGCAATTGCGTGAGCTGGCGCGCGAGCTGGATCAGGATCGACCCCACGCCGCCGGCCCCGCCGGTGACCAGCAGTGTCTGGCCGGCGCCGCCGTTCTTCGGCACCTGGAGGCGGTCGAACAGCAGCTCGTAGGCGGTGATGGTGGTCAGCGGCAGCGCGGCGGCCTGCGCATCGTCGAGGCTCGTGGGCGCCAGCGCCGCGATGCGCTCGTCCACCGCATGCAGTTCGGCATTGGCGCCGGGCCGCACGATCGAGCCGGCGTAGTACACGCGGTCACCCACCTTGAAGTTCTTCACGCCGGTGCCGATGGCCTCGACCGTGCCCGCGGCATCCCAGCCCAGCACCTTGGCCTGGCCGGCTTCGGGCGCCATGTTCCTGCGCACCTTGGTGTCGACCGGGTTGACCGAAATGGCCTTCACGCGCACCAGCAGGTCGCGCGGGCCGGCCACGGGGGCGGGCAATTCGATGTCCTGCAGCGACTCGGGGTTGTCGATGGGCAGGGGCTGGTAGTAGCCGATGGCTTTCATGGGGAGGACCTTTCCTTGTGTGTTTCCCGGACGATGGCTCGACTGTAGGATGGCAATCCAGAATTGATAAGGCCGCCTTGGTGAGCAACACTTTCAAATGAAGATTGAAAATCTCTCGGACCTGCAGGTGCTGGTGCAGACCGCCCGCGGCGGCACGCTCACGGCTGCGGCCCATGCGCTGGGCATGACGCCGGCGGCGGCCAGCGCCACGCTCAAGCGGCTGGAAACGCAGCTCGGCGCGCGGCTGTTCGAGCGCTCGACCCGCGCCATGCGCCTGACCTCGCAGGGCCAGACGCTGCTCGACTACGCGGTGCGCGCCTTCGAGCTGCTCGCCGAAGGCGAGTCGCTGGTCACGGCCGAGCGCGGCGAGCTGGTCGGCACCTTGCGCGTGGCCGCCCCGTCGGACCTCACGCGCAGCACGCTGCTGCCCTGGTTCGACGAATTCCTGGCGCTGCATCCGGGCGTGCAGCTGTCGCTGTCCGTCGGCGACCGGCTGCTCGACGTCACGCGCGACGAGGTCGACGTGGCGCTGCGCTACGGCGCGCTGGCCGATTCACGGCTGGTGGCGCGGCCGTTCGCGCTGACCAATCCGCTGCTCACCGCATCGCCCGCCTACCTGCGCCGCCATCCCGCGCCGAAGACGCCGCAGGACCTGGTGCATCACAACTGCCTCACCTTCGACCGCGGCGGGCGCCGCCATCGCACCTGGCGCTTCGCGCAGAACGGGCAGTGGACCGAAGTGCGCGTGAAGGGCGACCGCAGCGTGGACGACGCCTCGCTTGCGCGCGAGTGGGCGGTGGCCGGCCGCGGCATCACGTTGAAGTCCGCGCTCGACGTGCGCAACGACATCAGCACCGGCCGGCTGGTGCACCTGCTGCCCGAATGGGACACCGAGCCTTATCCGCTGCACGCGCTGCTGCCGAGCGGGCGCTTCGTGCCCGCGCGCGTGCGGGCGCTGGTGGATTTCCTGGCGCTGAAGTTCGAGGCGCTGACGGCCGTCAGATCATCGGCGTAACCGCGCCGTCCATCGCGACGATGGCACCCGTCACATAGCTCGCCTTCGGCGAGGCCAGGAACACCACCGTGTTGGCAATCTCCTGCGGCGTGGCGATGCGCCCGAGCGGCAGCCGCGCCGTGGCGCGCTGCAGCGCCTCGTCGCTGCCGATGCCCTGCAGCTTCGCGTCCGCCTTCATGCCTTCCTGCAGCCGCTCGGTCAGCGTGAGGCCGGGGTTCACCGCATTCACGCGCACGCCCTTGGCCGCATAGGCTGCGGCCATGCCGGCGCTCACCAGCATCAGCGCCGCATTGGCCGCGCCGCCGGCCATGTGCACCGGGCTCGCCACCTTGCCGCCCTGGCCGACCACGTTGACGATGGCGCCGCGGCCGCGCCGGCCCATGCGCTTGACCACCGGATCGATCATGTGGATGTAGGTGAAGTACTTGGCGTCCATGGCGTCGTGCCAGGCCGCGGCATCCAGCTCGTCGGGCGGCGTGCGGCGCGCGGCGCCGGCCGAATTCACCAGCACGTCGACCGGCCCGAAGGCCTGCTCGGCCGCATCGAGCGCGGCCACGGCGCTGGCCGGGTCCTTGAGGTCGGCCGCATGCAGCGAGACCCGGCCCTCGGCCTGCGCGAACGCCTCGGCCAGCGCCTTGCGGCCCCGCTCCAGGTTCTGCAGGTCGCGCGACACGAGGCTCACGCGCGCGCCCTCCTGCAGGAAGCCCAGCGCGCAGGCCAGGCCGATGCCCTTGCTGCCGCCGGTGATGAGAACGTGCTGGTCCTGGAGCTGGAGATCCATTGAAGAGTCCTTGAAGGGTTGCTGCAAACCGGAGCGATTGAATCACCGACGCGAAACCCCTGCAGGGATGCGGCCGTATGGGTCAGCGCGCAGCGGCCGCCGCTCGCAGCGCGGGCTCCGGCAGGCCGCGTGCCGCGTCCTCGGCATCGCGCAGCTGGCCGTCGCGGTCGTGGTGCACCAGCAATTGGCGGGCGCGCTGCCAGGCGGACAGGCGCGCCGGCGGCACGGCGATGTAGGAGGCCAGCGCGAACAGCGACGACTGTTCCTGGTCCGGCGGCGTCTCGCGCAGCTGCTGCAGCCGGCGGAACGGCGCCATCAGCAGCATCGAGACCAGGATCAGGCCGATCACGGTGGCATAGAGGCCCAGCAGGTGCAGCACCTCGGGCTGCGAGCGCGCGCCGAGCACGTAGGGCCATGCGTACCAGACCGCGCAGAACCAGATCGCCACCGTGACGGCCGGGCGCAGCACGCGCAGCCACAGGTACATGGCCAGCGTGCGCTGCGGCGAGCGGCCGCTGCCGAAGGCGCGCAGCGAAATGCGCGCGGCGTCGATGATCGGCTCTTCCCCCGCGGGCTGGCCCCAGGAGCGGCGCCGCACCGGCGGCAGGGTGTGGGATTCAGGGTGGTGGTGCATCGGAGACTCCTCGGTCGGGGCTCGTCCACACCGCGCGCTTGCCGCGGCGGCGCATCAGAGCTTTGGGAAGGGCGATGACGGTGGCCGCCATCGTGATGGTCCAGAAAGCGATCGGATACCAGATCGTTCCGGCGAAATAGCGCAGCAGGTCGCGGTCGTAGCGGCGATCGATCCACAGGCTCAGCAGCATCTGCAGGATGCAGGTCATGGCCAGCAGCGTGCCCTGCCAGTGCGGCAGCAGCGCCGAATGCCACGCCGACGCCGCGGGCAGCCACGGCCGCAGAAAGCCGATGAGCAGCACCAGCGCCATCGCATAGGCCCACACCACGCTGAGCATGTATTCGGCATAGACCGGCCACATGCGCCACTGCCGCGGCCGCAGGATGCGCGTGGTGTAGCGCAGCATGGTCTGGATGCCGCCGACGGCCCAGCGCAGGCGCTGCTTCCAGAGGCCGCGCAAGGTCTCGGGCATGAGGATCCAGCACAGCGCGCGCGGCTCGAAGCGCAGCTGCCAGCCGCCCAGCTGGAGCTTCCAGCTCATGTCGATGTCCTCGGTGAGCACGTCGGGGCTCCAGAAGCCCACGTCGATCACGGCGCGGCGGCGGAACATCGCGATCACGCCCGACACCGTGAACAGCGTGCCCACCAGCTGCTGCGAGCGCTTGATGAGCCCGATGATCGAGGAGAACTCGCCCACCTGCATGCGACCGAGCAGCGTGGTGCGGGTGCGGATGCGCGGATTGCCGGTCACGGCGCCGATGCGCTCGGACTCCAGCATCGGGTTCAGCATCCAGGCAATGGCGTTGGCGTCCACCAGCGCATCGCCGTCGATGCCGAGGATGTACTCGCCGCGCGCGAGCTGGCAGGCGGTGTTCAGGCCCACGGCCTTGCCCTGGTTGCTGGCGTTGTGGATCACGCGCAGGCGGCTGTATTCCTGCGTCATCGCGTCGAGCAGCTCGCCGGTGCCGTCGGTGCTGCCGTCGTTGACCGCGATCACCTCGAAGTTCGGATAGCGCGTGCGCATCAGCTGCTCGATCACCTCGCGCAGGTGGGGCGCCTCGTTGAAGCAGGGCACCACCACCGTCACCAGGGGGCGCGACGCAAGCAGGTCCAGCGGATCGATCTCGACGTCGCGCCGGCGCTCGAACACCCAGGCATGCGACAGCCCGCCCGCCATCCAGACATAGGCCATGAAGAAGGGGTAGTAGAAGACGAAGCCGAACAGCAGCGGCGGCAGCGCCTCGGACAGGGCGTGGAGGGTGTTCATGGCGAGCGGCTTTCTTCGGGCGGCGGCGCCAATGCGGGCAGCGCGCGCGGCAGCAGCGCGCGCACCGAGATCGCGCGGCGCACCACCTCGAGCGAGGGCTGGTTGGCGAGGAAGTCGTCGGGGTAGTAGCCCAGGTGCCGCACGCCCATGCGGTGCAGCAGGGCCCACTGGCGCGCGAGCTCCTCGTCGGGCACGGGCCGGCCGGTGCGCCAGTCGCGTGCCTGCAGTTCGAAGACGGTGCCGTCCAGGCCGCGCGGCGTGCCGGCGGCGCGGCGCGCAAGGCGTGCGAGCCAGGCCTGCGCATCGGCCTCGCGCTCCATGCGCGGCATGGCCATCAGCGCCACGTAGTCGTAGGCCGCGAGCGCGGCTTCGTAGTCCTGCGCGAACCATTGTTCCGCCGCGGGTTCGAGCACCGGCCGCGCATAGAGATTGCGCGTGGTTTCCAGGCCGGGCCGCCAGGCACCCGCGCGTGCGGCGAGCTCCCGGGTGAATTCCGTCAGGTACTGCGTCTTGGCACGGGTCCAGCGCGCCATCAGGGCCGGGTCGGCGCGGATGGCCGCCACGTCGGCCGGCAATCCCCAGCGGCCGTATTCGACAAGCGCGGGCGGACTTGCGTCTTCGTCGTCCGACAGCATCGCGTCGTCGTGGAACAGCAGCCCCTCGAAGAAGGCATGGCGCCCGAGGTCTTCGTAGATGCCGCCGACCAGCGCGCGCACTTCGGGGTCGAAGGGCGACAGCCGGTGGTAGCGGTCCGCGGGTGTGCCGCCGTCCACGGTGCGCACCGTATGCGCCGCGAGCGGGTGGGAGGCCGGCAGGCGAAACGCCATCACCGGCATCCAGGCATAGACCTTCACGCCGGTGCGGCTGCGCAGTTGCCAGGCGACGCGGCTGAAGAGGTCGGCGCGCACCGGCAGCTGGCGGTTCGGGAAGTAGAGCGCATCGGCCACGCCGTCGCCATCGGGGTCGGCATAGGCCTGCAGGAACACGGAGCGGGGCCGGATGGCCGCGACGCGGTCGAGCAGGGCAGAGAGGTTGCGCTCCTGCTGTGCGGGATCGGGGTCGTAGACGTAGTCCAGGTCGACGTGCATCACGCGGTTGACCGGCCGCAGCTCGCCGCCCACGGGGCTGCTCAGCAGACGGGCGTATTCGGGCGCCTCGTTGTCGTAGGCCACCAGTGCGCGGCGAACCTGCGAGAGAGGCACCGAGGCCGTGTTCGGCCCGTCGTCGAGCGTGAAGGTGACGGGCATCCCCGCGCGCTCGGCAGCCTTCAAGGCCGCGCTGTTGTAGGCGCCGTAGGGCCACACCATCGCGCGCACCTTGGCGCCGGTGCGGGCCTCGATGATGCCGCGGCTGCGGCGCAGGTCGGATTCGATGCGCTGCGCATAGGCGGCGTCGTCCTCGTAGCGGCCCGTGGCCGGGTCGTAGCGGTGCGTTGCGGCGGACGGCAGCATGTTGCCTTGCGGATTGGCCGGCACGCCGTTGTGCATCGCATGGCTGTGGCTGGCCAGCTCGACCAGGCCGGAGCGCGCCATTTCGGCGGCCTCGCTCCAGCGCAGGAAGCCGTCGCGCGGCGCGGGCTTGTCGCCGTAGGGAACGCTTGCACCCTCCGGCACGTCGAGCCAGCTCGTCACCAGCGCCAGCAGCGCGGGATAGCCGAAGCGCTTGAGCAGCGGAAAGACCTTGGTGTAGGCGCTGCGGTAGCCGTCGTCGAAGGTCAGCAGCACGGGCTTGGGGGGCAGCGGCGGGCCGCCGGCGCGCGCATCGATCGCCTGCTGCAGGCTGATCGGGTGGTAGCCGCTGTGCCGCAGCCAGGCGAACACCTCGGCCAGCGTGCGCTCGTCGATGGCGGTGCCATCGGGCGAACTCTCGAAGCTCGCGCGCACGTTGCTGCGCACGTCGTGGAAGGAGAGCACGCGAAAGCTCAGGCCGTCGTCGGGGTCGGCGGGCGGCAGCGGCTGGGCCGCGCCGGGAAGCGCGAGCGCCAGCAGTAGCCAGGCCATGGCCGCGCGCAAGAGGGTGGACAGGTCGGTTCGCATCAGGGCAGGGGCATCGAAAGATTCAGGAAGACGCTGCGCTGCCGTTCGCGCACGCCGTCGTAGGGATGGCTGGAAATGCCCAGTCCGTAGCGCAGAGTCAGCTTCGGGCCCAGGTTCCACCTGTGCTCGTAGCGCAGGCTCCACAGCGGGCCGGTGCCGAAGCCGGCCTGGCGATAGCTGCCGCCGCCGATCTCCACGGCCTGGAAGAACTGCCTGTCGTCGCTTTTCCAGTGGAGCCATTGCGCACGCACGGTGAGCAGGGCGCTGGCATCGCGGGGCGGGCTGAAATACGCAACCTCCTGCTGCCGGCTGCGGCTGGCGCCGGCGCCGAGCCGCGTCTCGAGCTGGAAGCGCGGCGTGCTGACCCAGCGTTCGCGCCACGTGAAGTCGAGGGCGTTGCGCAGGTTGCCGTCGCTGAAGTCGAGCCGCTGCCATTGCAGCTCGAAGCGGCGCGACTCGTTGACCACGTGGCTCACGCCCAGGCCGGTTTCGCGCGCACCGATGCGTGCAATGCGCGCCTTCCAGGGCAGCTCCTTGCTGTCGCCGTCGAAGGTGGCCGAGAGCCGCCATGCGTCCCCGGCGCGGTAGTCGACGCGCGCGGCCGCGCTGGTGCGATAGGGCCCGGTGTTCGAATGCTGCACGGCGCCCTCGGCCAGCCAGCGACCGCGCTGCCAGGCGAGGCCGATGCCGCCGCGCGCCCAGTTTCCGTTGCCGTCCGAGGTGTCTGCGCGGCCCAGCACCTGGTCGTAGAAGACGCGCCATTCGTCGTCGATCAGCCCCGAGCTGAGACGGCTCGCAACACGCCATTCGCGGTTGGCGATGGCGGTGCCGCCGGAGGCTGCCTCGGCATCGAGGTCGAGCCGCGGGCCGGTGGCTGCGCGCCGCTTGCGGGCCAGGTCGCGCACCTGGGCGGTGTCGGGCGCGTCGGCCTCGAGCGATTCGGCGCGGCGGCGGGCTTCGCGGAATTCGCCGGCATCGAGCAGCGCCTCGACATGGCCGGCGCGTGCGCCGATGTCGTGCGGGTGGTCGGCGGCCAGTGCTTCATAGCGCGCGAGCGACGCTTCGGGGTGGTCGCGCAGCCGTTCGGCCAGGCCCGCGCCGGCGGCGAAGCCGGCGTTGAGAGGCGCTTCGCCTGTAAGCAGCGCGAAGCGCCGCTGCGCGAGCGCATGCCGGTCGCCGTAGAGCAGCAGCATGGCGCGCATGCCGTTCGCGTCGGTGTACTCGCCGTTCGGCAGGCCCGCCTCGGGCGCGAGGCGCAGCGTGGCGGGCGTGGCGCCTTCGATGCGCGCGAGCAATGCATCGGCGTCCTCGAAGCGGCCGGTATCGAGGTAGGCGTAGGCCAGCCCCTGGTAGATCGGATCGGCCGCCGGCAGTGCCGGGCCGCTGCCGGCCACGGCCGCCTCGAACAGCGGCACGGCGTCGACGGAGCGGCGTTCCTGCGCGAAGGCACGGGCCGTGGCACCGAGCGCATAGGGCGGCAGCGCCGATCCGTCGGCGCGCAGTGCCTCGTACAGCGCAATGGCGTCGGCCGGGCGGCCGCGCTCGACCAGCGCCAGCAGCCGATCGGACTGAAGCTGCAGGCGAACGGAGCGCCATGCATCGGCATCGGCCGGCTCGGCGTGCAGTGCCGATGCATCGAGCCGGCCCAGCGCGATCTCCTGCTGCGCCAACACCTTGTCGAGTGCGGCCACGCGCGCCGCACCGACGCGCTCGTCGCGCTCCAGCACCGCCCAGCGCAGTTGCTGTGCGAGCGCCTGCTGCTGCAGCGTGCACAAGACCAACGCCGTGAAGGTGCCGGGATTTGCGCGCTCCGCCGCTTCGGCTTCCTCGAAGGCGGCGGATGCGGCGCCGCTCGACGCCAGCAGCAGTTCGGCTTCGCGCTGCGCATCGCGCGAAGCCGGCAGGCGGGCGCGCCAGACGGCGATGGTCTCGCCCTGCAGCGCGAGGTCCTGCGTGCGGCGCGCCGCCAGGGCCAGCGCGCCGAGCGCGTAGTCGTGCAGGCTGGCAGGCGGCCCCTGCCGGCCCAGCGCCGCGGCATCGGCGAACTGGCCGTCTGCGGCAGCGATCGCCACGGCGTCGGAAATGATGCGTTGCCGCTCGGCATGGCCCGGCGCTGCCGCCAGCCATGTCCTCAACTGCTGCAGCGCCTGCCGCGGCGCGATGCGATGCGCGCGATAGGCGGCGATCAATGCATCGTGTTGCTGCGGCGTATAGATGGCCGCAGCATGATCGGCTGCCGCGGGCGAGGCAATGGCAACCGGGGCCGCCGGTGCGGCGGAGGCGCCGAACGCCAGCAGGCAGACGACCGGAGGCAGCTTCCGCAAAGCCTGTGTGAGGTATCGAGGCCATGGGTCGGCCGGCGCCGCGTTGCGTCCAGCCACGACCGTGCCTCCATCGTTCTTGTGGATTGACACTCTGCTCCCTTTGATAGCACTCCTGCACGGCGAATCGCCGTTCAGGGCAGAACTTCTCGAAGCCACGAAAGCTGTATTGAAAAGTTCCTAGAAAGTGACTCTATGGGAGTTTGTTAACAAACTACTCACAAGCGATGAAAGATGTGACTAGAGTGTGAACTGATTCGCATATCAAATGGCATGGAGGCCTCCACGTGCGCTTTGCACGGGCCATCTGGGCGCCGGCCACGCCTCAGCCTAAGATCGCGAGATGCACGCACAACAGGCCTTTCCGCCCCGCTTCTGGTCCCAGCTCACCACGCGCGATTTCGCGGCGCTCGATGCGGCCTCCACGGTCGCGGTGCTGCCCCTCGGCGCCACCGAGCAGCACGGGCCCCATCTGCCGCTGGGCGTGGACACGGTGCTGGCCGACGGCATCGTGGCCGCGGCGCTGCCGCTGCTGCCGGCCGCCTTGCCGGTGCTGTTCCTGCCGACGCAGCAGATCGGCCTGAGCCCCGAGCACGCGCGCTTCGCGGGCACGCTCACGCTGTCGGCCGAGACCTTGATCCGCATGTGGAAGGAGATCGGCGCCGGGGTGGCGCATGCCGGCGTGAAGAAGCTGGTGCTGTTCAACGCGCACGGCGGCCACGTGGGCGCGATGGACATCGTGGCGCGCGAGCTGCGCGCGGCGCACGGGCTCATCGTCTACAGCGTGAGCTGGTTCAACCTGCCGCTGGGCGATGCGGGCGCGCAGTTCGGCGCCGGCGAGCATCGCTTCGGCGTGCATGCGGGCGAGATCGAGACCTCGATGATGCTGGCCCTGGCGCCGCAGCAGGTGCGCATGGCCGAGGCGAAGAATTTCCGCTCCACCTCCGAGCAGCGCGCGGCCGGCTACGCGATCCTCGGCAACGGCAAGAGCGCCAAGCTCGGCTGGGCCATGGAGGACTACAACGCGCAGGGCGCGGCCGGCAACGCCGCCGCCGCGACGGCGCCGCGCGGGCAGGCTGTTGTCGACGCGGCTGCGGAGCAGCTCGCGCTGTTGCTGGCGGAGGTGTCGCGGCTGCCGCTGGACACGGCCCGTACGGGGCCGCTGCCGTAGCGTTCAGGCCGCCGCGCCAACGCCCCCCAGCACCCCGGCAAACATGCCGGAATCGACATTGCCGCCGCTCAGGCAGATGCCCACCGTCTTCCCGCGCCAGCGCTCCTGCTGCTGGAGCGCGCCCGCCAGTGCCGCGGCGCCTGCGCCTTCGGCCACGTTGTGCGTGTCGCTGAAGAGAATGCGCATGGCCTCGGCCACTTCGTCGTCGGTGACGGTGATCACGTCGTCGGCCTCGCGCAGGATCACCTCCAGCGATTCGGGCACCGGCGTGCGGCAGGCCATGCCGTCGGCCAGCCGCGTGCCGGCCGGCGACTCGACGGGTCGGCCCGCGCGGAACGAATCGCGGTACGCCGTGGCATGCGCCGACACCACGCCGATGAGCCGGGTCGGCACGCCGCAGTGCGCCCGCGCGGCGGCTGCGGCCGCGAAGCCGGAGCCCAGCCCGATCGGCACGAAGAGCACGTCGGGCGGCGCATCTTTCAGTGCGCTGAAGAATTCGACATACGCCGTCGACACGCCGCGCACCAGCTCGCGGTGGAACGAGGGCACGCGGTGCATGCCGTCGCGCTCCGCAAGCAGGGCCGCATGCTCCGCGGCCGCCTGGAAGTCGTCGCCATGCTCGACCAGCTGCACGCCCAGCGCGCGCATCGCCGCGTTCTTCTCGAGCGAGTTGCCATGCGGCACCACGATGGTGGCCGCGAGCCCGTGGCGCCGCGCCGCAAAGCCGACCGACTGCCCGTGGTTGCCGCGCGTGGCGCTGATCGCATGGCGCACGCCGGGTTGCTCGCGCGCCAGCGTTTCGAAGTAGGTCAGCCCGCCGCGGATCTTGAAGGCGCCCGCCGGCGTATGGTTCTCGTGCTTGGCCCACACCGTGCAGCCCAGGCGCTGCGCGAGCAGCGGCCATGCATATTGCGGCGTGGGCGGCATGGCGGCGCCGACGGTGCGCTGCGCGGCTTCGATTTCTTCGCGGCTGAATCTCACGCGCTTTCCTTTTTCACTTGCGTTCCGTCAGCGCCACGCGCACAGCCAGTGCGGCCAGCACGCTGCCCATGACGTAGCGCTGCGCGCGCAGCCAGCCGGCGCTTTGCGAGAGCACGGCCGTGATGCTCGCGGCGCCGAGGATCATCACGGTGTTGACCGCGGCGCTGCTGGCCATCTGCGCGATGCCCAGCTGCATGCTCTGCAGCAGCACCGAGCCGCGTTCCGGATGGATGAACTGCGGAAAGAACGAGAGATAGAACATCGCCACCTTCGGGTTCAGCAGGTTGGTGAGAAAGCCCATGCGAAACAGCTTGCCCGGTGGATCGGCCGGCAGCGCGCGCGCTTCGAAGGGCGCATTGCCGCCGGGCCGCACGGCCTGCCATGCGAGCCACAGCAGGTAGGCCGCGCCGGCCAGCCGGATCGCGTCGAACGCGAGCGGCACCGCCAGCAGCAGCGCGGTGAGGCCGAGCGCGGCCGCGAACAGGTGCGCAAGAAAGGCCATCATCACGCCGCCGAGCGAGACCAGTCCGGCGCGCCGGCCCTGGATCAGCGTGCGCGACACGCAATAGATCATGTTCGGCCCCGGCGTGAGCGCCAGCAGCAGCGAGGCGAGTGCGAACCAGGCGATTTCGGTCAAGCTCAGCATGTCAGAGTCCTTCGGATTGAAGCGTGACGGGGCCGCGCGGCGTGTCGAGCACGGCCACCAGGTTGGGCGCGCCGGGCTGCACCGCCATGCCGGCCATGCCGATGGCCGACAGCGCGGCGGACAGGTCGGCCGCGCGCGGATGCGTGGCCTGCAGCGAGCGCATCGCAAGGCCCGAGGCCGGCATGGCATCGGTGGGATGCACCGGGCCCCACTGGATCAGCGTGGGCAGCGCGCCGTAGAAGAGGCGCTGGCCATCGTCGCGCACCGTGATCTGCCATTCGAGCCGGCCGGCGGGCGTGTCGCGCGAGGCCTCGAGCAGATGGCCGCGGTCGATGTGCGCGTGCTCCTCGCGCGCCAGCGCCTGCAGCGCGGCCTGCGCGTCGGGCACGCGCGCAACGAAGTGCACCAGCCGCGGTCCGCTCCGCACGAGCCCGGCCTGCAGCACCGGGTCGTCGAGATCGAACCAGCGGCGCGTGCCGGGGCGCGATGGCCGCTTGCCGGGCTCGATCGCGATGATTTCGAGGTAGGCCTGCGGGAACGCATCGGCCGCGATGTTCAGCAGCCGGTTGTGCGTGCCCATCAGCGGATGCGAGCCGCCGGGGCCCGGCGTGACGCCCAGCGTGGCCTCGCACCATGCCACGCCCTCGGCCAGCGAGGCGGCGGCGATCACCAGGTGGTCGAGTTGCGCGTGCATGGTGCCTTGCCCTTACAGCCTGACCTGGCCGTCGACGCAGGTCACGGCATCGCCGCCGACCCAGACCTTGCCGTCGGCGTCGCGCTCGATGTGCACGCGCCCGGAACGGCCGAGGCACTGGCCCTGCGCGGCCAGGTAGCGCGCGGGCATGTGGCCATCGGCAATCAGCCATTCGGCGAGACCGGCGTTCAGGCTGCCAGTGACCGGGTCTTCTTCCACGCCGATGGGCGCGGCGAAGGCGCGCACCTCGAGGTCGATCTTCTGGCCGTCGCCTTCTTCGATGGCAACGGACTTGCCGCCGAAGGCGCGTGCCTCGCGGTTCGACCGGCCGATCAGCATCGACGAGCCCTGCTCGGCAGGCATGCCCGCCACGCCGGCCTTCACGCCCAGCTCCTTGAGCATGCGGTGGTCGGGCACGAGCCGCAGCACGGTGTCCGCATCGCTGAGCAGCAGGCCGAACCAGACCGGCCCGTTGTCGAGCACCTGCGCCGCAACCACCTGCTGCGCCTTCAGGCCCAGCGCCCCCGCCACCTTGGCCAGCAGCGTGGGACTCGGCGCGCTGCGCTTGAGCGGCGGGGCCGAAAAAGCCAGGCGCTCGCCTTGATGGCGCAGCGGCACCAGGCCGGCCGCGCACTGCTGCACGATCCGGCCCGCCGCCTTGGGCCTGCCGCCGGCCTGCAGCCAGGCGTGGCAGCTGCCGATGGTGGGATGGCCGGCAAAGGGCAACTCGCCGCCGGGCGTGAAGATGCGCACGCGGTAGTCGGCCGATGGCTCGGTGGGTGGCAGCAGGAAGGTGGTTTCCGACAGGTTGGTCCACTGCGCGAAGCGCTGCATCTCGGCGTCGTCCAGGCCGCCGCCGTCGAGCACCACGGCGAGCGGGTTGCCGAGGTAGGGCGTGGCGGTGAAGACGTCGACTTGTTTGAACGGGCGGGTTTTCATGCTTTTCATTCGAGCGGGAGGTCGAGCACGCCGCGCGTGCCCGGCCGGGAGATCAGTTCGCCGTACCAGCGTTCGAGGTTCGGCCAGCTGGGGCGCTGGTATTCGGCCGGCGGCAGGCCGAACCAGCGGTGCGCCTCGCAGCCGATGGGGATGTCGGCCATGGTGAAGCGGTCGCCGGCCATGAAGGGCTGGCGCGCCAGGTGCGCGTCGAGCATCGCGAACAGCGCCTCGCTCGCATGGACCGAGGCCGCGATCAGCGCGGGGTCGCGCTCGGCCGGCAGCGTGCGCACCCATTGCACGAAGGCGTCGCGGCTCGCGCGGTTGAGCGTGGTCTGCTGCCAGTCCATCCAGCGTTCGGCATCGAAGCGCGCGGGCAGCTCGCTCGGATAGAACTTGCCGTGCGAATGCTTGGCGCAGAGATAGCGCACGATCACGTTCGATTCCCAGAGCGTGACGCGATCGCTGCCTTCGCCGTCGTCGATGGTGGGCACCATCGCATTCGGGTTGAGCGCCAGGTACTCGGGCGTCTGCACCACGCCGAAGCGGCCGCCCGCCTCGGTGCGTTGGAAGTCGAGCCCGAGTTCCTGTGCGCACCAGACAACCTTGCGCACGTTGATCGAACTGATGCGGCCCCAGATGTTGAGCATGGTGTTCAGCTTCCTTGGACAGGTGTGGCGGACAGGGCGGATGGCACGGCGGGACGGTCGAGCAGCAGCAGGCGAATCGCCAGGCCGACCATCGCCAAGGCCAGCAGGCCGCGCTGGAACTTCTCGGCCCCCGGGCGGCGCTGCAGCCAGAACCCCACTTGCCCGCTGCATGCGCCGAGCAGCGTGTTGAACGCGAGCGCGGCTGCCGACAGCATGACGCCGAGCTGCACCAGTTGCAAGGGCACGCCGCCCCGCGGCGGGTCGACGACCTGCGGCAGCGCCTTCGGATGGGCGAGGTTGTTCCGGATCGGCCCTGGCGACAGGAACAGCGCGGTCGTGGCGAAGCAGCTGGTCACGGGGTGTTGTCCTGCAGCGCTTCTTCAGGCCGCGTCGGCCGTGGCTGCCGGAACCGAGGGGAGATAGGGCGCGATGTTGCGCAGCGCGCGCGCCACGTAGTCTTCCTTCTCACCCACCGGTGCCACGTAGTGCAGCGCGCTCTTCGCGGCCTCGATGCCCTCGCTGCGCGCGATGAGCCAGGCCGCGAGGTAGGGCGCGGACAGGCAGCCGCCGGCCGTCGCCACGTTGCCCTTGGCGAAGAAGGGCTGGTTGAGCACCTCGACGCCGGCCTCCTGCACCCAGGGCTTGGTCGTGAGGTCGGTGCAGGCCGGCACCGCACCCAGCAGGCCCAGCTTGGCGAGCAGCAGCGTGCCCGAGCACTGCGCGCCGATCAGCTGCCGCTTCGCATCGAGGCGGCGCAGCGCGCCCATGATGGCCGGATCGGCCGCGATCTCGCGCGTGCGGATGCCGCTGCCGACGAGCACTGCGCCGGCCTCGGCGGCCGCCTCGAGCGTGGAGCTCGCATGCACGGTGACGCCGTTCATCGAGGTGACCGTGGCGCTGGGCGCGGCCAGCGTCACGCGCCAGCCCGGCCTCTTGATGCGGTTGAGCACGCCGAGGGCGATCAGCGAGTCGAGTTCATTGAAGCCGTCGAAAGTCAGGATGGCGATGTGCATCGTGGTCTGCCTTGTGCTGCGGCTCAGACGGGTTCGGGCGCGAGCCTGCGTTCGCCCAGCAGCGCCATTTCCTCGCGCAGCGTGAGCGCCAGCGCGGCGATGGCTGTATCGATCTCCTCGACGCTGGCCGTCACGAACGACAGCCGCAGCGTGCGCGGATCGCCCTGCTCCGCATAGAAGGGCGCGCCCGGCACGAAGGCCACGTTGCGCTCCACCGCCTTGGGCAAGAGTGCCACCGTGTCGATGCCCTCGGGCAGGCGCGCCCACAGGAACATGCCGCCCTTGGGCGCGCTGAACTTCACGTCCAGCCCGGCCATCTCGCGCGTGAGCGCAGCCATCATCGCGTCGCGCTGACGCTTGTAGAGTGCGCGGATGGTGGGCACGTGGCGCTCGAGGAAGTTGTCCTTCATCACGGCCGAGACCATGCGCTGCGTGAAGATCGGCGTGTGCAGGTCGACCGCCTGCTTGGCCTGCAGCAGCTTCGGAAAGATGGCCTTCGGCGCCACCAGGAAGCCCAGGCGCAGGCCCGGCGCGAGCACCTTCGAGAACGAGCCCAGGTAGATGCAGCCTTCGGGGTTGCGCGCCGTGAGCGGCAGCGGCGGTGCTTCGTCGAACCACAGTTCGCCGTAGGGGTTGTCCTCGACGATCGGCAGGCCGGCGGCGGCCGCGGCGGCCGACACGGCGGCGCGGCGCGCCTCGGTCATGGTGCGGCCGGTGGGGTTCTGGAAATTGGGCAGCAGGTAGATGAAGCGCCCATCCTTCGCCTTGGCCACCAGGTCTTCGACGATCACGCCCTCGTCGTCGCTGGCCACGCTCACCGGGTTCGGCTCCATCGGGCCGAAGGCCTGCAGCGCGCCCAGGTAGGTGGGCGTTTCGACCAGCACCTTGCTGCCCGGATCGATCAGCACCTTGGCCACCAGGTCCAGGCCCTGCTGCGAGCCGGTGGTGATGAGCACCTGCGCGGGATCGACCTCCCACGGCAGCATGTCGGCCACCGCCTGGCGCAGCGGCGCATAGCCTTCGCTCGCGGCGTATTGCAGCGCGGCCTGGCCGTCGTTGTGCAGCACCTCGGCGCAGGCGTCGGCAAAGGCCTGGATCGGGAAGGTCTTGGGCGAGGGCAGGCCGCCGGCCAGGCTGATGATGCCGGGGCGCTCGGTGACCTTGAGGATTTCACGCAGCACCGACGGATTCATCTTGGCGGCGCGGGCGGCGAGTTTCCAGTTCATGGG
>Ga0307406_10000130_pt1 | contig 44318 bp, 40 predicted proteins | sample 322Cmetagenome_3_FD_203706 | JGI IMG/M metagenome (GOLD analysis project Ga0307406, IMG submission 203706) | Maize rhizosphere microbial communities from greenhouse at UC Davis, California, United States - 322HYB-C-2 | ecosystem: Host-associated > Plants > Roots > Rhizosphere > Soil | place...
AGCATATTTAAAAAAAGAAGGATATCCATTAATGAAAGGCGCTGCCGAGTTTTGCCTGGGCTGGATGGTAACCGATAAAAAAGGAAATTTAATTACATCGCCATCGACTTCTCCGGAAAATCAATATATCACCCCCGGCGGTTTTGTCGGAGCCACTATCTATGGAGGAACAGCAGATTTGGCAATGATTCGGGAGTGCTTTGAAAAAACAATAAAAGCATCTGAAGTTTTAAATATTGATGCTGAATTTAGAGATAAACTTAAAAAAGCACTTGCTAAACTTCATCCATATCAAATTGGTAAAAAAGGAAATCTGCAGGAATGGTATTTCGATTGGGAAGATAAAGATCCTAAACATCGTCATCAATCACAATTATTCGGGCTCTTTCCCGGCAATCATATTACACCTTTAAAAACGCCTGATTTGGCCCAGGCATCAAAAAAAACACTAGAAATTAAGGGAGATGAAACCACTGGTTGGTCAAAAGGCTGGCGAATAAATCTCTGGGCAAGACTTTGGGACGGAAATCGTTCTTATAAAATGTTTCGCGAATTACTGCGTTATGTCGATCCGGATGGCAAAAAAACAGAAACACCAAGAAGAGGAGGAGGAACGTACCCTAATTTATTCGATGCGCATCCGCCATTTCAAATTGACGGTAATTTTGGCGGTGCTGCCGCCGTTGCCGAAATGTTGTTACAATCGGAAGAAAATGAAATAAGATTACTTCCAGCTTTGCCAGATGCCTGGGAAAACGGATCAGTAAAAGGTCTTTGCGCACGGGGCGGCTTTGAAATAGAAATGAATTGGAACAATAAAAAACCAGAGAAAGTAACCATCTCTGCTAAAAAAGAAGGGAAAACAACTTTAATTTTTGGAGATAAAAAGCAAGAAGTTGTTTTGAAAAAAGGACAGAAATTAGAAATAAACTGGTAAAACAAACCGAGATTGAATATCAAACCTAACAGGTTTTTAAAACCTGTTAGGTTTTTTCATGTGTATTATTGTTTTTTAGAATCCTCTTCGGGTTTTTCAGAATCTTTGGCTTCCTCTTTATTCTTTTCCTTTTGGCTTTCCTTAAAAGTCTCATACCATTTTTCAATCGAAGGATATACAAAAGCAGCCACTTTCTTAATCGGATTGTAAAAAATGGATCGGTCTAAAGTTTCTTTTTTGGCGAAAGTATTATCGAAATTTATTTTTTCAAAAAATGCAATAAAAATGCTCACGATTAAGATTGTTTTTAAAATCCTGAAAAAAGCACCGCCCAGTTTATTAATCAAACCAAGTTGTGCAAAATCAGCTACCCCAGTTAAAAATTTTGCCAGCAAATAAACTGCAACCACCACCAGAATAAAAGTCAGGATAAAAGCAGTAACCTGAATATTAGTAGGATTCCAACTTACATGCTTTGCAATAATATCTTTCATTAAGGAAGAAAATTTTATCGCTAAATAGATTCCTAATAGTAATGAAATAAAAGAAGCAACTTCTACAAAAAGGCCGTTTTTAAACCCTTTGTATAAACTGAAAGCCAAAAGCGCTCCCAAAATAATATCTAAAAAACTCATGTTTGTTTAACTTAAATGAATATATATATCTATTTTTGGCCAAAAATATAAAAATGAGAAAAAACCTATCAATCAAAAGCGTTTGTGCCTTTTGTATTCTACTTCTAGCTTCTTGTTCTAATGATAATGAGAGCAAAGATACAATACCAGATGAAAAATCAATTCTAATAAAAAAAATAACCGAAACTGTTTATTATTCTACAGAATCAGAAACGAGTACATCAGAGTTTGTGTATGAAAAAGATGTTCTAAAGAGCGTTACTTCTGGGACTGGTAATAAATCTGAATTTGAATATAATGGAGACAAAATAACTAAAATAAATTATTTTAAAAACGGTATCGCTTCTGGTTTTACGACTTTTAATTATACAGGAGATCTTTTAAGCTCAACATTGTCAGGAGCAGATCAGGATGAAAAAACAGAATATTTCTATAGTAACGGAAATCTTGTTTCAGAAATATCAGGTTACTTTGATAACGATACTTATATAGTTCAGAATGAAACATCATATACTTTTGATCAGGCTAAAAATATTACGGAAGAAATAAAGACATCATCTTTGTTTGGCTCTCCAACAACTTCCAAAAACAAATATTTTTATGATACTAAACATCATCCGATGAAATTTATGAATAAATATTATCGATTGGTTTTTGAACTTGAAGGTTTTGATGGAAAATCTGCAAATAATGTAATTTCCAGAGAAAACTATTATCCTGTCACAGCAGAAACACCTACTTATTTCACATACGAAATACTTTATAACGATGATAACTTTCCGATAGAGATAAAAAAGATTGCTAAACAAAATAATAGTTTGATTTCAAAAACAGTTATTGAATATCAATAACTAGTTCTGAATTTTAATCATATTCAAATTCAAGAAGTTTCATTATCATTTATTTTGGGTTTGATTGTATTTGAACTCCGTATCTTTGCAAATCTAATTTTAGACTTCAGATTGCAGATTTAAATTAAATAATCTTTAAATCATTACACAGTCTAAAATCTAAATCTAAAATCATATATAAAAATGTCCAGAGATACACAATTAAAAGAGCGTTGGGAAAAGCTTGTCGATATACTTTCAAATCAATTTTCGCAAGGAGAAGATCTTGATTTAGATGCCATTATTTACCTAATCGGAGTTCAGGAATATGGTAAAATACACCGCGAATACAAAAAAGACGAAAAATTAAATTTAATGCATATTGCTATTTGCAGATTATTAGAACCATACGGGTTTTATGAATTCGAATATTTTGATGAAGACGGCTGGCCGCATTACAAAGTAAAAGAAGAGCTGCCGCCTTTGAGAGCTGGGGAACAATCAGTTTTAATGAAAGAAGCAATTGTAAATTATTTTTTAGACAGAAAGCTCATAGAATAATTTTTAGAGAGCTTGAGCAGATTTTAGGTTTTGGATTAAAAATATAACAGAAGTTTAGAAATACTTCTTATGTCTCACATCTAACGTCTCACTTTTTTACTTAAATTTGTACTCTCAATTATTGAAGGAAAATGATAGATAAGATAAAAGATTATATTAGTGAAGCAGAAGCTTTTTCAACAGAAAATGCAGCTGAACTAGAAGCATTCCGTATTAAATTCTTAGGTAAAAAAGGAGTTTTGAATGACTTTTTTGCAGAATTTAAAAACGTACCAAACGATCAGAAAAAAGAATTCGGACAAGTTATAAATGCTTTAAAAAATGCTGCAGAAGAAAAAGTTAAAGCAACTGTTGAGGCTTTAGAAAGTAAAGAAGAATCTAAAGGTATTTTTGGAGATTTAACGCGTGCGGCAGAACCGGTAATTATTGGTTCTCGTCATCCTATTTCAATAGTTAAAAATCAGATTATTGATATTTTTGCTAATATTGGTTTTAATGTTTCCGAAGGTCCGGAAATCGAAGATGACTGGCATAATTTTACAGCATTAAACCTACCAGAATACCATCCGGCACGTGATATGCAGGATACATTTTTCATTCAGACAAATCCTGATGTTTTGTTGCGTACGCATACATCATCGGTACAGGTTCGTTATATGGAAAACCATAAACCGCCAATTCGTACTATTTCTCCGGGACGTGTTTTTCGTAATGAAGCAATTTCATCACGTTCTCACTGTATTTTCCATCAGGTAGAAGGATTGTATATTGACAAAGATGTTTCGTTTGCAGATTTAAAACAAACATTGCTTTATTTCACTAAAGAAATGTTCGGAAAATCAAAAATCCGTCTTCGTCCTTCTTACTTTCCATTTACAGAGCCAAGTGCCGAAATTGACATTTATTGGGGTTTAAAAACCGAAACGGATTACCGTATCACTAAAGGAACGGGATGGTTAGAAATCGGAGGATGCGGAATGGTTGATCCAAACGTTCTTAAAAATTGCGACATCAATCCTGATGAATATAACGGTTTTGCTTTCGGAATGGGAGTGGAGCGTATTGCAATGCTTTTATACCAAATTGGTGATATTCGTATGTTTTATGAAAACGATGTTCGTTTCTTAGAGCAATTTAAATCTAATATATAAACTAATTTTTAGATTGAGGATTTTAGATTTAAGAATGATCTAAAGTTTTAATTATTAATTATAATATAATAAACCTTTGTTGAAGTTTTGGCTTTGACAAAGGTTTTAAAGCTTTTAATAAAAATGAAAAAAGATATAGTAATTCCAGAAGTCGAAAATGTATTTCTTGCCGCAGTTCAGGAATGGAGTGACGATTTTATGGAAAAAGTGTGGTATGCCTATTTAGTAAACGATAGTGACTTCAATTTAGACAGTGTAATGGTTGTTTCAAAGGCATTTGGTACGATTGATGGAGAAATGAAAAAAACGTCGGTTCTTCGTCATGCTTTTGTCGAAGTTCCTGCTGTTTCTGTGGTAAAGATCGAAATGATTGAAAAGAGTCTTTTGGTTATGAATAACGAATTTATGGTTACGTTCTTCATTGGAAATACACTTTATGACAAGAAATTTATCTTCAAATCAAACCTAATCAACGAGAATAATACAGAAGAAGTGCCGATTCTGTTTATTGAAGGAATTATGGTGAAGTAAGAATAGAGTAAAGAGAATAGAATAAAGAGGATAGAGTAAAGAGGATAGGATAAAGAGAATAGAAAATAGATAAAAGAAGAAAGAGTCAAGACTAATTAATTTCGTCTTGACTCTTTTTTTATGTTCACATATGAAAGGCTATTCTCTTGTTTCTTGCTTCTTACATCTTCTTCAGAAAAAAACTAATCCAAAGACTCTGTCAACTTCTTAAATACAGATTTGGCATCTTTTCCTTCATATAATATGGCATATACCGCATCAATAATTGGTGTTTTTGCTCCGTAGCCCTGATTTAGTTTATAAGCACTTTTTGTAGCATAATAACCTTCAGCAACCATGCTCATTTCCATCATGGCACTTTTTACGGTATATCCTTTTCCAATCATGTTTCCGAACATTCTGTTTCTCGAGAAAACAGAATATCCTGTAACTAACAAATCGCCCAAATAAGCCGAATCATTAATATTACGTTTCATTTTATGGACTTTTCTAATGAATTTTTTCATCTCACGAATTCCGTTACTCATCATAACAGATTGAAAGTTATCCCCGTAACCTAAACCATGTGCAATTCCGGCTGCGATTGCATAAATGTTTTTAAGCATTGCAGCATATTCTGTTCCGATAATATCGTCTGAAATTTTGGCCTTAATGTAATTTCCGGAAAGTGATTTGGCAACAACACAAGCTTTGTCAGGATCTCCACAGGCAATAGTTAAATAGGAAAGCCTTTCTAACGCTACTTCTTCTGCGTGACAGGGACCAGTAATAACCCCTATGTTGTAATAAGGAATATCGTATTGAATATGAAAATGCTCTCCAACAATTAAACTTGTTTCCGGAACAATACCTTTAATAGCAGAAAAAATAATCTTATCAGCCAGAGAAACCGTTAAGTTTTGTAACTCCGTATTTAAAAAAGCAGAAGGAATAGCAAAAATTATATAATCTGCATATTCAACAGCTTCATTAACATTATTCGTTAATTTAAGTTTCCTGGTATCAAATTCTACCGAACTCAAATAATTTGGATTGTGTTTGTATTTTTCAAGATGTTCTATAGCAGCATCATTGCGCATGTACCACGAAATTTCAGAAAGATTTACACAAAGCATTTTTGCAATTGCCGTTGCCCAGCTCCCTCCTCCAATTACTGCAAATTTTAAATTTTCGCTCATTATTTTAATAATTTAAAACAAAAGTACTTAATAATGTAGTAATAACACAAAATCTGATTTAAGAAATTTAAAAACTGCCTTGAATTATAATGGTTTTCAGGTAGTTCCAAAAAAATATAAAAATATTTAGCAGAGATACAATAAAGTTGTAAACCTTACGTTATAAGTATTTGTAAATTAGAATTTTAATGAGTTTAGCAAAAATTGAGTTAGTTAGTTTTGTTTTAGTATTTTGAAAAGGCGTTCCTAAAATCATTTTAAGAACGCCTTTTCGTTTAATTTTTTTCTGGTACTTACTAGTAACTCATCTCAACAATTGATTTTACTTTATCCAAAGTTACAAGTTGATTTTCTCCAAGCCCTTTCCAGCCTCTTTCATCAAAACGCTTGACAATAAAATCTGCAGTTTTATCATAGTCATTTGTGTATTGTGAGAGTTTAGTGTCCATTCCCATTTTATGGAAAAATGCAACAGTCTGGTTAATTGCTTCTTTAGCGACTTCATCATCAGAGCCAGATAAATTGAAAATTCTTCTTCCGTATTGTGCTAATTTTCCTTTTTTGGTTTCAAACATTACGCTGTATAAACTAGGTCCGATAATTGCCAAAGTTCTGGCATGGTCAATTTCATATAAAGCAGTTAGTTCATGACCAATCATATGTGTGGCCCAGTCTGTAGGGACACCTTTTTGAATTAATCCGTTAAGTGCCATTGTACAGCTCCACATAAAATTAGAGGCCAAAGTATAATCTGTCGGATTTTCGACAACGCCCGGGCCAACTTCAATTAAGGTCTGCAAAATTCCTTCGGCAATTCTGTCTTGTAGAAAACCTTCGTGCGGATACGTTAAGTATTGTTCCATAACGTGCGTATAAGCATCTACGACGCCATTTTGAATTTGTCTTTTTGGTAAAGAAGCAATAACTGCAGGGTCACAAATTGAAAACTTAGGAAACAATGCACTTCCGCCAAAAGCCAGTTTTTCCTGGGTTGCATTAATAGTAACAACAGATCCCGAATTCATTTCACTTCCGGTTGCCGGCAGTGTCAAAACAGTTCCAAACGGTACAGCATTTTCTTTAATTAGAATCTTTTTTTGAAGAATATCAATCGGATTTCCCTCAAAATGAACCGCAGCCGAAATAAATTTTACCCCGTCAATTACAGATCCGCCGCCTACAGCAAGAATAAAATCAATTTTTTCAGCTTTTATTACGTCAACAGCCTTCATCAAAGTCTCGAATCTTGGATTTGGTTCAATTCCTCCAAACTCTACAATATTAAAACCTTCCAGAGTTTTGATTACCTGATCGTAAATGCCATTTTTAAAAATACTTCCACCGCCATAAACCAATAATATTTTAGCCTCTTTTGGAACTAAAGTTGAAAGTTTTTTTATTTGCCCTTTTCCGAATATCAAATTCGTAGGATTATATAATTCAAAGTTTAACATGTTTTTGTTATTAGGTTCTAAGATGCTAAGTTTCTGAGATTCTAAGGTTTTTTACTAAGTTTAAAATCTTAGCATCTTAGTCCCTTAGAAACTTAGCATTTTTTTTATTTATTTAATTGTGCTAATAATTTCCCGGCAACTAATTTAGATGAAGCCGGATTTTGACCTGTAATTAAAAGTCCGTCTTCAACCGCATAAGGCTGCCAATTTGGACCTTTAGAAAAAATCCCTCCGTTTGATGATAAAGCATCTTCCAATAAAAATGGAACTACTTTTGTCAAACCAACCGCTTCTTCTTCGTCATTTGTAAACCCGGTAACTTTTTTACCTTTTACCAAATATTCGCCTTTTACCTTTACGTTTTTCAAAACAGCTGGGGCGTGACAAACAAAAGCAACGGGTTTTTTATGATTATAAAAGGATTCAATCAAGGCAATTGAATTTTTATCTTCTACCAAATCCCAAAGCGGACCATGCCCTCCTGGATAAAATACTGCATCATAATCTGCCTGATTGATTGTCGAAAGCTTTTGTGTATGTTTTAATTTTTCCTGTAAGGCTTTATCAGAATCAAATCTTTTTGTGTCTTCTGTTGCAGACGACGGATCTGAACTTTTAGGATCAATTGGCGGCTGACCTCCAAGTGGAGAAGCAATCGTGATTTCTACTCCTTTATCTAACAATTCATAATAGGGTGCAGCAAGTTCTTCTGACCAGAAACCGGTTTTTTCTCCAGTGTTGCCCAGTTTATCGTTGCTCGTTACAACAAATAATACTTTTTTCATCTTTTTATTTGATTTTTGGGCAATAGCTGAAAAGCTAATTGCCGTTAATAATGTAATTCCGAGTAATTTTATTTTTTTCATCGTTTAAAATTTTTAACAAATTTACACCTTAAGTGATATTAGTAAAAATAAAATAAACTATGTTTGTTATAAAATAATTTATATCATGGTAAATTTAGAATGGTACAGAACTTTTAAATCGGTTTATAAAAACGGAAGTTTTTCACTAGCTGCAAAAGAGCTATTTATGAGCCAGCCTGCTGTGAGTCAACAAATATCTATGTTAGAGGCGCATGTAGGAAATAAGTTGTTCAATCGAAAATCAAAAGGTGTTGAACCAACAGAATATGCTAAGTTACTGAATAATTTAATTATTGATGCTCTTGAAAGGCTTGAAAATGTGGAAGTTGGGTTTAGAGCAAAAGCTCAGGATGCCAATCGTTTAATTTCTGTAGGGATTTCAAAAGATCTTTTTAGCAGTATTGGCAATGCATTAATTTCCAAGTATGCACTAATTGATTTTACTTTTGCTGAAAACGATGCACTTTTTAGTTTAGTCGATTCGAAGAAATTAGATTTTGCTATTGTGACCAAAAGATATGACACTTTTGATACGATCCAGGAAATGGTGGCGAAAATTAAATTGGTTATGGTCGCACCAGTAGATTTGGATATAACAGAATTTCGCCAGAAAATAAAATCGGATAATTTTGCAGAAGCCGAACAATGGCTGAATGAACAAAAATGGTATAGTCACGAAGCCCGTATTCCGCATATAAAACTTTTCTGGCTGCATGCTTTTAATAAAAAGAGACCCTCAATGATTCCTAATTATATTATTCCTTCAGAATATGAAATGCTGGAAATACTTTCTCAAAATTCAGGAATTGCGGTAACGTGGAATTGTAACGCAAGAAGGTTCATCCAGAAGAATAAATTGCAATTGGTTTGGAACAGTTTTTATGTTCCGGAAGAAAGTGTGTATTTATTGACGGGAAAACACAACAACTTAAGTTCTGTTTTTAAAATTATGTCTGAAGAATTAAGACAGGCTTTTCGGGTTTAATTAATCGAAGTTTAAACAGGAACTTCTAATTTATTTTTCAATTATGTTGTGATTTGAAAATAATTTAAGGATATGGAAAAATTACAAAATATTAGAATCGCAGTTGATGCAATTGTTTTTGGATATAAAAATAGTCAATTATATGTGCTTTTGATTCAGCAGAAATTCGGCACAAGTGATTCATACTGGGCTTTACCAGGCGGACTGGTAAAAAACGATGAATCTTTAAAAGATGCCGTACAAAGAGAGTTAAGAGAAGAAACCAATGTCTCGGTAGATTATTTTGAGCAATTATTTACGTTTGGCGATGATATCTTTCGGGATCCTCGCAACCGTGTAGTTTCAGTTGCCTATTTTGCTTTGGTAAATCCTTCAAAATTAGAGATTAAAGCCGATTCTGATGCAGAAAATGTGCAATGGTTTAAGATAAGTGAAGTTCCGACAATGGCATTTGATCACAATATAATTCTCAAAAAAGCGCTGGAACGTATAAAAGCAAAATTAACTTATGAACCAATTGGTTTTGATTTACTCCCAAAAGAGTTTCTTTTTTCGGAACTGGAAAACTTGTACTGTACCATTTTGGATAAAGAAATTGAGCGTAGAAATTTCAGAAAAAAAATCCTAAGTTTCGGAATTGTAGAAGAAACAGAAAATTATTCGCCGATAAAAACCGGGCGCCCTGCTAAATTATTTAGGTTTAATAAACAGAAATACAATGATTTAAGCAAAGAAGGCTTTCATTTCGAAATAAAGTTTGCGTAATTTTTACACAAAATAAATTGTTTAATAAAAATATTGATCTATATTTGCGTATAATTAACGCAAAGTAAAAAAAACTATGATACTTAATTTAGACCAAAATTTTAGACCATTTCCAAATCAAAAAGAGATAGAATTCAAAAATTTTACTTTTTCAGGAGGAGAACCACACATCAAAATTAATCCTGATTTTAATGTTAATCAAAAAATCACCATTACGCACAGGTTAAATTCTTTTAACGATTTCGGATTGTTGTGTCTTGCAGTAGATGCTTTAAGACGAATGGATGTTAAGATTATTGATCTTTTCATTCCGTACTTTCCGGCAGCGCGCCAGGACAGAGTCATGATAAAAGGAGAGCCTTTGTCTGTAAAAGTTTATGCAGATATTCTAAATGCGATGCAGTTAAACAAAGTTTATGTTTTTGACGCGCATTCAGAAGTGACGCCGGCTTTGGTAAATAATTGCGAAATCGTTCCTAATCATACTTTTATTGAGCAAGTAATAAAAAGCATTGGCAATGATGTAAAACTGATTTCTCCCGATGGTGGTGCTTTAAAGAAAATATACAAAGTTTCTGAATTTTTAGGAGGAGTAGAAGTAGTGGAATGCAGTAAAAGCCGTGATGTAAAAACTGGAAAATTATCTGGATTTAAAGTTTATGAAGAAGATCTAAACGGAATGGATTGTTTAATTGTAGATGACATCTGCGACGGAGGCGGCACATTTGTTGGCTTAGCCGAAGAATTGAAAAACAAAAATGCCGGGAAATTATTTTTGGCCGTAAGCCACGGAATTTTTAATAAAGGTTTTAAAGTTTTAGACTGTTTTGATAAAATATTTACTACGAATTCTTTTAAAGATTTTGATAATGAAAGGGTTGAGGTGGTTGGTTTAGACAGATTGATATGAAAAAATTTACCAATTGTTTGCAGGCGAAGGAATTTCGACTTTGAAACGTTTAGATGCTTTATTACAGCATTAAAAATTAAAATCAATTGATATGAAATATAATATAGAAAAACTCACAACCAAAAAACAGGAAAATAAATACTTGTTTTTTTGGGGACACCAGCCCAATAAAGACGGAAGTATTTCCAAAACTTGTTTCAGTCAGTGGTGGTTAAGTTCTTTTGATGTTGACGGGATAACTTATAAAACAGCAGAACACTGGATGATGGCCAAAAAAGCATTATTATTTAATGACAAGGAAATTTTCGAAAAAATTATTCAGACAAAATCTCCGGCCGAAGCCAAAAAGTTAGGACGAGAAGTTAAAAATTATGTCGATACGGTTTGGCTTGCAAATCGTTTTGAGATTGTAAAAGAAGGAAATCTGTATAAATTCGGCCAAAACAAAGATTTAAAAGAATTTTTGCTAAACACAAATGAAAGAATTTTGGTAGAAGCAAGTCCTGTAGATCCTATTTGGGGAATCGGAATGGCTGCAGATCATAAAGAGGTAAACAATCCCGAAAAATGGCAAGGGTTAAACCTTTTGGGTTTTGCTTTGATGGAGGTTAGGGATGAATTGAGATAAATTAATTATGGAAAACAAAATAAAGTCTGGATTATTTGGAGTTGCAATTGGTGACGCATTAGGTGTTCCGGTAGAGTTTAAAACCAGAGACTATTTAAGAAGTAATCCTGTTCAGGATATGATGGGATTTATGTGTTGGCATCAACCTCCTGGAACGTTTAGTGACGATAGTTCATTGGCTTTTTGTACTGCCGAAAGTTTATGCAAAGGTTTTGATATTGAAGATATGGCAATAACTTTTGTGAAATGGATGGAAGAAGGATATTGGGGAGCTCATCATAAAGTTTTTGATATCGGAGGGACAACTAGGCACTCTTTAGCAAGAGTTTTAAAAGGAGAACCCGCCAGAACTTCAGGTAATTTTTTTGAAGAAGATAATGGTAACGGATCTCTAATGAGAATTCTGCCTCTGGTTTTCCATCTTCATAAGGAAAAAGATGTTGAGGTTATTTACCAGAAAGTAAAAGAAGTATCATCAATTACTCACGCGCATTTTAGATCGGGATTTGCTTGCTTTATTTATGTTATTTATTGCTTAGAAATTTTAAATGAAGTGGACAAAATAGAGGCGTATAAGAATATGCAAAAGATTGTTTCTGATTTTTTAAGTGCTAAGAAATTTAATCCTGTTGAAATTCAGTTGTTTGATAGGATTTTAAAAAACAATATAGCTGAATATCCGGAAGAAAACATTCACTCGTCTGGGTATGTATTAGATAGTTTGCAGGCTAGTTTATGGTGTTTTTTGAATTGGAATACTTATGAAGGAACTGTTTTAAAGGCAGTGAATTTAGGCGGAGATACCGATACAACTGCAGCTATTACCGGAGGATTGGCAGGAGTATATTACGGAATGGACAATATTCCTGAAAAATGGATTGCCACATTGGCAAGAAAAAACGATATTGATGATTTGTGCGAGCGATTGTCATTAAAGGTAAAATAAAAAAGAAATGAAAGACATTCAATATACAAAAGGCGATGCAACATCTCCTCAATCAGAAAATAATAAAGTAATTGTACATATCTGTAACGATATTGGAGGTTGGGGAAAAGGATTTGTAATGGCAATCTCGAAAAGATGGAAAAAACCAGAAAATCAATATAGAGAATGGTTCAAATCTAAAGATGGTTTTGAATTGGGGAAAGTTCAGTTTGTTCAGGTAGAAGAAGATCTTTGGATAGCAAATTTAATTGGTCAGCATAAAATCAATAAAGATGAAAACGGAAATGCGCCAATACGATATGATGCTGTTGAAGAAGGTTTGAAAGAAGTTGCTCTTTTTGCGATCAAAAATAATGCTAGTATTCATATGCCAAGGATTGGATGTGGCTTAGCTGGCGGAAAGTGGGAGATGATGGAACCGATTATTCTCAAAACACTTTCAAATAATTATGTTGAAGTTGTTGTATATGACTTCTAGAAAAAAATAATAATAATGAATGAGAAAATAACAAAAGATGTAAGTAAGTTCCTGAGTTTGATACTTAGACATTCACCAGAAAAAATCGGATTAAAATTAGACGAAAACGGTTGGGCAGATGTTGCGGAATTAATTGCAAAATGTAATAAGAAAGGAAAAACTTTAAATTCAGAACTTCTGGACTACATAGTAGAAAACAACGATAAAAAGCGTTTTGCTTTTAACGAAGATAAAACAAAAATCAGAGCAAGTCAGGGACACTCTATTTCCGTTGAATTAGATTTAGCAGAAAGAGAACCTTCTGAGTTTTTATATCACGGAACGGTTGCCAAGTTTATGGAAAGCATTAAAAAAGAAGGTTTACAAAAAATGAGCCGTCAGTATGTGCATCTTTCTAAAGATCGTGAAACGGCGATTAAAGTAGGAAGTAGAAGAGGAGTTGCTCAAATTTTAACAGTAAGAAGCGGTCAAATGCATCGGGATGGATTTAAATTTTATTTGTCTGAAAATAACGTTTGGTTAACAGATGAAATTCCGGCAAAATATATAGAGTTTAAATCATGAAACGAACATTAGTTTTTGGCGACATCCATGGAGGTTTAAAAACTTTGATTCAATTGCTTGAAAAAGTTGTCCTTAACCAAAATGATAGACTTATTTTTCTGGGAGATTATGTAGATGGCTGGAGTGAATCGGCACAGGTTGTTGATTTTTTGATCAATTTGTCTCAAAAACAAGAATGCATTTTTATACGCGGAAATCATGATGTTTGGTGCCATGAATGGTTGAAGAATGATGTTGTAAATAATATTTGGTTTCTGCATGGCGGAAAATCAACTATAGAAAGTTATCAGAGCATTGATGCTTTCGAAAAAGAGAAACATCTTGATTTTTTTGCCAATATGAAAGATTATTTTGTAGATGAAAATAACAATTTGTTTATTCATGCTGGTTTTTCTTCAATGCATGGTCCAGAGAAGGAACATTATAAGACAAATTATTCTTGGGACAGAACACTTTGGGAAATGGCCTTAACAATGGACAAACGAATAAAAAAAGATTCACTTTCCTATCCTAAAAGATTATTGCTATATAATGAAATTTACATCGGTCATACGCCAACACTTCATTACAATATCGAAATTCCTATGCAAGGCTGTAATGTTTGGAATATTGATACCGGAGCAGGTTTTCATGGAAAGTTAAGCTGTATTGATGTTTCTACAAAAGTATTTTGGCAAAGTGATGTTGTGCAGACATTTTATACAAATGAAAAAGGAAGAGATAAGTAGTTCTAAATAGGATCGAGATATAAAGAATAATACACAAAGACACACGAAGAGAAAACACAAAACTGCACAAAGAAAATTAAAACTTTGTGAGTCTCTGTGATAACTTTTTGAATCTCTGTGAAACACAAAGTTTACGAGAATTTAAATAACTAAAATATATGAACCCACTTTTACTAACAGACGGTTACAAAGTTGACCACAGAAGACAATATCCAGACGGAACAACATTAGTGTACTCAAACTGGACGCCAAGAAAATCAAGAATCGAAGGAGTAGATGAAGTTGTATTTTTCGGATTGCAATATTTCATTAAAAAATATATTATTCAGGATTTTGAACTGCATTTTTTTAAACAGCCAAAAGAAGAAGTAGTAAAAAAATACGCCCGAAGAATCAATAATTATTTAGGCGAAAATCTTGTCGGAACTAAACATATCGAAGATCTACATGATTTAGGATATATTCCGATGGTTTTTAAAGCTTTGCCAGAAGGAACAAGCGTGCCAATCCGAGTACCAATGTTTACGATGTACAATACGCTTCCGGAGTTTTTCTGGCTGACCAATTATTTTGAAACATTGCTTTCTGCTGTAGTTTGGCTTCCTTGTAATTCTGCTACAATTGCTAAAGAGTATAGAAAAGTTCTTGACAAATACGCAGACGAAACGTCATCAGTTCCGGAATTCGTAGATTGGCAGGCACATGATTTTTCAATGAGAGGAATGGGCGGAATCGAAGCGTCTTTAACTTCTTCTGCAGGGCATTTATTGAGTTTTACAGGTTCTGATACAATCCCTGCAATTGATTTTATGGAGGAATATTACAAAGCCGATTCAGATAAAGAATTAATCGCGGGTTCTGTTGCTGCTACAGAACATTCTGTAATGTGTATGGGAACGACAGAAGGAGAATATGAAACTTTTAGAAGATTAATTTCTGATGTTTATCCAAAAGGAATTGTCTCTATCGTTTCTGATACATGGGATTTATGGAAGGTGTTAACCGATTATCTTCCGAGATTAAAAGATGAAATCATTTCAAGAGATGGTAAAGTGGTAATTCGTCCTGACAGTGGTGACCCAATAGATATTATCTGCGGTAATCCGAACGGAAAAACAGAACAGGAAAAGAAAGGTGTTATTGAATTGCTTTGGGATGTTTTTGGAGGAAGTACAAATGATAAAGGATTTAAAGAATTAGTCCCTCAGATTGGTGCTATTTATGGAGACAGTATTACTGTAGCGAGAGCCACTCAAATCTGCGAAAGATTGAAATTAAAAGGTTTTGCTTCTACGAATGTTGTCTTAGGAATAGGATCTTTTACATACCAATACAATACAAGAGATACGTTTGGTTTTGCGATGAAAGCGACTTACGGAGAAGTAAACGGAGAAGGAAGAGCTATTTTCAAAGATCCGATTACTGATGACGGTACAAAAAAATCAGCAAAAGGATTAATGAAAATTGATCTGGTCGACGGCGTCTATCATTTAACAGATAATGTTTCCTGGGATGAAGAAAAGAAAGGAGAACTTAAGGAAGTTTTCAGAGACGGAAAACTATTAATCGATCAATCTCTTTCTGAAATTAGAAATAATGTCAAAAAAGAGCTTACAATAGCTTAAAAAAGCAAAGCCTAAATGTTTATTGCATTTAGGCTTTTTTATTTGTGATAATTTCTATTTTTTATAAAAATTGTTGTGGTCAATATACTCCCAGACTTTTGGAGGCAATAAAGGCTGAATGTTTTTTCCTTCCTTGATGTTGTTACGAATAAAGGTTGAAGAGATTTCTACAATTGGCGCATCAATGATATGAATTTTCGGGTGAGATATTAATTTCGTGTTTTCCTCTTCAGATGAAATTCTTGGATACACATAAATTTCATAATGATCTAATAATACCTCGTAATTTTTCCACTTATGAAGCGTCTTAAGATTGTCTTCGCCCATTATCAAAGAAAATTCGTGATTAGGGTACTTTTCATGCAAATGCACCAAAGTATTTACAGTATAATTAGGCTGAGGCAGTTTAAATTCAATATCAGACGGTTTTATTTTCGGAAAATCTTTTGTTGCCAGATAAACCATTTCTAAACGTTGATGGTCGTCAAGCAAAGTAGCTTTCTTTTTTAGCGGATTATGAGGCGTAACAACCATCCAAATCTGATCTAAATCGGCAAATTCTGCCATGTGATTGGCAATAATCATATGGCCGACATGAATGGGGTTATATGTTCCGAAATAAAGACCTATTTTCATTTTTGTGTTTTGTTTCGCAGAGATTCGCAGAGTTTTCTCAAAGATTCACAAAGTAATATATTGAAGCTTTGTGATTCTTAGTGTTTTCTTTGTGAATCCTTGCGTAATAACTACTTGTGTACAAAGTCTTTTACCAATTGATAAGCCTCTTCTTTTGCGGTGTCTAAATCGTAGTTTTTGATAATCGTATCAAATTGCGGAGCAGTTGCCAGTTCTACAGAAGCTTTTGCGATTCGCATATTGATTTTGTCATCACTTTCTGTAGAGCGTTCTTTCAGTCTTCGTTTCAGTTCGTCAACACTTGGTGGTTTTACAAAAACAGCCAGAGTCTGTTCAGGGAATTTATGTTTAATACGCAATCCGCCGGCCACATCAATGTCAAAAATAACATTTTTCCCGAGAGCCCAGATACGTTCAATTTCAGATTTTAAAGTTCCGTAAAAGTTATCGCGGTAAACTTCTTCCCATTCCAGGAAATCTTCGGCTTTAATATGTTTTTTAAACTGTTCAAGATTTATAAAATAATAATCTTTCCCATGTACTTCTTCACCACGCGGATCACGAGAAGCCGCAGAGATCGAAAATTCTAAATTTAAATCTTCTTTCCCAAGTAAATGTTTTACTATAGTTGTTTTTCCTGATCCTGACGGTGCCGAGAAAACAATTAATTTTCCTTTGTTCATTATTTATGCTTTAGGCTCTAAGCAAAATGCTGTAAGCTTTTATTCGATTTGTTTTCATTACAAAACATTCAAAACCTGTTCTTTAATCTTTTCCAATTCATCTTTCATCATCACCACCAATTTTTGCATTTGGGCATGATTAGATTTAGAACCCATAGTGTTGATCTCACGGCCCATTTCCTGAGTAATGAAACCTAGTTTTCTACCATTAGCCTCAGTTCCCTTAATAGTTTCCAAAAAATAATCTAAGTGATTTGTCAGACGAACTTTTTCTTCAGTAATATCCAGTTTTTCAAGATAATAAATCAATTCCTGCTCAAAACGATTTTCGTCAACATTAACCTGTAATTCCGAAATTGCAGTTTGCAGACGATCTTTTATAGCCTGAACACGTTCTGGGTCCAATGCCAAAGCGTCATTCATATACTGTCTAATATTACCAATTCTAAGATTAAATTCTTTTTCAAGAGATTCACCTTCGTCTTTTCTAAAACTTAAGATATTTTGAAGAGCTTCCTCTATTATTACCTGAATCTGTTCCCAATCATTTTCGTCAATTTCCTCACGCTCAGTTTTTAGCGTATCAGGCATACGAACGGCCATTTTCATCAATTCAGTTTCATCAGCATCAGGATAAACTTCCTTAAGCTGTGCAATGTAATTTTTTACAACAGGAACATTCACTTTCGTTGAGGTCTGCTCGGCCGTGCTTTCAATGTAAATCCCAAAATCAATCTTTCCCCTCTCTAATTTGGTCGAAATCTGAGTTCTTAATCCCAATTCCATTTCGCGATAAACAGACGGCATCCTGACATTCAAATCTAAGCCCTTACTATTTAAAGATTTTACTTCAACTGTAATTTTTTTTGTTGGCAATTGCAAAGAAGCTTTACCAAACCCTGTCATAGATTGTATCATATAATGAATATAAAGGCGCAAAGATACTAAAAAACTTAACAGTGAAGGTTTCTAGTTTTGCAGCGCTCAGATTTTTAAAAAGCTTTTGGGCGTTCCCTTCGGTCGGGCTATCTGTTACAATCTTTTTTTGAGCAGAAAAAGCTCAAAAAAAGGATTTCCACTTCTAGTCCCTAACGCAAGCAGGTTCCTTAGAACTTTAGATTTTTATTTTTGCAATGCTTTTGTAACCTGAAGAATATTTTGCTGGCTGTTGCCAATATAAATTTCACCATCAATAATAAAAACCGGACGGCTCAAAAAGGTATAATGTTCCAGAATATACTTTTTAAAATCAGCCTCTGTCAATGATTTATTTTTCAAATCCATTGATTTATATAATTGTGCTTTTTTGCTAAACAAAGCTTCATAACTTCCGGAAAGTTTATGCATCTCTTCCAATTCTTCTTCTGTTATTGGATTCTGACGAATATCCTGAAAAACCAAATCGTTTTCAGGCAAATTTTTTATAATTTTTCGGCAGGTATCGCAAGATGCTAAATAATATATTTTGTTCATGATTTTTGAAATTTTAGAATACAAAGAAAATCCATTTGAAATATAAAAATGACTAATTTTATAAAAAAATATAAATATGAGTTCAGTTTTTAAAGTACAGAAAACCATTCGCGAAATTCTTCTGAAGATTTTGGATAATCATTCGTTAGAACAATTGAATAAAATTCCGGCAGGATATAGTAATAATTTAATTTGGAACGTGGCGCATTGCATTTCCGCACAACAAGTTTTAGTGTATAAATTATCAGGTTTGCCAATGCTGGTTTCTGATGAATTTATTGATAAATATAAAAAAGGAACAAAACCGGAAGGCGATGTTTCGCAGGCAGAAGTTGATGAAATCAGAGGATTGCTTTTTTCAACTTTAGACAAAACTGAAAAAGATGTTAATAATGGCATTTTTCTCAACTATACAACGTACTTGACAAGTATGGGGTTTGAACTCACAAATGTTCAGGATGCGTTGGACTTTGTGAATTATCATGAAGGAATTCATACCGGAATTATAATGAGTATTCGAAAGTTTGTTTAAATAAAAAAAGTCCCTTAATTGGGACTTTTTTATTATTCTATTATTCTTTCTATTGTCACTTTCATCGCGCCTGCACCTTTGCTTTTTGTTATTTCCATAAACGCTCTTTTTGAGAGATCTAATTCACGCGTTTTTACAAACGGACCACGATCAGTAATCTTTACAATTACAAATTTCCCGTTTGCTTCATTGGTTACTTTTATTCTGGTGCCAAATGGGAGCTTTTTGTGGGCTGCGGTGTATTTGTTATTGTCGAACCTGCTTCCGTTTGCTGTTTTTCTTCCGGTAAATTTATCAGCGTAATAAGAAGCATGCGCATTTTTTTTGTAAGGTTTTAATTTTAAGCCGTTGTCTGTAAAAACAGAATCAATTGGAATCTCAATAATGTTTGGCTTAATACCTTTTACAGTATCCTGAATAATTTTAGGTGCTTCTGCTGTTTGTTTGTTCTGACTGCTTACATAAGTAAAACAACTTAAAAAGATCAATGTAAATAGGTTGGTTGAAATGCTTTTTTTAATTCTCATAGTTTATTTTTTTCAGACTTGGGGAGTTTGTACAAATAATATGCCGAGATAAAAAAAGTCCTACAATTTTAGGACTTTGTTTTTATTGAAACCACAGGTTCCACGGTATTCTGCTCAAGATTAATAATAATCCCAAACCATAGAAAATAGCGAATGTTTTAAATTTAGCTTCACTATTAATCAGCTTTTTATGTTTTGACCATCCTATAGTAATTAAAACTATAGCAATAAGGTTAATAAGAGGATGTTCTAAGGAAGTTAATCTCAATTCTGCATTTGACATTTGCCCGAATGCAGCTTTTCCTAGTGGAGATACAAAATAAAGTATTATCCCGATTAAAAGTTGCGTGTGTGTTCCGATCAAAGCAAATAAACCAAGTTTACGGTCTTTTGCAGTAAATTCTTTTTTTGAAGTTAATCCAATGATAGCATTTACAACCGCAATTAATAAAAGCAGCAATGCTAAATATGCCCAGCCCGAGTGGAGTTTTTGTATAAAATGGTACATAAATTATTATTTTGTTTGAAACAAATATAGCAAAAAAGGGTATAAAAAAACGGCATAGAACTTAAAAGTCAATGCCGTTTTTGGTATTTATTTAGATTCTAAATATTAGAAATCGTAACGTAAGCTAAAGTTCCAAGTTCTACCGAAACCGAAGAATACCTGATTTGCGTTAGCTATTCCTTTATAAAGTCTGTTGTTAGAAGCATATGTTCCTGCAGCAGCATTTGAACTTACATTGTCATCCGCAAAAATATTTGTTCTTGATTCTGCAATATAAATCTTGTCAAATAAGTTATTTACGTTTAATCTGAAGTTAACAGATTTGTCTTTGTCTTTTCCTACTAACATTTTATAAGAGAAACCAGCATCAACTAAACCGTAAGAAGGTAATTCTAATGCTCCTTTGTTGTTTGGATCAGAGAAGTTAATTGGGCTTAATCCTGCATACAATTTATCATTAAAGTTGTAGTTAGCATCAACAATTACTCTTGTCAAGACTTCGTAAGAAGCTCCTAATGAAGCTGTCATTTGAGCAGCATCACCTACTTTTACTTTATCCATGTAAACTGGAGTTGCAGTATATCCTGCTACAGGCGTATTGTCTGCCTGGTAGTAAGCGTTTACTGTTGCATTTCCTTTGTATTCCCAAATACCGTAAGAGAACATAGCATTAACTTTTAACTTTTCTGTAATGTTAGAATTTGCTTCTACTTCAACTCCAGAGTGTACTTCGTTAAGACCAACATATTCTGTATAAGTATTGTTGTCAGTTGGTAATGCATTACCTTTTAAATATCTGTCGTTCCAAGTTGTATTGTAAACATTTACAGTAGCATTAAATAATCTTGAACGGAAACCATATCCAGCTTCAAATCCAATAATTTTCTCGTTAGTAAGGTTAGGATTTACTGTAGATTTGTTATTTGGATATACTGAATTAAAGAATGGTTGTCTAGAATAGTATCCTGCATTAACATACACATTGTTTTTTTCGTTAAGGTTGTAGTTTGCACCACCTTTAACGTTACCACCCAAGATGTTTTCGTAGTCAGTAGAACTTAATGGGTCTGTTGGAGCATAAACGAAATTATCTTCTCTTTTGAATCCTTGTTGAGATATTGCTCCCTGAACAAAAGCGGTTAAATTATCTTTAGAATATTCTAATTGAGTAAATGCACCATACCATCTAACTTTTCCAGTACTGTTAAATGAGATTTTTTCGTAATCTTTTTTGTCAAAAACATTCCATTGAACATCAGTAGCGTAAGTTTCTGTAATATGTCTTCCTGCTGGCTTTAAACTTGCAACATTATTATCAAAAAATTCACTTGCTCCTAGTAAATCATTTACAACTGTAAAATGGTATCCTGTGTATGTTCTTGCATCAAGACCAAAGTCTAATGTTAATGTGTTGCTCAATTTTTTGTTTAAATTGATTACAGCACCAAACCAGTCATGAGAGTTGATAGATGAAGTTTGTGAGATTCCTGATGTTGTGTTATATACATAAGGAGAAGCTGTAGTTCCTGCTCCTGATCTACCTGTATTAGAACTGTTTTGGTAAACACCACCAATCATTGTTCTTGTTCTGTCAGCTCCATTAAAGAATACACTTCCTTGTCCAGAGTTCCAAGCTTGGATTTTATCATAATCAACCATTCCGTTTGGTAATAGGAAAGCAGCACCATTATATGTATTTCCTCCTACACCACCTGTTCCACTTGCTCCGGCTCCTCTACCCATAGATGCGTAAAGTACAGAAGATAATTTAGTGGTTTCGTTGATTTTGTAATCCCAGTTAAAAGAAGCTACTGGTTTGTGGTAGTAGTTTTTTCTGATATTATATTCTTCACCATTTAAATATCCTGCATCAGCATTATATCTAATATTTGGCTCATCAAGAGAACCATATTTTTGGTAAGTTGCAATTGTAGATACTGTAGATCTTTGATTGTGCCATTGTGGAGCACCAGTTACAGTAAGTTGAAAATTATGTTTATCATCCTTAGTTCCGTATCCTAAAGCTAAATAATAGTTTGATCCTTCAAATGGAGTTCCATTTACATATCCATCTCCCATTGTTTGAGATAATAATACAGAAGCAGAAAATCCATTTTCTAATTTTCCAGTATTGTATGAACCTTGAATTTTAAAGTTTCTTGCATTTCCAAAACCAGATGAGAATGATCCGCCTTCTTTCATGTCAGAAGATTTAGTTACAATGTTGATAGTACCTCCAACAGAAGGTGTAGCAAGTTTTGAAGAACCTAAACCTCTTTGAACCTGCATAGCAGATGTTACATCTGACAATCCAGCCCAGTTACTCCAGTAAACAGAACCATTTTCCATGTCGTTAACTGGCATACCGTTAATCATAACAGCAATATTGTTTTGATTAAAACCACGAATATTAATTCTTGAATCTCCAAATCCACCACCTGATTTAGTAACATATACTGAAGGTGTATTTCTTAATATCTCTGGAAATTCCTGAGTACCAAGTTTTTCTCTAATTTCTGCTGCTTTAATTGTAGAAACAGCAACAGGAGTTTTTCTATCTTTAGCGATATCAACTACCGTACTTTTTACCACGATTTCGCTCAATTCGTTAGAGTTACTAACCAAAACGATTGCACCTAAATTTGTTGTTGCACCGTTTGAAACTGAAAATTTTACTGTTTTGGAGTCAAATCCAAGATAAGTAATAACCAATTCTCCAACGCTAGTTTTAGCGTCAATAGTAAATTTACCGTCGAAATCTGTTGAAGTCCCACCTGTAGAACCTTTAACAGCTACGTTTGCACCTGGTAACGTTGCACCAGCGCCATCGGTAATCATACCTGTAACTTTACCTTGAGAAAATGCGGTTGAAACTATCATGAACAATAGTCCAGTTAGTAACCAATTTTTCATTGTCTTCATTTTGTTATTTAGTTTATTGTTTTTGGCAAAATTATAACATTAAAATCAGATAATGTTATCAAAATGTTAAGAAAAGGCAGTTTTGTCTAATCTGTTAAACATTAAAATGATTTTCCTTTTTTGTATTATATAAAACATCGTTTTTTTAAATTTTAGCGCATGTTTTTTGTTAAAATCATAATAATATGAACAGGCTTGTAATCTTAAACGTGCAAAAACTAATTAATTTAGGTTAAAAAGATAGTTGTTTATACGAAAAACCGCCTTAATTTCTGTTAAATTAAGGCGGTTTGAGTAAGTTAGGAGGATATAATTTATTTATTCTTTAAAAAATGATTCAATAAAAATGAAGTTGAACTGTCATGAGTTTTAACTATTTTAGTATTTATCTCTTCTAAAATAGAATTTGCCAATTGTTTTCCTAATTCTACTCCCCATTGATCAAAACTAAAAATATTCCAAATCACACCCTGTACAAAAATTTTATGCTCATATAAGGCAATTAATGATCCTAAACTTTTTGGTGTAAGTTTCTGAATCAAAATAGTATTAGTTGGTTTGTTTCCTGTAAAAACTTTGAAAGGACGTAAATAAGATGCTTTTTCTTCAGATAATCCTTGCTTGTCAAATTCTGCCTGAACCTGAGCTTCTGTTTTTCCGGTCATCAAAGCTTCTGTCTGAGCAAAAAAGTTTGACATTAACTTATCATGATGATCGTCATTTCCATATAAAGGTTTTACAAATCCGATGAAATCGGTCGGAATTACTTTTGTTCCCTGATGAATCAATTGGAAAAAAGCATGTTGAGAATTTGTTCCTGGTTCTCCCCAGATGATGGTTCCTGTTTGATAGTTTACAGGTTTTCCGTCACGGCCAACACTTTTTCCGTTACTTTCCATTGTTGCCTGTTGCAGGTAAGGAGCCAATTTTTGCAAATATTGTGTGTATGGAATCAAAGCTTCACTTTCTGCTCCGAAAAAATTATTGTACCAAACACTTAATAAAGCCAGAATAACAGGCATATTTTTATCAAATTCTGCCGATTTAAAATGTTCGTCTGTTTCATAAGCCCCATTCAATAAATCATTATAATTGTCAAAACCAATTGCTAGTGCAATACTCAAACCAACGGCACTCCATAAAGAAAATCTTCCTCCAACCCAGTCCCACATAGGGAAAACATTGCCAGGATTAATTCCAAATTCAGTAACTTTTTGAATATTTGTAGAAACAGCCACAAAATGTTTTGCTACATCTTCCTGCTTTGCAGATTTCAAAAACCATGCTCTGATAGTTTCAGAATTGGTTAAAGTTTCTTGTGTTGTAAATGTTTTTGACACAATAAGGAAAAGTGTCGTTTCCGGATTTAATTTCTTAATTACTTCATTTACATGATCACCATCAACATTCGACACAAAATGTACGTTTAAATGATTTTTATAAAACTGAAGAGCTTCAACTGCCATAACAGGTCCAAGATCAGAACCTCCAATACCAATATTCACAATATCGGTAAAAGCCTTTCCGGTATAACCTTTTCTTTCTCCGGAAATAACTTCTTGCGTAAAGTTTTTGATTTTGTTTTTTACCTCATAAACTTCAGGAATTACATTTTCGCCATCAACTTTTATAGTTGCAGATTCAGGCGCACGCAAAGCAGTATGCAAAACTGCTCTGTTTTCTGTTTGGTTAATGATTTCTCCGCCAAAGTATTGAGATATTGCATCTTTTAATCCGATAGAATTAACCAATTCCAATAAAAGAGAAATAGTTTCCTGACTGATATTGTTTTTAGAATAATCTAATAAAAAATCATTCCATTGTAAATTGAATTTTTCAACACGTGCAGAATCCTGCTGAAATAATTGCTGTATTGTTGTTTCGTGAATTGCGTTATAGTGATTTTGCAGATTTTTCCACGCTTCAGTCCCGGTTGGGTTTGTTGTGTTTAAAGCCATTTGTTTGTTAAATTATAAAAGTGGTTATGAAAAGCAAAAATACTGAAATTAGTTTTAATAGGCTCCCGGTTCACAATTATATAACAAAAAGTGACGGAAACGTTTGCGAAGCTTTTAGGGTGCAAATGCTATTATTGTACATGTGATTTTCAATGAAATGTTTTAGACGAAAGTCATTTAAATAGAACTTTTGAGAAAACACAAAGACATTATCCGTCAGAATTTATGAAAAAGATCTATAACTAAGTCTTATAAATTTCCTATGCTATCCAATTCTCTTTTCAAAGGTTCGATTTGGTTCATGAAACGGTTTCTGTCATTTCCCGTCAAAGATTCTCCGGTTGGTAAATTAAGGCGAAGTGCGTCTACCTGAACACCATTTTTCCAGAAACGATAACAAACGTGAGGACCAGAAGCTAATCCTGTGCTTCCGACTAAACCAATAGTTTGTCCCTGTGTTACGCGCTGACCACGGCGCACAAGAATTCTGGACATATGTAAATATTGTGTAGAGTAGGTACCGTTGTGCTTTACTTTTACAAAGTTTCCGTTTCCGGCAGTGTAGCCTGTCGCTTCTACAACTCCAGAAGCAGTTGTTGAGATTGGAGTTCCTGTTGGTGCGGCATAATCTGTTCCTTTATGTGCTTTCCAGGTATGTTGTACTGGATGGAATCTATTCATTGTAAATCTTGAGGTGATTCGGCTGAATTTGATTGGTGTCTTTAGAAAGAAGTTTTTCAAAGTTTTTCCCTGATCGTCATAATATTCTATTTTTCCGGAAAGAGTATCTTTTTCAAAAGGAAAAGCATAGATAATTTTGCCTTTGTATTCAAAAAAAGCACCCTGTAGATCTTCAACTCCGTCATAAACTTTGTTGTTTATAAAACGTTCAGTGAAGATAAGACCATAACGATCTCCTTTTTTAAGTTTGAAGAAGTCAATTGACCATGAAAATACTTTAGTAATTCTGTTGGCAAGTGCAGTTTCAACACTTTCGTTTCCTAAAGTTTCAGATAATGAGCTTTTTAAAACTCCGCCAATAATTTTACGTTTAAATGTAACGGGTTTTATTTTTTTGTAAGCTTTTGCAATACTGTCCCTGAAATCAACAACATAGTAAGTTAATGCATCGGGTTGGTAAATAAAAACTTCAAGTTTGTTGGTTTTGTTTTTTGAGCGAAGTAATGTATAAGGTTTATTATATCGAATAGATCTTACATCAAAAGAATCTTTTACCTCTTCTACAATATCGTAAACTTTTTTGTCTCCGATATTCTGGCTTTGAAAGATTGATCCAAAAGAATCACCTTTTTTTATAGTGTCCTGAATAACATTAAAATCAGCATAATTAAAACCAAATTCTACTTTTTTAGTTTTTGGTTTGGTAATTTTGGTTTCTACTTTTTCTTCTGTTTTTTTACATGAAAATATTGAAAACAATATTATAAAAATTACAACTGCTCTTTTCAAACTCTTAAAATTTTTGTTGGGAAATTATATATTGGTCTCGTTTCCCCAATTGGACAATTTTTCTTCGGTCCACAATTTAGGAAAAAAGATGCGTCTTTGGTATTTTGGATGCATATATTTTTGCCAGTCACTTCCTCCGGTCGCTTCACCATTCCCTTTTCCACTTTCCAATATGTATTTTCTAGCTGTATTAAGGTGCTGCATTACCCATGTTATGTTTACCGTTTTGTCATAATGGCGCATTGCAGAAATTAATTCTTCATTTTGCTGGTCTTCAATTGGTAGCTGTGTAAATTTTTGCCAGATGTTTTTCGTTTTAAACGATGACATTTGTCTTAAAAACTGATCTTTATATTTTTTTTCAAACTCGTTGAGCAAATATGATTTTTGTCCTGTTTGATAATCTTTTCCGGCCGCTTGCCAATATAAATGTTCAAAGCTGGTTTCTAGATCTGTGTTTGCATCAAAATCTGCCTTATATCTATGATCGGTCAAATTGATTACATCAGTAGATGCAAATTCAATCAGTCTGTATTGAGCACTCTGAAATCCACTTGCAGGAGTAAGCGTATTTCTGAATTTCATATATTGATCTATTTCCATACCATTTTCCATAATACTGAACGAATTGGTCAGCATATCAAAATAGCGTGTTATTCTGGAGAGTCTTTCACTAAAAAAATCAACCTGAATATTTTCGGTGTCAGCAATCTGATCAATTTCCCATAAAATCATTTTAAAGATCAACTCATTTACCTGATGGTACATAATAAACACCATTTCGTCTGGTAGAGTAGTGCGTTGTATCTGAAGGTTTAAAAGAGCATCGGTCTGAATATAATCCCAATAAGTAATTGGTTTTGACCAAAGCAAACCTTCAAGCTGAACATCTGTTTTTTGATTTATAGCTTGAAATTTAAGGTCAATTTCTTTTAAAATTGATTCAGAATTATCTGTGGTGTTCATTATTTTTTTACTTTAAATGGATTTTTCAATCCTTTGTATTCATCCAAATCTGCTTTTAACGATCCGACAGCAAGATCTGCTTTTATTCTAACAGGAATTTTGTTGTCGTCATCTGTTATCCAGAGTGTTAAGCTTTCTTTTTCTTTAAAAACCCTGCCTGTTTGCACTAGTGGTTTAAAAACCATTGTTGTAACGGTTCCAAATTTAGTTGTAATATCCTGACGACCTATATATTTTAACTTAAATTTTGTGATTTCCTCATCAAAAAACATATCAATAGTAATCGATTCTCCCGATTTAAGTTTATCGATATTCGGATGGTTTCGTAAGTAGTAAAAAGAAGAAACAATATCCTGAACATTTTCGGTTACTAAAATTGTTTTTTCTGATTTTCGTTTGTAATCCTTAACCAAAACTCTGTTTTCATTCTGATTAAAAATACCTTCTTGATTTTTGGTGTAACCACCTTCATTAATTTTTCTGATATAACGGTATGGATTTCCATTTTCTTTGTCAAAGTAACTTTCATATAAATCTTCTACTTTGAAGAAAAATTTTGACATACCAGTAGTGTAGCCTTTACCAACTGCATGAAAGACTTTTTTATTATTTATTGTAGCCTCTTTTACCTCCAATGTTGCATACCCGGCATTTACAATTCCGTAATGAATACGAAATTTAAAATACTCGCCTACATCGAATGCATCTTCTTTAAAAGTATCAAAACTAAAGGTTGTGAGGATTATAAGGAATAGGGCAATTTTTTTCATAGGACAATTTTGACAGTTATATATATAAAGATAATGACAAATTTTATTCCAAAAGTTACTAAAACAAAAAAACTCAGTCAAAAAATGACTGAGTTTTTATGCTATTAACTAACCAAAAAACTATAAATTATGAAATTTATATCAATTCGGAAGGAAACCACCCCTTCCTGATTTGCGAGTGCAAAGATAGATACAAAGTTCAAAAAATAAATAGCAAAAAGTGAGTTTAACATAACATTTGCATAAAAAGCATCGTTTTATAGCGAATTTTTCTATATTATGTAAAAATATTGCGATTTTATAAAGTTCCTCTCAATTCCTGTTCTCTTTCAATTGACTCAAAAAGGGCTTTAAAGTTTCCTGCGCCGAATCCTTTTGCACCCATTCTTTGAATAATTTCGAAAAATAATGTTGGTCTGTCCTGAACTGGCTTAGTAAATATTTGTAATAAATAACCATCTTCATCGGCATCTACCATAATGGCTAATTTTTCAATTTCGTTAATATCTTCCTTCATCATATCCATATGTACTCCGAGCCTTTCCGGAATTGCTTCGTAATAAGCATGAGGCGGAGCAGATAAAAATTCAACACCACGTGCTCTTAACTGCGATACTGTTTTAATAATATCATCTGTTGCAATGGCGATGTGCTGAATTCCGGGGCCACCATAAAAATCTAAATATTCTTCAATTTGCGATTTTTTCTTTCCTTCTGCCGGTTCATTGATCGGGAATTTAATTCTTCCGTTTCCGTTTGACATTACTTTACTCATTAACGCAGAATATTCTGTGGTAATTTGTTTGTCATCAAAAGATAAGAAATTCACAAATCCCATTACTTCTTCATAGAATTTTACCCAGGTATTCATTTCGTTCCAACCCACGTTTCCTACCATATGGTCAATATATTTCAATCCGGTTGGTTCAGGGTTATAGTCTGATTTCCATTCTTTGTAGCCTGGCAGGAAAATTCCTTTGTAATTTTTTCTTTCTACAAAAATGTGAACGGTTTCTCCGTAAGTGTAAATTCCGGAGCGCACTACTTCTCCAAATTCATCAGATTCTACAGTTGGCTCCATAAAAGAACGGGCACCGCGTTTCATCGTTTCTTCATAAGCGCTTCTTGCATCTTCTACCCAAAGTGCTGCCACTTTTACACCATCACCATGTTTTTTTAAATGATCGTTTATTGGAGAATTAGCATTTAATGGCGTAGTCAAAACAATTCTAATTTTATCTTGTTTTAAAACATACGAAGCTTTGTCTTTTACTCCGGTTTCTAGTCCGGCGTAAGCCAATGACTGATATCCAAATGCAGTTTTATAATAATGTGCAGATTGTTTTGCATTTCCTACGTAGAATTCTACATAATCGGTTCCTAATAAAGGAAGAAAATCTTGTGCTCCTTCAAATATTTTTTCTAATCCGTATTCTACTGATTTTACTTGTTTACTCATGATGTTTATTTGTTTAATCGGTTAATACTTAAATTGATGAACCGAAATGTTGTTTTGAATTTTGATTTAGCCCTGATGGGAACGTCATCCTTTTGTGGCGGGGTTCGCAACAAAAGATATAGTGCACAGCAGGAATAGCTTCTAAATTATATTGTAAATGAGATTGCTTCGTTCCTCGCAATGACTACTCCGTCCACGACTTATAATACTGACCGTCATCCAATCCCATTGCTTCCTCGGTAACCATTAAATGTCTGAAAGTATCAACCATAACGGCTAATTCCTGTGTTTCTTTGTGGCCAATACTGCGTTCCATTGCGCCTGGTGCAGGTCCATGTGGAATTCCTTTTGGGTGTAATGTGATATGACCCTGCTCAATATTATTACGGCTCATAAAATCTCCATCAACATAGTACAAAACTTCGTCTGAATCTATATTGCTGTGATTGTAAGGTGCCGGAATTGCTTTTGGATGGTAATCGTAAAGTCTCGGGCAGAATGAACAAACGACAAAAGTGGCCGTTTCAAAAGTTTGGTGTACCGGTGGCGGTTGGTGAACACGTCCGGTTATAGGTTCAAAATTATGAATTGAGAATCCGTAAGGAAAATTGTAGCCGTCCCAGCCAACAACATCAAACGGATGTGTGGCATATACCACTTCGTGAATCATTCCTTCTTTTTTGATTTTAATTAAAAAATCACCTTTTTCGTCGTGTGTCTCTAATTCATTTGGCAAAATAAAATCACGCTCGCAAAACGGAGAATGTTCTAAATGCTGACCTGATTGGTTTTTATAACGTTTTGGAGTATAAAATGGAGAATAAGACTCGACATAAAAAAGTCGGTTTTCTATAGTCTCAAATTCTATCTGATAAATAATTCCTCTTGGTATGATTAGATAATCTCCATATTCAAAAGGAATATTACCGAGCATGGTACGCAGCTTTCCCTTTCCTTTATGAATGAAAAGCATTTCGTCAGCATCGGCATTTTTGTAAAAATAATTTCTAAGCGATTCTTTTGGCGCAGCCAGACCAATAATGCAGTCTTTGTTGACCAACATTGCTTTTCGGCTGTCCAGAAAATCGTTTTCAGGCTTTAATTCAAAACCTTTAAACAATAATGATTTTATATTCTTTCCGATTGCAATTTTAGGTTCAACAGAATAAGAGTTTAAAATTTCTTTTACCTGTGTTGGTCTGTGAACGTGATAAGATAATGACGAATGTCCGTGAAAACCTTCTGTTCCAAATAATTGTTCGTAGTAAAAACCTCCGTTTGGTTTCTCGAACTGGGTGTGTCTTTTTTGAGGAAAATCTCCAAGTTTATGATATAATGGCATGGCTTTTTCAATTAGATAATTTATAAATTAGATAATTAGAAAATGTGAATTGTGAACAGATAATCAGCCCATTTTCTAAATTGGCTAATTATTCAATTCGATAGCATTACTCCGGATTTCTCTTAATAAGAAATTGAAGATACTCCAATAAACCTGTCCATTTTGTTTTCATTATAACAAATGTCGTAATTTTTATTGATTTAAATTACAAATTAAAACAAAAATCCGATACTAAACCATGTAAAACTTTTTGACATCTCAGGAGACCATGAATGTTTAATCTCGATTGGCCCAATTATAGTTTCGAGTCCGTAACCTACAGCATACCCAGAATATTTAGGCATTGAGATCCAGTCAACAGTGCTAAAAATGTCATCACCCAGATTGGCATAATTTGCAGAAATGTTGACGTGATTTTTTTTAAGTATTTCATAATCCAGTGTCAGGCCCGTTTTTATATAACTGTTTCCGGAGATACTGAGAAAATCGTATCCGTAAAAATAGTTGAAATTGTTGATTTTGTTATAGCCATAACCACCCAAAATGTAATCAAAAAACGGAACACTATCACTGCCAATATTGAACCCTGATTCTGCTTCAATTTTAAAAGTCGCTTTTTTGAAAAGCCTATTTGCAAATGCGATTTCTGCTTTTGCTGTTGAGAATGGTTTAAATGTTTTTGTATAATCTGTTGATGCCAAATAAGTTTGCACGTCTGTAGAGAAATATAATCCTGAATGAGGAAAACTTTTATTGTCAAAAGAGTCATATTTTAAATATCCAAAAACACTATAATAAGTGCTTTTCTCAATTATATTATCTTCATCTGAAAGTGTAGGTGAATTTATTTTTAAATATTTATGCTCCAACCCACCGCCCATTAAGAATTTCTGAACAAATATAGTTTGAAAATAAGCCTGATTTGTCAAATCAGAAAAATCAACATTGATCTGATTCCCTGTTGGATTTTCTGAAATGAGTGAGCTGAAACTATTCGCCACATTTCGGTTAAACTGATTTAATCTGGAGCGAAATCCGAAACTAATATTAAAACCATTTTCGACATAATAGTTTAAATCGTATCTGAAATTATCTCCCAAAATGACATCTACCGAGGTGACATCATTTTTTAAGAATGTTTTTTTATGGGTAAGATTTAATAAAATTCCACTTTTATAAAGACCGTCATAATGCAGTCCAAGCTTTAAATACGTTTGAGTTGGATTTTCGCGAAGCACGAGATCCAAATCATCTTTATTGCCATTTGGCTGCAAACAATAAGAAATTGTGCTGAAGTTTTGTGTAGCATTAATATTATTTATTCCGGTTTTCAGATCGTCATAGGTTATAGTACTCCCTGGTTTAAAACGGAGTTTACCACGAATGTATTCACGCGTAAAATTTTCCAGACGGTCACTGTTTATGTTTTTTATTTCAAGTGTATCTGTACTTATTTTTAGTTTTGGCTTTTTATAAAAATGATTTTCATCTGTAAGAGATTTAATTTTTTCAAAAACGGCAAAAGCAGCTTCTTCACCTTTTCTGATTATTTCTTCGCCTTTGTCAAAAGAAATTACACCATAATCACGAATGTCAGGTTTTATATAAACATCGGTGTCTTTTACCTTGCTTTTCATTTTATCGATCGACTGAAGATTGGTAATCTGAACCAATATTCTTGTGGCATTTTTCAACCCTTTTCTGTTCAGTAAATCGTCCTGAACATCGACACCAATGATAATATCAGCGCCAAGATTTCGAACTTCTTTTATTGGATAATTATTTACAACTCCGCCATCGACTAATAATTTTCCGTCAATTTCTACCGGCGTAAATAACGAAGGAAAAGCCGCACTCGCCACCATGGCCTGAACCAGGTTTCCTTTGTTAAGCAATACTTCTTCCCCCGTTTCTATGTTGGTAGCGATACATAAAAAAGGTGTTGGCAATTTATTAAAATCACGAACGTGACGAACATTTCGGGTAAGGCTGCTCAATAAATTATAATTGTACATTCCTTTTGAAAGCGCTTCCGGAATACCAACCTTGAATTTATTAAAAGGCAAAGCTATGGCATATAATTCGTCATTTTTTTTACCATAAAAGTTTTTAGACGAACGAGGAATATAATCGTTTATCAATTCGTCAAAATTTGTTCTTTTGAAGATAGAATCAATTTGAGAAGCGTTGTAACCTGAGGCATAAAGTCCGCCAATTACAGACCCCATGCTCGTGCCGCCAATATAATCTATTTTTATTCCAGCCTCTTCCAAAACTTTCAACACCCCGATATGGGCAAAACCTTTGGCACCACCACCACTCAAAACCAAACCTATTTTTGGTCTTCTGACACTATCCTGCACCACTTTTTTTTCATTTTCCTGTGAAAAAGAATTTTGCGGATTTATAAATAAAAGTACAAAAAGAACCAACTGTAAGCTCCAGATGGAAATAGAAAACTGCTGAATACAAAAAGATATTTTTTCCTGCAAAGAAAGAGCAGAAACATAAGTTCCCTTTTTAGAAAAAGAAAAAAATCTTTTTGACTGAGTTTTAGAAATGAACTGCTGGATTAGGCGCATAAAAAAAGTACTAGTTGGTTTTGTAAAAGTCGACAATTTTTTTGGCTTTTGATAGTCCGACAACATCAGAAATTTCTTTTTCTGTAGCCAATTTTAATCTCTTAACACTTTTAAAATGTTGTATTAATGTAAGCATTGTTTTTTCGCCGATTCCGGGAATACTTTCTACCGAAGAATTAAGTGCTGCCTTGCTTCGTTTGTTGCGATGAAAAGTGATTCCAAAACGATGTGCCTCATTTCGTAATTGCTGAATAACTTTTAATGTTTCTGATTTTTTATCTAAATACAGCGGAATAGAATCTCCCGGATAAAAAAGTTCTTCGAGGCGTTTTGCAATTCCAATAATAGCAATTTTGCCACGTAATCCCAGTTCGTCTATACTTTTTAGGGCAGCAGAAAGTTGTCCTTTTCCACCATCAATAATAATCAATTGTGGCAAAGGTTCATTTTCTTCTAATAATCTTTTGTAACGACGGCCTACAATTTCGGTCATCGAAGCAAAATCATCAGGTCCTTCAACCGTTTTTACATTAAAATGGCGATAATCTTTTTTGCTTGGTTTACCATCTTTAAACACAACGCAGGCCGCAACAGGATTTGTTCCCTGAATATTAGAGTTGTCAAAACATTCGATATGACGCGGTTCAACTGGAAGGCGTAAATCTTTCTGCATCTGCGCCATGATTCGGTTGGTATGACGATCGGGATCTACAATCTGTAATTGTTTGAGTTGCTCGATTCGATAGAATTTTGCATTTCTGATGGATAAATCCAAAATCTGTTTTTTATCTCCAAGCTGCGGAACTGTTGTCCGGATATTTTCACCCAAATTGATTTCGAAGGGAACAATAATTTCTTTCGATAATAACTGAAAACGTTCCCGAAGTTCAATTATGGCAAGTTCCAGTAACTCTTCATCACTTTCGTCCAGTTTCTTTTTTATTTCCAAAGTATGCGAACGAATAATCGATCCGTGTGAAATTTGAAGAAAGTTGACATAAGCGGCACTTTCATCAGACACAATCGAAAAGACGTCAATATTGGTTATTTTCGGATTTACAATAGTCGATCTAGATTGATAATTTTCGAGGATATCAATTTTTTCCTTGATTTTTTGAGCTTCTTCAAAACGTAAATCCTGCGCATATTTTGTCATTAAGCGTTTGAAGTCTTTCAGGCTTTCCTTAAAATTTCCTTTCAGGATTTCGCGAATAGCATCAACCTGCCTTTGATAATCTTCCAGCGGTTCCAGGCCTTCACACGGGCCTTTGCAGTTTCCGATATGATATTCCAGACAAACCTTAAATTTTCCTGAATTGATATTGGATTCACTTAAATCGTAAGTACAGGTTCGCAAGGGATACAATTCCTTAATTAAATCAAGAATAGTATAAACCATTTTGAAATTGGTATACGGCCCATAATATTCAGAGCCGTCTTTGACCATTCTTCGCGTTAAAAATATTCTGGAAAATGGTTCTTTTTTGATACAGATCCAAGGATAACTTTTATCATCACGCAGCAATACATTATAGCGTGGCTGCAGTGTTTTGATTAAATTATTTTCTAATAAAAGCGCATCGGTTTCAGTAGGAACCACAATATGTTTTATGGTTACAATTTTTCTAACCAGCACATTTGTTTTTCTGGTATCATGAATTTTATTAAAATAGGAAGAGACTCTTTTTTTTAAGTTCTTTGCCTTTCCGACATATAATATTTTATCGTCCTTATCGTAATACTGATACACGCCCGGATTGTCTGGCAAGGTTTGAATTTGAAGATCTAAAGACGGTTTTGACATTCTGTTTAGTTTCTGAAGATAGCTGAAAAGCATTTTTCAAAAACTATTCCGATTTTGATAATTTGCTTTACAGTGATTTAGTTCCAAATTTACGAAATCAAAAGAATAATTTCTATATTTAGATTTTATAATTCTATATGAAAAATAACAAACCCATGATTATTTTTGGCGAATCGATTTTGCCAGGAGAACATAGAACAATAAACGTTGAAATTGCCAGGTTACACACAACCACAAAGCTTAATATTCCGGTTATCGTACGCCGCTCAAAACTTGACGGTCCGGTAGTTTTATTCTCAGCCGGCATACACGGAGATGAAATAAACGGAATTGAAATTGTACGTCAGATTATCAGCAAAAAAATAAACAGGCCAACCCGAGGAACTATTATTTGTATTCCGATTATTAATATTTATGGATTTGTAAATAAATCGCGTGAATTTCCCGATGGCAGAGATTTAAACCGCGTGTTTCCCGGAAGTAAAAAAGGTTCGCTGGCAAGCCGTTTTGCATTTCATATAGTGGCAGAGATTTTACCGATTTTAGATTATGCAGTCGATTTTCATGCCGGTGGAGCGAGCCGCTTTAATGCGCCACAGATTCGAATCACAGAAAATAATCCTGAACTCAAAACCTTATCCGATATTTTTAATGCTCCATTTACTTTGTATTCAAAAAATATCAGTGGTTCTTTTAGAAATACATCTGAAAAAGCAAATGTAAAAATGCTGCTTTTTGAAGGAGGTAAATCATTAGATATAAATAATGAAATTGCCAATGAAGGGGTGATGGGAGTAAAGCGTTTATTGAATTATCTGGATATGCTTGATCCCAACCAGGTTGTAGAGGAAGCAAAAGAACCTTCGATTTATATTAAAAATTCGGTTTGGCTGCGTGCAAAGTGTTCCGGTTTGCTGCATGATTTTAATATGGTGAGCAAATTTGTTACCAAAGGAACAATTCTGGCGATAATAACCGATCCGTTTGGTAAATTTGAACAAAAAGTAAAAGCGCCTCACGACGGATTTGTGATTAATGCCAATCATTCGCCAATCGTTTATGAAGGTGATGCCATTTATCATATTTCTAAAAATTCACCAGAAGAAGATGCCGAAGAATAAAAAAGAATTACGATTACAATATAAAAGTTTCAGGAAAGAATGTTCTGCTGAGGATGTTGAAGATAAAAGTTTGGCAATTGCCAATAATTTAATTCAAATGCCAATTTGGGATAAAACGTATTATCATGTTTTTCTTCCGATAGAAGAACAGAAAGAAGTAAATACAGAATACGTCCTTCATTTGCTTTCCGGAAAAGATAAAGAAATTGTAGTTTCTAAAAGTGATTTCGCAACTCGCGGAATGTCTCATTTTTTATTAACGGATAATACTAAAATTAAAAAAAACGAATATAATATTCCCGAACCCGTAAATGGTTTGCCTGTTGCGCCAAAAGTTATAGAAGTTGTTTTTGTTCCGCTTTTGGCTTTTGACAATTTTGGAAATCGCGTGGGTTATGGAAAAGGATTCTATGATAAATTTCTCTCTGAATGCAAACCTGAAACGCTAAAAATTGGACTTTCGTTCTTTGAAGCCGAAAATGAAATTGAAGATGTTTTTGAATCTGATGTAAAATTAGATTATTGTGTTACCCCTTTAAAAATCTATAGTTTTTGATTGAAGAATTGCCAGTGATATAAATAAATTTATATAACATATGAGAAAAATTTATATCACATGTTGTTTTAAAGATGAGTTTTTTATAAAAGAAAATCCCAAATACCATTTTTGAAATTGGAATTTGGGATTTATATTTTGAATTTTTAAAAGTCTTTATTTTACTTCTTTAATTGTCGAAGAATCAATCCAACCTTCTGTTCCGTCTGTTAATTCTATTTTTTTCCAGTTTAACAAAGTTTCTTTAACATAGACTTTTGCTCCTTCATGCAATAAGAAAATAGGAGATCCTGCTTTTTGGGGTTCGCTTCGAACTTCACTTATTTCGGCAAAAACAATTGCAGGGCGATCATTATCAAAATGATTCTTTTCAGACATTCCGGCGGCAACGCTTAAAAACAAGGCAACCAAAAGAATAAACATTCCGATGAAATAGATTCTTTTTGAAAGTGTGAGCTGCGAAAAATAATAGCCAATAAAGCACAGTAAAAAAACAAAAGCAATTGCAACAGAAATCTTTGCCCAGGTATTATAATTAAAAATCCCGGTAAAGTTCTGAATCAGTTTTGCAAAACCTACTTTTGGAACTTCTTTTATTTCATCAATAGTTAGTTTTTTGGCAAACTTTAAATTATTTAATGTTTCAGGATCATTAGGTTTTAAAACCAAAGCTTTCTCATAATTGTAAATAGAAGGCGCAACTTTATTTAATTTATAATAGCTGTTTCCTAAATTAAAATACAATTCTGCCGATTGTTGTTTGTCTTCTTTTATAATATTTTCATAAACATCAATAGCTTGCTGATATTCTCCATTTTTATACAGCGTATTTCCTTTTTCAAAGCTGTTCTGAGCAAAGAAAACCTGAGAGATTAATAGAAAGAGATATATTATATTTTTCATTTTAAACAATTTGTTTTTCTAATTCAGAAATAATTACAACAGCTTTATCATAATCCTGCTGAATAGATGCACTTGATGCCGGGGCATATCGCGCAAACTCACAGTTTTCTGTCAGCGTAATAAAACTTTGTACAGCTTCTGGATTTGCGTTTCTTGATAATAGTAATTCCCTGATATTGTCTTTACTCATTTCTGAGGTTTCAATATGTAATTTTGCTTTTAGGAAATTGTGCATTGCTTTTTCCAGCGCAATATAAAACGGTTCTTTGTTATTAAGTTGTTTCTTGGCTTCAGATAAATATTTCTTAGCCAATTTGTTGTTCATTTTAATTCTATTGCCGGTTACATCACTGTCGATTGCTTCTTTTTTCTTTTTAGCCAAAATAATTATCGGCAGAATAATAAAAGGCGCAAACAATAAAGCATAATAAAGGTTAGAGCCGTAAAAATCGTTTTTGTCAATACTTACCAGTGTTGTTTTTAACTTAACGTATTTGAATTGTTCTGTTTTTGAAATTACATTTTTAGATGCAGTTGCTGTGGTATTAGCTTCAGCCTGCATTGGCCCATCCAGAACATCTATCATAATTTCCTGAGATGTAATGGTTTTATAAGAACCGCTATTCAAATCAAAATAAGAAAATTGCATTGGCTTAATAGCATACTTTCCTTTATACTGCGGAACGATGGTATATTTATCTGAAATTCTTCCTGACATTCCCGCCAGTGAAGTTGTTACTTTTTCATCATGAACCGGATCGTAAATTTCTAATGCATTTGGTACAACAGGTTTTGGTAAAGTAAATAATTTCATGTTTCCGGCTCCGGTAGCACTTACGATCAGGTCCAGACCCTCACCATTTTTTAGCGTTGTTTTTGTTGGTGTTACTGTAAAAGTAAATTTTCCGACAGCACCGCTAAAACCTTCCGGTTTACTTGCTTCTGGAAGTGGTCTTACATTAATTGTTTTAGCTCCTGCCGAAACAATTTTATTGTCATCAGAAAGTATCATCTGACCAAACATATCACGACGATTTGTTGGCAATTGTACGCCAATATCTAATGAAAGCGGCTCAATGGTAAGTCTTCCTGATTTCTGTGGATATAAAATAGTCTTTTTCAGGACTACATAATAACATCTTTGACCCTGATAACTTCCTTCTTCAATGGTCAATTGTTTGATGTCAATATTTTGGTTCCAGAAATCATTGTATTTTGGTTTTGCCAATTCTTTAAAACCGGTAACACCAATATTATTGAAATACAATTTATAAACGACTGTAATCGGCTCGTTTAGGTACGGATTGGTTTTAGAAATTTCTGCAACCAGATTAAGCGTTTCGCTTCCTGACCCCTGAGGTCTGTCATTAGGGTCTCTTTCCTGCGCAACTGCATTTGTAACAACGATTTTTATTGGCGAGGTTTTGTAAATCTGGCCATTAAATTCTATCGATGCCTGTTTAATAATAACCGTTCCCTTTTGAGCTGGCTGCAAAATATAAGAATATATTTTTTGAAAAGAGCTTCTCCCGTTTATCCAGGATTGGCTTACCTGCTGGCTAGGCCCGGCTACAACTTTGAATCCGTCAAATGAAGGCTGGTCAAAATTGTCTCCGTCAACATTCATGATGAAGTCAATTCTAAGTCTTTCATTTAGGCCAAGCGTGTTTTTGCTTACTCTGGCTTCAAATTGAACTTGAGCCAAAAGCCCTTGAAAAGTGAATAGTAATAAAATTAAATATCTTTTCATTAATTGTTTAATCGTTTTAAAGGTTTAACTAAAAACTACCAGTCTTTTTCTGTTTTTCTAGGATTTCCTTTTACTTTTTGAGCGTTAACTTTATCTTGAACTTTCTTTTCCTCATTATTTACGGCGTCTAATAAATTTTGAACACGATCTTTTGATATTCCGCCAGGTATTGGTTTTGGCTGTCCGTTATTGTCAGATTTATTATCTTTCTTCGGATCATTTTTACCATCTTTCTGATCTTTGTCCTTATCGCCTTTGTCGTCTTTTTTATCCTGATCCTTGTTTTTATCCTTGTCCTTATCTTTATTTTTGTCCTTGTTTTTATCGTTTTTCGGCGGATTCTCTTTTAGTTTTTGTTTTGCGTAAGCATAATTGTAACGAGTTTCATCATCTGTGGGATCATTACGCAACGCTTGTTTGTAAGCTTCAACTGCCTGCGTATAATCTTTCTCTTTCATAAAGACATTCCCAAGGTTGTGGTAAGCCTTATGCTTATCAGGTCTTGTTTTTGCATTTTTTATTGCTTTCGCGTAAGCAAGTTTAGCCTCCGAAGCCTGATTTTGTCTGTAAATCGTATTTCCTAAATTATAAGAAGCAATACCGCGTCCTGGAAATTTAGATTCTGAAATTCTGTAATTTGCCTCTGCATCAACAAATTTATTCTGCTTATATTCTTCATTGGCATTAGGCAATGTCTTGTCTTTCTCCTGGGCAGAAACCGCAAGAGAAACCGTTAGTAAAATATAAAGAAGTAAATTTTTCATTCTAATTTTTTATGTTTTGTTTTGCCACGATTGCACTAAATTTTTCCGTGTAATTAATGGCGAACCTTATTATTTCTTTTCGTTAAATAAATTCAATTCTTTGATCCAGTTTGTTTTTCTTTCTAAAAGGAAAATATCTAAAAACAATAACAGAAAAGCAAAGCCAATAAACCATTGAAATTGTGATTGAAAATCGGCCATTTGTGTTGCTTCAAACTCTGTTTTCTGAATGTTATTGAGTGCATTTTTTACATATTCTAAAACTTCTTTGGTATTGCCACCGTATACATAACCACCTTTAGTAGCCTTAGCAATAGCTTTTAATCCATCCTGGTTTAGTTTTGTAATTACTGTTTCGCCGTTTTGGTCTTTTTGATAATTTTTTACAACACCATTTTCTTTTAACGGAATTGTTCCTCCTTTTTCAGTTCCAACACCTATAGTGATGATTTTCATCCCCAATTTATTGGCTTCTTCTGCAGCTGCAGGAGCACCTTCAGAGTGATCTTCTCCATCTGAAATCAGAATTAATAGCTTACTGGTTTTGCTTTTTTCATCAAAGTAAGTAGAAGACAACCTGATCGCTTCGTCAAGCGAAGTTCCCTGTGAAGAAACCATATCCGGAGTCATGCTTTGCAGAAACATTTTGGCAACACTATAATCTGTAGTAATTGGCAAAACAGGAAAAGCACTGCCAGCGTAAGCAACAATTCCAATTCTGTCGCTCCCTAAATTATTGATGATTTGCGAAACCAATTGTTTACTTTTATCTAATCGACTTGGTGCCACATCTTCGGCAAGCATACTTTTAGAAACGTCAACAGCAAAAACGATATCTATACCTTCGCGTTTTACGGTTTCCATTTTAGTCCCAATCTTAGGATTTACTAACCCAATAATTAAGCAGGCAAGAGCAAGAAGAATTACCGATAATTTTAATACAGGTTTAAAAACAGAACGTTCAGGGCTCAGTCTTTTAACCATTTCGATATCACCAAATTCACGTTGCTTTTTTCTTTTCCAATACATATTGAAAAGGAAAATACACACCAAAATCGGGAGTAAGAATAAAAGGTATAAATATTTTTTTTCGTCTAATTCCATATAATTTTTAAAATTCCAATCCCGATCGCTGAGGGGATAAATTCCAAATTCAACTTTTTTCTTTGTATTTGAAAAATCAAATAAAGCTTCTGTAAACTGTATTTCTTAAACCAACTTCTAACAATAATAAAAAGGCTGCCAATAAAACAAAACCTCTGTATTTTTCGTCATAATCATAGAATTTTAATTCCTGAATTTCTGTTGTTTCTAATTTATTGATTGCATTATAAATTTGAGCCAGCCTGTCATTGCTCGTCGCTCTAAAATAAGTCCCTTCGGTTTTACGGGCAATACTCTTCATTAATTGTTCGTCAATTTCAACCTTCTGCATTTTGAATAAAAAACCTCCGTTTGGAGCATATGCATAAGGAGACGGTGCCATTCCATTGGTTCCAATTCCTATCGTATATACTTTTATACCGTATTGTTTTGCAATATCTGCAGCCGTTTCGGGCTCAATAAAACCGGCATTGTTAACACCATCTGTCATCAGAATGATTACACGGCTTTTTGCTTTACTGTCTTTAAGGCGGTTTACAGCTGTTGCCAATCCCATACCAATTCCTGTTCCGTCCTGTAAAGCGGTGTCATACTTAATGTCTTTTATGGCCTCAAGAATGATAGCTTTATCACTCGTAACAGGTGTTTTTGTATAAGCTTCAGAAGCATACAAAACCAATCCTATCCTGTCGTTTGGTCTTTCTTCAACGAAATCGGCTGCTACTCTTTTTAAAGCTTCCATACGGTTTGGCTTTAAATCTTTTGCAAGCATACTTCCCGAAACGTCAATTGCCATAACAATATCAATACCTTTTGTCGTTTTTGTCTGATTGCTGATATCTACAGTCCTTGGTCTTGCCAATGCAATGATTAAAGATGACAAAGCAATAGTCCTGAAAACATACAAACATGGTTTTAGTTTTACAAGCAGTGATTCACTACTTTTAAAACCCTGCGTAGAACTCATTTTTAGGGTAGCCGACTGTTGGTTCCGTTTTAGTAAAAACCAAATGATTGCAATTGGAATTAGCAAAAACAACCAAAAAAATTCCGGATTTAAAAAAGTTATTTTACTCATTAGTTACTAGCTTTTCTAAGTTCAACAGAATTTAAAACTCGGGTTGTGATATCATTTGCATAAGTATCACCTTCTTCATGCAGGATTACGATTTGTTGTAATCCCTGATCTTGTTTAAAAAGCAGAATTTCATAATAAGCCTTTTTACTTGTTTTATCTACAGGATTTAAAACTGTCATTGTTCCGTAACCTTTTAGTCCCTGGACACCTTCGTTAGTTTGAAAATCTTCTTGTTTTACAATTAAATTTTGCCCACCCTGAACTTCAATAATTTTTAATGAACCTTCTAATGCTTTTGCTAAATCTATTTCAACAGGATTTTTGAATTTACTGGTCGAAACAGCGATATAAAAATCGTCAATCATACTTCCGTACACAAAAAGCTGCATTTCCTTAATCAAAGCCATAGTTTCTTTTGGCAGTACTTTTTGAGTATCCATACGTTTCAGTACTTTTGGTGTTTCTATTAAAACACCCGGGTTTCCGTACTCACTTTTCACCCATTCTCCTTCTAATAATTCTTTAGTAGGATGGCCAATAACATTGTCTTTTACGTAGTTGAAACCTTTAGTAATAACAAAGAAAGTTGTTGTTCCTAATAGTAAAAGGAAAACAGTTCCAACCGCAATTGCAATACGTTTGTTGCGTTTTTTAAGCAATTGAAGTTTGATTTGTTTTTGTCTTTGTGCTTCGTTCAGCAATTCGTCTTCTTCGTTAGGAACTTCTGTCGGAATTGCGTTATCAAACGTTAAGATTACTTTCTGAATTTTATTTCTGTCTTCGGTAATTTCGAAATCTAAAGGTTTGGATTTTGCAAATTTCACTAAATCGGCCTGACGCAAAACACGCTCTAAGTTCTCCACAATTTCTGGAGTAAGTGTCATTTTCTTTTTGGCAGAAGCTGTTCTGATTGCCTGAATCAACTCAGAAGTAGTGCTTTCCATGGCTGGAATATGAATAGCTTCTTCGATATAGTTTCTTGCAATATCGGTCAATTCGCTATAATATTCTTTTATCTCACCTTTTTGCCAAAGTTCTTTTTTCTCCAGATTGTTTAATAAACTTGTCGCCTTTTCAATAGGTGTTTTATAAACTTCTTCTTCGATTTTTTTCTTCTGATTTTTTTTAATAAACCAGTAAACAAAAACGCCTATACCGATTATGAGAACTATAGCCAAAACATATTTCCACCAATTGCCCGTACCGCTTTCAACAGCCGTAATGTCTTTAATGTCATACATTTTCTGTTGTAAGGTGTCTACTTTTATATTAGCAACTTCAACTGTAATAAAATCGGATAAAAAAGGTTTTTTGTCAATCAAAATTTTAATCGGAGGGATCGTATATCTGCCTGAATCAAATTGAGTTAAACCATATTTTTTGATAAGTTCATAAGTGTCGTTTTTCTTAACCGTATCAACAGGATAAGATTGAATAACTTCTAATGAGCCAATGGTTTTCGGATTAGGGAAAACTACCTTAGATTTTGAGCTTACAACCGTTTTAAGCGTTAACTTAAATTCGGCTCCAATTTTATTTTTTGTAGTATCAATACTTGTCTCCACTGGTTTTTGTGCAAAAACAGCAGAAGAAAGCAAAAATAAAAATATGTAAAACTTTAATTTCATTTGATTTTTT
>Ga0307406_10000131_pt1 | contig 44247 bp, 53 predicted proteins | sample 322Cmetagenome_3_FD_203706 | JGI IMG/M metagenome (GOLD analysis project Ga0307406, IMG submission 203706) | Maize rhizosphere microbial communities from greenhouse at UC Davis, California, United States - 322HYB-C-2 | ecosystem: Host-associated > Plants > Roots > Rhizosphere > Soil | place...
GGGAATAGCACCGCCTCTCAGGCGTTGCTCCGAGCATGACAACTCTCGGAATCATCGGTGCAGGACACATCGGCAGCCAGGTCGCCCGCGTGGCGGTGGCGAACGGCTACGACGTGGTGATCGCCAACTCGCGCGGCCCGGAGACGCTCGCCGACCTCGTCGCCGATCTCGGACCCCGGGCGACGGCGGTCACGGCGGCGGATGCTGCGGCGGCCGGCGATGCCGTCGTCGTGACGGTGCCCCTGCACGCCATCGATCGCCTGCCGGTCGAGCAGCTGGCGGGCAAGATCGTCCTCGACACCAACAACTACTACCACGAGCGCGACGGGCGCATCGAGGCTCTCGACAAGGGCGAGACGACGACCTCGGAGCTCGTGCAGCAGCAGCTCCCCACGTCGAGGATCGCCAAGGCGTTCAACCAGATCCTCGCCGCGGACATCACGACCGACGGCACGCCCGCGGGCACTCCGAACCGCCGGGCCCTCGCCACCGCGGGCGACGACGATGAGGCCGTGGCCTTCGTCACGCGCTTCTACGACGAGGCGGGCTTCGACACCGTCAACGTCGGACCGCTCAGCGAGTCGTGGCGCGTCGAGCGCGACCGCCCCGCGTACGTCGCCCGGCAGAACGCCGAGGAGCTCGAGGCCAACCTCGCGCTCGCGAACCGACTGCCCTGAGCGCGTCCCCCGTCGTCGGTCCTTCGCACTCCGGTCACGGTTGGGATACCAAAAGTTGGTGAACCGCCGTGCAGGTGAGAGAATGCGGACATGACGGCGGCGGGGGCCACCGGCGAACTCGAGTCGGTGAGGGTGACGCGCATTCTGCGCGACGACATCGTGCTGGGCCGACGCCTGCCGGGTTCCCGACTCGTCGAACGAGACATCGCCGCAGAGCTCGATGTCTCACGCCTCCCCGTGCGCGAGGCGATCCGCACGCTGGTCTCGGAAGGCGTCGTGGTCGCCCGCCCGCGCAGCTGGGCCGTGGTGCGCGAGTTCACGCAGCGCGACATCAGGGACTTCGCCGAGGTGCGCGAGTCGGTGGAGACGCTGATCTTCGTCTTCGCGGCCGAGCGGCATGACGAGGCCGGCATCGCGCGGCTCCGTGACGTGTACGAGCGAGAACTCGCCGCGGCGCAGGCCGGCGACGCGGAGACCGCGCGGATGGCGGCGGGGGAGTTCCACGAGGTCGCCGCGATGCTCGCGGGCAACGACATGCTCTGCGAGCTGATCGACGTCTTCGCCACGCGGCTGCGCTGGCTGTTCGGGCAGCACGACGATCTGCTGGCGATGGCGGCGGAGCACCGTGCCATCCTCGAGGCGATCAGCGCCCGCGACGCCGATGCGCTGCGCCGGATCGTCCCCGAGCATCTCGCGAGCGGCCAGCTCGCCGCCCAGCTGCGTCTCGCGGACAGAGCTGTCGTGATCTGACCCGATCGGCGCCCCGCGCGGCGTCGGGTGAGGTCGAACCCTCCCAGTTGTATATTGGGCACTTCGGAACGGTTCCGGAGCTGTCGCAATTGCCCTGGGGAGCGAGATGCGAAATCTTGCTGTCGTCGTCGGAGGCCTGCTGCTCGTCGGTGGAGCAGTCGCCGTCGTGGTCGCGGACCAGGAGCGCGCCTCGGCCGTCGCCGAGGTGAAGGCGCGGATCCAGCAGGTCGAGCAGGAACTGGATGCGTCGCGAGGCGAGAACCTCCAGCTCGCCGAGAAGCTCACGGCGCTGCGTTCCCAGATCGCCGAGCAGGACGCCAAGCTCGCCGACACCACGGGATTCCTGAAGTAATGCGCCGGATGCTCGCGGTCGCGGTCGTGTCCGCGATGCTGCTGTGCGCGGGCATCGCCGGTCGCGCCGCCGGGCTCGACCAGGAGCGGGCGGATGCCGTCGCGGAGCTGCGCGCGCTGGCGGCCCAATCGCATTCCGCCGCACAGCGCACCGACTACCTCGAAGGCGCCGTCGACCGGGCCGAGCAGGATGCGGTCGACCGCGCGGCCGTGCTGGAGCTCCGCCCGGCGTTCGTCGCCGAGCTCGCCGCGTTGACGGCGGCGCTCGGCGGGGCCGAGGGCAAGGTCGACACCGCCACGCATCGCGCGTCGGCGCTCTCCACACAGCAGACCGTGCTCGCGGAGAAGACGGATCCCGCCACGGTGACGGCAGCGACCGCGACCATCAACGCCCTGACGGCGAAGGTCGGGTCCGAGGTCGCGAGCTGGGACGCGGTGCAGCTCGCGCAGTACGCCGGACCCGACGGCCCCCCGTGGGCGACGAGCGGTCCCGACGGCTACGCCAGGGTGCGGACGGCCCTCGACCGGGTCGGCGGCGCGGGAGTGGGGCTGTACGAGTCGTCGTCCTGCGCCGGCGGGACCGCGCCGGCCTGCGCGAACAGCAACGGGTACATCAAGTACCGCGCCGACATCGCGGAGTGGGACGAGGGGCGGTTGAACTGGGCGATGGCGCACGAGCTCGCGCACATCTATCAGTTCCGCGTCTGGGGGTCCATGACCTCGTCGTCGGCGTACGACTCGATGTTCGGGTCCGATCCCGAGTTCCTGGCGAACTGCATGGCCGTGGTCCGCGGGTATCCGGGGTCGGTCGGCTGCGACGGCGACCAGCAGGCGTGGGCCTCCGGGATCTGGGTCGGCGCGGTGCAGTGACGGCCTCGTCGCGGGGTCAGGCGACGGGCGTCGTCGTGTCGATCGCCGCACGCAGCGGGCGGCGCATCGCCCGCCAGTAACCCGACGGCGAGGTGCGCACCAGCACGTCGATCAGGCGGGCCTCGCGTCCGACCATGGTTCGGGCGGCCCGGCGTTCCGTCGCACGGATGATCCGCGCAGCGGCATCCGTCGGCTCGGTGTGGTACATCGCGGCCTGTGCGGCGGCAGCGCGCGCGGCGACATCGGGATCGATCGCCGCGGCGTAGCGGCCGTGCAGGATGATGCCGGTGCGCACGCCCGCGGGATACACCGCGCCGACGGAGACCGTGCTCCCTTCCAGCTCGTGCCGCAGCGCCTCGGAGAACGCCCGGACCGCGAACTTGCTCATGGCGTAGGGGATCCGTCCGGCCGGCGCAGCCAGGGCGTACACGCTGGCGAGGTGCGTGATGTGCGCGGCGGGTGCTGATCGCAGCGCGGGGAGCAGCGCCTTGGTGACCGAGACCGTCCCCCAGAGGTTGACGTCGGTGAGCCAGCGCATCTCCTCCATCGTGAGCTGTTCGAGGGTGCCGAGCATCGACGAGCCGGCGCAGGTGATCAGCGCGTTGACGCGCGGGTGCGCGGCCGAGATCTCTGCGACGCCGGCGAACACGGCGTCGTCGTCGCGGAGGTCGATCACGTGCGTCGTCACGGTGGATCCCCGCAGTCCGTCGGCCAGAGCCGACAGGGCCGCCGCGTCATGATCGATCAGCGCGAGATGCACGCCGCGTGCCGCGAGGAGTCGAGCGATGTCCGCGCCCATGCCGTTCGCCGCTCCCGTGATCACGGTGGTGCTGCTGACCAGGTCGAGATGCTTCATGGGGCCTCCTGCGGACGCGTTCACGGGTCGCACCGGGCGAATGTCGGACCGATGGGGGATGCTGAACCGGTACCCATTCTCACCCACACCGCTCCGGCGGCATACCGGTACGCTCGAGGAGAGGAGGTCGCGGTGGGACGAACAGCGGATGCCATCGCCGAAGGCGTTGCGATCGCGACCGCTGCCGCGCGCCTCGCCGTGAAGAACCACATCCTCGTCGGCACCATCGCCGAGGACGGCGTCTTCGACACCGACAAGTACGTCGCCGATGCCAGGGAGGCCCTCGGGGCGATGGCCGCCGAGGCCGAAGAGGCCGCGGCGAACGTGACCGCGCTGCGGAAACGCGCGCGCGGTCGGCACTCCGATCCGCACGGCACGCACGACTACCGCGACCGCGATGTGCGCAACCTCCGTCGGCGCGCCAAGCAGTCCACCGGCGTCGCCGTCCGCCTGCGCGAGATCATGCAGGATCCGCAGCGGTTGAGCGTGATCGTCGAAGAGGCGCGCGAGGCGGCCTGGGCTGACGTGCGGCACAACCTCGACCGTCGATTGCGGGTGGAGGGCATGCGTCCGGACCAGGATCCGGAGTACGGCAAGATGCGCGAGGCGCGCATGCAGGCGCTGCGTCTCGTCGACCTCCAGGCCCTGTCGTCCGAGCAGCGCGCGAAGGCGAAGCGCCGCAAGAAGCAGGAGAAGGCGGAGGCCCTCGACGACTGAGGCCTCGTTTCGCTTTCGCGTCGGGACTGTTGTAGGCTTATCGTCGGCCCGCTGAGCTTCACCGCAGCGCGAGTCATGCGCCCGTAGCTCAATGGATAGAGCATCTGACTACGGATCAGAAGGTTAGGGGTTCGAGTCCCTTCGGGCGCACACTGTGTTGAGACAGTACAGATCCCCCGTCGCGAAAGCGGCGGGGGATCTGCTTTGTCCGGGGGCTTTCGGCGGAATCCCCATCGTGCGGCCGGGTCGTCAGCCCACCGCGCCGATCCGGCGGAGCGCCTTCAGGTCCGCAGGTCCGCCGGAGGTCACGGCATCGACCAGGACCAGCGTCGCCTGCGCGGATAGGCGCGGTCCCTCCGGCCCGCGGATCCCGGTGATGGTCGGCAGCGGGGCGAGGATCAGACCCGCATCGACGAATCCGAGATGGGCGACGCCGTCGAGCGTCACGCGCTCCGCATCCCCGCGCGCGAGGAAGCCGTCCACGGTGGTGTCGTACTCCGGGTTGGGGTCGCTGTCTCCTGCGACGAGGAACAGCACGGGACGGCCGAGATCCGTGTCGGCGGGAGATCGCGGCATCCCATCGATGTCGACCACGCCGCGGATCCGATCGTCCATCCGTGCGGCCTCGATCGCGGCGGCGCCGCCGAGCGAATGCCCCGCCGCGATGATGAGTGACGGATCCGCATGGTCGAGGGCCGGGAGCCCGGCGTCGCCTCGATCGATCCGGTCGATGACCGCGCTGATGTCCTGTGCGCGGATCGCCGCCGCGGCGTCGGCTGCGGCCTGGTCGCGTTCGTCGTCTCCGGTCGCGACGAGCTCGGTGTCGGCCGTCGATCCGTCGGCCAGTTCGGCGGACGCGGAGTCGTACGGGTGGTCCAGCGCCACGACGATGACGCCGTGGCTCGCGAGCTCCTCCGCCCACGAGGTCATCAGCCACCGGGTGCTTCCCGATCCCGGAGACGCGATGACCACGGGGAAGCGGCCCTCGCCAGGGGGCGTGTCCTCTGCCGCGTTCGCGCGACCGCGGGCGACGCTGTCGAACACCAGCGCCGGCATCCCGTACTGAGCGGAGAGAGCACCGGTGAGCGCGGCCGCGCGCCCTCGATCCGGGAGGTAGGCGGCGTTCTCGCCCGATGTGGAGGCCGGATACCAGACCGTGGCCGGGATCGATCGCGATTCGCTGCCGTCGCCGTGGCCGCCGTGAGCATCGCGGGCGTCGTCGATCCACACCGTGGAGCCGACACCGACGGCCTGCGGGCCGGATGGCGCGGGAACCCGCAGCGGCGGCAGCCCCCACGCGGCACCCGCGACGACGACGAGGGCGGCCACGACGACGACGGATGCCACGCGGGAGAGCACCGTGAGCCGGCCGGAGCGCGCCCACACGGCCAGACCGGCGACGAGCGCACCGCAGACGGTCAGCGCGATGACCTGCCAGCGGTCGCCCTCCACCCACCATGCGACGCCGAGAAGGATGAAAGCCGCCCCGCCCACCGCCGAGACCGGTGTGAGCGAGCGCTTCCGTGTCGTGAGTGCGGTGAGGAGGGTGGCGATGAGGCCGACGGCCACCGCGATATCGAGCCAGGGCATGTGCTTCACGCTATGAGCCGGTGCCCGGCCGGGTCGTCATCCTCGGGGTGCAACCGTCTACCTCGGGAGGATGAAATCGGCGGCGCGCTACAGCAGGCTCGTGATCGCCGGGTCGCGACGGGCGACCTCGGCCGCCGTCGAGAGGATCACCTTCCGCATCGCGGCCACGGCCACGGCCGGGGTCACGTCCGAGCGGTGCGCGAGGCTCACGATGCGCGTCATCATCGGATGCGTCAGGCGCACGGATCGCAGCGCGGGCTGGTCGAGCAGCACCATCGCCGGCACGACGGCGACACCGAGTCCGCGCTCGACGAAGCGCAGCACGGCATCCATCTCGGCGCCCTCGAGCACATGCGTCGGTGTGAGCCCCACGGAGCGGAATGCGGCATCGGTCGTTGCGCGGAGCTCGTACGTCTCGTCGAGGGCGATCAGCGGAAGCGTGGCGAGATGATCGAGTCCGATGGCGGGGGTCACCGCCACCGGTGGCCGGGATGCGGAGGAGACGACGACGAGTTCTTCGGTGAGCAGCGGTGTGCGCGTGAGGCTGAATCCCGACGGCGGCGGCCCGTCCGATTCGGTGATCAGCGCGATGTCGACGGCGCCGACGGCGAGCTGATCCACGAGCAGACGCGAGCCGCTTTCGATGAGGTGCAGGTCGACGTCGGGGTGTGCGGAGTGGAAGACGCTGATCGCCTCGGCCACGAGACTGATGCACAGCGTCGGAGGGGCACCCAGGCGCACGCGACCGCGTCGCAGGCCCTGCAGCTCGTCCATCTCCTCGCGGATGGCCTCGGCCTCGGCGAGCATGCGCTGGGCGCGGGGGAGCAGCGTCTCACCCGCCGCGGTGAGGGCGATGTGGCCGCGCGCGCGATGGAACAGCTCGGCGCCCAGTTCGCGCTCCAGCGTCGAGATCTGCCGGCTCAACGAGGGCTGCGCCAGGTGCAGGTGCTCGGAGGCGCGGGTGAAGTGTCCGAGCCGGGCGACCTCGACGAACCCGCGCAGTTGCTCCAGGTTCATGGCCATAGCCTACCTGCATCGTTCGAAGTCGAACTATGCATTGGAGTTATTAGGATCGCCTAACTAGCGTGATTCGTATGAGTACACGCGAACGTCAGATCTCCACCACCGTCCTGGTCATCGGGACCGGTGGTTCCGGGCTGCGGGCGGCGATCGAGATCGCCGAACACGGCATCGACGTCCTCGCCGTCGGCAAACGCCCCCGACAGGATGCCCACACCTCCCTCGCCGCCGGCGGCATCAACGCCGCCCTCGGCACCATGGACGCCGACGACAGCTGGCAGCAGCACGCCGCCGACACGATCAAGGAGAGCTACCTGCTCGCCAACCCGCACACGGTCGAGATCGTGACGCAGGGCGCCGAGCGCGGCATCCGCGATCTCGAACGCTGGGGCATGGACTTCGCGCGCGAAGACGACGGCCGCATCTCGCAGCGGTTCTTCGGCGCCCACACGTTCCGTCGCACGGCCTTCGCCGGCGACTACACCGGCCTCGAGATCCAGCGCACCCTCGTGCGCAGGGCCGAGCAGCTCGAGGTCCCCATCCTCGACCACGTCTACGTCACCCGCCTGCTCGTGCGCGACAACGTCGTGTTCGGCGCCTACGGCTTCGACCAGGCCGATGGCACCCGCTACCTGATCCACGCGGATGCCGTGATCCTCGCCGCCGGCGGACACAACCGCATCTGGCGTCGCACCTCGTCGCGCCGCGACGAGAACACCGGCGACTCCTTCCGTCTGGCCGTCGATGCCGGCGCGCGGCTGCGCGACCCGGAGCTCGTGCAGTTCCACCCGTCCGGCATCATCGAGCCCGAGAACGCCGCCGGCACCCTCATCTCCGAGGCGGCCCGCGGCGAGGGCGGCATCCTGCGCAACGCGCTCGGTGAACGGTTCATGGAGAAGTACGACCCGGAGCGCATGGAGCTGTCCACCCGCGACCGGGTCGCGCTCGCCGCGTACACCGAGATCCAGGAGGGACGCGGCACCGAGAACGGCGGCGTCTGGCTCGACGTCTCGCACCTGCCGCGCGAGACGATCATGACCCGTCTGCCGCGCGTGTACCAGACCATGATGGAGCTGCAGATGCTCGACATCACGACCGACCCGATCGAGATCGCGCCCACCGCGCACTACTCGATGGGCGGCGTGTGGGTGCGTCCGGAAGACCACCAGACGGATGTCGAGGGCCTCTACGCGATCGGCGAGGCGTCGAGCGGGCTGCACGGCGCGAACCGCCTCGGCGGCAACTCGCTCATCGAGCTGCTCGTCTACGGTCGCATCGTCGGACAGGCCGCGATCGCGCACGCCGCGGGGCTGGACGCACAGCGGCGCTCTCCGGAGGCGGTCGCTCAGGCGCGGTCCGAGATCGCCGATCTCCTCGCCGCCGACGGGCGTGAGAACGTCCGCGCGCTGCAGCGGGCGATCCGAAACCTGATGACCGAGTACGCCGGCGTGGTCCGCTCGGAGGAGGGGCTGCGCGCGGGTCTCGCCGACCTCGACATGATCGAGGGCCGGATGGAGGACATCGGCATCCACCCCGACATCGCCGGATTCCAGGATCTCGCGCATGCCTTCGACCTCAAGGCCTCCGCGCTCGCGGCGCGTGCCACGCTCGAGGCGGCGCTGGAGCGCCGGGAGACCCGCGGATGCCACAACCGCAGCGACTTCCCCGACAGCGACCCGACGCTGCAGGTGAACCTCGTGTGGAGCCCACGCACCGGTGTGACCCGAGAGTCGATCCCCGAGATCCCGGCGGAGATCGCCGAGCTCATGCGCGAGGTCGACACCGAGGGCAAGCTCGTCGAGTAGCCGGCGCCGCGAGGGGTCAGGACACGCCGTTTCCTCGCCGCTGCGCGCGGCGTTTCTTGACCCCTCAGCGACGGTGAACGGCTCAGTCGGCCTGCGGCTCCTCCGTGTCGATGACCCCGATCCCGACCGCCTCATGGTCGGGTTCGGGCTCTTCGCGCTTCGGGGCCTTGGGCTCTTCGCCGGGATCCTTCTCGGTGCTCGGTTCCTCGAGCTGCTCGGTGTTCGGGATCTCCTCCGGGTCGGCCTGCTCAGGTGAATCCGCCTCGGCGGGGGTGGTCGCCTCTCCCGAGGATTCGTCTCCCGAGGATGCGGCGTCGTCGGTCGTGTGCACCTGCTCGGGTGTCTGCGCGTGCACCGCGTCCTCTTCGGTGCCCGGCGCCGTTCCCTGGTCTGGCGTGCTGTCGGTCATGATCGCCCCTTCCGTGATGTCGTCACGCTCAGGATGCCCCGTCTCACGGCCTCGACGAAGGGGCTTGACGTGCGGGCCGCCCGGTGTCATCCGTCCCGGTTAATGACGGCGAACCGAACGGCCCGAATGCGGCGTAGCCTGGACCTGTGACTGCGTACGTCTCGGCCTTCGACCTCTTCTCCATCGGAGTGGGGCCTTCGAGCTCCCATACGGTCGGACCGATGCGGGCGGCTCTCGCCTTCGCGCAACGGCTGGACGCGAGCGGTGCGCTGGACCGCATCGCCCGGGTCGGGTGCACCCTCTACGGCTCCCTCGGCGCCACCGGCATCGGTCACGGGACGCCGGATGCCGTCGTCGCCGGGCTTCGCGGGCTCTCGCCGGAGACGTGCGACCCCGCCGACGTCCGCTCGGCGTGGACCACCTACACGCCGGGCGAGCCGCTGCGACTGAACGGTGTGCACGAGGTGGCGTTCGCGAAGGAGGACATCGTCTTCGCCCCGCGCACGCGTCTCCCCGGACACCCCAACGCGATGACCATCACCGCCTGGGATGCCGACAGTGTCGTCGTCGCCGAGGAGACGTACTACTCGATCGGCGGTGGGTTCATCCGTCGCGACGGTGAGGAGGCGCAGCTCGCAACCGGTAGCTTCCCCTACGCGTACACGGATGCCGCGTCGCTGCTCGCCCTCTGCGACGAGAACGGGCTGTCGATCGCCGAGCTCGCGCGACTCAACGAGTCGTCCGTGCGGAGCGAGGACGAGGTCGCCGCAGGGCTCGATGCGATCTGGAACGCGATGTCCACCTGCGTCGATGCCGGGCTGCATTCCGACGGCGTCCTGCCGGGGATGCTGAAGGTGAAGCGGCGCGCCGGCATGATCCGCGCGCAGCTCGAGGAGTCCGAAGCCGACGGGCACCGTGAGCTCCCGGGTGAGTGGCTCGGCGCCTTCGCCCTGGCCGTCAACGAGGAGAACGCGGCCGGCGGTCGCGTCGTCACCGCGCCGACGAACGGCGCCGCGGGCATCCTTCCGGCCGTCGGGATGTACTGGTGGCGGTTCATGGCCGACTCCGGGCTCGGAGCCGGCAATGCCGTCACCCCCTACGGAGAACTGGTCGGCAGCGCCCTGCTCGGCTTCGGCGCGGAGGCCTCGCTCGTCGCGGTCGGCGCGATCGACGACCCCGACGCCGTCGCGGAGGCGAACCGCCGCCGCGGCATCCGTCGTTTCCTGCTGACGGCGACGGCTCTCGGGTCGCTGTTCAAGGCGAACGCCTCGATCTCGGGTGCGGAAGGCGGATGCCAGGCCGAGGTCGGCTCCGCCTGCGCGATGGCGGCCGGCGGTCTGACGGCCGTGATGGGCGGCACCAACCGCCAGATCGAGAACGCGGCCGAGATCGCGATTGAGCACCACCTCGGCCTCACCTGCGATCCGATCGGCGGTCTCGTGCAGATCCCCTGCATCGAGCGCAATGCGATCGCCGCGTCGACGGCCGTCACCGCCGCGCGGCTCGCGCTTCGCGGCGACGGCAGCCATTATGTCTCGCTGGATGCCGTGGTCGAGACGATGCGTCAGACCGGCGCCGACATGTCGACCAAGTACAAGGAGACCAGCGAGGGCGGCCTCGCGGTCAACGTCATCGAGTGCTGACCCGCCCGTCTCGTCGAGCATTCCCGTTGTGTGCGAGCCGTCCCTCTACGTCCGTCCTCAAAGGGGCCGCTCGCACCGAAAGGGGCGGGTCGCCTTCGTCGGGAGTCGCGGTTAGTCTCCCCTTGATGATCGGATGCCGGGGGAGTGAGCATGACGGGTGACTTCTGGCTGCCGACCTCGCGTCGGCGGAAGCAGCAGCCGGTCGTCTCGGTGCAGCCGTCGGATGATGCTCCGGCGGTGGGCGCGGACTGGCCGACGAACATCCCCGCGGTCGGTCAGGTGCTGCGCGAGGGGCTCGAACTCGACCCGGGTGTGACGTTCCTCGTGGGAGAGAACGGCAGCGGCAAGTCGACCATCGTCGAGGGCATCGCGATCGCCTACGGCCTGTCGCCGGAGGGCGGCTCGCGGCAGGCGATGCACAGCACGCGCCCCACGGAATCGCCGCTGTCCGAATGGCTGCGCCTGCAGCGGGGCGTCGGATCGAGCCGCTGGGGCTTCTTCCTGCGCGCCGAGACGATGCACTCGTTCTACACGTACCTCGAGGAGAACCCCTCGACCCGTGGGCCCGATGTCCCGTTCCACGAGATGAGTCACGGGGAGTCCTTCCTCGCCCTGCTGGAGAGCCGCTTCGACGAACCCGGCTTCTACTGCCTCGACGAGCCGGAGGCGGCGCTCTCGTTCAACTCGACGCTCGCCCTGATCGCGGTGCTCCGCCGCATCGCCGACGAGGGAGGGCAGGTGCTGTGCGCCACGCACTCGCCGGTGCTCGCCGCGCTTCCCGGCGCCCGCATCCTCGAGGTCGGGGACTGGGGCGTCCGGCCGGCGGAGTGGGACGACCTCGAGATCGTGAACCACTGGCGCTCGTTCCTGGATCACCCGACGCGCTACCTCCGGCACCTGCTCGACTAGCGGCGACCTCGTAGGCTGACGGGCATGACCGAGCAGAAGCCGCTGCGGCGTCGCGGGCGCCCCCGGGGCGGATCCGACTCGCGCGAGCGCATCATCGCGGCGGCGGTCGACGAGTTCGGCGAGCAGGGGTACGACGGCGCAACCATCCGCTCGATCGCGGCGCGGGCGGGCGTGGACTCCGCCCTCGTGCACCACTACTTCGGCACGAAGGCCGACCTGTTCGCGGAGGCCGTCGGCATCCCGCTCCGTCCGGACATCGACGTCCCCGGCATCCTCGCCGGACCCCGTGACGAGGTGGGGGAGCGACTGGTCCGCTACGTGCTCGAGGCGTTCGAGCAGCCCGACATCCGCCGGCGTGGAGTGATGCTGATGCGCACGGCGATCGGCAGCCGCCTCACGACGCCGCTGCTCGCCGGCTTCCTGTCGCGCGAGTTGATCGGCCGGATCGCGAAGCAGCTGGGAGTGGACGATGCCGAGCTGCGCGCGACGCTCGTCGCCTCGCAGATCGCCGGGCTCCTCCTCACGCGCTACGTGCTCAAGATCGCGCCCATCGCCGCGGCTTCGGTCGATGAGCTCGTCGCGCGCATCGGCCCCACCGTGCAGCGGTACCTCTTCGGCTGAGCAGCCGGCGGCATCCGCCCCCGCCCGCCCCGCGCCGTCGCCCGTGCTCGCCCGCCCGTCCCCGCCCCGCCGCGCACAACTTCGGAGACGGCATCCGACCCGCCGGCGTTTCCGGAGGATTGCGCGTGTGTCGCCCCGAATCTCCGAGGGTGTGCGGTCCGTGACGGCATCCGCCCGTTGACGCGGCCCGGCCGCAGGCGCATAATTCATCACATGATGAATAACTCGGCTGTCGAGATCTCGCAGCTGCGTGTGCGCCGCGGGAGCACGCACGTGTTCGACGGCATCGACCTCGCGATCCCGCGCGGGCAGATCACCGGACTGCTCGGGCCGTCGGGGTGCGGCAAGACCACGCTCATGCGCTCGATCGTCGGCGTGCAGAAGATCGCCTCGGGCGAGGTGACCGTGCTCGGCGAGCCCGGAGGGTCGAGGCAGCTGCGCCGTCGTGTCGCGTACGGGACGCAGGGCGCGGCGATCTACGGCGACCTCAGCGTGCGGCAGAACCTCGCGTACTTCGCGGCCCTGCTGAAGGCGCCGAAGCACGACGTCGACCGCGTCATCGACGAGGTCGGGCTGCGCGCGCAGAGCGGCCAGCTGGTCGATTCGCTCAGCGGAGGCCAGGCGACTCGGGTGTCGCTCGCGATGGCGCTCATCGGCTCGCCGGAGGTGGTCGTGCTCGATGAGCCGACGGTCGGACTCGACCCGGTGCTGCGCGTCGAGCTGTGGGGCCTCTTTCGGGGGCTCGCCGATCGAGGGGTGACCCTGATCGTCTCGAGTCACGTCATGGATGAGGCACTCCGCTGCGACCGTCTGCTGCTGATGCGCGAGGGGCGGATCATCGCGGACACGACTCCGTCCGCACTCCTGGAGGACACCGGCACCGCAGACCCCGAGGCCGCCTTCCTCGCACTCATCGAACGCGACCGAGGAGTGTACGGCGACACCCGACGCGCCCGCGGGGATGCCCGCGATCACCCTGAGGAGGAAGGGCGGTGAACGGCCGGCGGATGCTGGCCACCGCCGGTCGCGTGCTCGCACAGCTGCGGCACGACCCCCGATCGATCGCCCTGATGCTCGTCGCGCCGAGCCTGCTCGTCGGCCTGTTCGCCTGGCTCTTCAGCGATCAGGACGGCGTGTTCGACCAGTTCGGTGGCGCGATCCTCGCGCTCTTCCCGTTCGTGGTGATGTTCCTCGTCACCTCGATCACGACGTTGAGGGAGCGCCGGTCCGGCACGCTCGAACGGCTGATGACCACTCCGCTCGGCAAGGCCGAGTTCATCCTCGGCTATGCGCTCGCCTTCGGGCTGATGGCGCTGCTGCAGGCTGTGGTCACGGTCTCGTTCGCGGTGGGAGTGTGCGGGCTCGACGTCGACGGCCCTCTCTGGCAGCTGGGCCTCGTGGCGATCGTCGACGCCCTGCTCGGCACGGCGCTCGGGCTCCTCGCGAGCGCGTTCGCGCAGACCGAGTTCCAGGCCGTGCAGTTCATGCCGCTGCTCGTGTTCCCGCAGATCATCCTCGGTGGACTGTTCATGCCCCGAGACCAGATGCCCGATGTGCTGCACGCGATCTCCGACTGGCTACCCCTGAGCTATGCGATCGACACGATCAACGCGGTTGCCGCCGGCGACGAGGGGTGGGATGTGTTCGGTCCGCTGCTCATCGTGGTCGCCTTCGCGGTGGGCGCGCTGATCCTCGCCTCGCTGACACTGCGTCGGCGCACACGCTGACCCGGATCGGCCGTTCACAATTCAGGAAGAACGTCGCCGAACGTGGCCGGATAGGCCTGATTCGGGGGTTCGCGTGCAGAACTGCCTGAGTTGTGCACGCCGGCCGCCGGCTCAGCGCGCGGCGCGGTTCTTGGTGTGCCTGGTCGGGGCTGTCGCCCAGGGATCCTCCGGCCACGGATGCTTCGGATAGCGGCCGCGCATCTCGGCGCGCACCTGGGCATAGGGGCCGGACCAGAACGAGGTGAGGTCGTCGGTGACGGCGAGCGGGCGCCCCGCGGGGGAGAGCAGATGGAAGAGCACGGGCACGCGGCCGTCGACCAGCCGCGGAGTCTGAGCCCATCCGAAGCACTCCTGCAGCTTCACCGCGACGACGGGCCGGGCGTCCGGGTCGTCAGCCTCCGGGTAGGCGATGCGGATGCGGGAGCCGCTCGGCACCTCGAGCCGCTCGGGCGCGAGTTCGTCGAGGCGCCCAGCCTCGGGCCAGGGCAGCAGTCGGCGCAGCGCGGAGGTCAGGTCCAGTCGTGCCACCGGAGTGCCGCCGGCCAGGGCATCCAGCTCGGGCGCGAGCCACGCGTCGAGGGCGGCGAGGAGTCCGGCATCCGACACATCCGGCCACGGCGATCCCAGCTCGCGATGCAGCAGAGCCAGACGCCGCCGCAGCGCGACAGCCGTCTCGGACCAGGCGAACATGCTCAGCCCCTCGCGACGGAGTGCTCGGCGCACGGCATCCCGCCCCTCGTCGGCCGACGCCCGCACAGGCGCAGAGGAACGCAGGATCGCGCCCACCCGCCGCTCGCGACGCGCGTGGATGCGACCTCCGACGAACTCGGCCTCGACCCGGTCGGTGATCAGATGGCTCGCGGCCCGTTCCATCTGCTGCTCGGTGAGCACCGCCGCGGACCGGACGATCGCGCCGGACCCGGCAGCAGCGCGACCTGACGCCCGCGCGACATCCGCGATGGCCAGCCACTCGACCGCCGCGAGCGGACCGTTCACCCCCGCGCGAGTGCCGGATGCCAGCAGGAAAGTCGCCCCGGCCGATGTGCGATCCACCCGGCGAGCGACCCGCTCGGGGAACGCCAGCGCGATCACGAGCCCGATGCCGTCGAGATCGGAGCGCACGCCGGATGCCGACGTCGTGAGTCGTTCGAGGCGATCCGCGTCGCTGCGCCACCGCCGCGCCTCGGGCGTGCGGCCTCCGCGGAGCGCGATGAGCGTCTGCGCGACATCGGCATCGGCGGTGCGCACATCGCCGCCGAGCAGCGCGACGACCTCGGCGGCGAGCCGAGTGCCCACCTCCGGGCTGCCGTCGCGCAGCGCACGGGCGAGCCGCGGATCGGTCGGGATGCGAGCGAGGGCGCGTCCCTCCGAGGTCGCGCGGCCCTCGTCGTCGATCGCACCGAGGTCGTGCAGCACCGTGAAGGCGTCCGCCAGGTTGTCGACGGGCAGCGGATCGATCAGCCGCAGACCGACCCCGCCCGGTGCGCCCCAGCAGGCGAGCAGCAGGGCCGCGTCCGTGAGGTCGCTCGAGGCGATCTCCGGAGTCGGGCGCGCGGGAGCTGTGGCATAGGTGCGCTCGTCGACGCAGCGCACGACGGTTCCGGGGCCCTGACGGGTGGCGCGACCGGCGCGCTGCACGCACGAAGAGCGGGAGGCGGCAGTGGTCACGAGCCCCGTCATCCCGCGGGCAGCATCGCGCTGCGGGCCTCTCGCCAGGCAGGTGTCGACGACCAGCCGCACGCCGGGCACGGTGAGCGAGGACTCCGCGAGTGAGGTCGTGACGATGACGCGGGCCTGCTCGCCGGAGCGTCGGCCGCGGATCACGGCATCCTGCTCTGAGGCCGGCATCTGCCCATGCAGCTCCCGCACGTCGAACGCCTCGGTCGCGCTGCGGATGCGGCGGGCGATCTCGGACACCTCGCGTGCGCCGGGCGCGAAGACCAGTACGTCAGCCTCAGGGTCGGCGCGGCTCAGCTCCAGGGCGGCGGATGCCGTGGTCCCGGCGACGTGATCCAGGAACGCCCAGGTGACTCCGCGTTCATCGAGGCGCGGCGCGGGGCTCGGAGCCCAGCGCTCGGTGAGCGGGAAGGCAGGGACCTCGTGGTTCACGATCGGAGCGGGCCGGTCGTCCGTGCCGATGACGGCGGCGATCCGCGCGGCGTCGAGCGTCGCGGACATCGCGATGAGCATGAGGTCGTCTCGCAGCTCGCGCACCTCCGAGAGCAGGCCGATCAGCAGGTCGGTCTCGAGCGCCCGCTCGTGCACCTCGTCGATGATGACGGCATCCACCCCCGCGAGGCCGGGATCATCCAACAGGCGACGCAGCAGCACGCCCGCCGTGACGAATTCGACTCGCGTGTCCCGTCCGACTGCGCGCTCGCCGCGCACGGTGAACCCGACGCGGGTGCCGAGCGGTGAGCCGTCGAGCTGTGCCAGGCGACGTGCGGCTGCCCGGGCGGCGACGCGGCGCGGCTGGGTGACGATCACGCGGCCCGACGAACGCGAGGCGAGCAGCGGCGGCACGAGCGTGGTCTTGCCCGTGCCGGGAGGGGCGCTCACCACCGCGGATGTGCTCGCGTCGAGCGTCGCCGAGAGTTCGTCGACGGCAGCCGCGAACGAGAGGCCCGCGCCGATCGTGTCGAGGTCGAAGGCGGCGGACGTCATCTCCCCAGTCTGCCCGGTCGGCCCGCGTCCGGCGGGCGTCTGCAGCCCGGAGGCCCGTGCACAACTCAGCAGGAAAGCGGCGGATCCGGGCCGAATGGGCCGATTCTGGCCGGGCGTGGGAAATTCTTGCTGAGTTGTGTACGCGGAACGGCCCGGACACGACGGATGCCGCGACCGAATCGGTCGCGGCATCCGCTGTGCTCTGTCTTCAGCTACTCCGCGGCGGGTGCCGGCGGGGCCGGCGGCGGCGGGGTGGTGGGCTTCGCCGTGCGCGGCGCGGGGGGAGTGGCTGCGGCCACACCCTCGCCGAAGCCGCGGCCGACGGCCTGGCCCTGGATGATGCCGGCGAGGTCGAGACCGGTGGCCGAGTGCACGCTGTCGAACACCGACCGCAGAGCCTTCGCGCTGTCGGCGCCGACGACGCTCGATGCGCCGTCCTCGCCGGAGCCGCCGATGATCGACACGTTGCCGATCGCCGCGTAGCCCTTGGCGAACTCGGACATGATCGACGGCAGCACTTCGAGCACGCGCTGCGAGAGGAAGGCGTCCTGGTTGGACGCGATGGCCTTGGCCTCTGCTTCGAGCGCGGCGGCTCGGGCATCACCGGTGGCGCGGATCGCCTCGGCCTCGGCGGCGGCCTGGAGGCGGCGGGCGTGTGCCTCGGCCTCAGCCTTGGATCGCAGCGCATCGGCTTCACCGGTGGCGCTCGCGACGGCGGCCGCGGCTTCACCGGCGGCGCGGGCCTTGTCGGCCTCTGCCTGCTGCTCGGCGATGCGGGTGCGGGCTTCGGCCTGCTTGACCTGCTCGATCGCGGCGGCCTCGGCCGCCCGCTCGCGCGTGTACAGCTCGGCCTGCGCGCGGGTCTCGGCCTCGTACCGCTGCGCGTCGGCGACGCGCTTGACGTCGGCGTCGAGCTGGGCCTGGCGGTTCTCGGCCTGCTGCTGCAGAACGGCCTGCTGCGCCTGCTCGCGGGCGAGGTTCTCGGCCTGCTCGGCCTCGGCACGCGCACGGCCGATGCCGGCGTTCGAGTTGGCCGTGTTCGTGTCGAGCGCGGTCTGCTCGATCAGGTTGGCTTCCTGGTTCGAGATGTTCTTCTGGTTGATCGCACGGTCGGCGTTGGTCTGCGAGATCTCGGCGGACTGACGCTTCGCCTGGATCTCGGGAGCACCGAGCGACTGGATGTAGCCGACCGCGTCGGTGATGCCCTTGATCTGGAACGAGTCGAGGATCAGACCCTGCTCGGCGAGCTCCTGCGAGACGTCGGCCGCGATCTGGTCGGAGAACTTCTTCCGCTCGCGCATCAGCTCGACGACCGACAGGGTCGCGACGATGCCGCGGAGTGCACCTTCGAGCTGCTCCGTGGTGAACTGCTCGATCGCGGCGTCCTGCGAGGCGAAACGCTCGGCGGCGCGGCGCACCAGCAGGGGATCGGATCCGATCTTGACGATCGCGACACCGTCGACGTTCAGCGTGACGCTGTCGAGCGACTGGGCTTCGGCGTTGAGGGAGACCTGCCGCGAACGCAGCGAGATGATCTCGTGACGCTGCGTGATCGGGTTGACGAGCGACTTGCCGTTCACGATGACCGTGACGGGCGATTCCGACATCTCGTCCCGGCTGGTGCCGTCGGCCCCGAGCACCGCCAGTTGCACCTTCTGCTTGCGTCCCGAGATGACGAGTGCCTCGTCGGCTCGGGCGACCTTGATCCAGCTGCGTGCGAACAGCAGCAGGATGAGCAGCAGAACGACGACGACGACGACGGCGATGCCGACGATGACGAGGATGCCGATGATTCCGGCGATCTCCATGGTGATTCTCCCTCTTCCCCCGACGCGCGTTGCTGCGCGCCTTCATGCTCCACCCTGCCAGAGCCCGCGCGCTCCCGTGGCAGTTGGGGCGGGAAGAAGTGCCCCGGACCCGCCACAGGTGCGACGGGAGCGAGGGGTCACCCGCGGCGGAGCTTCTCGGCCAGGTCGCGGAGGGTGCGGAGCTCGTCGTCATCGAGGCGCGACATGCGCTCGGCGATCGAACGGCCGTGGATCGTGGCGAGGGCGCGGAACGTGCGGGCTCCGGCATCCGTCGCCCGGATCAGTGCGCCGCGCCCGTCGTCGGGGTCGGGGCATTTCGCCACGAGGCCGCGCGTGACCATGCGGTCGACGAGTCGCGAGACGCTGGGCTGACTGATCAGCATGTTGTTCGTGACGTCGCGAAGACGAGCGGTCATGCCGGGGGAGCGGGTCACCGTCAGCAGCACGTCGTACTCGGCTTGTGCGAGATCCCCGTGCTCGAAGTCGGTGACCATCTCGTCGAACAGTTCGTGCTGCGCGCGGAACAGGCTCTCCCAGGCCTCCAGGGCGAGCTTGCGATCGGTCATGGTCACAGAATACTGGCAACAGTAAAGGGCCGGTCGGAGAGGCTCCCGACCGGCCCTTGTCCCTTGCACCAAGAGTGTCCTGCAATCACATGCGGTGAGTGCCACAGCAAACATTCACCGTGTGATCACTGTATAACGGCGAGGTAACGAATGCAACGGTTTGGTCACGGAAACTTCGACGAGGTTCGTGCGGTCCTTGTCGACTACGGCTTCCGGGATGCCAGCAACCATTCGACCGCTTCCTCCACCGCCATCTCGGTTCTCGTACCGTCGGCGCTCTGCCGGGAGGCGAACAGCACCCGATGGTCGTAGCGGCTGCAGTTCTTGCGGAGAAGCTCGTAGTAGTAGTCGTCGAGATAGAGCTCGAACTCTTCGGCGAAGGAACCTGAGCGCGGCAGTCGGGGCGTCTTCAGCCAGTGCACGATGGCACGGATATCGTCGCGTCCGAGTGTGACGGTCGGGGGAGCCGGAAGCGACAGCCGGAAGGCCAGCACCTCGGCGCCTTCGCCTTCCCACCATTCCGCGAGGTTGAACGAGCTGGTGTCCTTCCCCGTCAGCTGTCGGATCCGGGCCGACATCGACTCGTGCGTGGATCCGTTCTCGTCGCCGTGCTCATCAACGAATCGCGCGTACGCGTGCAACTCGTGCAGCACAGCGTCGTACCGAGCTTCGGCGGTCTCGAGGTCTGGATGAAGTGTGCGCGGGATCACACGGAAATGATATGGCGCAGTGCAATCCAGCCGACCGCACAGCCGGTCCTAGATTGGACGGGTGAACGAAGCAGATCGCGTGAAGCTCATCGCCGCTTCGTCAGGCATCTCCGTTCGCACCGTGACGATGCTTCCCGGTGGCAACGAGAACTTCGTGGCTCGGGTTCAGGGCGAGACCCACGACGTGGTCGTTCGTTTCGCGCGGGATCCTTCGCAGACGGTCGATCCCTTCGACATCGAGCTCTGGGCGTTGGAGGCCGCAGCGGAGGTCGGGATACACACCTCTGCGGTCGTAGCCCGAGGGCGAGCCGCCGACACGTCGTATCTCGTGGTGGAGTACATCGCCGGTATGACCGCCTCCCCGGATGATCTGGAAGCCTGGCATGCGATCGGTACCTCGTTGCGGGCGCTCTCCACGGTCGATACGGCGACCGCCCCCAGCACGCTGTTCTCGCGGTTCGGGCGCGACCTCGACGCCGCATGGCGAGCGCATGTCTCCTACAACCTCGCCATGCTCACCGACGAAGACCCGCTGATCCAGCTCGGGGTCTACCGGCGGAGCGACCAGGGGACCATCCGTGCGATGCTCTCCTCGCAGCTGGATCGCGCGCTTCCCCAGGGGCTCATCCATGGCGACTTGTCGACACGCAACGTCATAGCAGGCGCCCGATATGCGGTCATCGATTGGGGCGCCGCGCATGCAGGACCGGTTCCCTGGGGTGACCTCGATGTCCTGCACCGGTGGCACGTGATGCAGTCCAGGCAATCCCCAGTCTCTGCAGCCGCGTGGGCCGAGGTGCTCCGCGGCGCCGGAATCGATCCTGAGACCGCGAGACCCGTGCTACGGGAACTCGCGGTGCTCGGGGCGGTGGACGTCGTCAGATGGGCACGCGAACAGCGTCCGGACCGCCTGGACGAGTTACGAGAATCTTCCCGCCGCGTCATCGATCGGATGTTGATGGCACGGGAGGCGTGATGCTTCCCGCCGAGCGGCAGGTCAGTGACGAAGCGAGCGGATCGCAGCGATGAGTATCCCGAATGCGAAGACGGGGACAGCGCCGAACACCGAGCGCCAGTTGCCGTTGAGCACCGGAAACGCGGTTGCCACCAGCACTCCGATCACGAAGATCGCGATGATGATGACGCGCCACAGCGTGTCCGTCTTGGTTCTGGCCTTGGGCTGAATCGGTTCGCTCATGAATGTGTCCTCGCTCCGGTCGTTTCCTCCACGGTATCGACCCGGCTCGGGCGATCGAGTCCTCTACCGGACGTGTCGCGCCGCACGGTCCGCACCGGTCGCCGTGCCCGTGATGGCTGCCGTCCGCGGCCATGCCCGGGCCCACTTGAGGATGAAGACGAGAACGATCAGCTCCAGTGCGACGCCGAGAACGTAGAAGGCCAACCACGACCCGCCCACCTCGCCGACCGCGTTGAAGGCCGCGAACGGTACCTGTATCGCGGCCACGATGAGGGTGGCGATGCGGGCGGCTCGGGCGGGCAGTGCGACCGACAGCACGACCATGAGGATCGGGATCGCCAGGAGGCTCAGCGCGGTGATCGCCCAGGTCTGGGTGATGTCGAACTGCCAGACGATCCCGACGAGGATGTCGTCGACGACGCCGGGTTTGTAGAAGGCGAGGATGTCCACGTAGATGTACAGGAACATGAAGCTCGCCCAGGCGGCGGCGAGTCTGACTCGCACCGGCATCCGCTGCTCTTCCAGTGCCGTGGTGGTGGGGCGACGTGTTCTCATCTGGTGCTCCTTTGTCGGGTGTGGATCAGGAAAGCGGGTCGGCGATGCGCAGCACGACGTTGCCGCGCTTGCGCCCGGTGTCGACGTAGCGGTGCGCCTCGACGATGTCGGCCAGCTCGAAGGTGCGGTCGATGACGGGCCGGTAGCGACCGGAGTCCGCGAGGGCGACGAGGTAGGCGAGCTCGTCGGCGCCGGGCTTGCCGACGTTCCAGGTGACGAGCTTTCCCGATCGGCGGGTCTGCCAGCGGCTGCGCAGCATCGACCACAGGTCGCTGATGACGAGCAGCAGCGCCCCGCCGGGAGCGATCGATCCCTCGACGCGGCCGAATCCGGCATTGCCGACGCCATCGACGATCACGTCGTAGGTCTCGTCGCCCGCGGTGAAGTCCTCTCGGGTGTAGTCGATGACGCGGTCGGCGCCGAGTGAGGTGACGAGCGCCGCGTTGCCCCCGCTCGTCACGGCGGTGACGTCGGCGCCGAGCTGCTTCGCCAGCTGGATCGCCGCGGTGCCGACCGCGCCGGATGCTCCGTTGACGAGCACCGAGGTGCCCGGCCCGATCGAGACCTGGGCGAAGAAGCCCTGCACGGTGATTCCGCCGAAGACCAGCGTCACCGCCTCCTCGAGCGTCATGCTCGCCGGAGCGAGGGTGATCGCTCCGTCGGCGGGCAGGCGCACGTACTCGGCGTGACCGCCGAAAGCTCCGCCCGTCGCCGCGATGATGCGATCGCCGGGGGTGAAAGCTGTGACGTCCGAGCCGACGGCTTCGACGACGCCAGCGGCATCCATGCCCAGAATCGGATGCTTCGGCCGGAACGCCCCGATCCCGGTGGCCGCGAGCAGGCCGAGGCCGGACGGGACGTCGCGAGCGCGGGACCGATGGTCGGCGATGCTCACCGTGCTCGCGTGCACTCGGACGAGCACCTCTCCCGGCTTCGGCGAAGGGATCGGGCGCTGCTCGAGGTGCACCTCCTCGGGGCCGCCGAAGCGGCGGTAGACGGCCGCGGTCATGGTCGTTTCGGTTGTCATGCATCGATGCTCGCCGTCTCGGGTTGGCGCGTCATCGGCCAGGAGGTCCGGATCCGATCGGCCGAAAGTACGGCATCGTTTCCGTGCCGAGGGCCGATGCCCGGGTCTCGTGAGGCGACGAGCATCGAGACATGTCGCAACAGATGAAGGTCAACCGCCCGCCGGCCGTGCAACAGCGGCGGCGTCCGAAGAGCGGATGGCCGGCGATCACCGGCCTCTTGCTGCTGAGTGCGCTCCCGGTGCTCGGCGGTGTGCTCCGCCTCGGGGAAGTGAGCGCCACCCCCGGGGGCTCACTTCCCCTCGTCTCGACAGCGGCGCTGATCGCGCACATCGTGGCGATGACCGTGTTCTGCGTTCTCGGCGCGTTCCAGTTCTCTCCGGCACTGCGAACCCGGCATCGCTGGCATCGTGCCGCCGGCCGCGTCCTGATCCCCGCCGCCTTCATCGCGGCGGCGTCCGCCATCTGGCTCGCGGTCTTCTTTGGCGGACCCCCGGAGGGGCTCGCACTCGCGATGATTCGGCTCGTCTTCGCGGCAGCGATGACGGTGTTCCTGGTGCGGGCCGTGATCGCGATCACGCGCCGCGACTTCGCTGCGCACGGTGCATGGATGACCCGCGCCTACGCCATCGCCGTCTCCGGTGGAACCCAGGCGCTCGTGTTCGCGCTGTGGACGATCCCGCTCGGCGAGGTCGACGCGTTCGGGGAAGCCTGGTTGGTCGCGACCGCGTTCGTGATCAACAGCGTCGTGGCAGAGCTGCTCATCCGCCGAAGGACCAACCGGCGGATGAGCCGCGTGTCCGATCGAGGTGCGCTTGTATCCTGACGGGGTGACCGGGCTCTGGCGTTCCGCGTGGAGGGCGCCGAGCGCCGTGCCTCCTCCGCCGCGCCGGGTCTGGCGGGACGGGGTTCTCGTGGCCGTCGTCGCCGTGCTGGCTGTGGTCGAGGGGATCTTCCGGACCGACCTGCAGCAGCCGTTGCTCTCGGTGCTCGTGCTCCTCGCCGTACTCCCGACGGTGCTGTGGCGCCGCACGCGGCCGCTGGTGATGCTCGTCATCGTGATGGTGCCGCTCGGGCTGCTCCTGCCCGACTCGACCCTCTACACGAGTCTCTTCGTCATGGTGAACGTCTACGCCCTCTACCGCTGGGGGTCGGGTCGCGACCTCGTGATCGGGTCGGTCGTCCTCCTGGCGAGCCTCGGCCTCACGTTCGTCCGCGGGGAAGGCCTCGATGATCTCATCGGCGGATTCGCGCTGCTGCTGGCGGTGGTGCTGCTCGGCGTCGCCTTCCGCTATCGCGCCGGATCCCGGCAGCGCGGCCTCGACCGCATCCGGATGCGGGAACGCGAACATCTCGCCCGTGATCTGCATGACACGGTCGCCCACCACGTCTCGGCCATCGCGATCCGGGCACAGGCGGGCCTGGCGGTGGCGGCGCGAGACCCCCGAGCGGCGGAGGATGCACTCGGCGTGATCGAGGCGGAGGCGGCCAAGACCCTGAGCGAACTGCGCTCCATGGTGCGGGTGCTGCGACAGGGCGACACGGCGGAGCTCGCGCCCAGTCCGCGGCTGGGTGACATCGAGCAGCTCGCCGGAACGAGGCCGGGCGGTGTGGCAGTCGTCGTGAAGGTCGCGGGCGACGACGGCAGCATCCCGCCGCCTGTGGCTGCCGCGGTCTTCCGTCTCGCGCAGGAATCCGTGACCAACGCCCTCCGTCATGCCCGGCAGATCACGCGCGTTGACGTGCTGGTGGAGGCGGATGAGGGCGGGCTGCGGTTGAGCGTGACCAACGACGGAGAGGTCGCCACGTCGCCCACGCCCGGATTCGGGATCATCGGCATGACGGAGCGCGCCGCCCTTCTCGGCGGCAGCTGCCAGGCCGGACCCGCGCCGGGTGGCGGATGGGTCGTCACCGCGGTGCTCCCTCGTGTTGGATGGGCAGCATGACCATCCGCGTGCTCGTCGCCGACGACCAGGAGCTCGTGCGCACGGGTCTGAGCATGATCCTCGGCGCGCAGCCCGACATCGAGGTCGTGGGTCAGGCCGTCGACGGCAACGAAGCCGTCGCCCTCGCCCGCAGCCTGCGACCCGACGTCTGCCTGTTCGACATCCGCATGCCCGACGTCGACGGCATCGAGGCGACGCGCCTGCTCGCCGGTCCGGGTGTGGACGATCCGATGGCCGTCGTCGTCATAACGACCTTCGACCTCGACGAGTACGTCTTCGCGGCGCTGCGAGCGGGCGCGAAGGGCTTTCTGCTCAAGGATGCCGGACCGGATCTGCTCGCCCAGGCGATCCGCGCCGCCGCCGGCGGGGATGCTCTGATCGCCCCCAATGTCACGGTGCGGCTGCTCGAGGCGTTCGCCGGAGCACGGCCCTCCGCACCGCCGCCGCAGCCGGTCGAGCCTCTCACCGAGCGCGAGGAGCAGGTGCTCGCGAACGTCGCGGGAGGCCTGAGCAACGGGGAGATCTCGAGCGAGCTGTACATCACCATCAGCACGGTGAAGACGCACGTCGCGAGCCTCATGACGAAGCTGGGCGCCCGCAACCGCGTCGAGATCGCCATCTGGGCGCATCAGACCGGGCGGATGCGCCGACGAGCCGGCGATGGAGACGCGCGGTGAGGGATGCGAGCGTCAGCCGGCTTTCGCGGGAGTGGTGCGCGCGCGGAGATGCATCCGCTGTCCGTGCGCGCCGAACAGGCTGAGAATCTCCACGGGTCCCGCCCCGGCTGACCCGAACCAGTGCGGGTTCTTCGTGTCGAACTCGGCGACCTCGCCCGGCCGCATGACGATGTCGTGCTCGCCGAGCACGAGCCTCATGCGACCGTCCAGCACGTAGATCCACTCGTATCCGTCGTGGGCGCGAAGGGTCGGCTCCCGCTCGGTCGCAGGGATCGTGATCTTGAAGGCCTGCGGCTCACCTCCTCTGGCCGAGAGTCTCGTGAGGATGCGTCCGTCGGCGCGAGAGGTCTTCGGAGCCACGCGGGGGTCGCCGATGCGGGGAGGGCTGACGATCTGCTCGAGAGGCACGGCGAGGGCCGCGACGATCGGCAGCAGCAGCTCGAGGCTGGGCTTGCGTTGGCCGGATTCCAGCCTGGACAGCGTGCTCTTCGATATCCCCGTCCTGCTCGCCAGGTCGACGAGAGTGGTGTCCTTGGCCAGACGGACTCGTCGAAGCCGCGGCCCGATCTGACTCAGTTCCGTCTCGATCCGCTGCGTGGTGCTCATCCGATCACTCAAGCACCTCGTTCCCTGTTTCGGCAACGGAATTCCCACTACGGTGCCGCCGCCTGCCACGGTGGTCCCGTGCGCCGCTGCTGCCGCGCGCAGTCACCCGATCGAAGGACAGGCCATGTCGAACCCTCAGCCCGCCACACGCCCCGCCGACCGCGCCATCACGAAGCCTCCGTCGGTGCATGTCCGCGCCGTGATCACCTGGCTCGCGATCTTCCCGCTCGTGACGCTCGGCTTCTTCGCGATCGCACCGTTCTCCGAGGGATGGAACCCCGTGCTCCGCGCGTTCGTCCTCACGATCGTGGTCGTTCCCGTCGCGGTCTACCTCGTCGTCCCGCAGCTGATGCGCCTGTACGCATCGCTGCAGGCCGGCAGCCGACGCTGACTTCGCGGCGTCGCGCGCACGGGCGCCCTTCGGGGAGCTCCCGTCAGAGCAGCATCGCCTCGCTCAGGGGCACGCCGCTCCACTTCACGATCCCGAGACCCACGAGGCACACTCCCGCGGTGACGGCCAGGAGCATCCACGACGGCTGAGATCCGGTCGCGAGAAGCCAGATCGCCACGCCTCCGAAGAGGAGGGTGAAGCAGAGGCCGCCCCAGAACAGCACAGCTCCGACGAGTCCGAGAAGGGGGCGGGGCTGCGGGCGGCTCATGCCTCCACGATATCGGCGCTCAGTTGATGATCTCGCCGCGTTCGTCGGCGCGGATCGCGGCCAGCGTCTCCCGCCAGGTCGCGAGTGCTTCGGGGGTCAGCCGGGTCCAGTCGAGCACCTCGGAGACGACCCGGATCGGCTCGGTGCTGCGATACGAGCGCGTGGGGTTGCCGGGGAACTTCTTGTCGGTCACATTCGGGTCGTTCTCGAAGGGGCCGGTCGGCTCGACGAGGTAGACGCGCGGCTCGCCGTCACCCGCCGCGAGTTCGGCCGCCAGCCCCGCGCCATCCCGCAGAGCCGTGAAGTAGATGTGGTTCATCACGATCTCGGGGCGGTAATTGGAGCGGAACCCCGCCGTCAGCAGGTCGCCCTCCTGCAGATCGGCCTTCGTGCCGTGAAAGAACGGTCCCTCGTCCAGCGCGTCACTCATCCCGACAGCCTAGGAGTTCTATCCCGAGCCCGTCATGTCCAGCTCGTCCTCGTCCAGCGCGATCACGCTCCAGACGGTGCCGTCTGAGGCGGTGAACTCATAGGTCGGGACAAGGTACCGATGCCGACTCATGTCGTCGGGGAGAAGAGCGAGCCCCAGGCGCGCCGAGACGATCTCGCGGTCATGCACCCGCCACGGGACGGTAGAACCCGGCTCGGGCGCCTCGGGCGGAGCAGCCAGCGGCGTCAGCGGAACCGAGTGGTCGTCCGGCGAGGACACCATGCGTGCCGAGAACGCCGGATCGCTGAGTCTGTCACCTGCTTCGGCGGGACTGACCACAGTGTACGCGCCGAGCGACACGATCTCCCCGGTGGGACCGGACGCATACATGATCCCCTGCGCTGAGACCGTTACCCGAGCGACGATCTCCGTGACATTGTTCTCCACGAGCAGGGCAGCCGTTGCCGTCGTCATTCGCCCCGAGCCGTCGGGAGTCACCGTGACATGCGTCGCGGACTCGTCGATACCGAGCGCCGCGAGGAACAAGCTGACCGACTCGTTCACCAGATCGTCGCTCGGTAGAGGAGTCTCGGCCATGCACCGGATCATCTCCTGGCCGAAGGCCCAGGTTCCGTCGTCGTTCATCTTGTCGCGACCGTGGAGGTCCGTGGCCGATCTCTCGCACACGGAGAGCGCATCGGGGATGCCGCTCTGGAAGTATGCCTCGCCCCACAGCTGCAGACCGAAGTAGGCACCGGCGTAGTCGCCGACGACCCAGCCGCCGTCGAGATCGCTGGGCCGGGCGTCGCCGGAGAGACCGAGCGCTGCGGCCATCCGGCCGGCGTCTTCCGCCGTCGTCTGCGCCGCGGGGTCGACCACGAAGACGTCCGCCCGGGTCGACGCCGTGTCGAGGGTCGGGAGGAGGAATCGATTGCGACCGGTCGGTCGATCCCACCCGAACCCGACGTCGACGGAGGGCTCGACTCGACCTCCCACCTGCATCTCGACCGACTGCGACAGTGCGCCTCCGGACCCGTCGCCATAGAGGTGTATCGGACGCGCAGGGTCAGCAGGCGTTCCGGTCTCCACCGCGATCGGCGTCGTCGACGGGCTGACGGCGATACCGCCCGAACCCCAGATGTACGCGCCCCCGATGGCGGCGGCGACCGCCGCGGATGCGGCGAGTGGCACGAGCCATCGTGGCCTTCCGCGTCCTGCCGGGACGGGGGTGGTCGCCGTCGGGATACGCGAGATGCGGTCATGCAGGTCGGCGGATGCCGTGGTGGCCGCCGCAGGGTCAGCGGACTCCAATGCCCGAACCTCGTCACCCGGGGTGTCGTCGCTCATGATGCGCCTCGTCTCTCGCGGTGTTCGTCCACTGAGTCACTGTCGACGGGCGCCCTCATCTTGCACCGATGGATCCCATACCTCGCGGAGTCGGGCCCGCGCGCGCGAGAGCGCGGCCTGTGCGCCGGATCGCGAGATCTCGAGTGCTTCGGCGAGCTCGTCGCCGTTCAAGCCCTCCCACGCATGCAGGAGCAGGATGTCACGGTCGCGCTCAGACAGCTCGGCCAGCGCGCGCAGCAGTCGGTCGTGATCCGCGATTCGCGCCGCATGGTCGTCCGAGGGTGGCGGTTCGTCGGTGAGGTGCAGGGGGAGCCGTGACGTGCGGCGCCGATGATTGGCAAGCACATGACTCGCCGTGCGGTAGAGCCACGGCAGCACCCACTCGGACGGGATGTCGTTGCACCGACGCCAGGCGATCTCGAACACTTCAGCGGTCAGGTCGTCGGCATCCTGCCGGGCGGACCGTCGGAGGAAATAGCGATACACGGGGTCGACGAGCGTCGCGACTTCGGTCGTGAACCATGCCTGAGCATCGGACGGTCGATGACCCATGACACTCCTCACGGCGGGTCCGACGGACCCGTTCACTAGGGATGTGTCGGACGTGAGCCGATTCTTGCAGGTCGGGCCCGCCCCTCAGCGCCTCCGGTACTCCTCGTCCGACACGTGCTCCAGCCATGTCGTGGTGTCGGCGGGGTCGTCGGCACGCTCCAGCAGCGCGAGATGCTGCATGAAGCAGCCCGCCGTCGCGCCGTGCCAGTGCTCCTCCCCGGGCGATGTGTACACGGTCTGACCCGGCTCGGCCTCGATGACCCGCCCGTCGCGGGTGCCGACGAGCGCCGTGCCCTCGGTCACGCGCAGGTACTGACCGCGGGCGTGTGAATGCCAGGCCGTGCGGGCACCGGGCGCGAAGCGCACGAGCCCGCCGGACATCCGCTGGTCGGCATCGTGCGGAGTGATGATCGGGTCGAGCCAGACGTCGCCGGTGAACTGCTCCGGCGGGTTCTTCACGGTCGGGATGCGGGGTTCGATGTTCACGGTTTCTCCTGTTCAGACGGTGAGGAGCACCTTGGTGGCGCGGCGCTCGTCCATGGCCTTGTAGCCCTCGGCCGCGTCCTCGAGAGGGAGCGTGAGGTCGAAGACAACGCCAGGATCGATCTTCCGGTCCCAGATCAGCTGGATGAGCTGGGGCAGGAAGCGCCGCACGGGAGCCGGCCCCCCGTGCAGGTGCACACCCGAGAAGAACAGCTCTTCGCCGGGCAGGGCGACGTCGTGCGAGACGCCGACGTAGCCGACGTGCCCGCCGGCACGCGTCGAGCGGATCGCCTGCATCATGGACTCCTGCGTGCCGACGGCCTCGATGACCGAGTGCGCGCCGAGCCCGTTCGTCAGCTCCTTGATCTTCGCCACACCGGCGTCGCCGCGCTCCTCCACGATGTCGGTGGCGCCGAACCTCCGTGCGAGCTCCTGGCGGTCGGCGTGACGGCTCATCGCGATGATGCGGTCGGCGCCCAACTGCGCGGCGGCGAGGATGCCGAGGAGCCCGACGGCTCCGTCGCCGACGACGGCGACGGTCTTGCCCGGACCGACCTCGGCGGCGACGGCCGCGAACCAGCCCGTGCCCAGCACGTCGGATGCGGCGAGCAGCGATGGGATGAGGTCGGCGTCGGGCTGACCGGGGGTGGCGACGAGGGTGCCGTCGGCGTGGGGGATGAGCGCGTACTCGGACTGGGTGCCGATGCCGCCCATCGGGACGACGTGCACGCAGCGCGACTGGTATCCGGCCTGGCAGATCTCGCAGGTGTTGTCGGATGCCATGAACGATCCGACGACGAAGTCGCCGACCTTCACCTTCTTCACGTCTGCGCCGATCTCTTCGACGACGCCGACGTACTCGTGTCCCATGGGCGCCGCATCGACGCCGTCCACGCCGCGATACGGCCAGAGATCCGAGCCGCAGATGCAGGTCGCGGCGAGCTTGATGACGGCATCCGTCGGGCGGGTGATGGTCGGCTTCTCACGGTCTTCGACCCGGACGTCGCCGGGTCCGTGCATGATGACTCCACGCATGTGGTGCTCCTTCAGTATCGTTCCGGGAAAGGGGATCGAACGGCTCATGCCTCGGGGATCTCCCGGCCGAAGGACTCGAGCGTGACGGCCTCGGGCTCGGGGCCACGTCGGTCGTCGGTGTCGAGCGCATCGATCGCCGCGAGCTGCTCCGCCGAGAGTTCGAAGTGGAAGACGTCGAAGTTCTCGGCGATACGGTCCGGACGCACCGACTTCGGCAGGGCGGATCGTCCCTGCTGCAGGTGCCAGCGCAACATGGCCTGTGCCGGGGACTTGCCGTGCTCCGCGCCGATCGCCCTGAGGGTCTCGTCGTCGAAGGCCGAGGCGCCGTTGGGACGGTAGGCCGTGATGCCGCCGATCGGCGACCAGGCCTGCGTGAGAGTTCCCGCCGCGGCATCCGCCTGCTGCACGTCGCGCTGCTGGAAGTACGGGTGCACCTCGATCTGGTTGATCGCGGGCACGATCGAGGTCGAGGCGGCCAGGTCGGAGAGGTGAGACGGCATGAAGTTGCTGACGCCGATGGCGCGGACGCGGCCGTCGCCGAGCAGAGCCTCGAGCGCCTTGTAGGCGCCGACGGTCAGGTCGAACTGCGAGGGCAGCGCCTGGTGCAGGATGAGCAGGTCCAGGGTGTCGACGCCGAGCTTGCCTGTCGACTTCTCGAAGGCGTGCAGCGTCTCGTCATAGCCGTAGTCGCTGATCCAGACCTTGGTCTCGATGAAGACCTCGTCGCGGGCGATGCCGGACTGGCGGATCGCCTCGCCGACCTCGCGCTCGTTTCCGTAGGCGGCGGCGGTATCGATCAGTCGATAACCGGTCTGAAGCGCGGTGGTCACGGCCGCCACGGTCTCCTCGGGGGCCGCCTGGAAGACGCCGAAGCCGAGTGCCGGCATGGTGATGCCGTTGTTCAGAGTGAGATTCATGGTCATGTATCCAGTCTGAGCACCACTGCGGCGGAGTGGGAGGGCCTGGTGGTACCTCCCTTACCGCGCTACGGGGGCGTACCGTCGGAGTATGGACACCCGCAGCGAGGTGCGCGAGTTCCTCTCCACGAGGCGCGCACGACTCACCCCCGACAAGGCAGGGCTTCCCGTGTTCGGCGGCAACCGCCGTGTGCCGGGACTCAGGCGCGAGGAGGTCTCGCTCCTCGCCGGGGTGAGCGTCGACTATTACACGCGCCTCGAGCGCGGTGATCTCTCCGGGGCGTCCGACAGCGTGCTGGATTCTCTCGCTCGGGCGCTGCAGCTCGACGACGCGGAGACGGCGCACCTCTTCGACCTCGCCCGCACTGCGAACGCGTCACCCGTGGTCAGGAAGCCGCGCAAGAAGGCCGAGGCGATCCGCCCCAGCATCCAGCGCCTGCTCGACGCGATGACCGAGGCGCCGGCGCTGGTGCGCAACAGCTCTTTCGATTACCTCGGCGCGAACGCGCTCGGCAGGGCGCTGTATTCGCCGCACTTCACCGATCCCGCGCCGAACAGCGTGCGCTTCGCCTTCCTGAATCCGGCGGCGCACGATTTCTACCCCGACTGGGACCGCGTCACCCGTGAGCTCGTCGCGGCGATGCGCGGTGAGGCAGGTCGCAACCCGTTCGACCGTCGCTTCACCGATCTGGTGGGCGAGCTCTCGACGCGAAGCGATCGGTTCCGCACACTGTGGGCCGCGCACGATGTGCGCTACCACCGCAGCGGTGTGAAGCGGCTGCGGCATCCGGTCGTGGGAGAGATCGAGCTCGTCTATGAGGCGTTCGAGCTGCCGTCCGACCCGGGGCTGCGCATGTCGACGTACACGGCCGAGCCCGGCACGGCATCCGAGGAGAAGCTCAAGATGCTCGCCAGTTGGGTCGCGACGGAGTCGGCGAGCGCCGACCAGGCGGCGTCGGCCGAAGCCTGAGGCGGCCGAGATCTGAGACGTCGACCGACACTCGACTGTTCAGGGCCTCTTCTCGACGATCGACGGCCACGTCGGAAGCGGGTCCTCGAAGTCGAGCCACGCCGTCGGGCCGGCCATGAGCTCGTCATCGGTGACGGCGGCATCGTCGAGGGCGGCGCGGAGCATGTGCGCATCGACGCCGAGACCGGTGAAGGCGATGTCCTGCACGGTCGGCGCCGCATCGAGGTCCGACGACAGCGGATCCAGCCAGATCGCGGAGCCGACGTGATCCCAGCGTGCGAGCACGCTCGCCCGCGTCGCGAGACGGCAGAACCCTGCCGATCGCAGGATGTGACCGTGGCGCCCGGACTCGATGTCGTCCAGCGCGGCGGCGAGCCTCGCGGGGTGGAACGGGCGCGGCTGCTCGTAGCGGAGCGTCGTCACTCGTGCGTCGGTCATGTGCGGATCGTGCTCGTCGTTGAGCATATGCACCCAGCCCGCTCTCTCCAGCAGCGGCGGCGACACCTGCGGCCCCGACGTCAGAGCGCGGATGTCGTCTGCTGGTCCGCGCGACAGGCGGACACGGGCGGCGGGATTGAGGTGGGAGGCGATCGTCATCACGAGGGCCAGGCGGGCGGTGTCGACCGTCTCCCAGTTGACGAACGAGATCAGCGTCGCACCTTCGATGAAGGACACCGCGCGACGTGCGCGAGCGCCCACGTCGCCTCCGTCGTCGCCAGGGCGAGCAGCCTCGATGAGCGGATGCCGGTCGGCGAGGTCCTCCAACAGGTGCAGGGCGTCCACGACGCACACGACCGGAATCCGCGGGTCCGTCGCGAGATCGAGGTGCGGGAGGTCGATCTCCGTCCCGATGTCCGCCACGATCCGCCAGAGCTCGCCGCTCCCGAGCGACCGCTCGGACGGGATCAGATCGTGGTCCTCTCGACGCACGCGAGGACGCTCCGAGATCCGCACCAGGCGTCTGGCCGTCATCTCGGCGAGGGCGGCCGCGTACCGTCGTCGCTCCGGCACGCAGATGCCGGCGACGATGAGGGGGTGTTCCATGGACGATCTGCTCTCTTCTTGACGGGCGCTCCTCGCCACCCTACCTTGTTATTGAGAAACATTATCAATAAGGAGATCGTCATGAAGGTTCGTGCGTCACTCAAGTCCTTGAAGAACCAGCCCGGCGCGCAGGTCGTGCGCCGTCGGGGACGCGTCTTCGTCATCAACAAGGTCAACCCCCGGTTCAAGGGTCGCCAGGGCTGAAGTCTGTTCGGCTGCCTGTCAGAGGATCATGTCGCGCGCCGAGTGCAGCGCGCGCCACTCACTCGCCCGCACGTCGGCTCGGTCGAGCACGTCGGCGTCGACGAGCGGCCCGACCGCGATGCCGGCGATGCCCGCGATGTCGGCTATCGACGCCTGGAAGGTGCGGAAGGCCCCGAGTGGAGGAGCTGCCAGCAGCCCTTCGCTGGTGTCGACGAGCTCGGTCTGATCGAGGACGAATCCCGCTGCGCGGAGACCTGTGGCCGCCTGCCAGGCGGCGATCTTCCAGAACCGCAGCGGGATCCGGATGCCGCGGTACGGCGGATCGTCGTCGGCGAGGACCGGCGCCGTGAAGACACTGAGCCGCTGATCAGTCGTCTCGGCATAGGCGAGCACGTGGTCTTCGAGGCCCAACCACAGCTCCTTCGACTGGTTGAAGCCTGCGGCCTGCGGCGCGGCGTTCGGATAGAAGAACGTCGCCTCCATGGCCTCCCGCGCTTCGCCCGCGTCTCCCCACCCGGGGTCGCGCCGACGCACCAGGTGCCCGCGGTCGAGGTCGTTGCGCGAATAGACGTCGGGGCCGGTCTGCTCGTCGGCATCGATCCGAGGGTCGAGCCGCCACTCGCCCTCCCTGGCGAGGTCGCGGAGCTGCGCCCCGTCGATGTTCACCGCGGTGACGCTCGCCAGCCGTCGCGCAGGGTCGAGCAGCACGGTGAATCGCGGGTACTCCAGCGTGCGAAACTCCCGCACCGGCTCCGGTAAGGCAACCGCAGCCCCCAGAAACTCCGCCTCGTACCCGTCTGTCATACGTCCATCTTGGTGCTCCCGTGGCCGTTGTGGCGGGTTGCAGAGCGAAACACCCGCCACACCGGCCACGGGAGCGACTACACGTGACTGCGCTGCTCGATCAGAGGACAGCTGAAGATCTGGCGATGGGCGGCGTCGTGGCCGAGGAACGCGATCTGGGTGAACACGATCGCGAGCACGGCCGCGGTGAACAGCTGCCACCAGGTGTCGCCGATCCAGACGAACACGAAGATGCAGGCGATGAGCACCAGCGGCGCGCCCACGAGCTTGGACCAGTAGTAGCCGTAGCGGCGGCGCAGCAGTCCGCGCTCGCGCACAGCCTGCGCGAGCTCCGTGAAGGTGCTCGGCGTGCGGGTCGCGCTGTCGCGCGGACGGGTGCGGACGGTCGGACGGATGTCGTCCATGATGACCTCTTCGCGGGTGTCGCCCTAGTCGCGGGCGGGCCCGCCTTCTTCCGCCCAGTCCGAGATGCGCGCCTCGTCGTCGTCGGTCACCGTGAGGGCGGCGTGGGGGTCAGGCGTCTGCACGATCGTCGGCGACTCAGAAGGCGCGTCGACGGGAGCGGATCCGTGACCCAGCGGTTCGGGGCTGTGCCCCGCGATCTTCACTCGTGCGTTCATGATCGGACGTTACGCCCCCTAGCTGTACGGGTTCACAGTCTCGATCGGCTCAGGCGCCGGTGATCCGCGCCCCGGTGAGTTCCTCCGAGACCTGCCACACGCGCTGCGCTTCCTCCTCGCTGCGGAGGCGCGAGTACAGCCGCTGCTCGGCGGGAGCGCCTCCGAGGTGGCCGATCCCGCGCGGGCCGTAGAGCGCGCGGCGGCGCGCGTCGGGAGAGGTCGCGGCGTAGAGGGTCGGGAGAGCGGCCGATTCCGGCGTGCCGACCAGGATGCCGCGTGCGGATGCCCACCGGATCATGCGCACGCTGACTGTGTCCTGCCCGCGCTCCAATTCGGGCCTCGCGGCGAGCAGGCTGGTGGGTGCGATCCCGGGATGGGCGAGGTTGCTCGTGATGCCCCAACCCTGTTCTTCGCTGCGCCGGTCGAGCTCGAGCGCGAACTGCCCGAAGGCGATCTTGGACTGGCTGTACGCGCGGGCGCCGCTGTAGGACTGCTCCCCGTTCAGGTCGTCCCAGTGGATGGAGCCCGAGTTCGCGGCGATGCTCGCCTGCGACGTGACGCGGGCCCTGCCTGCACGCAGGAGCGGCAGCAGCTGCCCGACGAGGGCGAAGTGGCCGAGATGGTTCGTTCCGAACTGGAGCTCGAAGCCGTCGGCTGTGAGCTGCCGGTCGGGTGGGGTCATGACGCCGGCATTGTTGATCAGCAGATGGATGGGGCGGCCGTCCTCGCGCATACTGTCACCGAACCCGGCGACCGACGCGAGCGACGACAGATCCAGGGGTAGCAGCGTGATCTCGGCGCCGGGAATCTGGTCGCGGATGCCTGCGGCGGCAGCCTCGCCCTTGGAGAGGTTGCGGACCGGCAGCACGACATCGGCGCCGGCCCGAGCGAGGCGGGTGGCGATCCGCAGGCCGATGCCGTCGCTCCCTCCGGTGACGACGGCGCGGCGCCCAGTCAGCGACGGGACGGTGATGTCGATCTTGCGCGGCATGAGTGTGCTCCTTCAGTTCTCCTCCACCCTGATCGGTGCGCGGCGAGCTATCCAGGACTCGTCGATCAGTGGATGCCGGAGCACAGGCATGTCAGGATCATCAGCGACGAGAGGATGCCGTGCGCATGGGGATCGACAGGGTGGGGCTGGCGGAGTTCCTCCGGATGCGGCGCGACGTCCTCCAGCCGGAGGACGTGGGTCTGCCTCGCGGGCAGCGCCGGCGCACTGAGGGGCTCCGGCGCGAGGAGGTGGCGGCCCTCAGCCACATGTCCGCCGACTACTACGCGCGTCTCGAGCGCGGCAGCGGCCCGCTGCCGTCGGAGCAGATGATCGCGTCGATCGCCCAGGGGCTCCACCTCTCGGTCGATGAACGCGATCACCTGTTCCGGCTGGCCGGCCATCGGCCTCCCACTCGCGGTGTGGAGAGCGACCACGTCTCGCCGGGGATGTTGCGCATCCTGGACCGGCTGGAGGACACACCGGCCGAGGTGGTCACGGAGCTGGGGGAGACGCTGCGTCAGACCGCGCTCGGCGTCGCGCTCACCGGCGACACGGCACGGCTGACCGGTCCGCAGCGCAGCATCGGGTTCCGGTGGTTCACGGATCCGCGGTCCCGCGATCTCTACGACCCGCGCGACCACCCTTTCCTCGCTCGGCTCTGGGTCTCGGGGCTGCGCGAGGTGACGGCGCGCAACGGCCCGGAATCGCGTGCCGCCGAGCTCTGCCGGATACTTCGCGACGAGAGCGAGGAGTTCCGGGTGCTCTGGGATCGGCAGGAGATCGGGCTGCGCCCGCAGGACACCAAGCGGTTCATCCACCCCGAGCTCGGCGCCCTCGATCTGTCCTGTCAGAGCCTGATCGATCCGGGGTCCTCGCAGGCGCTGCTGGTCTACACCGCGGTCCCGGGATCGGAGAGCCACGACAAGCTGAAGCTGCTCTCCGTCCTGGGGCCGCAGTACGCGCCGTGACCGAGGGTCAGCTGGTGTACTCCTCGGTCGGCTCGACCCACTGGACGAGCTGGTAGACGACGCCGTTCGGATCCGTCATCTGGAAGTAGCGCTCGCCCCAGGGCTCGGTCTCGATCGGCGTGACGATGGTGACACCCTCCTGCTGCAGGCGGGCGTAGTCGTCGTCGATGGCGACGACCGTGAAGACGACGAGCAGTCCGGCGGCATTCACGGCGGCCGAGGCCGGCTTGAACGTCGACAGGCCCGTGCGCAGGTAGATCAGGTTGATCCCGGCATCCGGATGCTGCAAGGACGAGAATCCGTCGGCCGCCATCGCGACCGAGAAGCCGAGGTGCTTCTGCGCCCATTCGGACGAGGCGTCGACGTCGGGCACATTCAGCGAGATGGCTGTCGAGGTGAACTGCATGGCTGCTCCTATCAATAACACTATACGTCGTACAATGTACGACGTATAACGCAGCTATGGCAAGATCATTCCCATGGATGTCGATCGCACGGGTGCAGGAGAGCCGAGCCGGACCCTCGCGCTGCTCTGGGGTGAGCCCTCGGCGCCGCGGAGAGGCCCCGCGCGCTCCGTCGCCGTGGGGCGCCTCGTCGACGCGGCGCTCAGCATTGCCGACGAGCAGGGACTCGCCGGAGTCACGGTGCGTGCGGTCGCCGAGCGCGTCGGCATCTCGCCGATGTCGGTGTACACATACGTGCCCGGCAAGCCGGAGCTCCTCGACCTCATGGTCGACGCGCTCTACGCCGGCATGGCGAGGCCCGACACGGGTGACCGACCGTGGCGCGAACGGGTGACCGAGATCGCCCAGGCGAACCGCGAGCTGCTGACCCGGCATCCGTGGCTCACCGAGGTCGCCGCGCTCAGCAGGCCGCCGCTCGGGCCCGGCGTGATGGCGAAGTACGAGCACGAGCTCGCCGCTTTCGACGGCACCGGACTCTCGGACATCGACGTCGACGCGTCGCTCTCCTATCTTCTCGGCTTCGTCCAGTCCCACTGCCGCTCGGCGCACGATGCTGCGCGGGCGGTCACCGACACGGCGATGAGCGACGAGCAGTGGTGGGCCGCGAACCAGCCGATCCTCGCGCGCGCCCTCGACCCCGACGCCTATCCTCGGGCGGTGCGCATCGGTGCCGCCGCCGGGGAAGCACAGGGTGGCGCGTGGGGTGCGAGTCAGGCCTGGGCGTTCGGGCTCGCGCGCACGCTCGACGCTCTTGCCACGCTGATCGAGGGAGCGGGGCGACATGGGTGACCGTCCGCCGGTGCGGGGGGCCGTCGTCGACGACATGACGCGATGTGTGCACTATCGGACCGCCGTCGACATCGTCGCCATCCGCTTCGCCTGCTGCGGGGAGTACTACCCGTGCCACCTCTGTCATGCGGAGGCCGCCGGGCATCCCGCGCGACAGTGGGGCGTCAAGGAGCGCGATGCCAAGGCGGTGCTGTGCGGAGCATGCGGCGAGGAGCTGGCGATCGCCGACTACCTGGTGTCGTCGTCGTGCCCGGAGTGCGGCGCGGCGTTCAACGAGAGGTGCGCACTGCACGCCCATCTCTACTTCGAGGTCGATCCCGGGGCGCAGCCCGCGTCAGGTCGTGCGCAGCGCGTCGGCCGCGGCGTCGAGCACTGAGCCGTTGAGGGCGAAGTACGCCCACTTGCCGCGCTGCTCGCGCGTGACGAGACCTGCTTCCGCGAGCAGCTTCATGTGGTGCGAGACCGTGCCCTGAGAGAGTCCGACCGGTTCGGTGAGGTCGCAGATGCACGCTTCCCCGCCTTCGCCTGCGGCGATGAGCGACAGCAGTCGAACGCGCGTCGGGTCGCCGAGCGCCTTGAAGACGCGCGCTGCTCGTTCTGCGTCTTCGACGGAGGCGGTCGAGGTGACACGGGGGACGCAGCACGAGTTCGATTCGATGGTCAGGGGCAGGCTCACTCCGCTAGTCTGCCACGTATTGACATTCTTCGATAGGTGGGGGATGGTCTTCGTATTGAAGTTTTTCGATCTGAGGAGATGTCATGGATGAACTGCCCGTCGTGATCATCGGAGCGGGGCCGCAGGGACTCGCCGCAGCGGCGCATGCGACGGAACGAGGGCTGGACGCCATCGTGCTCGAGCGTGGAGACGCGGCAGCGGCCGCCGTTTCGGAGTGGGGGCATGTGCGCCTCTTCTCCTCCTGGCCCGAACTCACCGATGCGGCCGCTCGTCGCCTTCTCGAGCCGTCGGGATGGTCCGCTCCGACCTCCGGGTTCCCGACCGGCGCGGAGTGGGTCGACGGATACCTCGCGCCGCTGGCCGGCGCCCTGGGAGAGCGTGTGCGCTACGGCGTCACCGTCACCGGTGTCGCGCGCCAGGGGCGCGACAAGGTCGTCGATGGCGGACGCCGCAGTCAGCCGTTCGTGGTGCACACCCGTAACGCCGACGGCGTCGAGGCGCGTATCCTCGCCCGATCGGTGATCGACGCCAGTGGCACGTGGGGGCAGCCGAATCCGGCCGGTGCGGACGGCTATCCCGCGCTCGGCGAGACCGCGTCGGCTGGTCTCATCTCCTATCGGATCCCCGACGACGTCTCCGCGTTCGCCGGTGCGCATGTGGTCGTGGTCGGAGCCGGGCATTCCGCGACCCACGCCGTTCTGCGGCTGAGTGAACTCGCCCGTCGTGCACCCGGCACGCGCGTGACCTGGCTGCTGCGGCGGGGGAGCGCGACCAACGTCTTCGGCGGCGGCGTGGGAGACGAGCTCCCCGAGCGGGCGGCGCTCGGCGTACGTGCTCGCAGGGTGATCGAATCCGGCGTGGTCGATGTCGTCACGGGATTCCGTGTCGCGGAGTTCCGGGATCAGGGCGGTGCGCTCGCCATCCGCTCCGAGGACGGGCGCGAGGTGACGGATGTCGCTCACGTGTTCGCGCTCACCGGCTTCCGTCCTGACGCTGAGCTGCTTCTGGAGCTGCGCATCGATCTCGACCCGGCGCTCGAGGCCGTGGCCGGGATCGCCGCCGAGATCGATCCGAACATCCACTCCTGCGGTTCGGTGTCGGCGACGGGAGCGCGTCAGCTCGCGCAGCCGGAGCAGGGTCTGTTCGTCGTCGGAGCGAAGTCCTACGGGCGCGCGCCGACCTTCCTCGCGCTGACGGGTTTCGAGCAGGTGCGGAGCGTGGTCGCGCACCTCGCCGGAGATCACGAGTCCGCGGCCCGCAATGAGCTGGTGCTGCCGGACACCGGTGTCTGCGGAGGTGCGGGCGGGTTCGACGAGGGAGCGAGCGGATGCTGCGCCGCCCCCGCGCCATCCGTGCTGCAGATCGGCGCGCGCCCTGTCGCCGTCGGTTGAGGACGCCGATCGCCGGGCAGATGTCCGGTAGGTGAACTCTCGCGCGACGGGTTGCCCCTTGTATCGACGAATGTCAATATAGAAGCATGTCGATTCAAGAGGTTGAGCGGACCATCACCGAGGCATGCAGTCCCGTCGCCACCCACGCGATCGGCCTGGAAGCGGCTTCGTCGGTGGCCGCGACGTTGAAGGCGCTCTCCGATCCGCTGCGTCTGCGGATGCTCTCCGCGATCGCGTCCGACCCCCGCGGTGAGTCGTGCGTCTGCGATCTCGCGGAGCTCGCCGATGTGTCCCAGCCGACAGTCTCGCATCACCTCAAGGTCCTGAAGGACGTCGACGTGCTGACCTCGGAGCGTCGTGGCACCTGGGTCTGGTACCGGATCAATCCGAACCGACGCGGCGCGGTGACCGCGCTGCTCGACTCCTTCGCTCCGGCCACGGTCTCCGTGCCGGGGGAGGACGCGGCCGTCGACGACGGACTTCGACCGGACTTCGATGCGCGGGTGACCCGCCTCGCCGAGGAGCTTGCGGCGGAGGTCTCCGCACTCGACTCGGACGTCGTGCTCTCGATCGTGCGCGAGTCGTACACGTCCCTCGCTCGCTCCGCGCGAGTCACCTCGGCGCTGGTGCCGCTCACCGAGCGATTCGCCCGGCAGCGTCTGAGCGATCTCACCCGCGATCGCGATGCATCCGTCCCCCAGGTCCTGTTCGTCTGCGTCGCCAACGCCGGACGCTCGCAGCTTGCCGCCGCGCTGGTCAACAAGCTCGCCGGCGGCAAGGTCGTGGCGCGCTCGGCGGGATCGAGCCCGGCCGATGTCATCCACCCGCATGTGCGCTCGCTTCTCGCCGAGATCGAGGGCGATGCGGCAGGTCAGCGCTTCCCGAAACCGCTCACCGATGACGCGGTCCGCGCGGCCGACGTCGTCGTCACCATGGGCTGCGGCGACGTCTGCCCGATCATCCCCGGCGTCCGCTACGACGACTGGGCTGTGGGCGACCCCGCCCTGGCTTCGCGTGACGGTGTGGAAGCCATCCGCGACGACATCGCCGCGCGGGTCCGCAGTCTCGTCGATGACCTTCTTTCCCTGACCCCCTCGCACCAGGAGCAGCCATGACCGAAACGAACACCACCCCCTCCGTCCTCTTCGTCTGCGTGCACAACGCCGGACGCTCGCAGATGGCCGCGGGGTTCCTGCGTGACATCGCCGGCGACCGCATCGACGTCCGCTCGGCCGGATCCATGCCCGCTGACGCCATCAACCCGATCGCGGTCGAGGCGATGGCGGAGCTCGGCATCGACATCACGGCGGAAGCGCCGAAGGTGCTCACGACCGAGGCCGTCCAGGCATCCGATGTCGTGATCACGATGGGGTGCGGCGACGCGTGCCCGTTCTTCCCGGGTAAGCGCTACGAGGACTGGAAGCTCGACGATCCGGCCGGCCAGGGGATCGACGCGGTGCGGCCGATCCGGGACGACATCCGCAACCGCATCGAGCAGCTGGTGAGCGAGCTGATCTGACCGGCTGTCGTTCACGAAGATGGGTACCTACATGGGCGGCCATGAGTAAACGGAGCGCCAACTTGTATTGACATCTTCGCGAGATCCATTGGCGGCAGAGGCGCCGGGTTCGAGACTGGCTCCGGGCATGGACGACACCATGCCCGAGAAACCAACGTCTCGGAGATCAAATGCCCTCGTATCGCAAGCGTGCAGTTGTGCTGACAACTGCGGCCGCATGCCTCCTGTCCCCGCTGGCGGCCGCGCCCGCCGTGGCTGCCGCCGACGCGACCGCCGTCAAGACCCTCGTGGTCGGCATCGACGGCGCATCGTTCGACTTCCTCGATGACGCGGACATGCCGAACCTCGACGCACTCAGGGGGCGCGGCATGGTCTCGTCCAGCAACCTGTATGGCACGCCGCTGGCCGGCACCATCTCCGGTCCGGGGTGGTCGACCATCGCCACGGGCGTCTGGCCCGACAAGCACGACGTCGTCGACAACAACTTCACGGCACCTCGGTACGACCTCTACCCCGACTACCTGACGCGAATCGAGGCGGCGCAGCCGGAACGCTCCACCGCGGTGGTCGCGACGTGGTCTCCGATCGCGACCACGGTCTTCGGGTCTGCCGTGGACTCGCGGATCCAGGGCGGCAACGATGTCGGCACGACGGCCAAGGCGGTCGAGGCGATCGCGGGCGGCGCCGACGACGTGTTCGTGCACCTCGACGAGGTCGACGGCGCAGGGCACAGCACGGGCACGAACGGTGCCGCCTACGCCCAGGCGCTCGCGAAGGCGGACGGCGAGATCGGCGAGATCCTCGCCGCGGTCGATGCCCGCCCTGCGGATGAGGAGTGGACCATCGTCGTCACCGCGGACCACGGCCACACTCCGACCGGTGGTCACGGCGGAAGCAGCCCGGCCGAGCGCAAGGTGTTCGTGATCGCGGCGGGGCCCGGCATCGAGCCCGGTGTGCGCCACGACGTCAAGATCACCGACGTCGCCCCACCGTCCTCTCCGCCGTCGGCATCGCCGCGGATCCGGCCTGGGCGCTCGACGGCACGGCCGTATCGGACCTCGCGCCCGATGCCTTCGACGCGCTGCGCCCCGAGCTGCAGACCCGCGCGGACGAGACCCGTCCCGGAGCGGATGTCCTCGGCTGGACGCATGCGACGCCGGAGGGGTGGAGCATCGACAACTCCCTCATGCCCTCCGGCGGCGTGAGGGAATGGGCCGGCTGGTCCTTCGCCACCGACGACTTCTGGACCGACGTCGAGCTGGGGCAGCGTCGGGAGACGTCGGTGCGCGTCCGCGACGTCTTCGCCGTGGCCGACTCGGATGAGTGGGACGACAAGTCGCATGCGGCGGGCGCCTTCGACTCGACGCTGGTCAGCCCCGCATACCCGCTGACCGGTGCTTCCACGGCGACTCTGGCGTATGCCACCAACTACTTCATCGACGGGCCGCAGTCGGCCGAGGTCCTCGTCAGCTTCGACGGCGGCGAGGCGCAGTCGCTCAAGGCGTACACGGCGAACACGAATGCCGAGGAGCGTCTGGTCTTCGACGTACCCGCCGGCGCGCAGACCGCGCAGTTCCGGTTCCACTACACCGGGACCAACAGTGCGTTCTGGGCGGTCGATCGCGTGGCCCTCGGCCAGGACTCTGCTCCGCTCGACACCACGAAGCCGGTGGCGACCCTCGTCGCGCCGACCGCTGCCGGTCCGATGCCCGCGCTGACGCTGCGCGTCGACGCGACCGACGACATCGGTCTGAAGCGCATCGTCGCGAACATCTACAAGGACGGCACGCTCGTGAAGAGCACGCAGTCTGCGACCGACGGTGCGACGAGCGGCGTGCACGAGACGACCCAGACGCTGCCCGACGGCGCATACACGGTGAAGTACAACGCCGAGGACCTCGCCGGAAACATCGCGCAGACCGGGGTCTTCGCGGTGACGATCGATGCCACCGCTCCGACCGCGACGGTCAAGGAGGGGGCGCCGTTCACGGCGGGTTCCGCGGGGGTCTACGACCTCGTGAGCTTCAAGCTCTTCGACGCGGGCAAGGTCTCGCAGGTCTCCCTCAACGGGGTCGTCAAAGACCTCTCCGACAACACCTGGTCCGACATCAATTGCGTGAAGCCCGGCGTCTTCGGCGCGGTCCAGGGCGAGAACACCCTGATCGTCCAGGATGTCGCGGGCAACAGCGCGACGGTGACGTTCACGCTGAACTGATCGCCTCCTCCATGGGTGCGTCGCGACCTGGGCGCGGCGTACCCGTGGTTGTCGGCTGATCCACAGGGAGCCCCGGAGGCTCCTTGTATTCTGGAGATCCCAAGGGGAGTACTCCGATACGGTCGGGTCGTCATTACGGGTGCACGTCGCATCCCGGGCCACCGGTTCCTGATCTCAGGAATGGAGAAGACTTTGGCGCTGCTCAGTCACGCCGAGTCTGGAGTCCCCATTGGAAATCACCCCCCTGATCTGGATCATCACGATCGCGGTCACGATCGCCTTCTTCGTGTACGAGTTCTTCGCCCACGTGCGCAAGCCCCACGAGCCCTCGATCGCGGAGTCCGCGCGCTGGTCGATCTTCTACATCAGCCTCGCGCTGCTGTTCGGCGTCGGCATCGGCGTCTTCTCCGGCTGGACGTTCGGCGGCGAGTACTTCGCCGGCTATCTGACCGAGAAGGCGCTGTCGATC
>Ga0307406_10000133_pt1 | contig 44172 bp, 36 predicted proteins | sample 322Cmetagenome_3_FD_203706 | JGI IMG/M metagenome (GOLD analysis project Ga0307406, IMG submission 203706) | Maize rhizosphere microbial communities from greenhouse at UC Davis, California, United States - 322HYB-C-2 | ecosystem: Host-associated > Plants > Roots > Rhizosphere > Soil | place...
GGCCTCGGTCATGGCCTCCATGCGGGCCGGGCGTGCGCCGCCCTTGAGCCACAGGTTCTGCACCTCGTCGCTGTAGAGGAACTCCTGCCACAGGCGTGCGGCGGCCGGGTTCGGAGCATCCTTGTTGATCGCCTGGTTGTAGTAGCCCGCGTAGCCGGTGCCGTCGAGGACGACGACCTTCCAGTCCTTGTTGTCGGTGGCGTGCGCCGCGTTCAGGTAGTCCCAGTCGAAGACGACAGGGGTCTCGCCGCTGGCCACGGTCGCGGTGGTCACGTCGACCTTGAGCAGGTTGCCGGCCTTCTGAAGGTCGGAGAAGAAGTCGATGCCGGGCTGGAAGTCGTCGAGGGTGCCGTCGGACTGCACGGTCGCGAGGCCCACGGCGGCGAAGGCCGCGCCGGCCTGCGTCGGGTCTCCGTTGATGGCGACGGCGCCCTTGTAGGCGGCATCCTTCAGGTCGTCGAGCGACTCGGGAGCGTCGAACTTCGACGAGTCGTAGCCGATCGACATGTATCCGCCGTAGTCGCCGACGAAGAGGCCGGTCGGCTCCTTGAGAGCGTCGGGGATCTCGTCCCACGTCTGCACCTGGTACGGCGCGAAGACGTCGGTGTTCTGCAATGCGACGGTCAGACCCAGGTCGAACACGTCGGGCGCGGTGTCGAGGCCCTCGTTCGTCTTCGCAGCCTGGATCTCCTCGGCGCTCGACACGTCGGGAGAGGCCTCGTTGATCGTGATCTCGGGGTACTTCTCGGCGAAGAGGTCGAGGATCTCGCCGTAGTTCGCCCAGTCACGCGGAAGCGCGATGACGTTGAGCTGGCCCTCGGCCTTCGCGGCCTCTTCGAGGTCGGCGAAGGAACCGAAGTCCTCGACCGAGGTCGCGGATGCGGAGTCGACAGCGTCGCTGCCTGCGGCCGGGGCCTCCGCGCCGGTGGCGCAGGCGGTGAGACCCAGCGCGGCGGTCGTGAACAGGGCGATGCCGGCGCCGATTCGTGCGCGGCGGTGGAAGTTGGTCATCAGGGTCCTCTCGGTGCCCGGCGCTGTGAGCCGGATTCGGGTTGCGAGAGGACACTATGAGCCGAGGGTTGCCGATGATCGCGGCTCGGGTGAACGACAGGTGTCGAGGGTGTGACGGGTCGGACTGCAGTGGCGTTCGAGGTGCCGCGTGGTCTGACATCCTGGACGGATGGACATCGGCAGTGTGCTCGGGCTCGAACAGCTCACCTGGGGCACGCTGATACTCGTCGTCGTCGCGGCCTTCGCTGCCGGGTGGATCGATGCGGTGGTGGGAGGGGGCGGTCTGCTGCAGCTCCCCGCCCTGCTGCTGATCCCCGGGATCTCGCCGATCCAGGCTCTCGCGACCAACAAGCTCGCGTCCGTGTTCGGCACGGCCACGAGCAGCGTCACCTACTACCGACTTGCGAAACCCGATATCCGCACGGCTCTGCCGATGGCCGCGATCGCCCTGGTCGGATCATTCGGGGGAGCTGCCGTCGCGACTGTTCTGCCGGCCGCCGCCTTCAAGCCGATCATCGTGGTCGCGCTGCTCGCCGTCGCGCTCTTCACGGCCTTCCGCCCGCAGATGGGCGCCGCGACGCGGCTGCGCTTCAGCGGGCACAAGCACCACATCATGGCTGGTCTGTCAGGGCTCGTGATCGGCTTCTACGACGGTCTGATCGGGCCGGGCACCGGCACGTTCCTGGTGATCTCGCTCGTCGCGCTGCTCGGCTACGACTTCCTGCAGGCGAGCGCGAAGGCGAAGATCGTCAACCTGGCCACGAACACCGGCGCCCTGCTGCTCTTCATCCCGCACGGCGCCGTGCTGTGGCTGCTCGGCGGCATCCTCGCGGTCGCGAACGTCGCCGGCAGCTACCTCGGATCCCGCATGGCCATCTCGCGCGGCACGACCTTCATCCGCGTCGTGTTCCTCGTCGTGGTGGTCGCCCTCATCGCCAAGCTCGGCGTCGACGTGTGGAACGAGAACATCGTTCCGGCGCTCGCGCAGCTGCGCTGAGCATCCGCGCTGGCGCACCTCCGCCTCCGCGCCTGCGCTCCGGCATCCGCCTGCGCTCCGGCATCCGCTCGCCGTCCGCGCGGTGTTCTGCGCGTGTATCGGCCGGATTCGGCGAGTCCGGCCGATTCTGACGCATTCGGCCGAGCGGGGGATGCGCGGTGCATGCGTCCGGGATCCGGCCTGGCGCATACGCAGAGACCCCGCTCCGCTGAGCGGAACGGGGTCTCGGTGCGACGGGCGATGCGGCGTCAGGCCTCGTCGTCCTCGGGCTCGAAGTCGACGCCGGCCTCGGCGCGCTGCTCGGCCGTGATCGGTGCCGGAGCGGCTGTCAGCGGGTCGAACCCGTTGCCCGACTTCGGGAAGGCGATGACGTCGCGGATCGACTCGGTCTTCGACAGGTGCTGCAGCACGCGGTCCATGCCGAGGGCGATTCCACCGTGCGGCGGGGCGCCGAACTTGAAAGCGTCCAGCAGGAAGCCGAACTGCTCCTGCGCGACCTCGTCGCTGATGCCCATGACCTCGAACACGCGCTTCTGCACGTCTTCGCGGTGGATGCGGATCGATCCGCCGCCGAGCTCGGAGCCGTTGCACACGATGTCGTATGCATAGGCGAGAGCCGAACCGGGGTCGGTGTCGAACGTGTCCTGGAACTCCGGCTTCGGCCCCGTGAACGCGTGGTGCACGGCCGTCCAGGCTCCGGCGCCGACGGCGACGTCACCCGACGCCACGGCATCCGCTGCCGGCTCGAACATCGGAGCGTCGACGACCCACGTGAACGCGAACTCGTCGGGGTTCAGGAAGCCGAGACGACGTCCGATCTCGACGCGGGCGGCGCCGAGCAGTGCACGGCTCTCCTTCGTCGATCCGGCGGCGAAGAACACGCAGTCACCCGCGGATGCGCCGACGAACTCGGCGAGGCCCGCCTGCTCCGCCTCGGACAGGTTCTTGGCGGCGGGGCCGCCGAGCGAGCCGTCCTCGTTGAAGAGGACGTACGCGAGGCCACGCGCACCGCGCTGCTTGGCCCAGTCCTGCCACGCGTCGAGCTGCTTGCGGGGCTGGCTCGCACCGCCGGGCATGACGACCGCGCCGACGTACTCGGCCTGGAACACCCGGAACGGGGTCTCCGCGAAGTACTCGGTCGCCTCGACCAGCTCGAGTCCGAAGCGCAGGTCGGGCTTGTCGGAGCCGTACTTGGCCATCGCCTCGGCGTAGGTCATGCGGGGCAGCGGGGTCTGCACGTCGACGCCGATGGTCTTCCACATCGCGACGATGAGCGACTCCATCAGCGTGATGACGTCTTCCTGGTCGACGAAGCTCATCTCGATGTCGAGCTGCGTGAACTCCGGCTGGCGGTCGGCGCGGAAGTCCTCGTCGCGGTAGCAGCGGGCGATCTGGTAGTACTTCTCGACGCCGCCGACCATGAGCAGCTGCTTGAACAGCTGCGGCGACTGCGGCAGGGCGTACCAGCTGCCCGGGTGCAGACGGGCGGGCACGACGAAGTCGCGGGCGCCCTCGGGTGTCGAGCGCGTGAGGGTCGGCGTCTCGACCTCAGTGAAGTCCTCGCCGTGCAGCACATCGCGGACGGCCTTGTAGACGTTCGAGCGCAGACGCAGAGCGGATGCCGCGGCGGGGCGACGCAGGTCGAGATAGCGGTACTTGAGGCGCGCCTCCTCGCCGACCGTCTCGGTGTCGGCGACGGCGGTCGACACCTGGAACGGCAGCGGAGCGGACTCGTTCAGCACCTCGACGTCGGTCGCGATGAGCTCGATCTCGCCGGTGGGCAGGTTGGGGTTCGCGTTGCCCTCGGGGCGCCGCGAGACCTCGCCGGTGACCTTGAGGACGAACTCGTTGCGCAGCGGGTGCGCGATCTCCTCATCGCGGATGACGACCTGCGCGATGCCGGACGCATCCCGAAGATCGATGAACGCGACTCCTCCGTGATCACGACGGCGATCGACCCAACCCGAGAGGGTGACGGTCTGACCGATATGCTCGGCTCGCAGTGAGCCTGCCGAGTGGGTGCGAAGCACGGAGGATTCCTCCTGATCTGGGAAATGATGAACCCGCCCATTCTACGTGGGCGGGTGTCGCCTCCTCTGCCCGCGGCATATCGGTCAGTAGGATCGCCACGACAGAAAGGGTCACCATGGACTCCAACGGCATCTCCGACCTGTACGCGTCGATCTTCTCCGGCACGACCGGACTCATCGTGCTCGTCTTCTACGTCCTCGTCGCGGTCGGTCTGTGGAAGGTGTTCACCAAGGCGGGGTACCCCGGCATCCTCGCCGTCATCCCGATCGTGAACGTGGTGTTCCTCGTGAAGATCGCCGGGATGTCCGGCTGGCTCGCACTGCTCTATCTCATCCCCATCGTCGGCTTCGTCTTCGGGATCATCGTGGCGGTCCGACTCGGCGAGCGGTTCGGCAAGGGAGGGCTCTTCTCCTTCTTCCTGCTCTTCGTCTTCCCCTATATCGGGTATCTCATCCTCGGCTTCGGCGACTCCCGCTACAGCAGGGCGTGACGTGGTGGCATCGCGACTGCACCTCGTCCGCCACGGCGAGGTGCACAACCCCAAGCGCGTGCTCTACGGTCGGCTCCCCGACTATCACCTGAGCAGGGCGGGACGGAAGATGGCGCGAGCCGCCGCCGATCACATCGCCGGGCTCGATCGTCCGGTCGGGGGGCTCTACTCCTCTCCGCTCGAGCGGGCGCAGGAGTCTGCTGAGCCGTTCGCCGAGCGCTTCGGCCTCTCGCCCGAGATCGACATCCGTCTGATCGAGCCGACCAACGTGTTCGAGGGCACGCAGATGCGCCGCTCGCTTCTGAACCCGCTCAAGTGGTGGCACCTGCGGCAGCCGTCGCTGCCCAGCTGGGGTGAGCCCTACGCGTCGATCGCCGAGCGGATGCTGGGCATGATGGCCGAGGCGTGGCGGTCGGTCGACGACGGCGATCTGGTGATGGTGTCCCATCAGGCGCCGATCTGGATCACCCACCTCCGGGTGGCGGGTCTGCCCCTGCAGCACGACCCGCGCACCCGGCGCTGCGCACTGTCGAGCGTCACCTCGTTCGAGCTGGTGGGAGACGTGTGGCGTGAGGTCGATTACGCCGAACCTGCGGCGACCGGCGGTGCGGTGGACGTGGGAGCAGTCTGACCCCTCGCCTCGGTCTCCCTTCCGCTGCGGTCAGTGCGCCATCAGCGACTGGATGACGCCGACCGCCGCCATCTGGCCGGCAGCGGACGCGAGCAGAACCGATGCCATGGGTCCGGGAAGCGACGCCCGGTGCGCGAGGTCGCCCGCCGCGAAGACCCCGGGCTGCGATGTGCGCCCGAAGTCGTCGATCTCGATCGAGCCGGAGGGCAGCAGTTCCAGGCCGAGCTGATCGGCGAACGGCGCACGGTGGCGCAGTGAACCGGATGCCACGAACACGCCGGCCACGGTGTGCGCGGTCGACGCCGTGGTGATGCGCACATCAGCCGCCTCCGGCGCGACGGCGGCGACCGGTTCCGCACTGACCCGAACGCCCAGGCCTTCGAGAGTCCGCGTCTCGTCGGCCGCGAACGGCTGCTCGACGGGGAACACCGTGATGTCGCCGACGATGCGCCCGAGCAGCCCGATCAGGTGCTCGGCTCGAGGAGCGGGCCCGAGGATGCCGATCGAGCGACCGGCGTGCTCGTGACCGTCGCAGAACGGGCAGCTGAAGGCCTTCGTGCCCCAGAGGTCCTGAAGTCCGGGGATGTCGGGGAGATCGTCGGCGACGCCGGTCGCGAGGATGACATGTCGGGTCTCGACCGTCTCGCCGTCGGCGAGTCGTACGACGAAGCCGCCGTCTGAGCCGGTCACCGTCTGTGCTCCGACGTCGCGGAGCTCGACATCCGGGTACTCGGCGAGCTGCGCTCGCGCCGTCGCGCGGAACTCCGCCGGGGGAGTTCCGTCGTTCGCGATGACGTTGTGCATGTGCAGCACGGTGCCGTTGCGGTATTCGCCCGAATCCAGAAGCAGCGTGGGGCGGTGCATCCGCCCGAGGGTCAATGCCGCCTGGAGGCCGGCGGGGCCTGCGCCGATCACGATCACGTCATACATGTGGGGTCCTTCCGAGGGGTGCTCGCTTGCGTTCGTCCTCAGTCTGTGACTTCATGTCAACATGAAGTCAAGCATCGAGAGTCCGTGGTCCGTGGGAGAGGTCGCCGAACGCTTCGAGTGTCAATCGTCACGCAACCTGCACCTTTTCCACCTTCAACCTGCACTTAGGCGACCTACCTGCACCGAAGCGTCCTAGTTGATCCACGGAAATCTGCGGTTTCGACACTCTCTCCCGGAAAGTACCTATGCCTAAGACTCTGCGAGTCGCGCCCTCCGAACTCACCGATACCTGGCCGATGACGCCTTCCTGGGACGTCGCTGGCGAAAAAGCTCGCTTGCTCGCCCTAAACCTGCGTTCCGCCCTCGGCACCGCGAGCATACGGTCCATCGCCGACAAAGCGGGTCTCGACGAAAGAACGCTTCGGAACATCCTGTCTGGTGCGAAATGGCCAGACCTGCGAACGATTGCACTCCTCGAAGCCGCGCTGGGCGTTGGGCTTTGGCCCGCGTCCTCAGATGGAGGTGGGACGTCGTGAAGCTCATGAGCATCGGGGACGTAGCGCGAGAGGTGGGGTTGCCGACCAATGTCCTCCGGCATTGGGAGACCGAGGGTCTTCTGTCGCCAGAACGAGACACCGCGGGCCGACGCCGGTATGACGAGAACCAAATTGTGCGTATCGCCGTCATCCAGCGCAGCAAGAGGGCGGGGATGACGTTGGAACAGATCGGCGTGATGCTCGACGACGGTGCTCGCGAGCGGCATCAGGTGCTTCAGGCCCACTTAGATGATATCGACCGCCGAATGGAGGACATGATCCGCTCCCGCGAGATGACCGAGCACGCGATGAACTGTCGCTCGCATGACATCGCCACGTGTCCGCGTTTCCGTGCGAGCGTGGCGGATGTGATGGCGCGCTTTTGACCGCAGGTTGCAAAGGCGCTCCAATCTCTTTCGAGGGCGCCGCGCCGTTTGACAGGTTCCCTCACACGTTCTTCCCGCTCGGTAGAGTGCAGTCCAGATATACGTCAGGGCGCTAACTGTTTGCCCTTCTCGTACGACTACTGCTCGAGGCTTGACCCTCTTCGGCTTCTGAGGAGTCTGCGGCAACCGGTCGGTGTTGACGCTGGAGTGCGCACGAGGGCATGGCGCCGATGGGCCCTAGATAGAGGGCGCGGTGACATGTGTCGCACGGGATGGCGGCGATTCCGCTATCTCTTGCAGCCCGGCATCACGCTCAAGGTGCTCGAGCGTCGGTGGCGGCCTCAACGTCGCCAGGATCGATGGAGGCAACTCCGATCACGCAACCTTTCGTGCGCTAATTGACGCGGTGGCTGCGAGCGCCCGATGCGGCGTTCCATCTAACGCCGTCCTCTCGGTGCGTTACATCTGGTAATGCCGGTTGTCGGATAGACCCTCAAACGCCCCGGTGAGGGCCGCATGTGCCGCCCGGAGAAACTCGTCTTCGGTGGAGGCGTCTCTGAGAACCAATTGGAACTGGAGAACGACTCCGGCGAGGACGCCGAGCAGGATCTGTACGGCCATACTGGCAGGATCGTCTCCGAGATCTTGCGCGACTGCCCGGGCTGTAACTCGCAAGAGAGCGGCCGAGTGGGGGGTGCCTGTTGAGGCCAGAATTGGATTGTTTGAGAGCATCGTCGCACGCAGCTGCCACTCCTCCTGATCAGTAAAGTCTGGCTCGTGTCTCATCCAGTCGAGGAAGACCGCCACGACAGTCTTACCCAGCGGCCGGGCCGACAGGCTAGCCGTCAAGCGATTCGACGCGGCGTCGGAGGAAGATGTGGCGATGTCGAGCTTGGTAGGGAAGTATGTCGAAACTGATCGGGTCGACACTTCCGCTGCTGCCGCGATCTGAGCAACTGTGGTCGAGTCATAGCCCTGCTCGGCGAATAGGCGCATGCCGGCGAGCTGGATCGCGCGTCGCCGCCGCTCCTTTGAGCGCTCTCGCAATGAGGGTTGTGTCATCTGCTCATTTTACCCACGTCGGCATGCTTGCAGCCTGATGCATATTTGCATTAGGCTGCAAACATATCAATCGGAGGAAAAATATGCGCTCGCTCGCACGGCTCGCGAGGTCTCATCCGTCGTCGACAATGGCTGCATTGGGGTCCGTGACCCTGTTGGCGGTATGGATCGAGTTCTTCATCATTCGGCATCGAACGCTTCTCGCGTTGCCGGTGATCCTGACTGCTGTCGCCGTCACCGCGTTCACGCTAAGTGACGGGCGGCGTGGCAGGTGGTACGTACTTGCTGGTTTGGGCGTACTCGCCGTGGTGGCACAGTTCCTCTGGCTTGTCACGTCTCTCCATCCGTTGTGGATCGCCGCACTCTTGACCTCGCTCGTTCTCATCGTTGCCACATGGATCGCGGCGTGGACGCTACGGCAGAGAGGCCCAGCGAATGGCGCCGCGCGCCTGAGACAGCGAGCCGCGCGGGTCGGCGGCTTTGCTGGTGCAGGACTGAGCTGCGTGCTCTCTGCGTTGCTGGTCAGTGTTGCGGTCGACGCGTCAACGCTGGCCATGGCGGTGCAATCCGGGAGCGGCTTCGGAAACTCGTTCGAACCTCGCGCTGCGACCAGCGTGTCCGAGGTCAATGGGACACAACTAATCAACGACATCTCCTACGGCTCGACGTATCCCAACAGCTTCCTCGATATCTACATCGCCGAGAACGACCCGAGCGTCGCACGCCCTACGTATCTTGTCGTCCATGGTGGGGGCTTCATCGCGGGAGGCAAGAGCGATGGTGATCCGAACGCCGCGAGTGCGGACAGCGCGTCCTTCGCTCTCGGCTCTGGGCCCATACTTGACGCAGGGTATAACGTCGTCTCCATCGATTACGCCCTCGCCCCACAGGTGCGATACCCCGTTCCCGTCATCCAGTTGGGCGAGGCCGTGCGGTTTCTCGAAGAGCGAGGTGCTGAGTATGGCCTCGACATGTCCCGTGTCGTGCTTGCAGGTGGGAGTGCGGGGGGCCATATTGTCTCGCAGTTTGCCGCCATACAAACTAACGCCGGGTACGCCGAGCAGATGAACATTGAGCCGACGATGGACCCTGAAACTCTCAAGGCGGTCGTTCTCGATAGTGCCGCCCTAGTCCCAGCCAGAGCAAGCCGCTCCGAAGCGCCGGTGCTGTCGAGGGACCTGCTCTTCGACATCTCTCTTCGCGCCTACGTCGGCACCTCTAGTGAACTGCTCGCGGAATCAAACATCCCCGAGCACGTCAGTTCCGACTTTCCCCCTACCTTCATCGCAGACGGGAACACGGGAAGCTTTCCCGACCAAGCGAGCGAGCTCGCGTCCGTTCTTGAGTCACTTGGCGTGCGCAACCAATTGGACATCCCGCCACTCAGCGAAGCCAGCCTCGGGCACGGCTACATGTTCGCTGCTTCGCCTTGGACGGATCGATACAACGAAATCAAGCTCGCGTTCCTTGAGGACGTGGTCGAGTAGATTGCGATGAAAGTGGCAGAGGTGCGGCTGTCTTCATCGCTCCGTCCGGCTCTGTATCTGGGCCAACGTACGAAGCCATACACGGGCGTCTCGCGTTGGATCGCGGCTCTCTTCCGCTGGGTGTGAGTGGACCGGGTCGACGAGCCGCTGGAAAACACGCAACGCATCCTCTCCCAACCCGCTGATGGCGCGGAGGAGCCCGGCCCGGACGGAACGTCGATGGCCATTCTGCGTCGATCAGCGGGGCTTAGCAGCAGGCGAAAACGAGCTGCGAACAGGGGCGCTGAGATCGCCATCGTTCGTTGACGATCCACAATCTGGAGATACCGGCCGGCAGCGCTCGCGGATCTCGTGATCGTGGAGAGGGGGCTCTGGCCAGCGGGGAAGGTGACCGCGTGATCCATTCATGCTCGTCGACTGACCAACGATTTTGGCCGCGGTGAAGCCACCGTCGTCCAGAACGTCTATAGACGTCAAGTGCCTTGTCAGCGATGGCAGCAGGAGCTGCCCTCCGGTTCGTGTCATGAGTCGCCGAAGTTCCGGCCGTCCATGCTGATGACTCGCAGGCCTTCAGCGTCGAGAGGATTGCAGGATGCTTCTCGCCAGCGAACTAGCCGCCCCGGTGGGTCCCCCCAAGGGGTAGGGCAGCGGGTGCATCACCTGGCCACATATCGTCGCATTCCATCCTCGGTAGTCGGAATCTCACGTGTCCATCGCATTCACGACTGTTGAGAGTCGCCCGTCGATGATCTCGACCTCGATGGGATCGCAGATACCGCCGATGAACTGATCATCGTCGTCGGCTAGGCGGAACGCGAGGAGCATCGGCCCTGAATCGGTGTCAATGATGCGTCCGCTGTACAGATCAGGACCGGTGAGGTTGGTGGCACGCTCGAGTTCGGCGTGGTCCGTCCAAGGCGCGGTAAAAGTTCCGGAGGTGGCTCCGCTCTCGCTTCGCGCGGCGCCGAGGACCATGTCGTGGGCGGCGAACACCAACACGCGTTGGTTCTCGATTGTCACTATCTGGAACACTTCGAGGTGTGCGAAGCCTTGTCCGGGGGACGAAAGAGGAGGCTTTACGCTCCAGCTGCGCAGATCCGACGAAGTCGCATGTCCAATGACGCCACGGTCCCACAGGTCACCGTGGTTGGCTCGCGCGGTGATAAGCATTCGCCAGACGGCGCCGTCGCGGAACACCCACGGGTCACGCCACGCTTCCTCAGGCCACTCGGAGGTGCCGAGCGTCTCGTACCAGCGAGGATCGGCTCGCAAAACGAAAGAGTCGTCCTTCACCCACGTGTAAAGGTCGAGGGAGGACGCTGCCATGATGACCTCCACATTGGCATGTGTTTGTTGGGCGAGGAAGGTCGAACCGGTGTAGAACATCCACCAAACGCCGTCGTCTGCTTTGACTACAGATCCGGTCCAGGTGGCGGTTCCGTCCGGCCTGCCTGCACCGCCCGGAGCGAGGACTGTTCCGTGCTCGGTCCAGTGCCGGAGATCCGTAGAGGTCGCGTGGCCGACAGTAGCGTTGCGGTGGCGGTGTTCGGGGTCCCCGAGACTTTTCGGTGCCTGCAGGTAATAGAGGTGGTGCACGCCGTTGTCTTCTGCATGCCAGAAGTCCCAGATCCATCTGTCTTCGGGGGCTAGCAACGTGATGCTCCTTCGGGACGTGTGGTGATGACGGTCACGCTGACGGCGTGTTGCTACGAGGGGTCAAAGGTTCCGGGCGTCCGGTGTCCTCGACGGGCTCAACGCTTGCCTCTGGAATCACAGGTCGCTGTCGTTCGCGCTGACGACGCGGGTCCGCAATCGGCGCCGCCAGCAGTAGCGCTTTCGTGTACGGGTCCTGCGGGGCCGTGGTCACAGCTTGGGCGGGTCCGGATTCCTTGATCTCGCCGCGGTACAGCACGGTCACTTCATGACAGATGTGCTTGACCACGGACATGTCGTGGGAGATGAACAGATAGCTCAGCCGGTGCTTGAGCTGCAAATCGTTGAGCAGGTTGAGCACCTGCGCCTGGACCGAGAGATCGAGCGCGCTGACCGCTTCGTCGCACACGACGATCTTCGGATTCGTGATGAGGGCGCGGGCGATGGAGATTCGTTGCCGCTGCCCTCCGCTGAACTGGCGGGGTCGACGGTTCGCGGCGTCTGGCTCCATCCCCACTGCTGTGAGCACTTCGTCCACGCGCGCGGCGACGTCGACCTGGTCGAGCATGTTCTGCGCTCGGAGCGGTTCAGTCAGGCTTCGACGGATGCTGAACGATGGGTTCAGCGATGTGTTGGGATCCTGGAAGACCGCCTGCATGGTGCGTCCGAGCTCGCGCCGCCGACGTCCTGTGAGTGAAGTGATGTCTTGGCCGAGGAGCTCCACCCGCCCGGACGCAATAGGGGCGAGTCCCAAAATCGCCTTCGCGAGCGTCGATTTTCCGGAACCTGACTCGCCGACGAGCCCCACAGTGGAGGCCTCGGGGATGGTGATGCTGACGTTATCGAGGGCGGTGAATTGCTGGCGGCCTCGCCGGTACTTCACCGTTATGTTCTTCGCAGTGAGGAGGGGGTGACGGTCGGTCATCGTGTCAGCGCTCCTTCGGCGATGAGTTCTTCAGCTCGGATGCATCGTGTCACGGAGCCGGGCGGCACGACGCGCAGCGGCAGAGAACCTGCTGTGCACTCGGCCGTCGCGAACTGGCATCGTGTGGCGAAGCGGCATCCTGTTTGCCAGGATCCTGGCGCGGGGACGCGTCCGGGGATGGTGGTGAGCGGCTCCCCAAGCGGGGATGTGCTTGGGTCTGCGGCGAGCAGAGCTGCCGTATATGGGAAGCGGGGCGCATCGAACACGGTGTAGACGTCACCCATCTCCACTACCTCGCCGGCGTACATGACGACTGCGCGGTCAGCGATGTCGGCGACAACGCCCCAGCTGTGAGTGATGATGAGGACGCTCATCCCGGTGGAGCGCTGAAGGTCGCGCAGCAGGTGCAGGATCTCTGATTGCACCGTAACGTCAAGAGCGGTGGTGGGTTCGTCGGCGATGATCAACCGAGGACGTCCGGCGAGGGCGAGTGCGATGTTGACGCGTTGCGCCATGCCGCCAGAGATCTCGAACGGGTAGAGCTTCAACACCCGTTCGGGATCTCCGATCTGAACCTGCTGCAGAAGTTCCCTCGTTCGGGCCTTCAATGCGGCAGCACCGAGCTTCTGGTGCCGCGAGACGACTTCCCGAAGGTGGCTATTGATGGTGTGGGTGGGGTCGAGGCTCCCCAACGCATCCTGAGCGACGTACCCGATCCCATTACCGCGTACCGACGCATAGGCTGAGGTTCCTCCGGCACGAAGGTCAACCCCGTCGAACTCGACGGTCCCGCCCGCGATGTGCAGTCCCAGAGGCAGCAACCCTAGCGTAGCCAGTGCCGTAACGGACTTCCCGCATCCGGATTCGCCGACAACGGCGACGATCTCCCCTTGATTGACGGTGAACGTCGCATCATCGACGAGGGTGACGCCGCTGTCGAGCGAAACACGGAGGTTTTCTACTCTCAGCAGATGACCGGCCGTATCGAGGTCCAACGGTTCCGGTGCCGTCGGAGCGGGCGTAGCGTGCCGCTTGCGCCGGGAGGGTCGGAGGGTGGCGTCATCGGCGGTGGCGTCACGAATGGCGTCGCCGAGGAGACCAAACGCAAGCACCATCAGGACAATGGCGAGTCCGGGTGGGATCAGTGGCCATGCGGTGAACGAGATCACCTGGGATGCTTCACCAATCATGCCTCCCCAGGTGGGCTGGTTGTTGCTGGGTGAGAGCAGGCCGAGGAAAGCGAGAGCCGCCTGAATGACCAGCGCCGTTCCAAGGAAGACGGACGCTTGCACAAGAATGGGCCCCAGCACCCGACGGACTATGTGTGTGCCCATGATGCGCCCTGGCGAAACTCCCGCGACGGTTGCCGCGGTGACGAAGGACTCCTCTTTCACGACAAGCGTGGAACCGCGCACGACCCTGATGAGTCCAGGAGCCGCGAGTATTCCCAGGGTGATCATCGCGGCCATCGGGTTGGAGGCGAACACCGCGAGCACCACGAGCAGGATGATGATGGCCGGGATTGACATGGCCAGTTCTGCGATCCGACTGATGACACCGTCGACACGACCGCCGCGGTAGCCGGCGAGGATGCCGAGCGGGATGCCGGCCCCGAGGAACACGATGGTCGCGACCGCGGCGTATCCCAGGGAAGGAATGATGGCGAAAAGCAGACGGCTGAGGATGTCGCGGCCGAGGGTATCCGTACCGAGCCAGTGCTCCGCGGACGGACCGCTGAGCGCGACGAGCAGGTCCTGCTGCGCAGGTGGGTACGGTGCAATCAACGGAGCCAGCAGCCCCAGGAGGAACACCACAAAGATGACCATGCTGGCAAGGAAACCGAGCGGCTGACTACGCCACGCTCGTGCGAGCCAGCTGCGTCGGGGGGTCGCGGCGCGTTCAGCGCGCCGCCAGTCGTACGTAGTAGTGGTCATTTTGTTCTCACACGAGGGTTGAAGTAGCCGTATGCCAGATCGACAACGAGGTTCACCGCGATGGTGATGAGGGTGAAGTAGACAACAACGCCCTGGATGAGCGGCAGGTCGCGCGAGGCGGTGGCCTGCACGGCAGTACTTCCCAGACCCGGAATCGCGAAGATTGTCTCGACTGCTACGGTCCCACTCAGCGCACCCACGAACACCAGACCGATGACCGTCAAAATGGGCACGGCCGCGTTGCGAAGCGCATGACGGTAGATGATGGAGCGTTCGCGAATCGATGCCGCACGGAGCGTGCGGACGAAGGTGCCGTCCAGCGCCGTTCCCATCGAGTCGCGAGTCTGTTTTGCGATGCGCGCCAGGGCGGGAAGGGAAAGGGTGATGATGGGCAGGATGAGGCACTGGATCCACAGCAGGGGGTCCGCCTCAAAGGGAACATACCCCGTCGGAGGGAACCATCGCAGCTGAACAGCAAACAGCACCACCAGCACCAGTCCCAGCCAAAAGTCGGGGATGGCGAGGGCGACGATGGACGTAGAGTCTACGAACCTGCCGAGGAATCCCCGGCGTGCTGCGCGGATGCCCAGCACGATCCCGATCACGGCAGCGACAACTGTCGCGCCGATGATGAGGGAAAGGGAGGGCTCGAGGCGGGAATTGAGGATCTCCGTAACCGGCTGCCGACTGATGAGCGATGTCCCGAGATCTCCACGGACTGCCGCTGTGAGCCAGTTCCAATACTGCTCCCAGATCGGGAGGTTCAGCCCCAGTTCTTCGCGGGTAGCAGCTAGTTGCTCAGCGGTGGCGTTCGGGCCGAGCAACGCCCGGGCGGCATCGCCAGGAAGGAACGGAATCAGGACGAACGTGATCATGGATGCGACCAAGGCAAGCGGAATTGATAGCGCCAGCCGTCGCAACGTCAACCTCAGCACGGTTACGGAGACCTTTCGACTACTTGGCGGGCTGCAGATCGGTAATCAGCGGCACCCCGGAATTGGCGGGGGTTGCTTCGATGCCGGTCAGGCCCGACGCGAGGTAATAGCTGAGCGGGGCACCGACGACTGGAATGGTCCACGCCTGGTCGACCAGTCGTGCGTTGATGTCCTGCTGCAGCCCCACACCCGCTTCCTCATCAGCGGTCCAGTACTGCTGGTACAAAGAATCCAACTCGGGATCTGCGGTGCCGAACATGTTGAACGGTCCCACCGGGTTGATGAAGCCTGCCCAGAGGGTGTTCATGTTCGCCAGCCCATAACCGATAACTGCCGCGGGATACTCCTTCGAGACCATGGCCGTGAAGTAGTCCGGTGCTGATGCCTGGGTGGTGATGTCGAGTGTGACCCCGACCTCGGACAGCTGCCCGGCGACTGCTTCGGTGAGTTTGTCGAGCCCCGAGACGGAGGTCGTGAGAACCGGCAGGGTGAACCCATCCGGGTAGCCTGCGTCGGCCAGCAGTGCCTTCGCCGCTTCCGGGTCGTAGGGGTAGGTTTCAGCAAGCTCCTGAGTGAAGCCAGCCTGTCCCTCGAGAGCGTACTGAGACAGCGCGAGGTCCTCCGAACCGTACAACGCCTTTGCAATCGTCTTCCGGTCCACGGCCATGTTGAGGGCCTGGCGCACGCGCACATCTCCGATGGGCTCAGACAGCTCACCGCCGCGGTCAGCGAGGTTGATACCGCTCAGCGCCTGCGGCGGCGCGATCACGTCGATGCCCGCCTTCTCGGCCGCGGGAATGGTTGTCGCGTCCCCGAGAGCCGCTTGGACCTGTCCGGCCTGCAGAGCCTGGATCGTGGAGGAAGCATTTGCAATCACGCGGACGGTCACCTTCTCCCAGTGCTGGCGCTCCGGGTTCCAGTAGTTGGGGTTCTGCACGAACGTGTAGTGGTCACCGGCGACGGTCTCGTCAGGGTCCAGCATGTAGGGGCCAGCGCCGGCTGTCGTCGCGTCCAGGGACGAAGGGTCTTCGATGGCGTCAGGGCTGATGACGAATCCGACTCCGAACGCCTGTGCGAAGTAGAAGGTCAGTCCAGGGTCCGGACGATTCAGCGTCAACGTCACTGTAAGCGGGCCGGTGACCGCGACGGTGTCGACGGAGGCAAGCAAGGTGGTGGGGGAGCCGATGGTCTGGCTGCGGACATAGTCCAGGTACGTCTTGAGTGCTTCTGCATCCAAGGTTGCACCATCACTGAACTCCACCCCGTCGCGGAGCGTGATCTCGTAGGTCTGGTTACCCTCGCCGATGTAACCGAACTCCTCGGCCAGTCCCGGTGAGTACGTTCCGTCGCCGTTCATGATGACGAGCGGGTCGTAGGCCCACTGGTACAGCAGCCCATATGCGGGGTCTCCTACTGCGGGGTTCAACGAGGGCGGAACCGTTCCTGTAGCGAACGTCAGGGTGTCGCCGTCATACCCAGCGGACGATTGGCCGCTGCCGCCTCCCGCGGCGCATCCGGCGGCGGCAAGAACGAGAACCACGGTGCCGGCGACCATGGATGCGATGCGGCGCGGTGCGGTCTTGCGTGAGAAGGTGCGGGCCTGATTGGACGGCGGTGTGGCTCGCCCAAGTGTACGGAACAGGGACATGAAATCCTCCTTGATTAATCGTGTCAACCACGCTGTCTTCGACAGAGTAGGTCACAGCGATTAATCGTGTCAAGCACATCCGGGTAGCGAGTGGAGGTCAGAAACAAACTCGCAGTCCGAGGGGCCGACAGGCGACGCCAGGCGCCGACGTCGACGTGTTGCTGACCTATGGCGCCGCTAGCGGGCGGGTCGGGAGATGGCTGCTGCCGCTATGCGTTGCCAACCCGGTGGGTAGACGCACGGCGGATGACTTCTACTGGGCTGTGCGGCGCCGAGCCGGTATGACCCCCCGGCTCGTAGCCGACGGTTTCGGCGACGCGGAGAGCGATCTGCTCGGCTTCGGACGGGAGGTCGAGGCGAACGCTGCTGATGCCGGGGTTCGCGAGTGCGGCGACGGTCGTGTTGTCGCCTCCCATGACTCCCAGACGCTCGGGGACTGCAATCGCTAGATGCTGAGCTGCGGAAAGTATTCCAAGTGCGGTGATGTCATTCCAGGCCACGATGCCCAAAGGCTCGTCTTGCGCGCAGCTCCACTCCTCGATGGTCTCGGAGAAGCTCTCGACCGAGGGTGAGACGATAGCTGAGCGGGGGTCAAGGATGCCGCGGGCGGCGCAGATTCGATGGAAGGCGTCGATGCGGGCGTTGATGAACCCTGCGCCTCGCGGTTCGTCGGTAGCTAGGTAGGCCAGGCTCTGATAGCCCTCACCAAGCAGATGCTCGACTTGGGCCTCGACGATGGTGTCCTGCCCGAGGGCTATGTTGTGGGGTTTGCCGGGCCGGTCGAGAATTTGCGCCGAGACTTCGGGTACGCCGGCTGAGGATAACGCCTGCGCGTCGTCGTCGTGCAAGACATCGAAGGTGATGACGCAGGCGGACGGGATGCGACCGAGCAGCTTGTTGAGCGACCCTCGCCAATGCTCGCCCTCGTATCGGAGGCAGACCAGTCCATACTTCGCCACGAGTCGCCCGATTTCCTCGAGCAGAACGCCGAACTGCCCCGCGACTTCCCAGTCAGGAACCAGAAGTAGAACGACATCTCCTCTGCCAGATCGGAGAGCACGTGCGGCGGGGGATCCCACATAACCGAGCCGTCGTGCTGTCTCGATGACCCGTTCGCGAGTCGGTTCGCTCACCCGCACGTCGCGCCGACCGTTCAGCACATAGCTGACAGTGGCTCGGGACACTCCTGCGGCACGCGCGACATCGGTGACGGTCAGTGGTGATGGCGGCATCGTTGAAACTCCCTGCTTGACACGATTAATCCTACAGATCTATGGTGGTGCACCGTAAGCAGATTGACACGATTAATCAACGGAGATCTATCTCATGAACCCTCGAATCGTCGGGCCAGCAACGCGGGTCTCGCCCATGGGTGCCTGATGGTCCCCGACATCCACGGCGTAGTCGAGCCCGGGTTTGAACCGGTCGCTGACGCCTTCGCGAGAAACTTCACGGTTCACCAGGAGCAAGGTGCCGCATGCACGGTCATCATCGAGGGTGCGACCGTCATCGATATCTACGCGGGAGAGATGGCCCCCGGACAGCGGTGGGACAAGGACACTCGCAGTGCAGTCTTCTCCGTTAGCAAAGCTGTCACCGCCATTTGTCTGCTGATGGCAGCGGAGCGCGGATATTTGGACCTCGATGCTCCTGTTGTTGAATATTGGCCTGAGTTCGGGGCGCACGGAAAGGACAGGATCACCACGCGTCAGGCGCTGGCGCATCGAACCGGCACCGTCGCCTTCGATGAGCCGTGGGGGGCTGCAGATCTCGCCTCCTGGGTACCGGTAGTGGACAGCCTCGCTTCCCAAGAGCCGCTGTGGTCTCCCGGGTCAAGGTTCGCGTACCATCCTGTTTCTGTTGGGTTCCTTGCCGGAGAAGTGCTGCGTCGCGCCACAGGCATGCGCCCCAGCGAGTGGTTGGAGAAGAAAGTCTGCGGACCACTCGGCCTTCGTATGACCTATGGTGCGGATGAACATGACGCACACCTGGCGCACATCCGTCATCCGCTGCAGCCGGAAGGGGCCGGTATTCCCCTCTCCGCCGAAGACAGTGCACTCGTCACGCGCGCTTTGTTGCTCGATGGTGCCTATGGCCCTGATCTGTTCGCAGGTGCGAACAGTACCGATTTTCTCGGACAGGAGAGTCCTGCGGCGAATCTCGTGACCAGTGCGCGCGACCTGGCGCGTCTCTTCTCGGCGACTGTCCACTCGACTCAGGCGCCCCGGCTTCTCAGTGATGAGACGCTACAGAAGGCACTCGTCCCGCTCTCTTTCGGACAGCCTTTCATCGGGCCGGACAAGGGCGATGTCTGGGGAACAGGGTTCATGCTGCACTCGGCCCGGCGGGGGATGGCCGGCCCCGGAAGCTTCGGCCACGATGGCGCCGGAGGACAGCTCGCCTTCGCGCACCCTAGCCTCGCTCTCGGATTCGGATTCCAAACGGTGCAGCCAGGCGGGGACGACGACCCTCGCGCCGAGGAGCTATGCACGGCTCTCCGTTCAGCGCTGTAAATCACACGACCAAACCAAAGGAACTCTCATGCCGCTAGATCCTGTACTGAATGCCTTCGTTCCTTCCCCGACGCTCCCGGCGGATATCGACTTCGTCGCGTATCGCGAACACGACGCCGCAACGGTGGGCGCGCTCGTTGCCCAGGTTGCGGAACCCGGCCCGGAGGTCGCGGAGAAGCGCATTGTGAGCATTTCCGTCCAGGATGGCACGATTGACATTGCCATCTACCGGCCCTCTCTCGACGAGGGCCTCCTGCCGGCTCACCTTTACTTCCATGGGGGCGGTTGGGTTGCAGGCACCGGCCTCAGCCCATTCACGGACATCATCGGCCGTGAGCGCGCCGTCGGTGGACACTGCGTTGCCATTACGGTGGATTACCGGAAGGCTCCCGAGCACCAGTACCCCGCCGGGCTCAATGATTGCCAGGCCGCCTTGCATTGGGTCGTCGACCACGCATCGGAGATCGGCGTGGACCCATCCATCATCACCGTCGGGGGCGGTTCGGCGGGCGCAAACCTGGCGGCCGCGTTGTGCCTCAAGAACCGTGACGAGGGGGGTCCCGCCATCGCGCTGCAACTTCTCGAAGCTCCAGCCATCGATCTGACAGCCAGCCTGCCGTCGCACGCGGACTCTGACCTCGGCACCAACTACGCGCTCGCGACCGTCGACGTCAAGCGCCTCGTGGGCTACTACCTCGGCGAGAACGGCGATGCACACGATCCCTACGCGTCGCCGTTGCTCGCCGAGTCTCACGCCGACCTTCCACCGGCCTACATTATGTCTGCGGAGTTCGACATCCTTCGCGACGACGGATCGGCCTACGCCGAACGCCTCACGGCTGACGGAGTGCCTGCCGTGAGCTCGCTGCAGCTCGGGCACATCCACCCGTCCTCCGGCTTCACCAAGATCATGGCTTCGGCTCGTGCGTGGCGCGACGAGGCACTGACCGTCCTTCGTGTCATCAACGACGGTGGCAGCTTCGAGGCGGCGGTCGCGGCCGCACGCTGACCACGGCACATCCATCGCGAGGCACAGGCGTCGCATCTGTTCAAGGAGGAACAAACCGATGGCGACTCGAGACAGGACAATTCAGCGAGTCAGTTTCCCTTGGCAGGACATCCCGGAGCTCATGGACCGCGTAGACGGTTTTGTTCAGCGATTCTCCGCAGCAGGACTTTGCCTGAATGACAGGTACACCGAGGATGGCTCGTGGTGCCTCACGAGAGAACGGTCGAAGAGGAGTCCTTGCCTCACCTGGGGGACGACATAGCCATTGCCGCAGGTCACCGGATCGCCCCGTTCGACATCGAAAGCGTCCTCGCGACGGATTCGGCCGTGGTGCAAGCGTCGGTGGTCGATCTGTGGGACGAAGGTCGCGGAGAAGTCATCGAAGCGTTGGTCGTCCTCTCCATGGACGTCGACCTTGGTCTCCTCGCACGGCGACGGGAAGCAGCCGCTCGACCGAACTACGGCACCCACGGCGCACCGCGACGGGTGCATATCGTCCACAGCCTCCCCAAGACGCCGAGTGGGGAGGTTCAGCGCTTCATCCGGAGAGAAGCCCCGGATACTAACTCGACCCTCAACGCGTAATCCACTCCCTCGACGTCCCACCATTCCTGGCGACGAGAGGCAAATCGAAGGTGACGACAATGGTGTCTGACTCTGCAACATCGAACTCTGAGCGCAGTTCCCTTTCCTACGAGGTTGGTCTCGCAGACAGTTCTCTTCTGCCATGGACCGTGGGAGAAGTCCTGGACCGTGCTGCTTCAACTTTCGCTGACCGCGATGCGTTGGTCGAAGCGTTTACAGGTCGCCGCTGGACGTTCCAACAACTTAAGCGCGACGCAGATCGAACCGCCGCGGGCCTGCACCAACGCGGGATCAGAGCGGGAGATCGTGTGGGGATCTGGTCACCGAACTGCGCCGAGTGGGTCATCACCCAGTACGCGACGGCGAAGATTGGCGCGATCATGGTGAACATCAACCCCGCCTACCGATTAGATGAACTGGAGTATGTACTTCGCCAGTCTCAACCCAAATTAGTTATCAGCGCGACTCGGTATAAAGACACAGACTACGAAAGAATGCTCGCTGAAACTGGCTTCGGGTCTGTGATCTTCATCGGTAGCCCGGGCTGGGATTCCCTTCGCGAAGGCGCCGACGCCGCAGTTCTCTCCATCGTCACGGGCTACGCGAACGCCCTCACTTTCGACCAGCCGATAAACATCCAGTACACGTCTGGCACAACCGGCTTCCCGAAAGGCGCGACACTCTCGCACCACAACATCGTGAATAACGGCTTCTTTGTCGGGGAAGGGGTCGGCTACAGCGCGGAGGACCGCGTATGCATTCCGGTACCGCTTTACCACTGCTTCGGGATGGTCATGGGCGTCCTCGGAGCTCACTCTCACGGGGCGGCGGTCATCCTCCCGGCTCCGACCTTCGATCCAGGTCTCACCCTTCGCTCGGTACAAGTCGAAAAATGCACTTCGCTGTATGGCGTGCCCACCATGTTTATCGCCGAACTCGCCCACCCGCAGTTCGCTGAATTTGACTTGTCGTCCCTCCGAACGGGAATCATGGCCGGCTCTCCGTGCCCTGTTGAGGTGATGGAGAGGGTGATCTCACTCATGCATATGAGTGAGATCGCAATCTGTTACGGAATGACGGAGACGTCACCTGTGTCCACGATGACGTCCCGAAACGACGACCTTCGCGCCCGCACCGCCACCATCGGGGCTGTTATGCCTCACCTTGAAGTGAAGATCATCGATGAACAAGGGCTCGTGGTCCCGAGAAACACTCCGGGGGAACTGTGCACCCGTGGATACTCCGTCATGCTCGGCTATTGGAACCAGCCTGAGCAAACTGCGGAATCGGTCGACTCTGCGCGCTGGATGCATACGGGTGATGTCGCCACGATGAGTGATGACGGGCGGCTGATGATCTCCGGCCGGATCAAGGACATGATCATCCGTGGAGGTGAGAACATCTACCCCCGCGAGATCGAAGAGTTCTTCCATCGGCATCCGGGGATCGAGGATGTGCAAGTGATAGGTGTACCCGACCCCAAGTACGGCGAGGAGCTGATGGCCTGGATCGTGCTTCGCGCAGGCGCCGATCCCATCACACCCGAGGACCTTCATCAGTTCGCCCACGGGAAGATCAGCCGATTCAAAGTCCCCCGCTATGTCCATCTCGTCGAGGCGTTCCCGATGACGGTGACGGGCAAAGTGAGAAAGATCGCCATGCGTGAAGCATCCCTAGACCTCATCGGGGCCACGAGCGTCGGACAAACCAAAACGTCAGCAAGACCACAGCCCTACTGATTCAGGTCCTTGCCTCCGCGTGGGGCGGCAAGCACTGCGTCAGTAACACCAGCCATTACGATATCGAGAGTTCACTGCTGCCGACGCATCGCCGTGCACCGAATTGACGCGCGACAAGTACCTGTCTAGCGTGGCTTGCACACCCCACCACTGAGGACTGCCGCTAGCGGTGATGAAGCCAAGAGAAGAGCTGAGCGTGAACGAAAAGCTGCCATATCTGGAGGCGACCCTCCCGGTCGCCGACCGCGTCGCGGATCTGATGAGTCGGATGACTCTTGAAGAGAAGGCCGCGCAGGTTGCCGCGCCGTTCGGCACCGCGGTCGACGTGCATCAGCCGCCGTCCACAGGGTGGGGTTGCGCGACAGCGTCACTGTCCTCTCTCGGCCTTTCCCCGCGCGAAGCCGCGGCCGCGGGCAACGAGTTGCAACGCAAGCATGTTGAAGAGACTCGTCTGGGTATCCCGGTGTTACTCGCGGAAGAGGCACTCGTGGGATTGAAGGTTCAGGGAGCGACGACCTTCCCGGATGCCATCGCTCAGGCGGCCACGTGGGATCCTGCGCTCATTGAATCTATGGCAAAGGTCATCGGAATTCAGATGGCTCACATGGGCGTACGTCAGGCACTGTCCCCACTCGCTGACGTTGCACGGGACCCTCGCTGGGGCAGGGTCGAAGAAACATATGGCGAGGAGCCGTACTTGGTCGGTTCGATGGCGACCGCATTCGTCCGCGGTCTGCAGAATGCGCACGAAGGCACTCCGCTGGTCGCGGCGCTGAAGCACTTCATCGGGTACGGGGCGAGCGACGGCGGACGAAACACCGACGCAGCGCACATCGGCCCGAACGAACTCCGCGAGGTTCACGCCACGCCCTTCGAGATGGCGATCCGTGTCGGGGGCTTGAAAGGCATCATGCCGTCGTACAACAGCATCGACGGAATCCCCGTCACCGGCTCCAAGGAGATGCTCGGCGACCTGCTCCACGACGAGCTCGGGTTCGACGGAATCATCATCTCCGACCTGGAAGCTGTCTCTCAGCTGCACTCGAAGCATGGAACGGCCGCCGACATCGTCCACGCATTCGCCCAAGCGATCCAGGCCGGCGTTGACCTTGACCTCGACAACCATGTGTCCACAGAGGTCATCCTCGACGGCGTCAACCAGGGCATCCTGACGGAGGCGGAAATCGACCGTGCGGTCGGCAGTATCCTCCGCACCAAGTTCGAACTCGGATTGTTCGAGCGTCCGTACGTGGACGTCGACGCCGTCCCGGTGTCACTGGACTCGGACAGCGAACGGATGCTCGCGCGAACCATCGCCGAGAAGTCCACGATCCTGCTGCAGAACGAGCCTGTCGACGGAGCGCCGATCCTGCCGCTGAGCGACAAGCCTCGCACTATCGCGGTCATCGGGCCAAACGCGGACCGCCCGATGGGCCAGCTCGGCAACTACAGCTACCAGGTGCTCGATAGCATGACGAAGAAGTTCGCTCTCGCGGCGAACCCCCAGGCGCGCATGGAGACGAGCGAGGATACGGGCGCGGACAGCGCAGAGCTTCTTGTTGAGAGCGTTCCGCTCGTGTCGTTCCTCGACGGCATCCGAACTCGGGCCGGCGCCGACACCACGATTCTTTACGCTCAGGGAAGTCCGGTCGCTCGCGAAGACCGGTCGGGTTTCGCGGAGGCTGTCGACGCCGCGTCAGCCGCTGACGTCGCCATCGTGGTCCTTGGCGACCAGTCGGGCATCGGCAATTACGCGACGGTGGGCGAAGGCATCGACAGTGTCGATGCAGCGATCCCTGGAGTGCAGCGCGAGCTTGTCGAAGCTGTCGTCGCTTCGGGTACTCCCACGATCTTGGTCCTGAGCCACGGTCGTGCCTACGTATTGGGCGACCTCGCGGACAAGGTGCCGGCCATCATCTCATCGCTGTTCGCGGGGGAGGAGGCAGGCACCGCGGTCGCATCTGTGATCTTCGGTGATGTGAACCCCGCCGGGCGTCTGCCGATAGCCCTCCTCAAAGATGTCGGTGTCGCGCCCATCCCTTACTGGCGCACCCTGCAGCCGGCCACCTACGTGAACGGAACCACGGCCGCCGCGTTCGGGTTCGGTCACGGGCTGAGCTACACGACCTTCGAGTACCGAGACCTTGCCATCGCGGCCACCGAGATCGGCGTCGATGGGGCGGCAGAGCTCAGCTTCACGGTCGTCAACACGGGCGAGCGTGCCGGCGACGAAGTCGTGCAGGTGTACGGTCGTGATCTGATCGCGTCCACTGTCCGTCGGGGACGCGTCCTCGTCGGTTTCCGACGCGTGCACCTTGAGGCCGGGGCGGCGGTGCGGGTGTCCGTCCAGGTCCCCGCGAGCATGTTCGCTGTATGGAGCGCGGCGAGCGGGTGGGCTGTCGAGCCCGGCCAGGTTCGGTTCTACATCGGCGGTTCGTCTGTGGACACGCCCCTGCAGGGCACGGTTAATCTCGCTGGCGATCTCCTGCCGCTGGCATCCGCGGACCGAGCGCTGTTCAGCATCGTGACGGCCGAGTCCACCGAAGCGGGCGCGTGGGCGACGCCGGACGAGGATATGGACCTGCGACAGATCACCCCGGTGACGGCAGACAGCACAATCAAGGAGTGGCTTGCGCACCCGGTCGGCGGTGCCTTGCTTCGGGAGCTGATGGCAGGGGCAAGCGAGGACGCCCTCGCACCGGCACTTGGTCTAAGTTTCACTCAGATGGCGTACTACAGCCAGGGCCAGATTACCGAAGACACCGTGGCGCGGTTCACGCAGCAGGTACAGGACGCCCACGCCGCGGCGGAGGGGCCCTAAGCGACGCACGAGAGTGCCCAGGCCCCGCAATGGCGGCCTGGGCACTCGAGGCTTTTCGCTACCGGGGTGTGGTATCGCCTTGAATAACCTTGAGTCGGTCGCTCACCAGCTGAACCGGGTCGGCGTTCTCGACATCGTTTATGGCACCCGTGAGGATCTGTACAATTCCATGGGCGCTGAAGTCGATGTCGTAGTCAACAGTGGTGATCGTTGGGGTCATCGCGGAGGCCACCGGAGAGTTGTCGATTCCGATGATCCCCACGTGCTCCGGCACGCTTTTCCCGGCGTGCAACGCGGCGGAGAGGACGGCCATCGCGATCTCGTCGTTGTACGCAGCGACGCCGATTCGCCGGCCGGCGAGCGCAGCGACCGCCGCGCGAGAACCTCCCCTCTCAGGGGAGACGTGCTGCGTCGGGAGGACCCTCAGGCCATTTTCTGCGGCCCACTCATGAACTCCCGCCTCGCGGGCGCTCGCGAAACGTTGTTCTCGTGCTGCGTCTGGGAGGGCAACAACGACGGTGTCGTATCCGCTCTGAGCTAGATGCTGCGCCTGGAGGCGACCAATGGCGTTGTCGATGCCGGTTTGTACATGCTCCGGCTGGGTGACGAGGTGAACGCCCTGCCGCTGAAGTCGGGAGCTCTGCGCGTCACTGAGCGGCGCCAGGCTGATCACACCATACGGCTTCAGCCCGAGGATGGCGTCCTCCAGCAGGTTTTCCGCACCCGTGAATCGGATGAGGTTGGTCAGCCCCGCCCCTGCGAGCTCCTCGGTGATGGTATCGACAAGTTGACGTAGTCGAGGGTTGAAAGTCACATCCGAGAGCAGCGTGATCACGATGTCACTCGTTCCGCGTGCGAGCGTCCTGCCAGCCAAGGAGGGGCGGTACCCCAACTCGGCTGCGGACGCTCGCACGCGTTCGATGGTGTCTTTGCTGAAGAGATGCTCTCGACCGTTCAGTACCTGACTCACGGTCGAGCGCGACAGGCCTGCGTGACTGGCAACATCAGCACTCGTAGCCATGCCCTGCCCTTCTGGGGATCGGGTTGAACGATACCCGAGACTCACCGCCGTCGAGGTCTCAGCGCACCCCGCGGATGCGCCAGGTGGTGATGCCGGTCCCAATGGCCAGGATAGCTCCAGCGATGAACAGTGCCGGGTAGTTGCCGCCACCGCCGATGGCGATGATCAGCGGGGCGATGATGGGCGCGATGACTCCGGGGATGCCGGAGGACAAGTAGTAGATGCTCATGTACTTGCCGGCCTTGTCCTTCTCCGGGAGCAAATCGGTGGCCATGGCGAGGTCCACGGAGTTGAACGCCCCAGTACCAGCGGAAAGGAGTGCGCCCCCGATGATGAACACAATCAGGTTCGGCGCGACGGAGACGACGACCAGGCCCGAAGCGATAAGTCCGGCGGCCAGCCAGATGAACGGCTTGCGACGGCGCAGTTTGTCAGACAAGAACCCGCCGAGGACGGCGAAGCCCATCAGCGCCAGCAGGCTGATTCCGCCGGCTGCAGCGAGGCTCTGCGCTGCCTGCTCTGGGGTGAAGCCGAGGCGTTCGAGGAGGAAGTACAGCTGGTAGGTGCTGAAGAACGTGAACCCGAACTGCAGAAGGAACTTGCCGAGGAACACCATGGCGAAGTCGGGGTAGCGGATGGGGTTGAACCAGAAACCCTTGAAGACCCCTGCGACAGATGGGACGACCGTATCTGCGGGTGCAGGACGGTCTTTCAGGATCAGGACGAGGATGACGGCGCCCACGGCGAACACGGCCGGCGGGAGCAGGAACAGCAGCAGCATGTTTCCGGTGAGGAAGCTACCGATGAGGCTTGCACCCACACCGGCGAATGCGGCAGACACGCCACCGAGCGAGCCGACGCGTCCGCGCTGGGAGGACGGTACCTGCTCCGCGAGGATGGGGTTGAAGCCGGCGCTGATGGTGGCGACGGCGAACTGGCAGATCGCCCAACCCACGATCATCAAGGGGATGTTGGGGGCGAGTGCGAGAACCAGCGCACCGAGGGTGGACACCAGTAGACCCGCGATGATCCAGGGGCGGCGGCGGCCCCAACGCAAGCGGGTCGCGTCACTGAGAACGCCGGCAATTGGCCCGAAGACGAGACCGAGGATGCTGCCAAGGCCGATGACGAGGCCGAGACTGGTGTCCTTGCCCTCCGGGTCGATGACCTGCACCTTGTACGCGAGGCTGAACAGTGCCGGCATCAGCATCACGAGGTTCAGTCCGAAGTACGCGAGCATGTATGCCGCGATGAAACCTCCGCCAACCTTGGCGGGTTCCGGAGTAGCCGCGTCGGAAGGCTGCTCCCGGTCGAGGGCCCTGTCGGCGACGGACTGTGCGACATCCTCGTACGCCTGTGCAGGCGTGATGTCGGGGGATTGCGATGGCTTGTTGTTCACGATGGCTCCGTTGGCATCCGATAGTGGTCGGGTTCGGCAGTCGGATCGGCTGCGCTGTAGCAGACTGTAACCCCATAATTGACACGCGTCAACACGGCGGGTTCACAATATTGACGCGCGTCAAATCCTGTGGTTCTCTGGGATGGTTGACGGCCCGCGAGCAACGACGCGCGAGAGAAGGACACTGATGACCATGGCACGGCCCGCCCCCACAGCCCCGCAGGAATTGAGCCTCTGGTGGTTCGGCCCCACCGATTCGGCGACCACCATCGAGGTTCGGTTGCCGCATGACGCCATGATCGCCGAAAAGCGGAGCCCGGATGCTGATGGCGGATCTGACACCGCGTACTTCCCCGGAGGTTCATACCGCTACACCACGGAATGGATCGCCCCGCAGGAGCGAATCGCGGGCGCCGCATTGCGCTTCGAAGGCGTGCAGGGCGAGGCGTCTGTTGCGTTGAATGGGGTGCTTGTGGGCACGATCCGCAGCGGGTACACCGAGTTCGAGATCCCGGTGGACGAACACGTGCGTTGGGGTGACGCGAACGAGATTGAGGTTCTCGTCGACAATACCGCGCAGCCATCGAACCGGTGGTACCCCGGTTCGGGCTTGTACCGGCAGGTGTTCGTCGTCTACCGGCCGGATGTGCGTTTCGCGAACGATGGCGTCCGGCTGCGCACGCGGTCCCTCAGTACCGGAGTGGCCGCTGTCGAGGTCGGGTACCGGCTCGAGTACTCGGGTCCTCCGCGAACTGCACTGTCGGACGTCGACGTGTCCATCGCACTGTACGACGGAGATCGTCTGGTCGCCGAGGGTCACGGATCCGGTGCGCACGGCAACGTACAGCTGAGCGTGCGCGAGCCCCGTCCGTGGTCGGCGGACTCGCCGCACCTATATCGCCTCGTTGCTGAGGTCCGACAAGACGATGTTGTGGTGGATGAGCGCCGCGAGCGAGTGGGACTCCGCACAATCTCCGTGGACGCCCGTCAGGGTCTGCGTGTCAACGGAGAGACGGTTCTTCTGCGCGGGGGATGCATTCACCACGACAACGGGCTTCTCGGGGCTGCCACGCACCGGGCGGCAGAGTTCCGCCGCATCCGGCTGCTGAAGGAAGCGGGCTTCAACGCCATTCGCAGCGCCCACAACCCCATCTCCCGGCACTTGCTGGACGCCTGCGACGAGATCGGAGTATACGTCCTCGACGAACTCGCGGACTATTGGATCGTGTCGAAGACGGCGCACGATTTCGCTTGGCGATTCCGCGATACGTGGCGTGAAGACGCAGACCGCATGGTCGAGAAGGACAGGAACCGACCGAGCGTCATCATGTACGCCTCCGGTAATGAAATCCCGGAAACGGCGACACCCGAGGGTGTGGGCCTGACCCGTGAAATCACCGAGTACCTCCACGAACTTGACCCGGTCCGTCCAGTGACTGTGGCCATCAATCTCTTCCTCAACACGCTCGTGTCGATGGATCAGTCTCCGTACAAGAAGCGGCCGAAGGAGGACACGTCTCTCGCCGGCAGTACCGAGGCCAACGTGATGATCAACCAGATCGGTCGCATGATGGACCTCGTCTCGCGCCTGCCCCGCGCAGACAAGGCGTCCCGAGACGCATTCGCGAACGTCGACATCGCCGGTTACAACTATGGGCTCGGACGATACCGCCGCGATGTCCGCGCCTACCCCGAGCGGGTGATCCTGGGTTCCGAGACCCTGCCTGGAGATGTTGCTCGCGCTTGGCATCTGGTGGAGAAGTACCCGGCCGTCATCGGTGACTTCATCTGGGCGGGATGGGAGTACCTCGGGGAAGTAGGCGTCTCCGTCTGGGTGGAGGGGAAGAAAGCGGGGCTCTCCAAGCCCTACCCCTACATCATCTCCGGGCCCGGGATGTTCGATCTGACGGGCCGCCCCGACATCACTCTTCGCCTCGCTCAGGCCGCGTGGGGAAACCTCGGTGCCCCTGCCATTGGGGTGCGCCCCGTCAACCTCAGTGGGGTGCCGATGGTCCGCTCGGCGTGGCGAAAGACCGATGCCGTCGAGAGCTGGTCCTGGCGGGGCTGCGAAGGCGCAACGGCAGAGATCGAGGTGTATTCGGCGGATGACAGCGTGACGCTGTTCCTGAACGGTCGACGCATCGGTTCACGTCGAGCTGGGCGCCGGCATGGCTATCTCGCCCGCTTCACCGCGCCGTACGAGCCGGGCGAGCTCACGGCGGTCGCGTATCGCAACGGTGTGGAGGTCTCACGAACGACCCTCCGCAGTGCGCGGCCCGCGCTGACGCTCGCTGTATCGGCGGAGGCGGAGTCGATTGTTGCAGATGGTGCTGACCTCCTGTTCGCGCATCTCTCGCTTCAGGACGCTGATGGTGTCGTGGAGATGTTGGCGGACGAGCAGGTGTCGGTCACCGTGAGCGGCCCAGGGGAGCTCATCGGATACGGGACAGCTGCCCCCGCCACCGAGGAAGAGTTCACCGCAGACACACGGACCACGTTCCGGGGACACGCGCTCGCCATCGTGCGATCCACCGGAGAACCCGGCACCATCACCATCACTGCGCGCGCCGAGTCCCGGGGGGAAGTCACCCTAACTGTTGACGCCGTCGCCACTGCCGACCAAGTAGCTGGCGACACCACCCGTAGCCGCGCGGTCCTTTAACCCATTCAATGAAGGCCACCTCATGACCGACTCACCCGACATCACCTCGCTCCCCGCAGACCGCAAGGCGCAACTGCTTTCCGGGCAGAACTTCTGGGAGACAGAACCCGTCCCCGAGATCGACGCTCCCGCCGTCAAACTCGCCGATGGCACGTACGGCCTCAGGCACCAATCAGGGCGGCACGACCACCTCGCCGTCTTCGAGAGCGACCGCGCTACGTGCTTCCCCCCGGGCGTCGCCATCGGGTCCAGCTGGGATCCGGCTGTCGCCGCCCGGCTCGGATCTGCGCTCGGGAAGGAAGCCGTCGCCCAGGGCGTGCATATCGTGCTCGGACCCGGCATCAACATCAAGCGCTCACCGCTGTGTGGAAGAAATTTCGAGTACTACTCCGAGGACCCCCTACTCACAGGCTCGTTGGGCGTCGCGTTCACGAACGCTCTGCAAGCCGAAGGGCCGGGCGTCTCGGTCAAGCACTTCGCGGCCAACAATCAGGAGACGAATCGACAGACCATCAGCTCAGATGTCGACGAGCGCACCCTTCGCGAGATCTACCTGCCCGCGTTCGAACAGGTGATCACGCAAGCGCACCCGGCGACGGTGATGGCGTCGTACAACAAGATCAACGGGGTGTTCGCGTCGGCGAACCCCTGGCTTCTCACCCAGGTGCTCCGAGACGAATGGGGTTTCGAAGGAGCCGTGGTGTCCGACTGGAACGCCGTGACAGATCGGGTTGCGTCGCTGCTCGCAGGCATGGACCTCGAAATGCCGGGCGGTTCCGCAGCGCACGATGACGACATCCGCGCAGCTCTGGCCGAGGGGACGCTCAAGTCCTCGGACCTCGATGCGAGCGTCCAACGCATCGCCGCACTCACCCAGTTCATCTCGGACCAGCCTGCGTCGGTCGACTACGACGCGCATCATCACATCGCACGCGAACTGGCCGCGGAATGCGCGGTTCTCCTGCGCAACGAGCACCACGTTCTCCCCATCCCCGAGAACGTGCGCGTCGCGGTCATCGGCGAGTTCGCCGAGTCCCTCCGGTATCAGGGTGGCGGTAGTGCGCACGTCAACGCGACCCGCGTTGACCAGCCTCTCGACGCCATGCGCGACATCGCCCTCGAGCACGGGGTCGCTGTGACATACGCGCAGGGGTTCTCCATCGATGGTGCCGGGGCGGATCCCGCGTTGTTGGCCAATGCGTTGGAGGCCGCGCGTCGTTCCGATGTCGCCGTCATCTTCGCCGGCCTGGGCGAGGTCGTCGAATCCGAAGGTATCGACCGACCGAATATCGACCTCCCCGTCGACCAGGTCGAGCTCATCCGTGCGGTTGCCGATGTGGCGCACCGTACCGTCGTGGTCTTGTCCAACGGCGGCGTCGTGTCGCTCGAAGGCTGGCACGACAACGTGGACGCCATCCTGGAGGGGTTCCTTCTCGGCCAGGGTGGCGGCCACGCCATCGCAGACATCCTCTTCGGGCGGGTCAACCCGTCCGGCAAGCTCGCAGAGACCATCCCCCTCCGTCTGAACGACCACCCCAGCTCGCTGAACTTCCCCGGTGAGCAGGGCCACGTCCGCTACGGCGAGGGCGTGCTCGTCGGCTACCGATACTTCTCCACGTTCGACACACCGGTGCGATACCCCTTCGGTCACGGATTGACGTACACGCAGTTCGCGACCTCAGACCTGCAGGTGCAGCTGACGGGAGAGGACACCGCGCAGGTGTCCGTCGACGTCACCAACACCGGCAAGCGTGCGGGAAAGCATGTCGTACAGGTGTACGTGGCCACGGACTCAGGTCCCGTGCGACGGCCGGAGCGCGAACTGCGCGCATTCAGCAAGGTCGCGCTCGAACCTGGGGAGACCCGAACTGTGCAGCTCGAACTGCCCCGACGGGCGTTCGCCTACTGGGATGTGCAGCACGGCCGCTGGGTCGTCGCGGCTGGGGAGTACCGCATCCAAGTCGCCGATGACGCGCACACGGTCGTACAGGAGCACGTCATCACGCTTACCGGTGACCGAATTGTCACGGAACTGACGATGGACACCGCCATGGGGGAGTGGTTTGACCACCCGAACGTGGGCGAGAAAGTGAAAGACGCCCTCGGGTTCTCCGCGGCGGAAGTGTCACCCGAGCACCTCGCGATGATGGCGTCGATGACCATGCGCCAGTTCGTGAACATCTCCGGGCTGGACATCCCGACCAGCACCCTTGACGATCTCATCCTCGCCAGCCGGCCCGACTAATCATTTGTCGCCCACTTCACGCGAAATCAGATAGGAACACCATGACCCGAAACTTCCCCGACAACTTCCTCTGGGGAGCGGCCACGGCCGCTCACCAAGTCGAAGGTAACAACCTCAACAACGACTGGTGGCAGCTCGAGCAGGCCGCCGTCGGCTACATCGATGGCAGTGGCGACGCGCTGGACAGCTACCACCGCTATCGCGAAGACATGCAGCTCCTTGCCGACTCCGGCTTGACGACCTACCGCTTTAGCATTGAATGGGCACGCATCGAGCCTCTCCCCGGCCAGTTCTCCCGTGCCGAACTTGCGCACTACCGTCGCATGATCGAGACGGCCTTCGAGCTCGGCCTGACCCCCATGGTCACGCTTCATCACTTCACACACCCGCTCTGGTTCGGTGAGCGCGGGGGCTGGCTGGCGGAGGACGCTGCAGAGACGTTCGTTCGATACGTGCGGGAGGCATGCACCATCCTCGACGGCGTCGAATGGGTGTGCACGATCAACGAACCGAACGTGGTCGCGATGAACCACGGAGCGTCACGCATCATGGCTGCCGGCCACCCGTACCCCTCGACCCCCTGGCCGGATCCCGAGATCGGCAGGGCACTGATTGCCGCACACAAGGCCGCGGCACCGGTGGTGCGCGTACTCACCGACGCGAAGGTCGGGTGGACTGTCGCCAACCAGGCGTTCACCGTTACCCCTGGAGCGGAAGAGAAGTTCGCCGAGGTCGTCCAGGAGTGGGAGGACATGTACATCGAAGCCGCCCGAGACGACGATTTCGTGGGTGTCCAGTCGTACACCAGCCAGCCCATCGACGAGAACGGCGTCGTTCCGCACCCCGAAGACCCGAACAACACGCTCATGGGGTGGGCGTACCGCCCGGATGCGCTCGCTATCGCGCTTCGGCACACGAAGGACGTCGTCGGAGACGTTCCTCTCATCGTCACCGAGAACGGCATCGCCACCGGCGATGATGAGCGCCGCATCGAGTACACCACCGGCGCCCTCAACGGGGTCCTCGACGCCCTCGATGACGGCCTCGACATCCGCGGGTACATCCACTGGAGCCTGCTCGACAACTTCGAGTGGGGCCGTTGGCACCCGACCTTCGGTCTCATCGCGGTCGACCGCGAAACTTTTGTCCGGACCCCGAAGCCGAGCCTTGCGTGGCTTGGCAACATCGCCCGCGCGAACCAGATGTGACGCACGGGTGTGTCCGCCTACGACGTAGGCGGACACCCCGCATCGAGGCACCGAGCCCGAGTCCGAACGAAAAGGAGCACGTCGATGTCCTCATCACCTCGACTACGAATCGGAGTTCTCGGGGCAGCCCGCATCGTGAACGACGGTCTCCTGCGACCTGCGGCCGATTTCCCCGACGTTGAGGTCGTGGCTGTCGCCGCGCGAGACTCTCAGCGCGCGGCGAAGTTCGCCTCGACCCACGGAATCGAACGCGTCCACAGTAACTACACGGCCCTGCTCGACGATCCCGATATCGACGCTGTGTACATCCCGCTCCCCGCGTCTCTTCACGCTCGATGGACAGTTGCAGCCATAGAGCGCGGCAAACATGTCCTCACCGAGAAGCCGTTCACGAGCAACAGTGCTACCGCCGAGGAGATCGTCCGGTGCGCCACGGCATCCGACGTGGTGGTGATGGAGGCGTACCACTCGGTGTACCACCCCATGCAGCAGCAGCTGCGGGACATCATCACGTCCGGTGAGATCGGTGAGGTGCACACAGCCGAAGCGCACTTCTGCGTGCCCATTCCCCCTGGACGAGACATCCGCTGGAACCTCGCTCTCGGCGGCGGCTCCCTGCTGGACGTCGGCTACTACGCGGTCCGCCAGCTCACCACGCTGTTCGGCGCCCCGTTGGAGATCGAAGCCGCTGCAAAAGTACGTGACGGTGTGGACCGCACTATTGTGGCCGACCTCGGGTTCGCAGGCGGCGTGGCCGGAAAGATCCGGTCATCGCTCTGGTCTTCGAGAGTGCTATCTATGCGGCTACGGATCGAAGGCACCGCCGGGACGGTGTCCGTCCGAAGCCCCTACCACCCGCAGAACGGGGGCCGAATCCTGGTGCGGACGAGATCGGGACGACGCACCGTCTTCGCCGAACGCCGATCCAGCTACTCCTTCCAGATGGCTGCGTTTCGTGACGCGGTGCTCCACAAGACGCCCGTGCTGACCGACGCGCACGCCGCGCTTGCGCATATGCGAACGCTCGACGCGATCTACCTTGCCGCCGGCCTCCAGCCGCGGCCTTGACTTCCCTGACGATTCCTCCCTCACCTACGAACAAAGGACACACATGAACCGTCTCACCGACCGCATCGCAATCGTTACCGGCGCAGCCTCCGGTATCGGACGCGGGACAACCCTGCGCCTCCTTTCCGAGGGGGCGACAGTGTTCGCCGTGGACGTCAACGCTCAGGCGTTGGAGGCGCTGCTTGCCGACGACGCGGTGACCACCGAGGCCAAGTCCCGCCTCCACTCCCAGGTCATCGACATCAGCGACGAGCAGTCCGTCAGAGACGGAGTCGCGCGCATTGTCGAGTCCGCAGGCCGCCTGGACATCCTCGTCAACGCCGCTGGGATCCTGACCGCGGGTCACACACACGAGTTCACTTTGGACGCGTGGAACCGCATCATCCAGATCAACCTCACCGGAACCTTCCTCATGGTCCGGGAGGCTATCCCGTTCCTCCTGGAATCTCCGCATGGTGGACGGGTCGTCAACTTCAGCTCGACCTCAGCATTCTTCGCGCACCCGTACATGGCGGCCTACTCCGCGACCAAGGGTGCGATCACCTCGTTCACGCACAGCATCGCGCTCGAGTACGCAGCACGGGGCCTGCGCGCCGTCAATATCGTTCCGGGCGGCATCGAAAGTGGCATCACCGCCGCGACCCCTGGACTTCTGCCCGCGGATGCCGACTACTCGCTGCTGGCCAAGTTGTCCGCTGCGCTGAAGACAGAGGGCGGGCTTGGCGCGCCGAGCGATGTGGCCGCCATCATCGCCACGCTGGTGTCGGACGACGGCGCGTTCATCACCGGCACCGAGATCCGCATCGACGGTGGCGCACATATGTAACTGCGAGATCCGACCGAACTTCACTACAGAGGAGATGAAGGATGAGCACAACACCCACCCAGGACTACGACCTCATTGTCGTCGGGTTCGGAGCTGCGGGAGTCTCCGCAGCCATCGAAGCCGCTGATGCCGGCGCGCGCGTCCTTGCACTTGACCGTGGCTTCGGTGGCGGTGCCACGGCACTGTCCGGCGGCATCGTCTATGCCGGTGGTGGCACGCCGTACCAGCAGGCCGCGGGCGTAGACGATGACCCGGACAACATGTTCCGCTATCTCCAGCAGGAGGTTCGCGGCGCTGTCAGCGATGAGACACTCCGCAGGTTCTGCGAGCAGAGCCCAGAGACGATTGCGTGGCTGGAGCGGCAGGGCGCATCATTCCAGGCCTCGCTCGCGCCGTTCAAGACCTCATACCCGACCGACCGGCACTACCTCTATTACTCCGGCAATGAGAAGGCGCACCCGTATCGAGACAAGGCGCGGCCCGCGGCCCGCGGCCACCGACAGATCGCGAAAGGCCTCGACTCCGGCAAAGTGCTCTACGCGCGTTTGAAGGCCAGCGCGCTGCGCAAGGGGGTCACGTTCCTGCCGCATTCCATGGTCGATGAGCTCATCATCGAAGAGGGCGTGGTGACCGGGGTCCGGTACCGCACAGCGGACTCCGCAACCCTCGGGCCGAATTACGAGCGTCTCAGCCTGGTCGCTGGGAAACTCGGCAACTGGGCGCCCGCCGTCGGCGCCCGACTCTCAGCGAAACTCGCTACAGAATGGCGGCGAGCTGCGCGGAGCGTGGAAGTCCGAGCTCGGGGAGTCTTGCTGGCCGGCGGTGGGTTCGTCCACAACGAAGAGTGGATGGACCGGTGGGCAGGGCCATACCGGGACATCTCCCCACTCGGCACTGTAGGCGATGACGGGAGCTCGATCTCTTTGGGGCTCTCCGCCGGAGGTGTCACCGACCACATGGATCGGATGACTGCATGGCGGTTCATCAACCCGCCCAGCGCGATGACGGAGGGGATCAGCGTCGACGGACGAGGGCAGCGCATCGTCAACGAGGACCTGTACGGCGCGACATTCGCGGACCATATGGTGCGCTCTCATGATGCTCGCGGGTACCTGATCCTCGATGCGAAACAGTGGCGGAAGGCTCGTCGCCAGACCCTGTCTCAGACGAACACGTTCCAGCTGGCGCAGCAGCTCTACCTGTACACCATCGGTCACGAGAAGGCGCACGATCTCGCGGCGTTGGCCCACAAGCTGGACGTCCCTGCTGCGGAGCTTGAGGCGACAGTGACCGCATACAACGCCGGGATCCTGTCGGGGAAGGGTGACCCCGCGGGCAAAGCGCGGGAACTCTCCTCGACGATCCTGTCCGGACCGTACTTCGCCGTGGACCTCTCGGTGAAGAACTCGCTCTTCTACCCCGCCCCCGGTCTCACCCTGGGCGGGCTGAAAGTCGACGAGGAAACCGGACATGTGCTCAACGAGTCCGGCGAGAGGATCGAGGGATTGTTCGCGGCTGGACGGAGCGCTGTCGGCGTGTGTGCCATCGGCTACATCAGCGGTCTCTCCATCGCAGACTGCCTGTTCTCCGGTAGGCGGGCGGGGCGTACCGTGGCGACCGTTCTGGACTCGACAGAATCGAGTGCGAAGGCCTGAGAGTCTGAAAGCATGCGGGCGACTCTTGCTCGAGTCGCCCGCATCCTCTTGCTGCCGGAGCGGCGTCTATCGACGGCGTTGTCGGTTAGCCTGTGACTCCGAGGGTGCGTCCGATTATTTCGGGGAAGGGTGAGCCAGGCTGTGGGTGTAAAGGTGTTCGTTCCGCGAGTCACAGTCAGCGGCCCGGAGCGACGTCAACGGCTGGTTGAAGCGACGGTCAGACTTATTGTCCGCGGCGGACTGACCGCCGTGAGTCACCGGACGGTGTCGGAGGAGGCGGGGCTTCCGGCAACCGCCACAACCTACTACTTCTCTTCGCTCGACACGTTGCTCTCCGTCACCTTCCGCGCCTACTTCGAATCCTTCATTCACGATTCTCACGGCCAACTGTTCTCCGCCGTGAGTGGCCGCGCGCAGAGGGTGGATGCGGTAGTCGACGGGTTCTATGACCTCGTCGAGTCCCGATCTGAGGCGTACCGCGCGCTGTTCGAGTTGCAGCTTGTGGCAAGTCGTCGGCCCGAACTGCGCGGCTACTCGGGCATCTACTGGGAACGTCAGATTCAGAGCGTCCAGGATCTCTTAGGGCTCCCCGCTGCTTCAGCTCGCGCTGTGATCGCTCTCTTCGACGGGTACCTCGTCGCGTTTTTGAGCACCGGGGCGGTTCCGGATCGTGGCGACTTTCTTCGCCTGCTTGAGGCGCTCATAGACGCGGAGACCGGCGAGGCGGAGAACGTCTCTGCCTCGCCGGGCCCCGGCGCTGGGTAGGGGGTCAGAACTCGCGGAAATTCTCCCGCAGCGTCTTGCCTCCGTATTCCGTGCGAACGACACCACGACGCTGAAGCGCCGGCACCAGCTCGTCGGTGAGGATCTCGGTGTACGCCGACAGTTCGCCACCCTCGAAGAGGAAGCCATCGCCGCCGACTTCGTCCATCGCCGCAGACATCTTCTCGGCGATCTCCTCCGGGGTGCCGGTCAGGTCGAGGCCGCCGCCCATGTTGCCGGCGCTGAACACCTGGCGAAGAGTTGCGCCCTGAGCTCCCGCCCGCTTGATCATTTCCAGCGCGGAGGTGTGCCCGCCAGCGGTCATGTTCTGATCCATCGGACCGTCCAGATCGTACTGGGCGAAGTCGATGTCCATCGTCGATGCGGCCATTGCGATGGTGTAGTCGAAGGCTGCGGCCGCGAGCTGCTCCTCGGTGGCTTTGTCGAGCTGTTGTCCCGCGCCTGTGAACGACAGTCCGTTGGCGAGGTAGATCACCTTGATGTCGTCAGGGTTCCGCCCGAAGGAGGCGGCACGCGCACGAATGTCCGCGCGCAACTCTTTCATCTCGTCGATCCCGCCGGCGGTGAGCCCGACCACCATCTCGGCGTGCTTCGCCGCGAAGTTGCGACCGCGAGCGGAAGCTCCCGCCTGGCTGAGGAACGGTCGCACCTGGGGCGACCGCAGCGTATTGAGCGGCCCGCGGGAACTGTAATACGTGCCGACGTGATCCACCGTGTGCACCTTCGTGTGATCGACGTATACACCGGTCTCCTCGTCGGCGACCAGCGAACCTTCCTCCCACGACTCCCAGAGCTTCACGAGAAGCTCCACGTACTCGTCTGCAGAGGCGTACCGCTCCTCGTGGCTCGGAAGGGCATCCAGGCCGATGTTGCGCGCCGCGTTCACTTCGCTGGAAGTCACGATGTTCCATCCGACTCGACCACCGGTAAGCGAATCCAACGTCGAGAACAGGCGTGCGAGGACGAAAGGCTGATAGAACGTGGTCGAGGCGGTGGAGATCAGCCCGATGTGCGATGTCTCGTGCGCCATGAGGGGAAGCAGAGGCAGTGGGTCATGCTTCGGGGCCATGATGGCGTGCTTCAGGTCGAGCTCCATAGAGCCGCCGAACTTGTCGGCCACGACCGTCGTGTCTTCGAAGAGGATGAAATCGAGCTTCGCGGCTTCCAGCTTCTGAGCGAGCTCAATGTGATACGAACCGTCGGGCCAATTGGAGCCGATGGCCTTCTGTGAGTCGAGCGCCCAAGCAGGCTTACCAAACTTGGTGAAGTACCCCAGGTGGAACTTGGTATGAGACATACGTGTTTTCCCTACGTGAGTAAACCGGGCCGCAACTGCGACCACGAGGGAAGATTCGCAACAAATTGTGACGACCATGTTTCGGGAAGATAGGGCGAATTGACTCGACCGCGCACCGGCGCCCGCCCCCAGGAGACACGGAATCACAATGGATGCGCGGGCCGGAGACGGCGATCCCTGTAGCCCAGAGGAAATCCCTTGTTCACGGACCGGACGCACCAGTACAAACCGTGAGCGATACGAAACATCCGCGTAACAGTACTTTGATGCGCGAGAAATGTGATTCAACGTACGGTTGAGCACAACGTGAGCCGTTGCCTCCCGCCGAGACATCCATCCCCGGCGGCCTGAGTCGAATCCTCTGATGTCGGATCGATTCCGTTCCCTTTCATTCCACTGGACGGGCCGTTGCGCGCACCGCAGCCTGACCTGGCCGAACCATTCCCTGGAGTTAGTCATGACCATGCAGCTTCTCGATCCCCTCATCGATTCCGCCGGATTCGCTCCGGCGAGCACCGACGCCGCCGACCTTCGACGGGCTTTCGGACGGTTTCCTTCCGGTGTCGCCGCGCTCGGGGCTGTCGTCGACGGCGTCAAGACCGGCATGGTCGCATCGAGCTTCTCCGTGGGAATCTCTTTCGACCCTCCGATGGTGATGTTCTCCGCGCAGAACTCATCCTCGACCTGGCCCGTGCTTCGGACCAGCCCCAGGATTGGGATCTCGATCCTGGGGGAGGGTCATGCTGAGGCCTGCTATCAGCTTGCGTCCCGTCAGGGCGACCGCTTCGCAGGCCTTGGAACGCTCGAGACGACGGGCGGGGCACTCTTTGTCACGGACTCCGCGCTGCTGCTCGACTGCGAGATCGTCGCAGAGACCCCGACCGGTGACCACTGCGTCATCCTGCTCGAAGTGAAATCTCTCAAGGTCGACGCTGACCGAGCGCCCTTGGTCTATCACGGCTCGAAGATGCGTCAGCTGGCGCCCTGAGTATTCGGGCGCGCCCAAGAATCGTCGAAGCTCTCATAGAGAAGAGAAACCATGACTACCGTGACCATCGTCGTCGGCAACCCGAAGGCGCATTCCCGGACCAGGCAGGTAGCTGAAGCCGTTGCCGCGCGAGTCGTCGAACCGGACCAGGACGACATCAGGGTGATCGAGCTCAGCGAGCACGTCTCCCAACTTTTCACGTGGCCCTCGCCTGTCATGGACGAGCTGATGAGGACCGTCGCGGAAAGTGAGATCCTCATCATCGCGACCCCGACGTATAAGGCGAGCTACACGGGTCTGCTCAAGGCTTTCCTTGACCGATACCCCAACCGAGGCCTTGCGGGAACCCGTGCCCACCTTGTGATGACGGGTGCTGATTCCAAGCACGCATTGGCGCCTGAAGTGCACCTCCGACCTCTCCTCGTCGAACTGGGCGCGTCGGTCCCCACTGCCGCGCTCTACTTCCTCGTCAGCCAGACGGACCGGCTTGACGAGGTCGTCACTGAGTGGGCGGAACGAGAGCTTCCGTCGCGCGCGTGAACTCGGCAACAAATCCGCACATCGTCAATGGGAGCACGTCATCGCAGTTCTCACGGTAGCCATGTTTACATCCAGCAGCCTGGCATTGTGTTGTCTCGCCGGTGCGCGGGAGTCGTCACCGAGGGCATGGTTGGCGAGCTTCGCGATGGTCGGAGGGATGATCTTGGTCACGCTTCCGAACATGTCGTTGCCGCTCACTGCGGGATCCGCTGTCGCGTCCGCGGTACTGGGCGCGCTTCTCCTCGGGCGGCCCCGTTCGCGAGACAACATCCATCCGATGACGAAATATCGCGCCTACGCCGCCCTGGTGATGGCCGCTCTGATTCTCTTCGAAGTCTTGATGGACGTAGAGGCACTCCTTGCCGGACCAGGGGCCGGAGCTGCGACCAGCGCCGATCCAGGCCATCACGCGCCGCACTCAGGTGCGTCACCCGTGATGTTCCTGGCAGTTGTCTCGTTGGTCGCGATCACCGCCTTTGTCATCTATTCCATCCGCCTCGTCGTGGCCGAGCTCAACCAGCCTGGCCGCTCGCTGCTCTCAGCCGGGGAGATTACAGCTATGGCGTTGAGCGCCCTCTCCATGTTCACGATGAGCTGCCTCATGCTCTTTCCCCACTGAACCTCCACCGACCCGAAGGAGAGACCGTGACCCGCAACACCGACGTCACTTCCGTCGACCGCCCGCACTCGGACTCGATCACTAGGCCGAGCGCAATTCTCATCCCGGCCATGGGGCTGGCGTTTGCCGGCGTCACCATGGCTCTCGCTACCCCTCAGTACTTGACGTTGGCCATGCGATTCACCGAGATCGTCCCTCGCTCGGCAACCGGTGACCTCTCCATCCTCCTGAGCGTGGGTCTCCTCGTGCAGATCGTCACGCTGCTGCTCGTGGGAAGGCTGAGTGACGCCACCCGCGCGCATCTGGGTATGAGACGGCCGTGGATGCTTGCTGGACTCGTTGCCATCCTCGCCGGCAGCGTCGCGCTCTACGCAGCCACCAGCGTGCCACTGCTCTGGTGGGGTTACATGGGCATCAGCGTGGGGTCCTCGTTCTGCTTTGCCCCCCTCTTCGCCATGGTTTCGGATCAGATACAGCCCCGACATCAGGGCCTCGCGACAAGCGTCCTCGGGGCCGCGGGGATTGCAGGCTCGCTCGCAGGATTCTTCGTCGTACAGCTCGCACCCGGTGATGCGTTCTCCGTATATATCGTTCCCGCGCTGGTTGCGCTCGTACCCACAATCCTTCTCGCCCTCATTGTCGAGGACGCCCGGCTGAGCCACCGTATCCCCATCACGGTGGGGAGCCTGCTTCGCATGTTCACCGTGAGTGCGCGGACATCGCCGTCACTAGCCTGGTTCCTCCCTGCTGTCTTCCTTGTGGGAAGCGTGACCGCCGTCGTCGGAACTTACTCCTACTTCCTCGTCGGTGCGAAAGTCGGGGACAGCATCGAAGCGATCACGGTCGCCGCGTTCTACGGCACCCTCATCTCGAACGTCGTGGCGTTCCCCGTGAGCGTGCTCGTCGGCGCTCTCAGTGACCGTTTCGGACGGCGCAAGCCTTTCTTCGCTGCCGCATCGGTGTTCTTCGCCGCCGGCGCCCTCACGGTGGCATTCTCTGACTCGCTCGCAGTCCTCTACATCGGGCTTGCCATCGTCGGTCTGGGAACTGGGTGCCTCTTCGGCAGCTACATGGCGATAGCGCTGGAAGCTATGCAGGACAAGGAGACGACCGCTCGCGACATCAACATGGTCGTCTCCGTTTACACGCTGGCTGGGGTCGCGATCCCGCTCATCTCTCCTACCCTCCTCGGGCCGTCAGCAGACAACTACCCGCTGCTCCTCATCGCCGCCGCGATCCTGAGTGCGCTGAGCCTCGTGTTCCTGACCAAGGTTCGAGTCCCCTGATCCCTGCGTGGTGGGCAGACACGCCTCCAACATCGCTTTCAACCCCTCAACGAAAGAAACGACCATGACCAACATCGCCAGCATTCCGACGCACGCGGCCAACTCTCCGTCCCAGATCGTGCACCCCCTCGCGTCGCTGAGTGCCGAAGAGATCCGCGCAGTGACCGCCGTCGTGGCTACAACCCCGGAGTTCTCCGCCAAGTCGCGCTTCGCATTCGTCGGCCTGGAAGAGCCACTGAAAGGCGAGGTTCTCGATTGGGAGAGAGGGGCAGCCGCGATGCCCGAAAGGCGCGCTCGAGTATGGGTCGTCGACATCGGAGGGGGCAACGCGCGTGACCTCATCGTGTCCATCACGCATGCGGCTGTCGTGTCGTCCCTCGTCGTCGACGGCTCCAAGGGGCAGCTTCCCGTGGTGGACGAAGAAAACATCCTCGCCATCACGACGCTCTACTCCGACCCTGCCTGGGCTGCGGCGCTCGCGAAGCGCGGACTCCAGCCCACCGACGTACAGATCATTCCGCTCTCGGCGGGAACGTTCGACATTCCCGGCGAGGCCGGACAACGGCTCGTTCGCTGTCTTGCCTTCCGCCAGGACCACCCAGGGGATCACGTATGGGCACACCCGGTGGACGGACTCTCGGTGTACCTGGACGTCGCGACGGCGTCCGTGAAAGAGATCATCGACAGCTTCGTCTTCGAGACACCGAACGAGGCAGGAAACTTCGACGATCCCAGCGTGCAGGGGCCACCACTAGAAGGTCTCAAGCCGATTGAGATCACGCAGCCCGAGGGTGCCAGCTTCACCCTCGATGGTGAAGCCGTTGAATGGGCGAACTGGAAGTTCCGCGTCGGCTTCGATGTGAGAGAAGGACTGGTGCTGCGCCAACTCAGCTTCACGGACGGCGGGGTTGATCGGCCCATCATGTACCGAGGCTCGATTAACGAGATGGTGGTGCCCTACGGCGACCCGTCCCCGAACCGCTTCTGGCAGAACTACTTCGACACCGGAGAGTTCATGCTGGGCAAGTACACGAACTCGCTGGACCTCGGATGCGATTGCGTGGGAGAGATCACGTACTTCGACACCGTATTCAGCGACCAGTTCGGGGCGCCGCAGGTCACGAGAAACGGGATCTGCATGCATGAAGAGGACTACGGGGTGCTCTGGAAGCACACCGACCAGATCGCCGGGTCGCACGAGGTCCGTCGATCCCGACGGCTGGTGATCTCGTCCTTCGTGACCCTGGGCAAC